>Ga0187849_1004240_pt1 | contig 12045 bp, 12 predicted proteins | sample June2016WEW_4_10_2_FD_132412 | JGI IMG/M metagenome (GOLD analysis project Ga0187849, IMG submission 132412) | Peatland microbial communities from SPRUCE experiment site at the Marcell Experimental Forest, Minnesota, USA - June2016WEW_4_100 | ecosystem: Environmental > Terrestrial > Soil >... | reverse complement strand
CTGCCTTCGGCCGGCGTGGGCGCGCTGCTGGCGCTGCTGCTGTTCAAGATCGACCTCAGCGTGATCGCCATTATCGGCATCATCCTATTGATCGGCATCGTGAAGAAGAACGCGATTCTCATGATCGATTTCGCGCTCGACGCCGAGCGCAAGGAAGGCAAGAGCCCGGTCGAAGCGATTTACGAAGCGTGCTTGCTGCGCTTCCGCCCCATCATCATGACCACCATGGCGGCGCTGCTGGGCGCGGTGCCGCTGGCTTTCGGAATGGGCACGGGCGCGGAACTGCGGCAGCCCCTGGGCATCGCCATCGTCGGCGGGCTCATCATGAGCCAGTTGCTGACGCTGTTTACCACGCCGATCGTGTATCTTTACATGGATAGTTTCCGGCTATGGTTCGCGCGCCTCCGGGGACGCAGCGGCCGTTTGCAGCCGCTCGGCCCGGAATTAGCGGAAAATTAAATGGAGTGAGTACGGTGATTCGTTATTTTCGAAACATGCGTCTGAAGTGGACCCTCGCCGCGTGCGCGTGCCTCGCAACCGCGGGGTGCGTCATTGGCCCGAAATATACGCGGCCGCCCGTGCAGGCTCCGCCCGCGTACAAAGAAAGCCAAGTCGCGGGCAATGCCGAATGGAAAGCGGCGAACCCGAGCGAAGGCGCGCTGCGCGGGAAGTGGTGGGAGCTGTTCGGCGACCCGCAACTAGACCGGCTCGAGGAGATGGTTTCCGTCTCGAACCAGAACCTCAAGGCCGCCGAAGCGCAGTACCAGGAAGCGCGCGCCGCCGTAGCGCTGAACCGCGCAAATTACTACCCAACCATCACCACCAATCCGTCGATCAATTCCGCCTACACGCCGCGCAATATGGGGGGACGCCAGAGCGGCACGACTACAACCTACACGCTGCCGGCCGGGGCCACGTGGGAGCCGGACCTCTGGCATCGCGTGCGGCTGTCGGTCGAAAACGCGACAGCCAGCGCGCAGGCCAGCGCCGCCGATATCGAGAACGTGCGCCTGAGTATGCAGACGATGCTCGCTTCCGATTATTTTCAACTCGCCGGCAACGACATGCAGCAGCGGTTGCTTGCCGATACCATCGCCGGTTACGAGAAGGCGCTGGAATTGACCTTGAACCGCTATAACGGCGGGGTCGCGGCCAAGACCGACGTGGTCCAGGCGCGGACCCAACTCGAAAGCGCCCGCGCGCAGCTTACGGATCTGGGCATCGCGCGCGCGCAGTTCGAGCACGCCATAGCCGTGCTCACCGGCCGGCCTCCAGCGGAGTTATCGCTTGCGGTGGTCAAAATTCAAGGACCGCCGCCGCCCATCCCCGCGGGACTGCCCTCCGACCTCTTGCAGCGCCGCCCGGACATCGCCGCCGCCGAGCGCCAGGTGGCCGCGGCCAACGCGGAAATCGGACTCGCTAAGACCGCGTTCTATCCCTCGCTGCTGCTCAGCGCGACGGCGGGTTTGGAGAGCACGAGTTTCCTGAACTGGATCGCCTGGCCGAGCCGCTTCTTTTCCGCGGGCCCAGCTCTCAGCCAGACCTTGTTCGACTTCGGCCGCCGCAAAGCGCAAGTGCGGGAATCCGAGGCCGCCTACGACGCACTGGCTGCCACCTACCGGCAAACCGTGCTTTCGGCGTTTCAGGAAGTCGAGGATAACCTCGCCGCGATTCGCCAGTTGAGCCAGGAGGCCGTGCAGCAGGACGCCGCCGTCAAAGCGGCCGAGGAATCGCTGAACCTGGAAACGGATCTATACAAGGGCGGCACGGTTTCTTATTTGAACGTCATCACGACGCAGACCATTGCGCTCTCGAACGAAATTACCGCTGTCGGGATTCTGACGCGCCGCATGGTTTCCTCGATCCAGTTGATCGGCGCGCTAGGCGGAGGCTGGGACGCATCCTCGCTTCCCTCGCCGGAATCTATACGCAGCGTGGCAACGCCGTCGCCAACTCCAACGGCGCCGCAAGCGGCGAACGCCAAGCCGTAAGCGCGGGATAGACCGCGACGGAGCGCTCTCTCCGTGGCATAGCTGCGAGTTCGGAGAACTCAGAAATTGCACTTGCCTGGGAGCGTAGTAATTACTTGATATGGTGGGAACAATGAGTATCCGCCTTGCCTACATCTATGTTCAATGCCTTTTTGGGGTCGAACTGTGTCTTTTTGCTTCGTCTGTCTTGGTGCATGTTTGCATACTTGGGGGCGCAGCGGGTCCTTTCGCAGAACTCGGCAAGCTTTTGTTTTATTGCGGGCTCTTCGCTATGGTTCCTGCAGCCGGCTTGGCTAAGGAGAAGAACGTCTGGCACAACGAGTTCAGGGAATGTCCGAAATGGTTGCAGGTATCAACGTTGGTGGTCACTATCTACGGGTTCGTGGTTGTGGCGGCTCAGACAATTCTTTTTTCGGAGGGGCAACCGCTCGATTCGATGCCGTTGTTGGCATCCGCCGTACCGTTGTTTCTCGACTCAATACCTCTCTGCATTTTTTATTCGCTGTTGTGGGCTAGCCCAGTGAGTGGGGCTGAGATCATCAGACGTGTTCGCGTCTCGCTTGTCGCGGCGGCGGTATGCGTAGCAATTTTTACTGCCGCACACCTCGGCTATTTGCCTCATCACTCTACGCGCTAATGACAGATCGACAAATCGAGGAACGGTGCAATTTCTTCTGGACGCGGCCGGCTTTGCTCCAATGCCATCCGCTGGAATTGAAGGCGCGGCTGCAAGAACGCGCGCGCCGCGCTGCTACAAGCCAGACCGCAGCATTCGAACCACTTCAGCTTTCTGGGCGGCCCCGTCGATGGTCCCCATTACTTTGCCTTCCTTGAAGAGCAGTACAGTCGGCGTGCCGTTGATGCCGTAGCGCTTGGTGGTCGCGGGATTCTTGTCGATATCGACCGTACCCACTCTGAGCCGGCCCGCATATTCGCTGGCGATTGCTTCCACCGTCGGCTCGAACCGCCGGCAATATCCACACCACGCAGCCCAGAACTCTACCATGACGGGCGTCGGCGACTTCAGTACCTGCGCATCGAAATCCGCATCCCGGAGAGTCAGTATGTGAGAGCTTGAGTTTCCGGCCATCACAACCAAGTCCTTCGTCCTCGCCGCCCCGCCGAGCGCCTGCCACTGCCGGCGATCCACCTTATTGACCTGATCGGTCTTCTCCCGGTCTATCTGGCCGGCCTCCAGACTGCCGTCTTTGCCGTCCATCTGGCGAAACATATACAGATCGTTAACGATGATGGGCTCTCCGTCGCACTCGATCACGCTTCCGTTCTTGAGAATGAGTTTCCAGTTGGTTGCGCACCGGATGGGAGATGCGACGGCCAGCATAATTACAAGCAGCGCGAGGCAGTAAGCCGCAAATTGGCGCATATGCTTTGCAGTATACATGTGGAAACGACGCGATGCGGACATTTCGGTAACAGCCTGCCCCTGGGTATTGCGTGGGACCCTTTTTAGGGACCACCTGGGCTCGCACTTAATTTACGCTTGGTATTTTTTGGCATACCCATATGAAAAGATTGGCCCGATCAAAAGGGATCTGTTTACCTATCCGAAACCAGACATCGTTCTGGCGAACTCGGCGGCTGCGTTGGTTTCGGCCGGCCATGCGAAGACATTTCCGGAAGGCATGGCCCAGGCGGCTGAATCGATCGACTCCGGAGCGGCTTTGCGCAAGCTGGAGCAGTTGGCCGGTTTTACGCAATCGTTAGGGTGAGCACAGCTTTGCCTGGAAGTGCGCGAAGGTGGCGGCGGTTTGGCAGCAAAATCAATACAATGGTTGTGTGAATCTCGATTCCTTGAGGTGGAGATCCCGGATCGTTCGAGCCAAACTGAGCGGACGGTTACCCGCCTTGCCGTGGAACGGGCTGCCAAACGTTCTTGGACAGCGCTTCGAGAATTGGGACCCTGCCTACTTCGCCGCACCGGTAGAGGGCGTGGATGACGGCGGGTTGATCGCGTATGAAACGCCTTTTGGGCAGTTTTACGGCCCCCCGCAAGAACGAAACGCTATTTCGACCGTAGTTGTCGAGTCGCTCTGCCGTATTTATCACCGGCCGCCAGTAATGATTCATCCGGGAGATGTGGTCGTCGACTTGGGCGCGCACCTCGGAACGTTTACTCGCGTGGCGCTGCTTTCCGGCGCGAGGCTGGTACTTGCGTTCGAAGCCAACGTTCTCAATGCGAAATGCTTCCGGAAGACGTTTCAGAAGGAGATTGCCGAAGGGAAAGTCGTGGTGATCGAGACCCCGGTCTGGAGCGAGCGCGGAATGGTGCGCTTCTCCGGAGATGGTCTGGTCGGCCAGATCGGCGAAACCGGCGACCTCCGGCAAGCGGTAGCGATCGACGACGTTGTTCAGGAGCTTGGTATCGATAGGGTAGACTTCATCAAGACAGACATAGAAGGAGCCGAGCGGCACGCGCTTCGGGGTGCTGCCCGCATGCTTTCTACAAACGCCCCTCAACTCGCCGTTTCCAGCTATCATTATCCCGACGATCCGGCCGTCCTACGGGACATTGTCACGAAGTATCACTCCTACCGTGTAACATTTGACAAAGGGCGGAAGCGCATGTTTTGCTACCCTATATCCGACAGGCTCCTACGAAACCCCTAAATTTCCGTGACGCGCCTATGCGCTGACCCTTGCACCCCGCCTGATTCCCCAACGCTACAATTGAAAGCATGTCCCTTGTTGTGGTTGGTTCTGTTGCTTATGACGGCGTCGAGACGCCGCACGGACGCGTCGAGCGGATGCTCGGCGGCTCGGGCACGTATGTTTCGCTGGCCGCGAGCTATTTCACGGACGTTGCCCTAGTGGCCGTAGTGGGCGAAGATTTTTGCGCATCGGATACGGAGTTGCTGGCGAGCCGGGGCATCGATCTGGAGGGCCTGGAGCGCGTGCCCGGTAAAACGTTTTTCTGGTCGGGCGTTTATTCGGCCGACATGAACGACCGCACCACGCTGTGCACCGACCTGAACGTCTTCGCGGATTTCAACCCCAAGCTGCCCGAGCGTTACCGTTCGCAGCCGTACCTGTTCCTCGGCAACATCCAGCCTACGTTGCAACGCGCCGTGCGCGGCCAGATGCGCTCCGTCCGCTGCACCGGCGGCGATACGATGAATTATTGGATCGAATCCGCGCGCGCCGAGCTACTCGAAACGCTCAAGGACTGGGATTTCCTGCTGATCAACGACAGCGAGGCGCGGCTGCTTTCGGGACGGCACAATCTGGTGCAGGCGGCACGGGATATTCTGGCCATGGGGCCCCGTACGCTGATCGTCAAGCGCGGCGAGTACGGCGCGATCCTGTTCCGCGACGGCGAAAGTTTCATCGCGCCGGGCTATTTGCTCGAAGACGTTTTCGATCCCACCGGCGCGGGCGATTGTTTTGCCGGCGGATTTTTCGGATACTTGGCGTCTTGCGGAGCCGATCTGCGCGGCCCGCATTCCGATCCCGGCGTACTGCGGCGCGCCGTGATCTACGGTTCGGCGATGGGGAGCTTTTGTTGCGAAAAATTCGGCGTGGAGCGCTTCCGGACTCTGACGCGCGCTGAGATCGACGCGCGGTACCAAGAGTTCGAGAAGCTTACGAAATTCTAAAGCCGGGTGCCTTTCCAAGGAAAAATCGTGCACGCAGGGAAAGCCAAAGTTGCCGCCGCGAGCGGGCGGGCGAGCAAGCCGTCCCGAGGCGCGGGCAAGACCGGCTACGGCTCCGCGCTCCAGCCCGTTGGGATCGTCGCGCTCTTCGCCTCCTTGAGCGCCGTGGCGTGCGCATACTTCTATTCGCGCGGCTCGCTGCTCTATTATGGCGACGCCGTAGCGCACCTGAACATCGCGCGGCGCATCCTCGATTCGCGCACGCCGGGTTGGGAACAGATTGGCACGGTCTGGCTTCCGCTGCCACACCTCCTCCTGCTGCCATTCGTTCGGAACATGCGCCTGTGGACCACGGGGCTGGCCGGCGCGATTCCCTCCGGGTTCTGCTTCGTGCTGGGTGGCCTGTTTTTCTTCCTCGCGGTACGCCGTATTTTTCAAAGCGCCGTAGCGGCTACGGCCGCGTGCCTGCTGCTGGCGCTCAATCCGAACCTGCTCTATCTGCAATCGCTCGCCATGACGGAGCCGGTATATCTCGCCGCCATCGCCGCCGTGTTGTATTTCAGCGTGCGCTTCCGCCAGGAACAATCGCCCGCTTCGGCGATTGCCGCGGGTCTGGCCGCGTGCGCCGGCACGCTCACGCGTTACGAAGGCTGGTTCCTGATTCCGTTTGTGGCGCTCTATTTTTTCCTTGCCGCGCGCCAGCGGCGCTGGCTCAATGCCATACTGTTTGGCGCGATCGCTTCGCTCGGCCCGCTCTGGTGGCTGGCGCACAATTGGTGGTATTTCGGCGATCCGCTCGAATTCTATCGTGGCGCGAGTTCCGCCCAGGCCATCTACCGGCGCGCGCTGGATGCCGGGATGGGGCGCTACGCGGGCGACAACGATTGGAAGATGGCGTTTTTCTATTTCCGTTCCGCCGCGGCCGTGTGCGCCGGCGCGCCCTTGGCCTGGATGGCGGTGGCGGGCGCCGTGGCCGCGCTGTTCAAACGCGCCCTCTGGCCGCTGGTATTGCTTTCGCTCGCGCCCGTTTTTTATGTGATGAGCATCCACTCGTCTGGTACGCCGATTTTCATGCCGCACCTGTGGCCGCATAGCTGGTACAACACGCGCTATGGCCTAGCCGCGCTGCCGCTTTTGGCGTTCGCCGCGGCCGCGCTCGTGGCGCTTGCCCCGGTGAAGTTGCGCGCGCTAGTTGCCGCCGCCGTCGTGATTGCCGCCGTGTCGCCCTGGCTGGTGTATCCAAGCGCGGAGAACTGGATCTGCTGGAAGGAATCGCAAGTCAATTCGGAGGTCCGCCGCGCCTGGACCACGCAAGCCGCTGCGTTCCTCGAAGCGAACCGCCATCCCGGCGATGGTGTGATCGCTTCCTTCGGCGATTTGACCGGAATTTTTCAAGACGCGGGCATACCGCTGCGCGCCACGTTGCACGAAGGAAACCACCCGCTCTGGTTGGCGGCCGTCTCCAGGCCCGGCTTGTTTCTTTGGGAAAAGTGGGCCGTGGCGGTCTCGGGCGATCCGGTTTCCTCCGCGATCGACCGGGTGCGCAAGAGCGGCCCGCGATATGATTTAGTCAAGACGATCGCGGTGAAAGGAGCGCCGGTAATCGAGATTTACCGGCGAGCCCGATGACTATTCCGTTTACGAAGGCGCACGGAGCCCAGAACGATTTTCTGCTCACTTGGACAAACGACGCTCCGCGCGAAAACCTTCCGGAAATCGCGCGGGCCATTTGCGCCCGCCACACCGGCGTTGGCGCGGACGGCTGGATGCTCGTGAGCGGTCCGCCCGAAGGAGCCGGCTATCACGGAACGATCCGTCTGTTCAACGCGGACGGCAGCGAGCCCGAGCTTTCCGGCAACGGCACGCGCTGCGCGGCGGCGTTCCTCATGGATGCCGGGGTGGCGGCGGGCGAAGAGGTCCGGATCGCTACCGGCGCGGGGCTGAAGCAGTTACGGTTGATCGAACGCACTGGCCTGCGCTTTCTGTTCGAGATGAACATGGGCCGGCCGGTATACTCCGAAGACCAAGTCCGTTTCCCGCTGGCGCTCGCCGGCGGCCCGCGCGAAGTGACGGCGCTGAACGTGGGCAATCCGCAATGCGCCGTCTTCGTCGACGGCTTCGATTTCGACTGGCGGGCGATGGGCGCGGAAATCGAATCGCACCCGTTTTTCCCGAACCGCACCAACGTATCTTTCGTGCATCCCCTCGACGAGCACACCATCGACGTGCGGTTTTACGAGCGCGGTTGCGGCGAGACGATGAGTTCGGGAACCGGTTCGACGGGAGCCGCCGCGGCGGCGGTGCTGCGCGGCGTAGCGCTAAGTCCCATCCGCGTTTTGACTCCGGCGGGGGCGTTGGATTGGCGTTGGGACGGCGACTTATATCTTGCGGGACCGGCCGAGATCGTCGCGGGCGGCGAGTTCTATTGTTAGGAGCGTGTTGAAAAACGTTCCGAAGCAACCGCTTGCTTACGCGCGCGGTTCCGCAAGTGTCGCGGAATCCAGAAGCGCCGAGCGGAACCCCCGGCCGCTGAAGTGGTGGCGCGCGCACTCTTGCGAGCCGCGTCCCCACTCCTGGGGACGCATGGTTCGCTGCGGAAAAATGTGTTGGCATGAGTGCCAACACGGCTCGCTGAGAGCGCGCGCCACCAGCGGGAGAAAACGGTCAGAGGGCTGGCCGGGGGTACCATTTCGCGGGATACATATCGTGAACATCGGACACTAACGAGCGGGGAGAAGACAGTGGAAAGTTTGGGGGTGAAGTTGGAAACGCACGCACAGCAGTTGGAAGCGAAGCTCCGGAGCAAGACGGCGCAAGTTGGCATTGTGGGGCTCGGCTATGTGGGCTTGCCGCTCGGGGTCGAGTTTGCCAAGGCTGGGTTCACCGTCACCGGCATCGATATCGGCGAATCGAAGGTCGCCCAGGTGAACGCCGGAGAGTCGTACGTTCTCGACGTGCCCACGCCGGTTCTCGCGCCGCTCGTCGAAGCCGGGAAGCTGCGCGCCACCGGCGATTTTTCGGCCATCGCCAACCTCGACACGATCAACATCTGCGTGCCGACGCCGCTGCGCAAAACCAAAGACCCGGATATGAGCTATATCGACGCGGCCTGCCGCGAGATCGCCAAGTACATCCATCCGGGAATGCTGATCATTCTGGAATCGACCACATATCCGGGAACGACCGATGAGTTCGTTCTTCCGCTGCTCGAAAAATCGGGCTTGCGCGTTGGCAAGGACTTCTTCCTGTGCTTCTCGCCCGAGCGCGTCGATCCGGGTAATCCGCAGTATCAGACCGTCAATATTCCCAAGGTCGTGGGCGGCATTACCGAGGCCTGCACGGCGATGGGATCGCTGTTCTATTCGAGCGCGCTCGATCGCGTGGTGCCAGTCAGCTCGACCCGCGTCGCGGAAATGGTGAAGCTGCTCGAAAACACGTTCCGCATGATCAACATCGGGCTGGTCAACGAACTGGCGCTCATGTGCGACCGCATGGGCATCAACGTCTGGGAAGTCATCGACGCCGCGGCCACCAAGCCATTCGGCTACATGCCGTTTTACCCCGGCCCCGGCCTGGGCGGCCATTGCATACCGATCGACCCGTTTTATCTTTCCTGGAAGACCCGGCAGGCGGGATTCGAAGCGCGCTTCATCGAACTGGCCGGCTACATCAACGCCCAGATGCCGCACTTCGTCTTGGATAAGATTCAGGACGCCTTGAATGACTGCGCCAAACCGCTGCGCGGCTCGCGGGTGCACATTCTGGGCGTGGCGTACAAGAAGGATATCGACGACATGCGGGAATCGCCCGCGCTCGACGTGATCCACCTGCTCCAACGGCGCGGCGCCATCGTCGGCTACAGCGATCCTTTTATTCCCAGAATCGCGGTGGATGGCATCGAACTCACGGCTGAACCGGCTGAAGAGGCTGTCGCTGCGGCCGATTGCGCCGTCATCGTCACCGATCACTCGGCCTTCGACTATGCCGCGCTGGTCCAACGCGCGCGCCTGATCGTCGACACGCGCAACGCGCTCAAAGGCGTCCGCGCGAAAAACATCGTCCGGTTGTAGGGAGATTCGGAAAACCCGGCTATGATGCCAAGCGTGGAGTGGGCCTTCGTCCGCTCCGTATGGAGGTCTGTCTGAAACCGCGCGTTTGCGCCTTAATCCCGCGCATGTTTCCTTGCGGTCAGAGACTTAGTGCAGCGTCTTGACGTACTCGCCGGTGGTGGCATCCACCACGACCGAGTAGTTGCTGGTTTGGATCGAATCGCCCCAGACCACGCGCCACTGCGGATTCCCGTAGTGGGAAGAGCTGGTGAGAATGAACTTCATCGGGCTGTCCGGATGCTTCGTGACGTAGTCGGCGCTCTTCTTCATCGCGGTCGCATACGCGGCCGTCGCATCGGTCTTGAAGTACTGGAGGGTGAACGGCACGTTCTTGCTCTCGCCGCTCCAACTGTCTTCGGGGCTGTTGGCGACTCCTTTGGAGAGGCCGTTGGACTCGGACACGGAATACGTGTACCGCCGGGAGCGATGGCGCGATGGCGATACGAACGTGCACTCCCAGGCTCCGGCTTTCCCGCCTTCGCTCTTCACGTCCTTCAAATCGATGTTGGCCATGTTCAGCAGCATCGCGTCGCCCGCCCACGCGCGGGCGGTAATGTACATCTGCCCGACGGCGGACTGGGAGGAGACCGCCACGGCCGGCTTCTCCGCTTCCTTCGAGGCGGCATTCTGCGGCTCTTCCGAGCAGGCCGCCAGCAGCATCAGCATGGGTAAACAGGCAATTGCAAGATGAGATCGTTTCATATCCGTTTCACCGGTAATGCCCATTCTACACAAGAGCGCGACGAAAAAGGGAGCGTTGAGAATCGGAGCCGGGTGCGCGGCGGGAAATCGGAGGAAGTCGCGGAATTCGAGAGAATCCGCGAATGTCCGGGCGTAGCAAGTATGCCGGAGCCGGTTTGCCAGCCCGAAGGGCGCAAGACGTTAGCCACTAGCGCGTGCCATGGGGGTGTAGCCGTATTGCCAAGCCCCGGAACGGGGGGGAAGAAAAGGCCGTGCAAATCTTACGCCCCGTACCGGGGCTCCCTTCCGCCGCTCGCGATCCCAGTGCTTACGCACTGGGCTACTTCCTTGCGCCCTTCGGGTTTCCACTGTCGAGCGCCAAAACCTCACGATCCGAATGCAGATGCGCCGCTTGACGCGGCTCACGAACGCCTTTTCGAAGAAGTGGGAAAACCTCTGGGCTGCCTACTGCCTGCACTTTGCTTATTACAATTTCTGCCGGATTCACAAGAGCCTGCGCGTTACGCCTGCGATGGAAGCTGGTATTTCAGATCGGGTATGGACAATAGGCGAACTTTTAGCGTAGGATAAAACGAACCGCGAAGACGAAACCTTGCAGCCGTGCGGTCCGTAAAGCGCTTCCGACGTTCTACGGTTACCGCTCAGCCACCTTGGAGTGTACCCACAAGGAGGCTGAAATGCAACTCCGGCAGGCAACAATGGCAAAGATTCTCGCAGACAAAGACATCCGTAGGTTGCTCGGCACCGTCATCCTGAATGGGGATGAGAACCGCATCAACCCGAACGGAATCGAGATCCGCTTAGGTAAGAATGTGCTGTTTCAATCAACTGGCGAAGAAAAAGAACTCGCCGATGGCACGTTCTTGAAGGTCCGGCCAGGTGAAAGTGTTCTGATATCCAGTTTTGAGCGGTTCGTGCTCACCAGGGAAGCAATCCAGAAAGTTTTTCCCGGTTGTGATCTGGCGGCTCTCATAACCCCGACTACAACCATGATGCGTGAGGGGATTATGCAATCCTCGACTAAGGTTGATTCCGGCTGGGATGGCGTACTCAACTGGGGATTGCGAAATAGCTCCGTGAAAGATTTCATTCTTGGATTTTGTGAGCCGATCTTCAAGGTGACTTTTTTTCTTTTGGAGGGGAACGAGGTTCCAGAGATCCTCTATGGTGACCGTTCTAATGATCGCTACCAAGGCACGACCGGAATCGCTCGATCAACCAGGAAGATTCCAGCCGATATTTCAAAACGGCAACTCGTAGCATCATCGGTTGACCGCATTGATCCATCACAGCAGTTACGTGAAGCGGGGTATCCGTTCGACCACATCAGCACCGAACTGACTAATCTGCACGGGAAGTTTCAAGTCGTTTCAAGCGATGTGCTACTGCTTAAGGGTGCCATCGAAGACCAGGGAGTCACGCTTTCGAGAAAGGTCGAAGAAACCCAGAAAACCACGCTAGAGAAGGTCGAGTTTTTCTTCTAACGCAAATTCTACTCCATCGCTGGCGTGAGATTGCCCGGAACTCCGTTGAAAGTCAGCGACTCTCGACCCTCATAGACTACGCGACGGCAGCTCCTTTCGCAATCGATTTCTTGGAAACGGCGTTCGCCATCGAGGACAGCAACAGCGG
>Ga0187849_1004235_pt1 | contig 12051 bp, 7 predicted proteins | sample June2016WEW_4_10_2_FD_132412 | JGI IMG/M metagenome (GOLD analysis project Ga0187849, IMG submission 132412) | Peatland microbial communities from SPRUCE experiment site at the Marcell Experimental Forest, Minnesota, USA - June2016WEW_4_100 | ecosystem: Environmental > Terrestrial > Soil >... | reverse complement strand
CACGGAGGCCTAAAATCCAGAAACCGAATTTGAATACAAAATTAGGGCTTCCAAGGGGAGTATCGGCGTTAAAACGCTTAGACTTTTAGATCATGAGGCGACATCTGAGGCTGGTGAGGCGGCCGAGTTAGGCGGTAGGTGCCTTTCCAAGCAGACTGCCGCATATCTTTCCGTGAAGCTCAATACATGAAGTCCGTTCTGGTAACGGTACCTTCACGGTTGATACGGGTCGAGGCTTACAGCGTTACTTTTCGGTTGATTGAGTGCTTACAGAACTCCTGATGATTTGAACATTTCAGTGACCATTCACGGCGAAAGAACAGGTTTCCATTTAATGAGATATAAGGCGACCATTGAAATAAGAAACGGAATCACGGTAAGGGTCCAGCTCAGAATAGATTCGTACTGCTCCACCGTTCAATAAGGTACATATTTTTACGATCATCTCCACCATTCTTAGTATAGGTCACCTATTGGAAGGTGATTCGTATGGCTAGAATTTACACTCGAACAGGTGATAGAGGCGAGACAGGCCTCGTAGGGGGAACTCGCGTACCGAAAGACTCGATACGAGTCGATGCTTATGGCAGCGTGGACGAGCTCAATTCAGTGCTTGGTCTGGCAAAATCCTTCGTAACTGATACTGAACTAGATGCGCTTCTGCGCGAACTACAAAATGACCTCTTTATCGCCGGCGCCGATCTAGCTGCCGTGAAGAGTGATCAGAATGTACCTCGTATCACAAGTGAACGTATCCTGGAGCTTGAGAGAATAATTGACAGATATGAGGAAGAGTTACCTCCGCTCAAGGTTTTCATACTTCCTGGCGGAACTAACGCGGGGGCGGCTCTACACTTTGCTAGGGCTGTCGCCCGCCGTGCTGAACGTAGGATAGTTACGCTGGGAAATACTGATAAAATAAACGATCAATTGATTCCATACATCAACCGTCTCTCCGATCTCTTATTTGTTCTTGCGAGAGTGGTCAATTACCGACAGAAAACGGCCGAGATGCAGTGGAATAGTAAACCATAGATGTGCGCCTTTACGTAATCGGGTCTCAAACGTTCTTTGACATAAGCCATTATCCTAAGCCTGTATGAGTCGAAGATTGATCTGGTCGAAACTATTTGTCATATGGCTTATTAACGACAGGCTGTAGTTTAATTCAGTTCTGGCTGTAGGTGCAGTAGTTCATGACTGAAGATACAGTAATCTCCATCAAGGACTTAACCAAGAAATTTGGGCACTTTACAGCGGTCGATGAGATTAATTTAACTGTTGAAGAGGGCGAACTGTATGGCCTTCTTGGGCCTAATGGTGCTGGTAAGACAACAATCGTTCGATTGCTTTGCACTCTCATACAACCTACTTCAGGCACTGCGTCTGTGGCTGGTTATGACATTCGTGAACAAGCGGCTCAAGTTAGACGACGAATTGGAGTTGTCTCGGACGGTGTCATGCTTTACAAAGATTTGACCATTGAAGAAAACTTGAAGTTACTCAGCACCCTGTATGAAATCCCAAATGAACAGGCGAATGATAGGATCCGAGAATTGCTTGATATGTTTGCATTCAAGGAGAAAGAAAAGCGTATGGTAAAGGCGCTCTCAACAGGATGGACTAAGAAAGCGATGATATGTGCGGCCCTTCTTCATCGTCCTAGCGTCCTATTTCTTGACGAGGTCACGACTGGTCTCGATCCTCAATCCGCAATCGCCTTGCAAGAATTCACGAAAAGCTTGTGTAAAAAAGGTGTAACTGTAATTTGGACTACCCACTACATGGGTGAGCCGGACAAAATCTGTGATCGAATCGGAATAATGTTTGCAGGTAAATTAGTAAAGAATGGAACCCCAAAGGAACTAAAACTCGCCGTAAATGATCTTACCGTCGTGGAGGTTGATGCACCCAATCTATCGCATGAGCAACTTCAAAAGGTCAAACAAAAGCTGAATTTGAATGGTAGTAGTAAGTTGAAATATGAAGATTCTAAATTACTAATAACTTCTGATCGAAATAATGATCTTGCTGAGCAAGTCTCCACTGCTCTTGTGGGCGTGGGTGCGAAGATTCGTGCGATCAACACAAAGATACCCTCCTTAGAGGATGCCTTCATAGCACTAACCGGTGGCGAAGAGGAGATAGACCGATTCGTAGAAGCCGGCCAGAAGTAGGAATTTACAACAGAACGATGTATGCAAGAGGCCGGCCATGAAAATCCTCACCGACTCAATTGCCATAGCGGCAAACGAGTTTCGTCAATTCAGGAGAAATCGTGCCTCAGTTCTAATTTCCCTCCTACTCATACCCTTGTTCTTCACTGTTGCACAGGGAGCGGGTAGAGGCAGTGCGGGAAGTTCCTACTCTCCTACGGCTGATATACCAATGGTTCTTGTTGACAATGATCATACGCTGGCTTCGGCGCGTGTGTGGCAGACACTGGCAGGTTCTCAAGACTTTCATCGTCTAACTCAGACTAGTGATGAGCATGCGGCTATAGCTGGCTTGGGTTTGAAAAAATATTACGCTGTCATAGTAATCCCGAAGGGCTTTCAAGGTATCTTGCAGAGTAGTGAATTGAATAGCACTCAAGCTAGAATCATCCTTTATACTGATGATTCTGAACCAGGTTTTACCTCACAGGTATCTGGTACTCTTACAAACTACGTTCAGAACTTCGATCCGCGCATTGAAGTTCAACCAATAGTGTCGGAACTCCAACTTTTGCGCGGAAGAATTGGAGGAGTTGAAATAATAAGGAGGGGAACCTCATTCCCTGGATTTAACATAGGGCTTACTGTAATCTTAGCTATTGTGCAAATCTTCGCTGTCTTCTATGAGATCGCGGGTGGCTTATCGCGTGAACGTGAAGAAGGAACGTTCGCCCGTCTCATTCTAAGCCCGATGAATATCGGTTCAATGATTTTAGGAAAAACAGTCTTCGACCTCATTCTAAGCACTATACGCACATTCACAGTGCTAGGATTAGGTATCTTTCTCTACAGAGGACACCCGAACACGCAGATTGGCACTATTCTCGCGCTATCCCTTCTGATCGCGCTGATGACTATGGGCCTCGCCTTCCTTGTGTCAGCTTTGAAGATTGGCCTCAGAGCCGTAGTTATTTTGGAATTCTTCCTAGTTCTGATGTTATACGCTTTCAGTGGGCTGCTCATAGACAAAGAATTACTATTGGGCGGCGCAGCAGTTATTGCAAACTCGCTCCCATTCAGCTACGCATTCGATGCCATGCGACGCACAATCCTAGTAGGTCGACCCTTACTGTCTCTAACGACGGACCTGACTGTCATGGTGACGTCCATAGTAGGCCTTTACATATTTTCCTATATCCTGCTTTTCAGATTCAGAGAGAGGCTTGCGACATGAATCCATTCTTTCGCGATACAATGACCATAGCTGCAAAGGAACTGAAACAGCTGCGTCGTGACCCACTCGCTCTGGTGTTAACAATAATGTTTCCGATTTTACTGATAAGTAATTTCATAGTCATAGGCTCAGCGTTCCGATCTACAACTCACGATATTCCTGCGGTCGTAGCGAACTTGGATAATTCCCCTGCTTCAGCTGAACTACTGGATGAGTTGACCACGTCATCACTTATCCGTGTACATGACGTTGTACAGACACAGGCGCAAGCATTCCGAGAAGTAGATGCGGGAGTTGCGGTTGGCGCAGTTGTGATTCCAGAAGGATTCGGAATAGGTCTCGCGCAGGGACACACGTATGTGGTAACACAATTGGATTTTTCGAAAGCAACATCGGCACAGATCATGTATGGCGAAGTAAGAAGTGCAATTAAACTACTATTGCAAAAGGCACAGCATGGGGAGCTACAATTTCAAGTGCAGGAGGGTTCAGTGGAGATTATTACTATCCCAAACTCAGGTCGTCCCCCAAACGGAGATATTATTATGCCAGGATTCTTGGGGATAATTGTCACGTTAGGAGCGTTTGATGATACTGTCAACGCTATCAGCAGAGAACGTGACCGTGGTACATTTCCAAGACTAATTCTTACCCCCATAAGTATGCTCTCCATTTACAACGGCAAGATGGCTGCCACAATAGTTCTCACGATTCTTCGCACTGGTCTCATGCTAATCATTCTGAGCCTGAATGGCCTTGTAGTTCGTGGCAGTCTAATCCTAGTTTTCCTGACTACCATCTTGATCGCCATGTTCACCCTCTCCCTCGGTCTCGTTATATCATCAAGAATTCGCAGCTCCTCAACCTTAACCGTTCTTGAAATAGCTATGACTTTCCCGCTCTTCACGCTGGCGGGCACAGGCCAGTCGCCATTACTGCTTGCCCCTCAAGGGAAAGCAATTGCATTAGCTCTGCCATGGTCCTATGGTAATGACGCCCTTCGAAGGGTAATCTATCTTGGCCTTGGGTTACCGGCTATTGGAGGTGATCTGCTAATACTCACGATCTGCAGCTTAATCCTCGTGCCTATTGCCTTAAAGCTCTCAGTGCGAACAATGTAAGTTCGCTACCTTTCACATGAATGAATTGTCCTTCTAAAGAAATGAGATCTGAAAGTTTATAGTTTCTTTGTTCTACTCGCGTAACTCTTAGATGGTTGCTTCCTGATCAACAATATCACGTGTGTGTTATCATTTACGTTTCTTCATCAAATAAACCCGAATTAGATACGCTATTAGAGAGGCAGAGTAGGTTCAGAGGAAGTGTTGGCAATTCCAGGATTGGAATCTGGCTTTCGGTTAGAATATAATTCAGGGACGCCTGTTGACCAGGACTTACTTGCAAAACGAATTTAATCGGTAGGTGTCCTGCGTTATTACTCCACTCTGATATGGTCACTTGATACCTACCAGGGTTCAGGTAACCGTCAACCCACCCATCCCAACTGTACCAGTAATACTGGTAGTTCGAGCTGTCGACGATTTGGAGACTAGCCCAGCTCAGAGTTCTCACACTATCATCCCAATTCATTCCCAGTATCGTTGCTTGAACGTATCCGCGTAAATCTAACTCAAATTCAGCTGACGCTTCTCCAGTCAGAGGGGCGTTGGAGACTTTGATCCATTGTTTTTCCTGATATGGACCTAGATGATTGTATGGGAAGAAATACGGTGATTCACCTTGAAGAAGCCCCTGAACAGGCGGATAACTCGAAATCAATTGGGACCAATTCACGATATCAACCATTATAGTCCACTCGCCAGAATACCCTCCCCGGTATGAGGATCTTCCCCATATCCCATGGTCTCCTGAGAACAACGTGACAGTTCGAACATTCGCTATCGGACTGTTTGGATCAATATAATCGAAGGAGCCTGCGAGACTCTTGTAAGTCAATAAGGTGGTTCCCTCAGGTATTGCTGCATTTACTATCTTGTTACCGTTCGCAAAGTATCCAGCGGAGTTGTATTCAGCGGAGTTCGGAGAGGGGAATAATGTTCCCGCGTCAGACGAGATCAAAGTAGTCGCTGCGACAAGTCTATCCACATCATCAAACACGCGAATCCTAACAGAAGAATTGTATGGCATTCCAGAGATTATTTGCTCCGTCTTGAATATCATTGTAAGCGTGAGATTAACTCCAATCATAAGCTTCAGATTAATATCCGCCATCTGACCCAACCAAGGTACAGCGACGTATACATTTCCCAAATCCACGCCTGGTTGAAGATTGATCACGTTATCCTGAACATAGCCGTATGTCCACCCGCTCAAGGCATAAGTTCCAGGATAGATCGCAATATTCGACCTATAGCTATCAGTTCCTGAAGGATACCTATAGGAAGTGAAGTTGTATAGAAACCCCTCATGAACATTTTCCTGCACAAAATCCCAAGTTACTAAGGTCTGACCAGGATCTGATGATATAGACGCATTTGCTGAGAAGGATGAAGCCGACGTGAGATAGATTGGAAGGTCTGGTCCAAACCGATCAACCTGGACTGAACCGTTTGTCATTATGTAACTGGATCTTAGTCCGAAGGTATCCCGCCAGCCTGGCCACGGCAAAGTCTTGAACACGGAGTCTTGAGAGGGGATCGTCCACTGACCCATGTTTAGGTTAGTGTTTTGGTTAGCGTTCTCCCCGTTTAAGGGGGCGTTAGCGTTCCAGAAGTTAATCACATCAATGAACTTCACAGACGAAATGTCATAGACTAAAATATTCACTGGGGCACTGTTCCAGACCCAGTTTCGTTCCACCGTAGGCCTCTGCCAGTCGATTGATGTCGCTGTTGCGTTGATACTGCCGCCTCGATACATGTGGAGACTCACCTGCGAGATGCATGACCCAGTTCCGAGATTCACTGTTAATGGTTGATCCAATTCATCGAATGACTTAGCAGGAGGAAGGGCTTGGATGTACCCTCTCATGAAGACACGGATCGTATAAATGTCCGTTGGGAGTCCATAGTCGTAGCTGCCCATACTCGTCGCAGTGGAATTTTGATAAATGTTTTGATAGTCATAGATGTTTGTGGATCGGTATCTTGCAAGTGAGTATTTGATTGGTTCTCTAGAGTCAGTTAGAGGAAAAATAATGTTAGGGTTCCCTGCCATTCCAAGACCGTTTAACAGGATTGAAGCGTTTGATTGGTTTGCATTCACTTTAGTGAAGTTGAATGCCGCGAGTGTTCCATCCCTAGCGAATGCTTCAGAAATAAGGTAGCGAGCGGGGTCGGGTCCTTGAACCCGTCGTTCCACCAATGAGCCAGGTATGTCGTGAAAGTGAATTGTAACGTTAACATCGCATGATGGTATTAGATCGATCGGCACGTATACGTTCATGGGACCAACATAGGGCACGTCGAATGAGTAATCCACAAATAGCGTGCCGTCGATACCTGTTTGAACGTAGCCATTAAGAAATGCTCTCACATAATACCTGCCAGGGCTCAAACTATCTGTCCAAGTTGCGAATACTTGTGGCACCATGCCGGAAAATTTTGTAGGAACGCCATATACGTCTTCATCACCAAACTGGAAAGTGAACTCTGAAGAGGAGGATCCGAGAGCCGTGTTTGGGTCTGGTATGCTTCGTGGATCTACCCACCATGCTTGTGCTGGTCCAACGCCGTTAAACAAGCCAAAAGGATCTTTCTTATTTGGAGTCGTATATGAGTAGTAACTCGTGGGGCCCTCCCAAGGGAAGGCAACCTCCTTTGGACGGTCTAGGCCTGGTAGTCCTGGCAAGTCCGTTAATCCGCTAAACAAGCCATTCTTGTTGAAAGTTGTGTTTCCGATCACATATGATGTATACGGGGAACCTGTCAGATTGATGGGTGAGGATGTGACAATACTGGGTAAGTCATAGGACTTACTGTCATAGACGACGATTGAGATAGGCCGTTGAGCTGGCCACTGGACTGTTCCATAACCTTGTTTCGAAAATACTGTACCTCGGAGTTGTGGTCCTACTTGTAAATATCCGTCAAAGTGAAGCGACTGGCCGCGTGCAACTCTAACGTTGGTCGCAATCTTCTGTTCCGGCATACCTGCTGCTGAAGCATAGATTGTGTATAGCCCCGGTGCTACTCCCTCTATCTCATAATGACCTTTCGCAGTGGCGTTAAAGTAGCCGTGAGCCTCTACTGCGCGACCGGTCGGCTCAAGACTTGTAGGGTTGCTTGCTATTCCTACCGCTCTTACTCTTCCGGGCAAATTGATTGGTAAACCGTAGAGTGTACTATTGAGGTCTCCAAATCTAATCGTGCCAGATATTATTGCAGGATCCACTTCGCCTTTCACGAGTAGGACCGGCCAATTCTCCATGGGCATTGTACCCATAATATACTGCTTTACACCTAGATCACCGCGGTGTAATGGGTAGGAATTGTTCAGAAACATTTTGAAAAAGTACCTGCCGGCAGTAAAGGGTGCTTTCATTTGATTTATTCGGACGTAATACCAGTTGTCACGTCCATTGTTTGGGCTGAACGTGATTCCAGATGGTGGACCTTGAATGTATACGATCCACGAGCCTGGCTCGAAGGGGTCATATTGATCAGCGCGAGTGATGAAGATGTTTCCGTAATTATCTGTAATAGTTGTAACAATGTTACTATTGTCTCCTTGATCCCAACTAAGCGCCTTCGTGGGTTCGAAGCCGTCTTGAACTAATGTTCCCGTCCTATCGAAGACTGGGGCGGGAATGTAAATTGTAAGACTCGTGTAATTGAAGCATTTACACGCGTTGGTGGGTATGGTGAAGGGGGGATTGCCGTTCAAGCTCGGGTTTGAGAAGTTCAATGCAAAAATAAGATCGCCGACGTTATCGTGATCGGCGGTTGAAGTTAGTATTGCACCTTCAGGGCTGTACGAGTCTCTGGCAGCTTGGATTGGTTTCTGATTTGTGAAGGGTGATTGATATCCAGGCGGATTTTGTCTAACTCCTGAATACGTGTTCATTCCGCTTCCTGGCCAAACGTAGCCTAACGGTCCTGGAACGTGGTTGCCTGAAGTTACAACAGAGTTCAGTTCGTTGTCATTGGTGCGGTAGAGAGGTGAAGAACTGTTCAGGTCTCCGATTGTTGTGTGAGCGTATGCGGGAGCGCTGGTGACGCAGATCAATACCAATACTAGGATTGTGAGCAACCATCGGTGACCCATACGTGCGTCAGCTCCAAGCCGGAATTGGTGAAGGGTGTTATTTTTTCGGCCGTTTGGGGATCTTCAATAGATTCTTCTTTTTGGCAAAGTATACTATGCCGATAATTGCAATTATTGGTAGAATTAGAAGTGAAATTGGTATTGGGCCTGATTGGACATATAGTGTGACAGGGTACGTGTGGTCGAGTGCGAATGCGTTGTTCGATTGTGTCCAGTCGAATCGAATACCAACTGGATAAGTACCTGTGGGTTCCCTGCTATCGACGTCACAAGTGAATATTGCTGTTGAGACTTGCCCTTGGACCATGTCACCTAAGAAGTCGGTTAAGGTACCGGTTATGTAGTTTCCAACTTCCAACTCTACTCTTACGGACTCAGCTCTGGTTGTGTTACTCAAGTTCTTTATTTGAACTCTTATAACATTTCCAGAAGAGCCAGGATTTATTACAGAAGGCGTCACGCTTAGGATTCGGAAGATAACTTTCTCAGCGACGTATAGAGGTACTTGTCCGATCGGTACAAGACTATTATTCAGTACCTGATCTAGCAGAATTGAATATTGGCCGAATGTCGCATTCTCTGTTACGTCTACAACAAAGTTTGCGTTTTGGGTTTGTCCTGCAGGTAAGTTTCCAAGGAAGATTTCGGTGGAGCCGCTGGATGATGGTATGAAAGGAAGCTTCAATTGTAGATAAACTTGAACGTTCTTTGCTATGCCAGTTCCAGAATTTGCAAGCGTGACAGTCACTTGATTTCCGTAGCTGTCTGGGAATAGCTTAATTGGGTTTGTAGTTACGGCTTGAATGTATAATGCTCCCCGGTTAACTGGGATATCCACATCAACAGTCTTATTGATTTGTTGCAGTTCACGCGCTGACTTGTATGATAGGGTAAGATTGCAGTGATATATTCCAGAGTTGGCAGTTGATTCAATACTTAGTACCCAAATAAGCGTGAATTGCGTACCCTGCATCATATCGCCTGCGACTTTCGTCACAGAAGCGGCTATATTTTGGACACCATTTGCGAAGTATGTGTAATCTATAGGTGGAGTTAGGAAGAGTGTGCCGCTTACGTCCCTTGCTACGTCGTCGCCAACGTTTGATAGTACGATCGACAGTTGCTCGTTTACGTCGCCAGCATGAACAGTTCCCGGACTCATTGGGTCAGTTCCCCAAAATACATTTTGAACCACAACGTTTGCAACACCGATAGCATGCGTCACCGGTAGTTCTGGGCTAGGTAAGCTAACTGCAATCAAGAACGTCAATAGGATGATGGCAATTCTTTGTACTTTCACGACTCACACCAACTAGTAGCTTGACGTCATATCCTCAAACTTGATTTAAGGTTACGCTTCCACGAATTCATTGTAGCCGATACCTTTCCTGGTTCAATTATAGTGAGCGCCTAAACGCGACTACGGCTAGTGCCATCATCAACCCGGTGAAGACTGCCATGACACGCAGAAAAATTAATGCCCATTCGGATAATGGGCTTACCTCCTTGAGCGCAAACCGATCGAATAGGTCGGTTCGGTGAAGTGCCACGTATCGTAGTCAACATCCGTGCTAACGTTGTCACAATCCTCGCTTAAACACAACGATGGCTAGGGCCAGCATTAAGGCACTGAAGACCGCGAGGAAGGCAAAGTCACCTGCGACCGCTTGGAACCCAGCACCCTTGTACATCAATAGTCGTAGGGCATGAACGGAGTAGGTTTCGGGGTTGATCATCGAGACGTCCTTCATCCAGGTCGGGAACCCCTCAAGCGGATAAACGGCACCGCTCGTGTAATATAGAGTTAAGTTAATTGGAAATGAGCTAACCCTATACACGTCCGCTGACGAAGACCTAACCGCGTATGCGGTCATCATTGCAATAAGTCCCAGTGAGGTGAGGGATAGTGTGAAGATTGTAAGCGTTATTCCTAGTATGTCTAGGTTTGGACGAATGCCGACTATTACTATGGCTAATACGAATGTTGCTATGGATGTGAAGAGGGCTTTGATGACGCCTGAAAGCAGAACACCAACGATGATTTCATATTTTTTCAAAGGTGTGACTAAATATCCCTCGATTATTCCCCTTTCTTTATCCACTACGAGTTGAACGCCGCCTGCAATAATCGAGACGAACATGATTGATTGAACAAATGTTCCGGGTGCCATGAATTCGTTGTACAAGACGTTTCTGTAATAATTCTCCAAATCGGCAGTTATAATCGAGCCGTTTGCGGTTGATATTTGTATTTGAGATGAGAGCTGTTGAGCTGCTTGCGCAACTTCGGCTCCAATGGAAGCAGCACTCAAAGGATCAGTATTATCTAACGATACTGTTACGATGACGTTTACCTTATCACTCAATGACCTATCAAAGCCCAATGGAATATGGACTATCCCCTTAACTCGACCTTCTCGAAGCATCTCCTGCGCCGTATCAATTACGGCGACATCATATAATTGAAAGGAATTTTGACAATTTATTCCACCAAAAGCACAGCTTTGTTCATTCCGTAAAATGTCAACGAACTTTGACGTAAATGGTCCATAGCTTTCTCGTACAACCGCGACTGGTACATGCGTAATCGCTCCACCATACGCACTACCGAGCAAGATCAACGTTAGCAATGGCCCCATAATTGAGGCTGCCATAACTGCTGGTTGTTTTATGAATTTGCGGATATCCCGCTCGCATACGGCCAGGGCACCCATCATTCTCTCAAACTCCGCCCCGTAAAGCTGAGAAATACATCATCCAAGGTGAGTTCACGCAGTGTTATAGTGCGGAGTTTTCCTCCTTTCGAGTCAACGATTTCGACTATTTTCGGAACTGCTTCGGCACCGTTCTTCACTAGAATCGTCAATCCACCATCTCGTCTCTTGACCTCTAGAACAAAATCGGCACCTTCTAAAGCCTTCAGAGCAGTATCGGGAAGGGCGGAGAAGTCAGCTTCAACTATGTCGCCGCCTGAAATTTTCCGTTTAAGCTCTGTCGGAGTTCCTAATGCGACTATTTTACCACGATCAATGATTGCAAGTCTGTCGCAAAGATTTTCAGCTTCGTCCAAGTAATGGGTTGTGATTACTAGCGTGATGCCGTGTTCTTCATGAATCTTCTTGACATAATCCAAAACGGCGGCGCGAGCTTGTGGATCCAGACCTGTGGTAGGTTCATCGAGGAATAGGACTTCTGGTTCGTGTACGAGGGCTCTGATAATTTCTAGACGGCGTTTCATTCCTCCTGAATAGCCTGCTACGGGGATTTTGGCTCGGTCCGCTAATCCTACAACTTCGAGAAGTTCGCTTATTTTCTCTTGGCGTTTTTTGCGAGGTACACCATAATATTTGCCGTATAGGTTCATGTTTTCCAGTGCCGTCAGTTCGAGGTCCAACGTCGATGCTTGAGTGACAACTCCTATGCGTTCTCGGACTT
>Ga0187849_1004231_pt1 | contig 12058 bp, 9 predicted proteins | sample June2016WEW_4_10_2_FD_132412 | JGI IMG/M metagenome (GOLD analysis project Ga0187849, IMG submission 132412) | Peatland microbial communities from SPRUCE experiment site at the Marcell Experimental Forest, Minnesota, USA - June2016WEW_4_100 | ecosystem: Environmental > Terrestrial > Soil >... | reverse complement strand
GGCCCGACGCTCGACCGGGCGCTCTCCTCCGGCCGGCCGTTATCTCCGGAACTTATTCCGGACGTGCTCTACCGGACCGCCGCCGCCCTCGACTACGCGCATGAAAAGGGCGTCGTTCACGGCAATATTAAGCCGGCCAATATCCTGTTGACCGAAGAAGGCGCGGCGAAGGTCGCGGATTTCGGGATCGCCAAAATGGCGGCGGCGCGCGAGATCGCACAGCCCGGCGTTGTGCTGGGAGCGCCATACTACATGGCGCCGGAACAAATCGAGGGCAAAGCGGCCGATGGGCGCACCGACCAGTTCGCGCTGGCGGTAATCGCTTACGAGTTGCTGACCGGTGAGAAGCCGTTTGCCAGCGGGCCTATCGCCACCGTGCTCCATAAAATCGTGTCCGAGGAGCCGCTGCCCCCGCACGAGATCAACCCGACGCTCGGCTGGCCGGTGGGGATGGTGTTTACACGCGCGCTCTCGAAGATCCCGGCCGGCCGTTACGCCACCTGCACCCATTTCGCCGCCGCCCTCGATAGCGCGCTGCATACGCGGCACGGATGGCAGGCGCTGCCGCGGGCCGCAACGAGCGCTCTCTCCGCGGCAGTGTTGCAACCGGGCACGCCGGCGGCAATTGCCGTGGAAGGCACCGAAGCGCGCGGCGCTCCGCGCGAGCCTCATGTCACTTTCCTGTGGCAGTTGCTCGGAACGGCGCTTGGCGCGGTAGCCGTCATCGCGCTCATTTTCCTTGGCGCGCAGCACTGGGTTTTTCCAGAAGAAAAGCAGCAGCGGTCGCTGGTTGCGGCTGACAACACGGTCCATACCGGAAAACCCGCCCCGTTTTCCGGCCACGCTCCGTCGGCGGCACCCAAGGCGTCGCCGGTAGCTACTCCACCTCCGGGCGCTGACGCCGGAGATATGCCTGGAACCCGGCCGGTCATAACAGCGCCTGTAACGACGGCGGTCGTCGAGTCCAATCCTGGCCCGGCGCAAACGCCCCAAGCCACATCGGCAGCGAACGATCCCACCCGGCCGCTGGCGGAGCGGCGCGGCGGCGTCTTTGCGGCGCTCGCGGATCAGCCGCTCGAACTCGTCACCAATCCGCCGGGCGCGCTGGCCACTTTGGATAGCGACACCCAGTTGCGGTGCAAAACCCCCTGCACTCTTAAGATTGCGCCGGGACGCCACACCGCCACCTTCGCGCTGCCAGGATACCGGCAGGAAATGCGGATCGTCGATCTCGGTGGCCCGAAGGAAGTGTTCGTCAACCTGACGCGCCCGGCTGCAACAGTGGGCGTCGAAGGCCGTCCATGAAGTGGATGGCCGCCCGGCAACTTGTAGATCTTACTGAGCGGCTTGGCTGTAAGCGAGCCAGTATAGTTACCAGTCTTGTTATTCTGGAAACTCACGGAAACAGACTATGAACAAAACAGTAAAGCGTATTATTTGGGTTGTTCTGGCGGTAGTTTGCCTCTTCCTAACAGTCCGGTTGCTGGACATTTTGATGGCTTGGAGTGTTTACTCCTGGTTTTTCAGAAATATTCAGGAAATAGCTGGTTTGCCCGACACGCTTAATGGCGCGGTTAGCATTTGGCTGACTGTTGTTACCATATTGATAATACCAACCTTCCTGTCGGTTTTGTTCTTTCGGCACACCGCTAAGAAGTTATCAATTATTGCCCTGGCAGTCTCGGGCATGTTGGTACTTTTTTACTTTTTGGCTCAACCCAAGCAGGGGCAGTATTTTAACCCTGTAACCGGGAAGGCTATGTACCGTTACTACAAGGCCGAGAACGGCAAGATTGAGTTGTTTCCTTTGGGCTACATGTTCCATCCCCGTTATGGTGTTCCGCTGTTGGACTTTACTCCCCAAATCATTGGCGAGATGGAGAAACAACAGGTAAAGGAAGAAGAAGAAGACAGACAGAGAGCCTTGGAGCTGGTGAGGCAGAGAGAAGAAGAACGGCAGAAGGGGCAAGCCAGTGCGCCCCCAGTGGTCACGGCGCTAGCCCTGGCTCCCGCCCCACCAGCCCGGCTAGGCGTAGCCAACCTGGAGGACTTTCGGGTCCTCAAGGATGGCTCAACGGACGGCCAGTGGGAGTTTCAATTGGACGCCCGCCAGCCCTGGCAGGCTTTGCATATTACCATCTCCGATGGTGATGAGGTAGAGTTCTCGGCCACGGGATTGGTGTGCGGTGGAGTCAACGTCGGTTGCGTCGGACCCAACGGTCAGGACGGTCCGGCTGAAGCTTCCACAAACAACCCGGGCGAGTTTCCCGTGGGCAAAGCGTTCGCCCAGTCACTCGTCGCCCGCATTGGTTCCGACCAGTTTCAGGTCGGCGACCACAAGACTTATGTTGTCCCGAACGGCACGGGGCAAAAGTCCATCGAGTTGATGGATAACTACCGACAACCGTACATCGCGCTGGCCAGCGGAGGCTTCCGTGTGAGTGTCACGATCCGGAAAAAATAGAGAAGGTAACTCTATGAAGATGTCAAAAGCGAGAGCGCCGAACGGTGACTCTCGTTGTAGGGCTCCGACGGTGAGGCGAGAGAGGCTAACACCTTTCTCCCCTCGCCGTCAATTTAGGTTCCCAGTATTGTTATTCTGGGAATTCAAGGAACTGCGGGAATTCAACAACATTCGAATCCGCTAAGACGCCTCTCTAAGAGTTTATCCTGTGATTTCAATTACTTCCTGAATCAGCCCGGATCTTCGAAAATCGATTTTCGACATCTTGGGCGGGCGCGCGCCCCTCAATACGCCAGCACCCGCCTTGCTTCGCGGACCACGTCTTCGACCTGCGGCAGAATCGCGGCTTCGGCTTGCGGATGGTAGGCCACCCAGACATCCTGCGCGCCGACGCGGCCCACGGGCGCATCCAGGCGGTGGAATAGTTCGCTGGCGATGCGCGCGGCGATCTCTGCGCCGAATCCCCAGGAAATGCAGTCTTCGTGCGCGATCAGCACGCGGCTGGTTTTCTCGACGCTCGCGCGGATTGCGTCCCAATCATAGGGCGATAGCGAACGCAGGTCGAGGATCTCGACGGTCGCGCCCGGATTCTCCTTCTCGATCTGCTGCGCCGCCAGCACGGATTTGTGCGTCAGCGCGCCATAGGTCACGATGGTGAGATTCCCGCCCGTCTTCACGAGGCGCGCGCTGCCGAAAGGAATCGTGTATTCGCCGCCGGGATGCGGCGAGCGGTTATACGGCTCGCGATAGAGGCGCTTGTGTTCGAGGAAGAGCACCGGATCGTCGCACCGCAGCGCCGTGCGCAACAGACCGCAGGCGTCGAGCGCGTTCGACGGCATCACGACGCGCAGCCCCGGAATGTGCGTGAAGGCTACTTCTCCCGACTGGCTGTGATATACGCCGCCGCCGTTGAGGTATCCGCCGATGGGCACCCGCAACACGAACGGGCAGGAGTAGCCGCCATTCGAGCGCCAGCGCAGGGGCGCCACTTCGTCCCGGAGTTGCATCATGGCCGGCCAGATGTAATCGAAGAACTGAATTTCCGCCACCGGCTTGATGCCGCGCACGGCCATGCCCAGGGCGCGGCCCGCGATGGCAGCCTCGGCGATGGGCGTATTGAAGCAGCGCTCGGAGCCGAACTCCCGCTGCAAGCCCGCGGTGGCTTTGAAGACGCCGCCTTTGCCTTTGACTTCCGCCAGGATCTCCTCGCGGCTGCAATCGGCCACATCCTCTCCGAACACCACCATGCTCGGGTTGCGGCGCATTTCCTCGTGCAGCGTGAGGTTGATTTCATCGACCATGGTGCGCGGCTCGCCCTGAAATTCCGGCTCGCGTAAAAAAGAATCGGAAGCCGGATTCACGGTCTCCGAGTAGAGATGCCGCAGTAGGGAGTCCACCGGGGCCGGCGGCGCGATCAAGGCTTCTTCGACCAGCCGGTCTAGTTCCCGCTCGACCTCGGCCTTGATCGTCTCGATTTCGGACGGTTCCAGGATGCCTTCGGCGGCGAGCCAGGCCGGAAATTTACCCAGCGGATCGCGCGCGGCTTCCTCGTTGCGCTCGGCTTCGGATTTGTAGTGGCGCTCGTCGTCGGAAAGCGAATGCGAGTACGGGCGCGTGCAATGGCCGCGCACCAGCGCCGGGCCCTTCCCCGCGCGGCACCATGCGACGGCTTCGCTTATCGTTCGATAGGACGCCGTAAAATCCGTGCCGTCCACTTCCAGGACCAGCAGTCCGGGAAAATTCTTCACCAGGTTCGCCACGTTGCCGCCGGCGGTCTGGCTGGCCACGGGCACGGAAATGGCGTAGCCGTTATCTTCGATGAGGAACAGCACCGGCAGACGCCCGAGCGACGCCGCGTTCATCGCTTCCCAGAACTCGCCCTCGCTGGTGGCGCCCTCGCCCGTCGAAACCAGCGTTACTTCGCGGCTTGCGGAGTCCCGGAGCAGTCCCGCATGGGCGCATCCCACGGCCTCCGTGAATTGCGTTCCGGTGGCCGAGGAACGCGATACGATGTGCAGTTCCGGGCAGCTCCAATGCGAGGGCATCTGCCTGCCGCCCGAACTGGGGTCGGCCCCGGCCCCGGCGGCCGCCAGCAGCATATCCCCCGGCTTCATGCCGAGCGCCAGGCAAAGCGCCCGGTCCCGGTAATACGGGAAAATCCAGTCCTCGCCGGCGCGAAGTGCCATTCCCGCAGCCGCTTGCAGGGCTTCGTGGCCCGCGCCGCTGATTTGGAAGAAGATGCGGTTCTGGCGCTTGAGTAGAATTTCACGGTCGTCCAGGCGGCGCGCCATGTACATGACGCGAAAAGCGCGGATCAGGTCCGCGGGTTCCAGCCCGCCCAGTTTGCTATCGAGACTGGCTGCGTTCTGAGTTCGTGCGCGCGTAGCCATTATTTGAGAATCGCCCCTGTCCCAAGTTTAATCGAACGAACGCGGTTTTCCCAAGCGCTGCGAAACGGATAATACAACCTTTTTCTTCTATTTAGAGCGAAGGGCGCCTGAAAACCGCCTCCCACAAAGACCTTCTTCCAGCGCTAGAATGGATGGTCGGCATTATGGTTCGGAACAAGGAGATGGCATGAGCACGACTACCACGCGCACTGGCGGTTTGGAAGGCGTTGTCGCCGCGGAATCCGAGATTTGTTTCATCGATGGCGAAGCGGGGGTATTGAGCTATCGCGGCTTCAACATCCACACGCTGGCCGAGCACGCAACCTTCGAAGAAACGATCTATCTCCTTTGGCACGGGCGGCTTCCGAACCGTGTCGAGTTGGATTCCTTGCGCGCGGTGCTGGTTGCCAACCGCCCCATCCCCGAGCCTGTCACGCAATTCCTCGGTAGCGTCCCGAAGGGGAATCCGATGGACGTGTTGCGAACCGCTATATCAATGCTCGGCATCTACGACCCGCTTACCCCCGACGACTCCCGCGAGGCCAACGTCTGGAAAGCGGAACGGCTGATGGCGCAGACCGCTACCATCGTGACCAGCTTCGACCGCCTGCGCAACGGCAAGCAACCCATCGAAGGCGACCCGAGCCTCGGTTTCGCCGCTAATTTCCTCTACACCCTCACCGGACGCCGCCCCGATGAATTGATGGAGCACGCTTTCGACGTGGCTCTCACGCTGCACGCCGACCACGAATTCAACGCCTCCACGTTTGCGGCGCGCGTCACGGCCGCAACGCTTACCGATATTTACTCGGCCGCGACTTCGGCGATTGGCGCGTTAAAGGGGCCGCTGCATGGCGGCGCGAATCAGGACGTGATCCGCTTGCTGCTCGAAGCCGGCAGTACGGCCCAGGCGCTCAAGCTGGTGCGCGACCGGCTGGGCCTGAAAGTGAAAATCCCGGGATTCGGCCACCGCGTTTATCACACCGAAGATCCCAGAGCCACGCACCTGCGCGTGCTTTCCGAAGAACTGGGACGCCGCACCAATCACCTGGACCTGTACGAGACCTCGAAAGCGATCGAGACGACGGTGAAGGAGCAGAAGGGCCTGAACGCCAACGTGGACTTCTACTCCGCATCGACCTATTACTCGCTCGAAATCCCGATCGACCTGTTCACGCCGATCTTCGCCGTCAGCCGCATGTCCGGCTGGACCGCGCACATTCTCGAACAGTACGCCAACAACCGGCTGATCCGCCCGCGCGCCGATTACCGCGGCCCCTGCGACGGCCAAGCGTGGATTCCCATGGAACTGCGGTAAGCGGAGGGCGCCGCGCCCGCATCGCATCGCGCCGGAGGCACGCGAGTACATGTACGCGCGTGACAGCGGTCTTAATGAGCATCCCGGTATAATCGATGCTGGGCAAAACGACGAAATGCAAATTCCGGGTAATACTGAAAGCTAGAACTCCGCATCTGATGCGGACCAGTCTAAGTGTTGTTGTGCATCCAGGGCCGGACACATGACAGAGTCCGAGTACAAGAAATCGCTTCGCCCACACACCCGCGCGCTTCGTCAGCTTGTTACAAACCTAGACTTCTTCCTTGAGGACATCGGCCCAATCAACGTATTCTCGATCTCATCGCGACTGAAGGAGTACGGAAGTGCGCTAAGGAAATCAAGGCTATTTGGGATACCTCTCCAAGACCTTCATGATCTCGCAGGGATTCGAATTGTGGTTGCCACAAGCCACGAGGCAGACGTTCTAGCACGGTTCTTCCGTAGAGAGGAAGTTTCGAAAGACCTGAGGATTGAGTCTGAGGAGAACCTATCAAGAGAAGACGGCTACCGAGCCAAACACATCGTCGTGGTCATGCAACCCCACTATACACGTTCGATGTATCCGGCTCGAATTGAGGTCCAACTCATGACTGTAATGCAGCATGCCTTCAACTTCATGTCTCGCGCTTGGGTGTACAAATCGGGAACTCAGCTCTCGGAACGGTGGCACTCGGACTTCCTAAAGCTTGCAAGCACTCTACGCAAGCTCGACAAGCTCGCCAACACCCTGCACACCGAGGTGATGGACTCGGCATCCACGCTTTCCGACGCTGCTGTGTTGACGCCGATGTCGTATCTGCGTTTGGTAAGGGCGGTGTTCGGGGAAGACGTACCTCTCGACGATGCCGTCGATTCCTGCCGGCTCATGGTGGACATTGGGTACCGCACCAATGGTGCTGTTCGAGCGTTCTTCGAGGACGGTCGCGTGGAGGCGTTGCGCCTGAAATTCCGTACATCTACATCGCGCGCGGCGAAAGCCTGGCGTGATGCTGTGGAACAGATGCCGAAGCATACCTTCTGGTTGATGTTCGGAACGCGTTGTGAAGTAACCCTTGGCATGCTGATGGAAGAGGATCCCTGCTCATAATTTTCCATTACTAAGGTTCAACACGCCGCGGTGTGCGATGATTTTATTTCGATGCGAATCCGCCCGTTAATTGCTTCCTGTTGCCTCGCGCTTCTCTTCACCGCTTCTACTCTCACCAGCGGCGAACCCCCGGCCGGATTCGAAGCCGCGCTCGGCCGCATCACTGCCGGCGAGCTTCGCAAAGACGTCGAGTTTCTGGCCTCGGACGCGCTCGAAGGCCGGGACACGCCTTCGGCCGGTCTCGACACCGCGGCTCAGTTCATCGCCGGGCAATTTCTTGACGCCGGACTCGAACCCGCCGGCGATGATAGCTATTTTCAAACCGCCGATTTCGCCCTCGCTACGCCCAACGCCACTGGATTCAAGCTGAGCGTCGAAACGCGAGACCGGGTACTCAGAGTTCCGGCAGCGCGCGCCGCGCTTCCGCCGGTGCTCGATGCGATCGATCTCCGAAGCGCGCTCGCGCTCGAGATTCAACCGTTCGATCTGCGCGCATTCGCCAAGCTCAGGCCGTCCGATGTCGAGGGCAAGGTAATTCTCGTTTCGGGCATCGGCCCTAGGCGGCTTCTGGAGCGTCTGCGGGAAGCGCCCGAGCCGCTCAACCCGGCGCTGGTCGTTCTCATCACGCAGATCCAGCACAAGCCCGCCGCGCCGTCCCTGGTGGATCGCTCGACGCGCAGCGGCCCGCCGGTAGTCGAGGTGGAAGATCGAAACCTGGCGAGAGTGTTTGACGCGATGCAGCCGGGCGATGCGGTGCGGGTTACATATAGCCAGGCCGCCTCCCAGCAGCAGGCCGTGAAACCGCGGAACGTCGCGGGCATTCTGCGCGGCTCGGATGCGGTTTTGAAGAACACTTACGTGCTGGTCACGGCGCACTACGACCACTTGGGCATCTGCGCCAAACGGGGCGACCGCATCTGTCACGGCGCCAATGACGACGCCAGCGGCACGGCCTCCGTCATCGAACTCGCCAAGGCGTTTCGCTCGCTCCCGGTCAAGCCACGGCGCAGCGTTCTGTTTATGACGTTCTTCGGCGAGGAAAAAGGGCTGCTCGGCTCGATGTATTACGCCGCGCATCCGCTCGTGCCGCTCGCCCAAACCGTCGCGGATATCAATCTCGAACAACTGGGGCGCACCGACGATAAAGACGGGCCGCAGATCGCCCGCGTTACCGTGACCGGCTTCGATTACAGCGACCTGGAATCCACGTTCGAAGAAGCGGGGCGGCTTACCGGCGTGACTCTGGTCACCGTTCCCAAGCGCAGCGAGCCGTTCTTCGACCGCAGCGATAATTACAGCCTCGACGAAGTAGGCGTCCCATCCCACACCCTGGCTGTCGCTTTGGAATTTCCCGATTATCACAGCCCAGGCGACGTAGCGCGGAAACTGGATTACAGCAACATGGAAAAGGTGGACCGCATGATTGGGCTCGCCGTGCTGCTGGCCGCCGATAACCCCCAGCCGCCCAAATGGAATACGGCGAACTCCAAGGCGGCTCCGTACGCCGAAGCCCAGCGAAAACTGGCAAGATAGTACTCTTACCATGCACGATCTCTCGTTCTTTCGTTCCAACCTGGATGAAATCGCAAGAAGGCTCGCGACACGCGGCTTTCACCTCAACGTCGAAGAGTTTCGCGAATTGGACGCCAAGCGGCGCGCCGCCGTCACCGAGTCCGAACAACTCAAAGCCCAGCGCAAGACGGAGAGCGCCGTAATCGGGAAACTCCTCAAGCAGGGCCTCGACGCGGCCGAACGCCAACAGAAGGTGCGCGAGAGCGCCGAACGCATCGCCGCGCTCGATGCCGGCGTGCAGAAACTCGACGAAGAATTCCGGCTGGCGCTGGCCAGCATTCCGAACCTGCCGCACGAATCCGTGCCCATCGGAAAAAGTGCCGAGGACAACGTCGAAGTCCGCCGCTGGGGCCAGCCGCGCCCGCTCGATTTCCAACCGAAGCCGCACTGGGATCTCGGGCCGGAGCTAGGCATCCTGGACCTGGAACGCGCCGCCAAGGTCACCGGAGCGCGCTTCGCCGTCTACTGGGACATGGGGGCGCGCCTGGAACGAGCGCTCGTCAATTTCATGCTCGATACGCACACGCGCGAGCACGGCTACACCGAAGTGCTGCCGCCCTTCCTGGTCAACTCGGCCAGCCTCTTCGGCACCGGCCAGCTTCCGAAATTCGCCGAGGACCTTTTCAAGTGCGAAAATAACGACCTCTGGCTTGCGCCGACGGCCGAAGTGCCGGTCACTAATCTTTTCCGCAACGAAACGCTGGAAGCCGCCCAGCTTCCCATCAGCCTCTGCGCCTATACGCCGTGCTTTCGCAGCGAAGCCGGCTCGTACGGACGCGACGTTCGCGGCATCATCCGCCAGCACCAGTTTCAGAAGGTCGAACTGGTAAAGTTCGTCGAGCCCGGTAAGAGCTACGACGAGCACGAAAAGCTCACCGCCGATGCGGAGGATATTCTGCGCCGGCTCGGTCTTCCCTACCGCACCATGGCGCTTTCGACCGGCGACATGGGCTTCTCCGCCGCCAAAACCTACGATCTGGAGGTCTGGCTTCCCGGTCTCAACGAGTTCAAGGAAATTTCTTCCTGCTCGAACTTCGAGGCGTTCCAGGCGCGCCGTGCTTCCATCCGCATGAAGTCCGGCAAGGGCAAACCCGAATTCGTGCATACGCTGAACGGCAGCGGCCTAGCGATCGGGCGCACCTGGGTGGCGATTATCGAGAACTACCAGGAGGCGGACGGCAGCGTCGTCGTCCCCGATGCTTTGCGGCCGTATCTGAACGCGGAGCGGATCACGAAGCGCGCCGAGTTTCGTTGAGCCGCGAAACCGGCGTTCTTGGCGCTACTGCGAGGCTAGTTGGGTCGCGGCGTAGGCAACCAATTGCGCCGTCGAGTGCAGGTTCAACTTCTTGCAGATCCGCTTGCGGTGATTGTTGACCGTGAACACGCTGATCTTCAGTTCCGCGGCAACCTGCTTGCTGGTCTTTCCCTTACCGACGAGATTCAGAACGTCCTGCTCCCGCGCCGTCAGTGCGATTGAGTTCATGTTTTCCGGCTGACGAAACTCTATCAAAAGTGGGGAGGTTTCGCAAATGGCTCAATGAAGTCATTTTTACCTTAATAGGGCGATACCGCCCGTTTCCCTTGAAACCTTGACGTTGCAATTCGCGTCACCTAGATAGGGCATGCACGCTGGGACACGGCATGAGTGCGAAGGCTGCCCGTCTCTATCTCAGAACTGGGGCTATAGCTTGAACCGTTCCGGCGCGATGAGGGAATCCATGGCTGGAAACAAGGAACTGACGCCAAGAGAATCGGAGTTGCTCGTTTTCATCGGGCAGGGAAAGACCAGCAAGCAGGTTGCGCAGACTGTCCACCTGAGCGTTTTTACCGTGAACAACCATCGCAAGCACATTTGCCGGAAGCTGGGCCTGCACTCAACCGCCGAACTGGTCGCCTACGCCGCCAGGAACTCCGGGGCGCAAACGGAAAGCTAGCCGGGCTAAACGGCAAGAGGAATAGGCCTCCTGGCCTGTCAAGGCCTTTTTCCTCAGTGTGTTAGAGAATCAGCATGCAATCGCCGTACGAGTAAAACCGGTAGCCCGCCTCGACCGCGTGCTTGTATGCGGCGAACGTGAAATCCTTTCCGGCGAAGGCCGAAACCAGCAGCAGCAAGCTGCTCTTCGGAAGATGGAAATTCGTGAGCATCGCCCCGGTAGCTCGAAACTCGAAGCCGGGATAGATATAGATTCCGGTTTCGCCGCTCGATGACTGGATCGGGCCGCTCCGCGCCGCAGTCTCAATGGTGCGGACGCTCGTGGTTCCTGCGGCCACCAGGCGCGATGCGCTCCGCATCTTCTCCGCGTTCTCTGGGGTGATCTCGAAACGCTCCGAATGAATATGGTGGTCCTCGACGCGCTCCGTGCGCATGGGCTGAAACGTGCCGAGCCCGACATGGAGCGTAATGTGCGCAATCCCGGCGCCCGCGGCCTGGCACTTTGCGAGAACTTCCGGCGTGAAATGCAGGCCCGCGGTCGGCGCGGCTACAGAGCCAGGCTGCCGGGCGAAAACGGTTTGGTAGCGTTCCCGGTCGGCGGCTTCGTCGGCGCGCTTGATGTAGGGCGGCAGCGGTACGTGGCCGACCCGTCCGAACCATTCGTAAAGATCGCCATCGTAGTCAAAACGCAAAGTGCGCTCGCCGAATGCGCCGCGCGCGGTGACGGTGGCCTCGACTCCGCCTTCGAAGCGCACCCGCTCGCCGAGATGCATCTTGCGGCCCGGATGCACCAGCGCCTGCCAGAGCTTCGGATCTCCGGCATCCAGACCGAGCAGAAAGACCTCGACCTGGCCAGTGAGGTATTCCGCGCGCGCCGGGTTCTTCTTGCCGACCGCAAGCGCGCGCACGCCCGCGCGGTGGCCGTAGAGCCGCGACGGGAACACTTTGGAATCGTTCAACACCAGGCAATCGCCGGGGCGCAGGAATTGTGGCAGCTCGCGGAACGCGCGGTCTTCCCAACGTTGGCCGTCGCGGTACAGCACCAACATGCGCGAGGCCGCGCGATCTTCGAGCGGGCGCTGTGCGATCGACTCTTCCGGCAGGCGATAATCGAAGTCTGAGAGATTCATTTACCGAAGTTCGTTGTCCTGGCTCGGGCTCCCGTTCCGCCCGCTACGCGCGTTGCGAATTCAAGCATTCGACGCGTTCCAAACCGGCCAGGCGGCGCTTTTTAGGATAACAGTGGTTCGCATACTGGGGATCGAAAGCTCGT
>Ga0187849_1004224_pt1 | contig 12061 bp, 5 predicted proteins | sample June2016WEW_4_10_2_FD_132412 | JGI IMG/M metagenome (GOLD analysis project Ga0187849, IMG submission 132412) | Peatland microbial communities from SPRUCE experiment site at the Marcell Experimental Forest, Minnesota, USA - June2016WEW_4_100 | ecosystem: Environmental > Terrestrial > Soil >... | reverse complement strand
TCTGCGTCGCGGAAACACTACAACTTCCGTTCGATTGGCACGTCGCGGCACAGAAGTAGAAGCAGTCCTGAATCGTGTCACCCAAGGAGGACCGGCCAATCGCCACGGATGACCCGGAGCACGGCCCAGTCGGGGTCGAATACGACTCCTGGATGTCTAAGTTGAAGCCCTGGATCCACTGCCGGTCATTAGTGAACTGGTCCATGATGAGGTAAGTTCGCCATCGGAGGTAGCTCGAATAGCTGCCGCTCCCCGTGAAGTAACTCTGGAAGCAAGCGTTGGTCCCCGTGCCCCCCACGCATGTGTGGCTGGAGTTCGTGGTGTCGCCGATAACCTGGAGTGTGCTGGGCTGCACCACCGTAATATTGGCCGTGGCGCTGTTCGGCTGGTTGTTATAAGTGTACGTCAGCGTGATAGGCACGTCCCCTCTATTGGCGCTCGCGGCAACCGCCGTCACTGTTACGGTCGAAGAACTGGCGCCAGAAAGGCTGACCTTCGAACTCGAGGTCGTCCAGCTATAGGAGCCCCCCGATGGATAGACGATAGCGCTGAGACTGATCGAGTTTTGCCCGTTGGAACCCCCTGTGCTCAGGGGGACCCTGGCCGGTCCCCATATGCTGGGGCTGGTGGTAACATTAATAGTGGCGACCCCAGCTACTCCCTCCCAATCGACGCAGGTGCAGGGTGGCCATTGACTGTCGTCGTAATAGTAATTCGCGCAGTCGTCGATCTCGCTGGTCGAGATTTGCGCAATCCCCTGGTTCTGCGCGGTCACCACCCCCTGTCCATTCACCGTGGCCACGGATTGACCGCTCTGATCAGCCTCAGACCACGAGACGTAGTCCGTCACGTCCTCGGGGTAGACCAGATAGTTGCAGACCAGGTAGTAGACCGTGGCGTCCAGTTGCACGGAGTCCCCGATCGCAAGGATCGCGCCGTAGGGAGTAACCTCCGGAGCGTAGTACGGCATCAGAGTGGAGGGACATGGACACGTGCAGCAGTCATAGTTCGACGCCATGCCGGCGTGCCGGTTAATGATCATCAATCGCCCCATCACCGGCACGTTGTCCGAGCGAATCCAGGTCACGCTGCCGTCGGTGGCGTTGGCGGGAATCAGGTTGTTCTTGTAATCCGGCACCTGCGCGTCGCGCAACTTGCGCAGGTCAATCACCCGCGTCTCGTGCGGATTGAGCCGCAGCATAGTGAGGTAATAATGGATGTCATTGGCCGTCACGCAAAAGCCGAATCGGGCGGCCTTATCGCTTTCGTTGGTGAGAAAGAGGATCGACTCGGTGTCATCATCCAGATGCCAGGGATTGGCGCCGGAGCCGGCCCAGCCGTTCCCTTCGTTTTGAATGTGGCTGTCAACCACGAGGTTGCTCTTCGATTCCACGCTCGTTGCCTGTGCCTCAACTGAACCGGGCATGCCACTATATTTGGATGCGAATCGAGCAGAAGGGGAGGGGCAACGGCAATTGGCTCAGTGCCGCTACCAGCGAATAGTCTACCGCGCTATAGGCACCCACTGGCAAGGGGCCAAGTGTCACCGTACCCACCGTCGAGCCCGTGCCTCTCCCCCATTCGGGATGGTGGTCGGGGTCGCCCGGGACGGGAGGGGCGGGAATGAATTTTCCCTTGGTGTTGGTTGGGGCGCGCGACGGAGTTTGGCTGGTTCCAGAGGCCGGGGCAAGCCCCGGCCCTACAGCCCGTGTAGCAGGCTGCGGGTACTCGACGGTAATGTTTACCGTCTGCGGCGAACCGACGAGGTTTCGCACGATGACGTGGGGAACAAACGTCCCCGCGCCCGCAAAGGGCGAATCCGCTGTGGGCGTGCCTATGGGCAAGCCAGCAGCGTGCAGGGCGCTGGCGTGCTCCATGGCAGACGAGGGGAAATCCATGGTGGAGGAAAACCCCGTGGCAGCATCTGTGATTCGTCCGCTGGCAATCAGAGTCGGCAGCGGCCCCGCCGGGATGATGGTGATCCCGCCCTCGGGAGCCTGCGCCGGAGCCACTCCCAAACTCGTCAGCAGTTGCGAAATCTCCAGCGTCTTGGTCTCGTAGGGAAGGAACGTGAGGGCCGTGGGCAAGGGGTGGCGCTGCCCCTGAAAATCGAGATATACCTGCGCGCTTTGCGGAATGGCGCTGGTGTTGGAGACCATCACCCGCGCCTCGCGCCCGCCCAAGCCCCACCACAGGCCGTCGAGCTCAGCGGGGATGTCACTACGGCCGGGGTCATGCTCGACCATCACCGATTCGTGCACCAGGCTCAATTGCGGGTTGCGGAGGGTGATCTCGCCCACCAGCGGCATGATGGTCCCGGTAAAGTAGACCGCCACGCTGCCTTCCGCAAACGCCCCAGTGGTGTCGCCGCCGAGTTGCGTGATGAGGGTGGCGAGGTCGATCGCCAGCTTGGCCTGGGGCTGTATGGTCTCGGGCGCCGTCAACACTTGCCCCAGTTTGCCCTTGATGGCAAGCGTAAAATCCATGGCCTGGGGCGAGTCGCTCACCAAATTCAACGTAGACACCCATCCGTTGCTCAGGTTGTAATAGGGAAAGTCCACCTCGCGCGGAGCAACTGGATACTGTGAGCCACAGCAGGCTGCTGCCTTGGCTTGCCGCGTCTGCGCCAGGAAACGATGGGGCCCGGTGAAGACAACAAAACACGCGGCTGCACTGAGAAGGAAGAAGAGGAAGGAGAGTCGGAGCTTCATTGGCGCCTCCGAGGAGTTAGGATTAAAACAATGTGCTCACTTTTACCCCCCCCCTGTTAATTTGTCAAGCATAAAATAATCAGACCGATTGTTTGCTTGCATCCCGCTGTGGCGCCGGAGCCGTGCCCTTCCGACCGATCGCGGAGAATAGCCCGGCATGCTGAAAAACCACCGCTGGCGTCTGCATCCTTCTCGCAATGAGGTATACTGGCCCGCCAGAACCGCGTAAGGGAATTTCACAATTTCAAACCAGCCTCAGTAGCTCGTTTGTGCCAGAAAATGAGGGCTTGCACTGTGAACTAAATTCCCAACGTGCAACCATGAACCCGAGGTCTCTAATGAAGAAGCTTGGCATTTTACTACTCATGATTATCCCTTTCCGTGCGGCTCAGGGCACGCCCCCTCAGCGGCTTGAGGGATGCTCGGTCTCGTCTATCCGTGTCGGCATCATCACGCTACATTGCCGGAATGATGCCCAAGTGCGATTGCAAGCCGTGACACCGGCAATGCTTCGAGTGCGGGTTTCCACCAACGGTCAGTTCCCGGAATCCTTGCCCGAGCACTGGGGATTCGTAAAAGACCATTGGCCGGATTTTCCCATCAAGACGAAAACCACAAAAGAGGCTGTGTGGATCGAGACGCCCAGCGTGAGAATTCGGGTCGACCTTCAGGAGTTTGGCCTGACGGTTAAAGATGGCGCGGGGCACGACGTCTTTAAGCAAACGGGATTGGACTATGGCGACACCCACGCGCTGCACATGGAAATGGGCGCGGACGAGCACTTCTACGGTTTGGGCTTCCAGAGGATCGCTCTGGACGTCCGCGGGCACAAACTGGATTGGTGGCGGGAAATGCGCTGGAGGGAGGCGACCGTCCCCTTTTTCATGAGCACGCGCGGCTACGGGTTTTATTCGAACAACACGTGGCGGCACACCTTCGATTTCACCGGCACCGACGCGAGTTACTCGGTATCTGCCCTCGGCGGAGAGCCGGATTACTTCGTGATCTACGGCCCGAGTTTCAAGACCGTCCTGGACCATTACACCGACCTGACCGGAAAACCCCTGCTCGCGCCCCGGTGGGCTTTGGGCATCGGCTATGAGGGACGGTACCTCGAAAATCAGAAGGATGTGCAGACCATCGCCGAGGGATTTTGCCGCGAAGACATTCCCCTCGACTGGATCGGTTTGGAGCCCGGGTGGGAAAACGTTCCCTACACGATGAATTGGGTGTGGAGCGCCAAGCGCTTCCCCGATCCCGACGGCATGACCAAATCGCTCGCCGCGATGGGAATCAAAATGGGCCTGTGGGAATCAGGGAAGGCGCCCATGACCGGTTACACGGACCCGGAGGTGCGCAAGAAATGGTATGCCCCGAGAATTCAAGGGGCCATCGATAAAGGGATCAAATTCTTCAAGCAGGATGATCCGTACCCGCGGATGATCCAGAGCACGGAGTGGCTTCCGCCGGAGTTGAACTCTGGACTGCGGGGTTCCGGCACGCTTTCGACTGGCGAAATGACCAACGTAACGAATTCCCTGTACAGCCAGACAGCCATGCAGGAGTACACGCGGGTGACGGGCGAACGCGCCATGATCATGTTCAACGGCTACGGCTCGTCGATTGCCTCGCAGCGGTGGCCGTTCACCTGGGAGGCTGACTTTCCGCTCGGCGGGGGGGCGCTGAACGCCAGCCTTTCCGGACATTCGCTGGTCAGCACACGCGACCGCAATGAAGTGCCCGATGGAATTCACGTTGGATACCTGGCTCCGTTTTCGTACCTCGAGTCATGGGCTTACTACAAGGAACCATGGTTCTACTCAGAAGACCTGTTGGATATGAACCGCTTCTACGTGAAACTCCGATACCGGTTGCTGCCCTACTTGTACTCATCGGTTCACCAATCGGCGGAGTCAGGACTTCCGGTGATGCGGCCGATGGTTCTGGAGTACCAGGACGATCCACAGGCGCAACAAGTGCAGTCACAGTTTCTGCTGGGAGACTGGCTACTCGTGGGCTCGGCGCGCCCGACTCTGGTGAGCGGCTCGGAGTCGTCTCAAATGGGCGTCGGTGAGCAGGTAACGGACACTCATGCGAAAGTGTATCTGCCCGAGGGGAAATGGTATGACTTCTGGACAGGCCGGCGGCTAACAAGCAAAGGTGAATGGCACACGGCAGAATGGCCTTCCTATGCGGGTGGACCGCTCCTGGTGAGGGGCGGGGCCATCATCCCCATGGGGCCAGTTACCGCCTACGTGGATCAGGAACCTTTGGAGGTGCTCCGGCTGGACATCTACCCGGCGGGCGAGTCGCAGTACGCGCTGTATGAGGACGACGGCCGGACTTATGAATATCAGAAGGGCGCCTTCGCCACCACCGAGGTGAAGGTGAACGAGAGTCGCGAGGCGGTGGTTATCAACGTTGGGGCAAGGCGAGGCTCCTACCGCGACATGCCGAAGCGGCGGGCGTACCTGATGAGCGTTCACGTTGCGCTGCGCCCCGTCGCCGTATCGCGCCGCGGGCAAGCGCTCCAGGAGCACGAGTCCCTGGAAGCATTAGTGGGGAACTCCGGCCTCTGCGGTTGGTACTACGACGAGCAAAAACAGATCGTCTGGGTCAAGGCCACGACGGGTTGGCGCTATGGGGCCGATAGTCGTGGTCCGCAGAAAGACCCGGAGCAGGACACGGCTTACTGGGACGATGCGGCGGCGGGGGAAAATGCCGGATACCCGATACGGATCGCGCTCCCGCAGATCGTGGTGACAACGCAGGAAGCGGCGATGGCGGCAGGAGGGAGCGCCCGCACTCGGATGCGTGCGGCCATCACCGATCCGCGCCGTGGCGAGGTTGACCATCGCTTCGGAGTCCCGGTGAAATTCACCGTGGCAGGGCCGGCGTCATTCGGCGGCGAGGCCCCCACGGTCATCAGCAAGGATGGGATTGCTGAAATCGATTTGCTGGCGGGCGCGGCGGCGGGGAAGGTCAAGGTGAGCGCGAGTGCGCCGAATATGGCGGGGAGCGAAGCCGCGCTGAGCGTCTACGGACCCCCGGCACGATTGAAGCTGGAACTCCAATCGACGCAGATTCTGGCCGATGGCCGGAGCAGCTCTGCCGTGCGAGTGACATTGCTCGACGCCGTGGGACAAAAGGTGATGAACACGGCACAAGCGGTACAGCTCAGCATCGAGGGCGAAGGGACTCTGGACTGCGGGGCCGCAACCTGTTCGATTCCATCGCAGGAAGGGGCGGTGGAGGCGAAGGTGACGTCCACAACGGCGCCAGGCTGGGTGCGGATTCACGCCCGCGCCGAAGGCCTCGAACGCGCCGAGGCGGCGCTCGATACGGTGCGAGGAAAGTTCCGTCTGCAAGCGAGCCCGCCGGAGAGGATCAAACTTGTCTCCGACGGGTCGTGGTTGAAGTACCGGGTGAATATCTACGCAACCATCGAGGCCGAGGGGAAGGTTCTCCGCAGTGCAACCAACACCGTTCATCTGCATATTACGGGACCCGAGGGATCGGCGCCACCAGCGGATCGGGAAGTGACGGCGGTCAATGGCATTGCCACATTTAATGACATCGGGTTCGAGCCGCCGGCGAAGTACGTTTTTCACGTCAGCACCCACGGCGTCGAGCCCGCTGACATCCCCATTTATTGAGGCGGCCGCGGGCGTTGGCCCATCTACGATGTTGAACAGTAAAAGAAAGCGCCGTTCCCCGCGCCGCAGGCGCCTGGGAGTGCGGCTGCGAAGCTGCCGCCTTTCGAATCGCCCTTTATGGGCGGAGTGGATGAGGCGTGAGTTGAAGGCGGTGGCTCGCGCTACCGCAGTCCAAGGCGGGCTGCGCCCGCAAGGCTCAGAAGCAGCATTTTAGGCCGCGGAAAACTTGATTGTCTGCTTCAGGGGGGTGAAACCGGTCATATACACGCTAAGTCCTTCCAGTCGCGGTTGGGCGTAACGCATTTGGGTCCAGGTGTGACGCCGGAAGCCGGGGCCAAAACGCACCTTGCTGCCGGCAAGTTCATAAGTCGCAAATCCCTCGCCCAGAATATAGGCGCTGGGCACATCCGCGACAGGGGCCAGCGAATCACCCGTGAGCTTTCCGCCTGGCCGCAGGGTGATTTCCAGCGCCATGGGGACTTCGTCCGTGCCGGAAAGATCAAAGGAAAGTTCGCAGCCGTCGGCGATCTCGCGGATTTCCACGCTCGAATGCAAGTGGGAGATACTGCTGTGGGCGCGCAAGGATCTGGGCATCAAAAGCCAATTCCCGTCAGGGCGGCGATCCTCCGGAGGCAAAGGCTGGTAGTAGAATCCTTCCAATTGTTGCTCCATGCGATACGCGCTTCCTTCACGCCGAAGCGGTCCGGAAAACTGCCCTTTCCCAAAATATGCGCTGGCCATGCGGACTGCCTCGACGACTGCTCCACCGTTACGGAAGGCAAAGAACCGCCAGTCGTCACCCAGAATCGAGGCGCTACGTTCGCCGCGACGGATATGAACGAAGGAAGAATGGGGGTAATACTTTTCGTAGTCGGTGGGAATCGGCTCGCGAGGCGGCAGGTCTTGGCGAAGCTCTGGAATCTCCATGAAATCGATCAGGTATCCGCCCATGTAAGGAAGATGGTTGCGCTCAACGTAGTTCGCGACGCTGGCGAATCGTCCGTTACGGTCGTGATAGGCCATAAAGCGGTACGCATGGTAATAGCGCCAGATCGAAATAGAGTGGAAGCGGTCCTGGCGGTGGGAGATGTCAGTGACGATCTCGTCGTTGGGGTGCAGGAAGTAGAGCATCGTTTCCAGGTTCTTCCGCACCGGATCGAACAGGTCGGGGCGGTTGAGCATCCGGCCGAGGGTGATAAACGAATGGTCGCAAACCTCGTTGTACCCTCCCGTGCTGTGCTCAGTGAATTGGCCTTCGGAGTCCAAGTCAATCCCTTCGGCCAACCATTGGTCAAGGCGCGCGAGGTAACGAGGATCGGGAAAGAGGTGATGACAACGAGATAAGGCCGCCGAGACAGCCCACCGATGGTTGGGGGTGTGAACGCCTCCGGTAATCAACGCAGCGCCAGCCCGGCGGATGAACGTTTCCAACTTCTCCTGCACGCGGCGGGTGTTCGGATCCTTGCGAGCCCGCATGACCTCGACAACAGGCCCAAGCATATCCACTATGAAAGCCGTGTCGGGTGGAGAGGCGAAGTTCGTAATGTACAGATCAATGGTGCCATCAGGATGCTGGACACGAAGCAAATAATCCGCCACCCGCTCCATCCGTTCGAGCAATTCCGTGCTGTGGTAGTGACTGGACTCGGGAGCCAAATACACAGCAGTCATGCTGGAAAGGAAGATGGCGGCGGTTCCCACCGCGGGGATCCCATGCTCATCGAGCATCCCCCCATTGGCTTGTTGTTGCGAAAGCGCCTTCTCAACCATGCCATCAGCGCTCTGCACCAAGTCGGGATAAATATCGTCCCGAAGCGGGGATGGTGGTTCCTCCGCGGCAGCAAATCGCCATGTTGCTGTCGTACCCAAAACACCCAGAAACTCTCTTCGGTCCATAAGCAAACAAAGGCGCCCGTGAGGCGCCACCCCCCGAGAAAAAGGCAAAATGAATTGAGGGCAGTCACGCCAGGCAGGTACCCTGGCGTCACGCGATTATGCGGGGCCCTCCAGCCGCGGACGTTGGCGGTTTCGTGCCTTGCGCGGAAGTATAACGCTCCCTCCCAGTGGAAGGCAAATTTCCTTCAGCCGTTCGGATTTCTTCTTGACAAAACTGCACACCGGATTCAGATTGCCTCCGGCTGTCATAAGACGATCTGATCGGCAAAAGCAGGACAGAAGTGCATCGGGTCCGCCACCGGCAAGGGGATTGGATCATGAGCCCGCCTCGGACCCAACGTACGGAGCCCCGTTCTGGGCTCACGGGATTTGAAATCAACCTGACAGCGGAGGCCGAATGACTCGACGTGATTTTCTTGCGACATCTATGGTTTTCCTGGTCTCCCCGCACGAGCGCGTTTCGCGCGAAGTCTTTTTTCGTTCGCCGGGCAAAGGCACGGCTTTGTTTGCCTACGCTTTCTATACGCAAGCCACCGGCGGCGCCATGATCTGCATAGAAGAGCGCTGGAGCCGGTCCGATACGATTGACGTCGCCTACTTTCAAGATTCTCAAGATAATGGCCGCACGTGGAGCGCTCCCCTCGAAGAGAAGACCGGCGAAAAACGTCCGGACGGCATGTTGCGGCGGCATTTTCGCTGTGGCTATGTCGATCCCCCTACCGGGCGGCTTATCCAGTTTCGCGTGGAGGGCGTCTTGCCGACTGACAATCCGCTGGAAGGCTTGCGCCGATGGAACATCTACTACTCCGTGGAGGGCGCTGATTACCAACTCATTCAGCACGGCAAGGAATTCAACGCCCACCATCCCCTTCCTGGCATCTTCGCCGGCAAGAACTGCGTGATGCTTGGCGACCTCCCCTGTTTGCCCATCACCCTCAAGGACGGGACAATTCTTTTGCCGGTTCAAACCACCCCCCTCGGTCCCGATGGTGATTTGTACAACCCCACCGGCGGTTACACGTACACCGATGTGGCCGTGCTGCACGCCCGATGGAAAGGGAAACATCTCGAATGGCAAATGGCCGACCCGATCAAAGGCGATCCGGCAAGGTCCACCCGCGGGATGGATGAGGCTACAATCGAAACCCTCGCCGACGGCCGGTTAATCCTGGTGATGCGCGGGTCGAACGACAAGAAGCCGAACCTCCCGGGTTGCCGTTGGGTTTCCTATTCCCGCGACGGCGGTTGGCATTGGACAAAACCCGCGCCGTGGACCTACACCCCTGGTGATCCGTTCTACTCACCTAGCTCCTGCTCCCAGCTCCTGCGTCACTCTAACGGAAAGCTCTACTGGCTGGGGAACATCAGCCCCACCAACCCGCGCGGGAATCGGCCGCGATTTCCCTTCTTGGTGGGCGAAGTGGATCAGGACTCCGGCCTGCTCATCCGCGAGAGCTTGATCCCAGTGGATGATCGGCAGCCCGGCGAGAGTGAAATCCTGACACTCTCGAACTTCTATGCCCGCGAAGATCGTGAGACGCGGCAGATCGCGCTGTACATGACCCGCCTGTTCGCCTTTTCGGACGGGTGGGTGGGCGACGCTTCTCTGTACCGAATCGACGTCTAGTGCCGTTCCAAAAGGCGTGAATCCCTCGTTGCTCCGCAGCTCGACCTTTCAGTTCCAATTGAGGATGACCTTGGCGCATTCGCCCGAGTCCATGGCCTCAAAGCCTTTGATGAATTCTTCACAGGGGAAGCGATGCGTGATTACGGGAGTGATATCCAGCCCGCATTGCAGCATCATGGTCATCTTGTACCAGGTTTCGTACATCTCGCGGCCGTAGATTCCCTTGATAGTCAGCAGCTTGAAGATCACGGGGTTCAAATCCACCACCGTTGCCTGCTTGGGAATACCCAGCAGGGCGATCTTCGCGCCATGGCTCATATTGGCGAGCATGTCGCGAAGGGCGTCCCCATTGCCCGACATCTCCAGCCCTACGTCGAAACCTTCCAGCATGCCTAATTGCTTTTGTACTTCGGGAAGACTGCCCTCGCGAATATTCAGCGCTACCGTCACGCCCATCTTCTTGGCCAACCCGAGGCGGAAGGGGTTCACGTCGGTAATCACCACGAACCGAGCGCCCGCGTGCCGGGCGACCGCCGCACCCATCAGGCCAATCGGACCGGCTCCGGTGACGAGCACATCCTCGCCCAGCACCGGGAAGGATAGGGCGGTGTGGACGGCGTTTCCGAACGGGTCGAAGATTGCCGCGACATCCTGATCGACGGAGGGGTGATGACGCCAGATATTGGTCATGGGCAGGGCGATGTATTCCGCGAAGGCGCCGGCCCGGTTGACTCCTACACCTTGGGTGTGCGCGCAAAGATGGCGCCGGCCCGCCAGGCAATTTCGGCACCGGCCGCAAGTCACGTGCCCTTCCCCACTCACGATGTCCCCGGGATAAAAATCTGCGACGTTCGATCCCACCTCCACAATTTCGCCCACAAACTCGTGCCCGATCACCATCGGGACGTTTATGGTTTTTTGCGCCCAATCGTCCCATTGATAAATGTGCAAATCCGTGCCACAGATGCCCGTGCGGTGCACACGAATGAGCACGTCATTGATCCCAATTTTTGGCGTTTCTACATCCTCGAGCCAAAGTCCAGGTCCCCTTTTGCTTTTTACCAGTGCTTTCACTTTGCCCTCCCGCAGGTTTCATTCGGAATGAACATGGCCGCCGGACATGATGATATGAATTGTATTACCTTGATGAGATTGCGATGCACCGTTAGCCCTGACGCTGTTCACTTAGGCGTTGCCAAGGAGGCTGTCCCCCGTTCGGCCCCAAAACCCCCTCACCCACCGCCTTGCGGTCCCCCCTCTCCCCCAAGGGGGAGAGGGTAGAAATCTTCAGTTGTCAGCGCGATCTTCTTTTTGTGTAGAGAGAGTCATGATCATAGCGCCAAAACTAAGAATTCATTTTCCCTCGCCCCCTTGGGGGAGAAGGGGGACCGCAAGGCGGTGGGTGAGGGGGTCTCTCCGGAACATATGATTTCCTCAAACCCCTTATGTGAGCAGTATTGGAGTTACGCCGTCTTACTCAGCCGCGCGGCCCTCGCCCGCCTTCCGCTTGTAACCGTACTCCTTTTTAAGTTTGTAGGTGATGCTGTCCACCAAAGCCTGCCAACTAGCCTCGATCAGGTTTTCGGAAACGCCCACGGTCCCCCAGGTGTCATGGCCATCGCTGGATTCGATGAGCACGCGAACCTTGGCGTCGGTGGCGCCTTTGGGGTTCAGTACGCGAACTTTATAATCGGTCAAGCGGATGTCCTTAATGCAGGGGAAGAAAGTGGTCAGTGACTTCCTTAAGGCTCTGTCCAAGGCGCTGACCGGGCCTACGCCTTCCGCTGCGGTGTGTTCTTCTTTGCCGTCCACACGTAGCTTGATGACGGCTTCCGAATAGGGCTCGCCCTCTCCCTTCTTTTCCGTGATCAGGCGAAAACCATCCAGCTCAAAGAACTCTTTGGCGTGATGCACCAGCTTGTCGAAGAGCATCTCAAAGGACGCTTCCGCCCCCTCAAACTGGTAGCCGTCGTGTTCCATCTCCTTGAGTTTCTCCACCACCACTTTGGCGTCGGGAGAGGATTGGTCGATCCGGAGTCCCCGTTCCACCGCCTTGTAGATCACATTGCTCTTGCCCGAAAGCTCCGAAATCAGGACGCGCCGTTCGTTGCCGACCGCTGCGGGCTCCACGTGTTCGTAAGAGCAGGTCTCTTTCATCACCGCGCTTACAT
>Ga0187849_1004216_pt1 | contig 12082 bp, 10 predicted proteins | sample June2016WEW_4_10_2_FD_132412 | JGI IMG/M metagenome (GOLD analysis project Ga0187849, IMG submission 132412) | Peatland microbial communities from SPRUCE experiment site at the Marcell Experimental Forest, Minnesota, USA - June2016WEW_4_100 | ecosystem: Environmental > Terrestrial > Soil >... | reverse complement strand
CCTTTCGCCGGGTGTAAAGAACCAATGGAATGACCGCGAATGGCAGCCCGAAGGAGAGTACCACCTGGCTCAGCACCAGCGTGCGGGTCGGGTCGAAGCCCAGGAAGATGACCAGCAGCGACGGAACCATGGTCACCAGCCTCCGCACCCAAGATGGGATCTGGCGGTGCAGGAAACCCTGCATGATGACCTGTCCGGCCATGGTCCCGACTGACGATGATGAAAGTCCGGACGCCAGGAGTGAAACAGCAAAAACCCAGGATGCGGCCTGACCGAGCAGGGGTTCCAGGGTACGATGGGCTTCCTGGATCGTCCCGACGGTGGACAAGCCGTGCTGGAAGAAGGTGGAGGCAGCCATGATCAGCATGGCGGCATTGACCGAGCTGGCGATGACCATGGCGATGACCACGTCTGCGATCTCAAAATGGAACAGGCGGCGCTGCTGTTCCGGCTTGTTGGTCACGATCCGGCCCTGGGTCAGTGCGGAGTGCAGGAAGATGGCATGCGGCATGACCGTCGCCCCGAGGATGCCCGCTCCCAGCAAAACGCTCTCATAGCCCGTAAAATGAGGTACGAAGGTGTTGTAAACCACCACACCCACATCCGGGCGTACCAGGAACATCTCGATCAGGTAGCTGACTGCGATCACGGCCAGAAAACAGGTGATGACTGCTTCCAGCGGGCGAAATCCGTAGCGTTCCAGGCCGAGGATCATGAAGGTGACCACTGCGGTCAGCAAGCCGGCGAACCAAAGCGGGATCCCGAAGAGCAGGTTGAAACCCAACGCCGCTCCAAGAAACTCCGCCAGATCCGTGGCCATTGCCACCAGCTCCATCAGGACCCACATGCACCATACCACCCAATCCGGTGAATGCTCCCGGATCTGCTCGGCCAGGTTCTTGCCGGTTGCGATGCCGAGTTTTGCTGAGAGCGTCTGCAGGAGCATCGCCATCAAGTTGCTGGCCAGGATTACCCATAATAGCTCATAGCCGAATTGCGCCCCTCCCTGAATGTTCGTGGCGAAATTGCCCGGGTCCACATAAGCGATACTGGCGATGAATGCCGGCCCCAGGAATGGCGCCAGGCGGGCGAACCAGCCCTTTTTGCTCTTTCCTTCGAGCACATCGTACCCGGAACGAGCGGTATCCCCGGAGTGTCGAGCCAGCGTGCTGCGGAGGCTTTGCCTCCCTTTTCGGTGTGAGGTCGGGTTTGCTTTATATTTCATAGTGGGAATTGTGTATGCAACAAATTATATCTTTAAACCGGCTCGAGAATCGAGATCTGCATGCGCCCCCCGTTTCGGTACGATTCATCCGGTTTAGAAAAAGCGCGCTCCCCAGAGATTGAATATCCGTCCGGTCCGTAACAGAGCTGTGGGGTGGACCGATCCCTTCTCTGGTCAGCCGCCGGCGGTCAAATTCACTTCCTGAATTGATTTTATATTAATGCAAGGGGATTTCGCCTTGGCTTACTTTGCCAAGTGTGTTTTCCTGTCTGCTTTCTTATTGTTTCAGGTAGAACCGATGATCGGCAAGTTGCCTTCCCTGGCGGGGGCGCATCTGGTCAATTGGATATATATTATTCGCGATCCCGGCTGCCTGTGGGACGATCATGACCCTGCGAAGCCAGACGGCGGACCAACCAGCTGCACCGATCTCACTCGCAGCTGTTGAGGGAGTTCGTCACCCAATTGCAAGGCAGATCATCCTGACGATCTCCCTGAGAGCCTGTGCCTCGGTCCTTCTACTGGCGACGTGCCGGCGATTTGAAATGCGGCAACTCCTTTCGGCGGCCACAAGACCAGCATCCGACTGTGGACCGACGATTACAGAAATTTGTTTCAGATCTTGAATCCCCGAGTTGAAATTGCCAGGTCGCTTACTGGAAGATTTCAATGGCATGATCAGGGATAGCGTGGCCCCGCTACTTCGTGAATGGATCGCTGGCCTCATCCAGCGCTTTGATCTGTTCGGGCGTCAAATGCCAACCAAGGGCTCCGAAATTCTCGGCCGCCTGTTTAGAATTCTTTGCACCGGGGATGGGCAGTGCACCTTTGCAGATGACCCAGTTCAAGGCGACCTGTCCGGGGGTCTTGCCGCCCTGTGCTTGTCCAATCTCTTTCAGTGACTGCACCAATGGTTGAATGCGGCCGAGTGTACCACTGGCACCACGGCTCCGAAAACCAGGGGGCGGATTCGCGGGTGTATATTTTCCGGTGAGCAGACCTTTTGCAAGCGGACTGTAGGCGATCAGACGCACACCCAGTTCGTTGCAGCGGTCGAGTAGGCCGTTCTTTTCCACAATGCGGTTGAGCAGATGATATTCAACCTGGTTCGAGGCCAGGGGGATGTTGTATTTGGTCAGCACCGTGTAGGTTCGCTGCATCTGGTTTTTGTTGTAATTGGAGATCCCGACCGCCCGAGTCAGCCCGGCTTTTACAGCTTCAGCAAGTTCTTCCGCCCAAAATTCGACAGGCCGGGGAGGAAGATGAAGATGAATTTGATACAGATCCACACGCTCCAGGCTGAGTCGTTCAAGGCTGCGCCGCAATGCCTTCAGCAGAACGCCGCGCGTCAGCCGCCAGGGAAAAGGTACGAACTTGGTCGCGACCAGGACCGGCTTGTCGACATTCTTGATGAATCGCCCGAGCATCTGCTCCGAGCGGCCGGAGCCATAGGTCTCGGCGGTGTCCACCAAATTGACGCCTGCTTCTAAAGCAGCTCGGAAGGCCGCCTCGCAATCGGCCTCTGAATATCCATGACCATAATTCCAGACGGTACGATCCCCCCATTGCCAGGCGCCAAGCCCCATCTGCGCCTCATGCAAAAAAAGAGTTTCTTGAGGTATTTTATCCGACATTTCAAACTCCTTCGATCCGGTCACGAGGGACCAGTCGCTAACCAGAGCGATTCTATCATACCCTACCTGGAGGGTAGTCATCCGGACTAATTGCGATTACAATCGAGAACGAATCTATTTCATGGAACTGATGGATCGCCAGCCGCCTGACCCCGTGAGGCGGCTGGCGCTCCCTGAGTTCCGGGAGGAAGCCATGAAGCCATACCCGGAAGCGGGCGGAGAAGAACCCCCCGGTTTTCTCGCCAAGCGCTTGGAGTTGCCCTTTAAGAATTTGCTCCTGCTGACACGCGCCTTGACCCATCGTTCGTATGTAAATGAACATCCGGAAGCGTTGGAGGATAACGAACGTTTGGAATTCCTGGGCGATGCGGTCTTGGACTTTGTGGTCGGGGCGTGGTTGTATAATCACTACCCTGAAATGGCCGAAGGTGAACTGACCCGCATGCGCTCGGCCCTCGTGCGGACTGAACAGTTGGCCGAGAATGCCCGGAGCCTCAACCTGGGACCGGCTATGCGGCTTGGACGCGGTGAGGTCCAGGCCGGAGGCCGTTCGCGACCGCTTTTATTGTGCGCGACCTTTGAAGCCCTGGTTGGTGCCCTGTACTTGCAGAACAACATCGAGGTGGTGGCGGATTTCATTCACCCGTTTCTGGAAAGAACCAGCCAGGAGCTGTTGGTTCAATTGGATCTATACGATCCCAAGAGTCGTCTGCAGGAATGGTCACAGGGAGTGAAATTGGGGATTCCTCAATATGAAACCGTTCAAACCAGCGGTCCGGACCATGCTCGCTTTTTTGAAGTCGAGGTCAGGCTTCAAGGCAAGGTCCTTGGCCGCGGTTCGGGTCACAGCAAACAGGTTGCTGCGTGCGCTGCGGCCCAGGCGGCGCTGGACGCGATTAGCGATGGATTGAAACCGGACGTTAAGCAGGATGAAAAGTGATCGGTAACCCTCATGCCTCTACGCCTTAAATCCCTCGAACTCCACGGATATAAAACCTTCGCCGGCAAGACCACCTTCGAATTTGCGGAGGGCATCACCGCCATTGTCGGTCCAAATGGCTCGGGAAAATCGAATATTGCCGATGCGATCCGTTGGGTTCTGGGCGAACAGACATACAGCCTTTTGAGGGCAAAAAAGACGGAGGATATGATCTTCGCCGGTTCAGAGCAGCGCCCGCGGGCCGGGATGGCCGCTGCCGTGGTCACATTTGATAACAGCACGGGTTGGTTGCCGGTCGATTTTTCGGAGGTGGCCCTGGGCAGACGTGCCTATCGCGACGGGCGCAATGATTATGTGATCAACAGCCAACAGGTGCGCCTCAAGGATATCAACGAACTTCTGGCCCAATCCGGCCTATCCGAGAGGACCTATACCATCCTGGGTCAGGGTTTGGTCGATGCCTCGCTAGCCCTGAAAGCGGACGAGCGGCGCCGCCTTTTCGAGGAGGCGGCCGGCATTGGCCTGTATCGCTCCCGGCGGGAAGAAGCTCTTCACCGGCTGGACGCCACGCAGCGCAACCTCGATCGAGTTCTGGATATCCTGGCCGAACTGGAACCACGCCTGAAAAGCCTGGAGCGTCAGGCCGCCCGTGCACAGGAATACACCCGGGTACAGACCGATTTACGCGAACTCTTACGACAATGGTATGGTTTCCATTGGCACCGCGCGCAATACGAGCTGACTAGCAGCCTGGAGGCCGCACGGTCCCAGGAGACCAAGTTGGTTGAGGCCCAGGCCGCCTATCAGACCATCCGGCAGAACTTTGTGGCTTTTCGTGAGCGATTGAACGGCTTGCGCTCCCGTTTGAATTCCTGGCATCGCCAGTCGGCCCAGTTACATGATAGCCGGGAGACGATTAACCGCGATCTCGCCGTGCTCGAAGAGCGCCAGCGGTCTCTCATGGAAACCCGCCGCTCCCTTGAAATGGAGCACTCCCGGGTGGACGAGGAACTGCGCATAGCCATTGACCGCCGCGCTGACTCTGCCGAGGAGACGGCGCGATTACAAAAAGAGTACGATGAGGCCCAAACCCAGGTGAAGACTGCCCAGGTAGCCTTTAATGAGCGTCAGGAACAGCGGGTGCAGGTTGAGCAGGGGCTCGAGGAAATCCGCCGCAGGCAGGCTGAACTCGGCGCCCGGCAGGCTCAATTGCAGGCCTGCTTGGACGAACTCGCGAGCCGGGCAGGGACCCAAAAGATGAGAATGGTTTCCCTCCAACAATCCTGCGCGGCTGCCGAACTACGTGCCCAGGAAGCTGCGATGGAGTATCAGCAAGCGCTGGCCATCCGGCAAAATGCTGAATCTGCATTTCAGAAAGCGGAAGCGGGGTTGAAAACAGCCCAGAAGCGCCTCGCTTTTTTGGAAAATGAACATAAAGAGAAACAGTCCGACCGGTCTGCGAAAGAGGCCGTGCAGGCACGGTTCAAGGCCCAGCTGGACGTCCTCGATCAGGCCGAACAATCCTTAAGCGGTTACGCAGAGGGGGCAAAGCTACTACTGGAGGCGGCCCGTAAGTCCCAGCTGGATGGGGCTAGGGGCGCCTTATCGTCTGCGTTGGACGTACCGGCAGAGCTGGAAGTGGCCATCGCAGCAGCCTTGGGGGAATATACGGATGCGATTTTGCTTGAATCGGGGACACGTACCGAGGCAGCGCTAGCCGTGCTCGATGCCGACCCGACCAGCCGGGCCTCGCTGCTGCCTTTGGACTGGCTCACCCCCGCTGAACCGCTCATGGCGCTCCAGGATCCAGAGTGCCTGGGAGTGGCGGCCGACCTGGTCAAAGCACCGGCGGAGTTACGGCCGGCGGTGGATCTACTGCTTGGACAGGTATTGGTTGTGCGGCACCGGGAGGCAGCGCGGCGGGTTCTCGCTGGTCAGAACCGAAATGTTAAAGCGGTCACTTTGCACGGGGAGGTGTTCCATGCCAGCGGGCAGGTATTGGCTGGAAAACCCGCCACAGGTGCGCTTGGCCGCCATCGCCAGCGGCGTGAAGTGCAAGATTCCCTCCGGGAGGGAGAGGGTCAGATTGCCTTGTTGGATTCTGGACTGCTGAAACTTGCCGGTCAGATCGAGGGTGCGCACGCCGAGCTGTCTGTTCGCGAGACTGATCTAGACCATGAGCGGACTGGTCTGGAATCCGCCAGGACCTCCGAGCAGCAGGCCCAGGTCCAGGCCGATGCGACGCGGCGCGAGCTGGAATGGCAAGTGGGCCAAAGGCAGGGCTTGGCCTCAGAGATTGATGAGGCGACCTTAGAGCAAAACCGCGCGGCAGCTGCCCTGTCCGAAATTGAAAAGGAAGCGCTGCGTTCCGAGCAGGAAGCCCGGCTTCAAACGACCGCCTTGGCGGATTTGAGCCAGGAAGAATTCCAGGAGCAGGTCACCTATTGGAGCATGCAGGCGGCAGTTGCCGAGCGGGCTTTAAGTGATGCCCTCAGCCGCCATGGAGAGCGGGACCAAGCCATTACGATCCTACAGACAGAACGCTCCGAAAGCGAGAGCAGGCTGAATGAAACCGACCGCTCCTTGAAGATTTTGGAAACAGAAAGGGAAGGATTACGCGGAAGGTCAGGCTCTTTAAACAAGCAACTGGACGAGTTAAGAATCCTGATCGAACCCGCCGAGAAAGAGCTCGAGACGGCTGAAGAACAGGAAATCGACCTCCAAGAACAGGAGGCTGAGAGCCAGCTGGTTCTGGCGCGCTTTGAAAGAAACCACAACCAGTTTCAGTTGGAATTGGGTCGCAAGCAGGAATCGTTGGAGAACCTGCGCCAGAAAATCGAGGATGATTTTGGTTTGGTCGCTTTTGAATACTCGAAGGACGTTGCCGGACCGGTACCGCTGCCGTTTGACGGGATGGTGGAACAGTTGCCGGTCGTATCTGAGCTTCCTCTGGATTTGGAGGAGAATCTTTCACGACAGAAAGCCCTGCTGCGCCGGATGGGATTGGTCAACCCCGAGGCCCAGCAGGAGTTCCTCACCGTCAAGGACAGGCACACGTTCCTGACCTCTCAGTTGGAAGACTTGCGCAAGGCTGAGGCGGACCTGCGCCAGGTGATCGCTGAACTGGACGAACTAACCCGGCGGGAATTTCGGAAGACCTTCGACTCCGTCGCTCAAGAGTTCCATACGATTTTTCACCGCCTATTTGGCGGTGGGTCAGCCCGCTTGCTGTTGACCGATCCGGATAACTTGACCGAAACCGGCATTGATATTGAGGCCCGTCTCCCCGGTCGCCGCGAGCAGGGCTTATCACTCCTCTCCGGCGGCGAGCGCAGTCTGACGGCCATCGCCCTGGTCTTTGCCCTGCTCAAAATATCTCCGACCCCGGTTTGCGTGATGGATGAGGTAGATGCGATGCTGGACGAGGCTAATGTCGGTCGTTTCCGGGATATGCTCCTGGAGTTGAGCCGTGAGACGCAGTTCATCATCATCACGCACAACCGCAATACCGTCCAATCGGCAGATGTGATTTACGGCGTGACGATGGGTCGGGATTCGACCAGCCAGGTGATCAGCTTAAAGCTCGACCAGATTTCCGAGACGTATTTAAAATAGGCGGGCACCTGCATTGAATCACGGCCGGCATTTGAGCCGGCCGTGAACTTTTAATAGACCTTGAACGAGAATCGTGATTCTACGGATTGACGGGTGCAATGGCTTGGGCGGTCTGCGTCGCTTGTGCCTCCTGGATGGTCGGCTCGGTCGGGACACGGCTCGTCCAGTATGAGTACAGCGTGACCTTGGCAGACTTGAGCTGTGTGTCCAGCCAGGTCTGAAATGCCTGGTCGCGCGCGGTCGAATATTGATCTGCCGTCAGTGGCCGGACCTCATGACCCAGGACCTGAATGATATGCCATCCATCCGAAGACTGGACGGGTTGACCGATGACGCCGATCGCCTGGCTGAACGCCGCGGCTTCAGCTTCAGGGGCGGCGGTCATCGTGCCGCGGCCGAACCAGCCCAGGTCGCCCCCCTGTGACTTGGAGGCTGAGTCTGTCGAGTAGTTCGCGGCGATTGTGGTCCAATCGCTGCCGGAAGCCAGGAGCTGGCGCACCTTATTCGCAGTGGCCTGATCGGCGACAACAACTTGGCGTGCCCAGACCTGCTCCTGGGAATGAGAGAAGCCGGCCTCTACTGCAACCTCGACTTTTTGCCGGTAAAGGCCGTCTTCGAAGAAGAGCTGCGCGAATTCGGTGTCCGTCATGCCCAACTTGGCGTAGTAGGTTTGGCTAGTCTTCACTTGGGTTTGGTAGGCCTTTAGCGTGAAGGGGGTTGGCAGAGGAGTCGCGGTGCTGGTCGGACCGGCAGTCGCGGCCGGCGTATCAGTCGGGTAGGTTGTAGGGGTTGGGGTGGGTCCAGAGGTGGGCGTAGGACTGGAGGCGATCGTCGGGGTCGGGGTCAGGGTCTCCAAGGCCAACTGTGTGGCGGATAGGGTGGAATAGACAAAGGAGGTGGCGGTCAGGGTCGGGGTGGGTGTACCATTCGGGTAATAACTGAAGGCTCCCTGCATGGCATCCTGGATTTCTTTGGCACTAACCACGATCCCGTGTGTTTTGGCGTATTGCCGGATGATGAAGCTGTCTTCTGCCGATTGAAGGACCTGGTTCCCGATCGAGGAGGGGTCGTCCAGCTGGCTGGAGAGTGAAGTGATTGTCGGATCCGTGGTCGGGTCGGAGCCGAACATCTGGGCGAGTTGGTAATACTGCAGGTATTCATTGATCATATTCTGCCGGGTGATTCGGACCCACACCTGAAATTCGTGCGTCGTCATTACATCATTGTTTACTTTGACGATGGGCTGACGAGCCTGCAGCACCGTGTCATACAGGATGCCGTACCCGATCAATCCGACAACGATCACCAGCACGCCGATCGCGACAAAGGTGATAATCGCGATTTGCTGGCGTTCCCGCTCCAGGCGAGCTAAATGCTTCTTGCTGATGATCTTGGTAGGTTTACTCTTTGCCATGCGAACCTCATGTCTTCATAAATATGAAGAGTCAAATGGATGCGAGACCCGGCCAATTCCAGAGGGTGGCAGGAGCACCCGCTCAGTTGCCCGGGATGTCTGGCGCCTGGAATCACGGTTTCGTTCCCCTGGAAGGCTAATAGGGAAATTCAGCGTTCCTCTTCTCCGTGCAGTCCGGTGAAAGGTAGCAGACCGATATGACGGGCACGTTTGATCTCGCCAGCCAGGATGCGCTGGTGCTTGGCACAGGTACCTGTCTGGCGGCGCGGACGGATCTTACCCTCTTCGGTAATGAAACGGCGCAGCACATCGACCTGCTTATAATTGATGGCTATAGTTTTGTCGGCACAGAACTGGCAGAATTTCGGACGGGCGTAGTAACGGCGTTCCTGTCCTTGCTCCATCTCGGATTCTATTTGTTGTTCCATAAAAAAATGAGCTCCATTCTTCTCTGAGTGCAAACCTAGAAGGGAAATTCATCTTCCGCGGCTTGGTTCTCGATATCTCCTTCGACCGCAGGCTCCTCGCCGCTAGGAGGATGATTGGCCTCGCGGCGTTCACCGAGCATCATCATTTCCGTTGCGACGATCTCTACGGTCGAGTGCTTGATGTTTTCTTTGTCTTCCCACCGCCGGGTTTGTAGACGGCCTTCAATATACACCTGCTGTCCCTTGGTCAGGTATTGTTTGCAAATTTCAGCCAGGTTCCCCCAAGTGACGACATTGAACCACTCGGTATCCGTGTGTCGTTCGCCGTCCGCCGTATTCCAGGAACGGGTGGTCGCGACCGTAAAGGTTGTAACCGGCCGGCCTGAGGGCGTATACCTCATTTCGGGTTCTCGTCCCAGGTTGCCGATGATCATGACTTTATTCAAGCCTCGACTCATATCTTGTTCCTCAATTCGATCAATAGGATCACGGAGAGGTGCTTCTCAGTCGACCACGGTGATCATGTAGCGGATCACGGGCTCCAGGAAGCGTAAATTCTGATCCAAAGCCGTCGAGGCGGTGTTGGGCATGGACATGTTAAACAATACGTACTGACCTTCGCGCTGTTTCTTAATCGGATAGGCGAGACGTTTACGGCCCCAGACATCGATCTTATCGATGGTGCCGCCTGCCTCGGCGATCCAGCCCTTGATCTTATCGGTGACACCGTTGAAGGCGGTCTCATCCAGGTCTGGATGGACAACGCAAATCAACTCATACTTCCGCATCGGGAAAACCTCCTTTCCTCGGGATATGCTCCCGGACCTTCACCGTGGGTGAACCGGGGGCGGAAGGCACATGCCGCGCTCGGGCGGATGTGAACGGGCTGTATTGTAAGCGATAGTGGCTCTTTTGGGGAGGGGTGGACCATCCTTTGCAGCCCTCCAACGGTCAAGGCCCAAAGGAGGCTGGCCAAGACGCCAGGAGTAAGACCCCCGACCGGGAGCAGCAGCCAGGTCGCTCCTGCACCTTCATGTAAGATAGATCGGATTGCTGAAAATCCAGCCGCGCCTCCGGCCCAGATAACGTTTATAAACCTCCACCCGGTAAACTCCTGGTTCTGTTGTGATATGGACAAGCGCCTCGCCGCGCGCCGATTCGATTACCTCTCCGTTCTTGAGCAGGAAAATCTCCGCCGGGACAGGCGCTTTGGCCTGCAGGGTAATCGCCCCTTGACAGGTGATATTGTCACCCAGGATGGCAGTCCGGTCCTTACCTTGAGCCGAAAAGCGGAAACCGCGCGTCGAGGCGGGCAGGTCATACCCCACATAACAGTGTCCCTGGGACAGGCCCTCGAGCAACAGTTTGCGGTCGTGCTTCAGATTACCGTTCAGCGGTTCGGGGGTGAGCACGTGGGTGTTCACGGCCGAGAAATGGAATTCGTACGGAAAGATGGTCCTCCGCAGGGGGCCCAATGACATCCGCCTGGCGTGGGCATCTGAACCGCCGATCGCGACCACCCGCTGTCCGCCGGCCAGCAGATCATCCCAACGCTGCAGTGTCTCGGGGAGAGGGCCGCGCGCAATGGCTTCCGGGAAGAATGCATAGAAGAGGGTATCCAGTTTTCCCTTTGCAACTGCTTTGAGTTCGCTGAAGCCGTTCCACAGTTCGATGCCAGTGAACCCCCGCACCTCCCAGTCCACCCAGGAGATGTCGCCTTCCCCATAAGCGGGTAAGGCCGGGTCGACTGGGTGGGCGATGAAGCTGAGCCCCCCCGCCTGCCGGACAGCATCAATTAGGGCCTGAGGGTCATCCGCCAGGGTCGCCAATTCCCGGTCGGCGCCGAAAACGAGCAGGTGATTTTTTTGGGGATCACGATCCTGATCGTGAATCTCCTCGCAGGATAGCAGCATCACCCGTCTTTTACCGCGTCGGTGATAGCCATCCAGGCCCTGGACCCACACGTTGTGATCGGTTACCAGAAGGGCATCCACGTTTTGATTCAGGGCTGCCTCCGCTAATTCCGCATAAGTCCCGGAGCCATCTGAATACACGCTGTGCATGTGTAGATTCACGATCAGTTCGTGCATTCTTCCTCTTAATCACCTTCTTCCGGGCCGATTCCTTTCGAGCCCGTACTGTAGCCGGAGGAAGCAGGTCTTTATCGGATTTGACGGTTTCCCCGTAACACAGGTATAATTTGGCGGCCAAATTATCTGGAGGTATGTCGGATGACGAATTTCCTGAACGGCGCGTTGATTTTAACATCAATTGCACTGGTTGTTAGCATTATCTTGCAGAGCAAGGGTGCCGGCTTGGGGGGGTTGACCGGGAACGACGCAGGTGGCGTATTCACTGCCCGCCGAGGGATCGAGAAGACCTTATTTTGGGTGACGATCATCTTCAGTGCGCTTTTCTTTATCTTGGCGATCACCGCGGTGATCATCTCTGCTCATGGGTGATGATCATATCCTGCCTGGTGTGCTTTGCTCTGACCCTCTCTGCAGGCATCATTCCCGCCCGTTAATTTCTCCTCTTGAGGATGGAGGCCATCCCGGGCTGACCCACAGTATTCCGGGAGCGGCCGTTCTTTTTTGCCTTACATGAAAAAACTCCGCTGGCAAATCCTGGTGGTTGTCCTGACCCTGGTTGTGGTCGGAGTGCTGCTTCTGACCCAGCAGCCCTCCTTGAATACGGTCCTGCCCCAACCGGTAAGCGGAGGAATTTATACGGAAGCCCTGATTGGCTCCTTTGGACGATTGAACCCTCTGCTGGACCTGAATAATTCGCCCGACCGTGATGTCGATCGACTGATTTTCAGTGGCT
>Ga0187849_1004211_pt1 | contig 12093 bp, 13 predicted proteins | sample June2016WEW_4_10_2_FD_132412 | JGI IMG/M metagenome (GOLD analysis project Ga0187849, IMG submission 132412) | Peatland microbial communities from SPRUCE experiment site at the Marcell Experimental Forest, Minnesota, USA - June2016WEW_4_100 | ecosystem: Environmental > Terrestrial > Soil >... | reverse complement strand
TTCTTGTCCTGTCCCTGGAGGTCGTGTGCAAAGACGGCGTGGTTACTTTGGATGGAACGGTGCGGTCTCAGGCAGCGCTCGAGTTGTGCGTCAAAATTGCCGGCAAAGTGGAGGGAGTCACGAAAGTGGTGAACAACTTGGCGGTCGTGGAATACTCCTACTATCCGGGGGTTTGACCTTCGCACATCGAGTGGGAGCCGTCTTCTGGGACCGCAGAGGTGACGGTCCGCAGAATAGTCAGGGCAGCCAACTCCATGCCGTACAGTGCGAAAGACAGCAAGAGCCGCGGGCATACACCTCACTCCCCGAACTCCTGCTTGATGCGATTCAGCCACTCGTGCGCGGGGACTTCCTGCGGGCACTTTCCATTAGTAGGTTTGGAGTGAGGAGGGAAAAAGTCACTGGGAGGTCACTTTTAGACTGTTAGAACGGAACTTTGGCTAGAAGCCATCTCATAAATGGCTAGACCTTCTTTTCTTGAGCCGGTATCCTGCGCCGCAACAGATCCAATCGAAGAAGAAGGCAAACTCAGGACGGCAGGGCACTGCGACGCTACAGCCGACGTTGGAAAATGGAGAGACTGTTTGCATGGCTGTACAATTTTCGAAGAATCGTTACTCGCTGGGAATACCAGTGCAAAACTTTCTGGCCTTCGTACAGCTGGCTTGCATCATGATCCTGCTCAGAAGCTATTTATGAGATAGCCTCTAGTCACTTACGGAGTAAAGACAACCTTCAAAGCATCTTCAGCGTATGCCTTTTTCATCGCTTCCTTGCATTGATCCAATCGATAGCGATGGCTAACGAGCTTGTGCCAAGGAAAATCATTTCGGTGTCGTATCATCATATCCAAGTGCGCATAGTACATGTCATGGGGATGATTTGTGTTTCCAATAAAAAGAACGTTCTTTGCCGCCAGGTGCCGATGAACGTTCAGTGTCACTGTTCCAGTGTCCACAAAATTGCCGGTTTCGCAGTACGTACCTCCACGACGTAGCATTCGCAGCCCGACGTCCAGGACCTCAGGTCGACCAACGACCTCGACCACGACATCTGCCCCATGGCCATCTGTCTCGGCGCGGATTGTATCAACCAGCTCATCATCTGAAAGCTTTTTAACGTTGATCGGCAAATCCACCCCAAATTCCTTGGCGATGTTCAATCGTGACTCGACGGTATCCAGCCCAATTACCTTCCCTGCCCCTAAGAGGCGCGCTTTCGCTGCCATCATCAGTCCGATGCCGCCGAGCCCCTGGATGACGACAGTGTCGTCGAAGTTGAATCCGCCACGGCCATCTGTCTGGGAATACATTTTTGCGCGATCCAGCAATGCTGAGACGACAAACAATTCAGAAAGCGCAGTTTCTTCGACAGTCGACTCCCCTGGGACTTTGTACACCCACGCTTTGGGCGGCAGATAGAGGTATTCTGACCATCCTCCGGTGATGTACGGGAACACGTCGCTTCGATAGGTCATGCCGATCCCCTGATGGTTCACGCAGAATGGGAAAGCATGGATTCGGCGACAATACCAGCATGTGCCACAAATGACATTCGGGCAGTTTGTCACCCTGTCCCCGACTTGCAGATCCTTTCCGCTGTATTCGATTTCCGTTCCTTTTCCATTCATTTCGAATACAATCCCCGAATTTTCGTGTCCGTGTACGCTTGGATAGACCATATCTTGCTCTGTCTCTGTCCCTCCGTACAACGTTACGTCACCATCAAAGGCATGTTTGTCAGTCCCGCAGATTCCCGACATCTCGACTTTGATGACGACTGCACCTTCCTCAAGATGATCGGGATATGGCAACTCCCTCCACTCCACCTGCCTGGGGCCGGTCATCACGACCGCCCTTACCTTGTCGGGCCTATCCATCTCAGCCTCCTTATTGGCCATTCCCCACGTGCACGTATAGTGCCGATGCTCCTCAGGTGGGATATCCCAACGTGTACAGATGAGTCCCGCCATTGAGAGGACCCTTGAGGACTGCGTCGATCTCATCTTTCCGGCGCATAGTCATTGCATTTATTGGCGGGAGCTTGCCGGCAGGATACATGGCAAGAATATCAGTCACTAGCTTTTCAAGGTAATCCATGATTGCCACCAAACCTGGGCGGGCCTTTTCGGGATCTGCCAAAGTTGCATTACCGACTACTCCTTCCGGCGTCGAGACTACTTCGATTGCCGATGCGCCAACTTGGAGCCAGAAATCGATGGGGAGATCGTACGCACTCCCTGACTTGTTTATGTGCCCGTCGGGGAAAATCTTCATGGGCACGGTTGATGGAGCGTGTTTCATGTCGATCATCTCGGGGAATAGTGCCATCGAGAAGGATGTCTCAGCCTCATCAGCATGAATGAACGGTGTGTCGAAGGGCCCGCCATGGGCCTTGTCCCTGATATGTTGCGGAATGACGAACCACCAGTTGACATTCACCAGAATTGCAGGCACTTGGTATTTCTTTGCAAACTGATGAATAGCGACAGGGATTACGTAGTCCTGACCGTGACCGTTGAGCAAAATCTGCTTTCGAAAGCCACTGTTCCAAAATCCTGCAATGACTGCTCGAAGATACGCAGAAAGATCTTCCTCAGGGATGACAATTGTTCCAGGCATTCCCAGATGATGAAAAGGATGTGAACCATACCAGATGGGTTCAGCCACTGTGCAGCCAGTGGCCTTCGCCACTTGTTCGGCCATCCGAGTTACCAGGAAAGTATCCTCACCCGGACAGGCGTGATCGCCATGATTCTCGGTGCTTCCAACGGGAATAATAATGAGATCGTTCTTCTTCAACCGTTCCTTGGCCTGATGACCCGTCATGGTCTGGTAATAAATCCCGCTCGGTAAATCCATATTTCCGCCTTTTGGCGGTATTTCCCATTTGCTCATTTCTCTCTCCTCTCGTGTTTTTCAGGATTGCAGGCCAAGCAGCCATAAGGAGTTATCCTTGCACATTTTCCGGATGTCCTTCCTGTCGATGCCATAGGCGAGCATCAGCCGCATGAAGAGCTTCATTCCCTCCCAAGGCGGCATATTGACTACGGTTCCCAAATCGGATGCCAGCACGATATGATCCGGTCCGACCTTTCGAATGATTTCGAACATTTCCATGGGGTCACAACGCGGATTGTTGAAGTTGGGGACATCGCCGTACATGAACAAACCGATGTACGCTCCCATCTTTCCAAGTTCGGCCATCTCGTCATGGGTGGCTTTTGTTACATTCCAGTTGGGGTGCGTAATCATCATCCTCTTGACGCCCATTTTCTTCGCTTCACGGACAACAACGAATCTCTGCTTTGTTCCAGCATGGCAGGGATCGAGTATCATGTCGTTTTCGGCCACGATTTTCATTATGTCATAGAGCTCTTTGCGGGGCTTGTCATTTTCGTCGAGAAGTTCGATTCCGCCAGGTGTACCCATCACTCGATGATGGTGAGCGGAATCGTGGCTAGGCAGCCATACCATTTTCCCTTTCAGCTGGGCGCACATTTCTACCGCAGCGGGATTGAGGCCCCCTTGGTAGTAGTTCAGTGTTACTCCTCCAAACACGTGGACAGGTGTTCGTTGGATTCGCCCGGCGTATTCGTTAACAGCCTGCTGAACGAAACCCGCCGTAGCGGCGGTTGGTATTGTATGCGCCTTGAACAGAAGAGCCCCCATCCCTATCTCGGTAGCCTTCTTGGCAATTTCGATCTGATCCCAGCCAACGTCGATTTCCGGATCAGGTGCCGCGTGCACGTGCATGTCGGCCGCCCCTTGGAGAAGCTCAATAGCGTCAGCCTCGGTGATCATTTTGACTTTGTCACCCATGCTGAGAATAGTCGAATAGGCTCTCTGGGCATCGGCCCGCCATTCCTTCTCCATCGACAATTCAAATGTTTCCTTTTCAGACATCGCTGACCTCCCCTTCCCAGGTGATATTAACCAAAGCACCTGCCTTCAAAAGATCCATCCTACGCTTCATATTTCTCCAAGATCTGCTAAGAATCTATTAGTGGCGAGCTTACTGGTGGCCATTTCTCCCCATCCTCGTGTCCAATCTCTGCGAGCGACAAATCCTGAGATTGACCCAAATCCAAGAATGCCAGGACTCTCTCACGCACGTTGTGGATGTGTTCCTTCATTCGCCTGCCAGAAAGAGTTGCGTCTTTTTGCAGAAGAGCACTGACGATCGCAGCATGCTCGCGTATCGATTCTTTGACGTTTTCAAGCGACTTCAGCGCAAGGCGACGCTCTCGATACGTGAGGTCCTTCAAGTTTTCTATAGTCTTCAGCAGCCGTTTGTTCCCAGAATGCTTCATGATAGCCGCATGAAAGGCGATCTCAACATCGTTGTACTTGTCCATATTTCCCTGCGCAACAGCTGACTCACTCTCCTTGACGAGCGACGCAATCTCGGCCACTTCCGAATCTGGCATTAAAAGCGCTGCCTTTTCGGCGGCGTAGCTTTCTGTGATCTCCCTGAGCTCGAAAAGCTCGATCAGATCCTGCTTGCTGATTTCGCTTACAAAGTAGCCAACTCGGGGCTCCGCTCTTGTTAGCCCCTCGTTCTCAAGGCGCTGGAGAGCTTCCCGTATGGGAGTCCTGCTTGTCCCGAGATGCTCCGACAGCTCTTCGACTCGAAGCTGCTCCCCCGGTTGAAATCTGAGGTTGAGAATGGCATCCTTGATGGTCTCGTAGGCCCAGTTTTTTAGATCAGACGGCTTTTCTCGTAGCGGTTCGAATTCCATCATAGTTCTCCTCTAGACGCCCTCCCGTAATTTCCTTGATCACCCTATCACCCACAATTCTGCCGTGCCTTAGCACAACAACACGATCGGCCACGCTAAAAACGTGCTCAAGATTGTGACTTATTACAACTACGGCGATGTTTTTCTGCTTTAGCTTGACTATTAATTCATTTGCCTTTTTAAATTCTCTAACCCCGAGCGCTGCAGTTGGCTCGTCGAGGACTACTAGCTTTGCTCCCCAATATACAGCTCTACCTATTCCGATCACCTGACGCTGGCCCCAGAGAGACTTTTTACTTTTGCCCGAACGTCTTGCGAACCTGCTACGAGCTCTGTCAGATAATTGATGTTTTCTACCATAAAACACCCGGTTCGTGGATGACCATCCCTACTGAAGCACCTTCTCCTCTTCCGTGATATCTCCACACGATTCATAGCCTGTCGTTTTCTTATCCATGTCCGGTACCCCGGGGAAAATACCAATTAAAAGAAGATTGTCAAAGTTGTCCGGATTGCGCGTGTAATGTCCTGTCCCCTTCGGGAGATACATCGTGGTGCCGGGCACATAGACATACTCCTTGTATACGCCCTGCTCGGTTTCCACACCCTCAACGCCGCGCCCTGCGATGCAGTGCACAATTTCGTCACATTTGGTGTGCCGGTGTTTGGAATGCGCTTCTTTTGGGCCAAAGACAGCCCGAAAGACAACAATTTCCTTTGATCCGATTGTATCCTGTGATATCAACTCCCTGCATTCGAAGGTCGCTGATCCGTTCTTGGAATACAAAAAATCCGGTTTTATGATGCTTTCTGATAAGGTCACCGAATAACGCTTCTTTAGCATATTGAGTAAAATCCTTTCTTTGATCACCAATTCGCGCTTCACCGTGGCAACGAAGCGGCGAAAGAACCGATCCAGGAGTGGATCACTCTTTCTAGAAAACTTTGCCTCCTGGATCGGTTTTTCATGACTCTTCTCCAATCCGGCCATCCCTATTCAGCAGGATTGCAGGAAAACAAATCACTCATATACCCGCCCAGCGATCTTCTTGATTTCGCGGATATTCTGTTTGTCAGTCAGAACGAACGGAATCGTGATCTCCTTCGGGATGTCTTTTTTCCCATCCAGGTACATTGCGGCTACCATGATGCCCCCCGCACCCTGGCCCTCAGGATTCTGGAAAACCGTCGACACGATCTCACCTTTATTGACGGCATCCAGCACCTCAGGTAGCCCATCGACGCTGCTTAAGAGTAAGACCTTGCCCAGGAGGTCCATCGATTTTATCGCACCCAGGGCACCCAGGATCATGTCATCGCCGTTCGCAATAACAAAGTCATAATTCGTCGACTTGCTCAGAATCGATTCAGCGACCGACTGCGCTTTGCTGCGGACGAAATCAGCATTTTGTTCGGTCCAGGTGATTTTGGCCGCTATTCCGGCATCCTGAAGAGTCTGTTTCACACCCTGGTTTCGGATCTCATCGGTGATGTAACCAGCGATACCGCGCATATAGATTCCGTTCAGTTGGCGGTTTTTCTCCTTGTAGAGCTTGACGATTTGCTTACCCATGATCTTACCGGAGTCAATCTGGTTGGAGCCGACAAATGACACGTACTGCCCACCTTCTGCCTTGATGTTGAAGTGGACAACCGGAACGCCCGCCTTGTTCGCCGCCTCGATGGAAGCGCCAGACGCTTTGAGACTCGCTCCCTCGAACAGCAGCAAATCGATCTTCTGCTGCAGTAGGTTCTCCACATTGGCCAATTCGATGCTCGTATCGTTCTTTGCATCTACCTCGATAATCTTGACCCCCATTTCCTTGGCCTTGTTCTGCACTGCTTTCTGGAGGGCCGCGATGTAGGAGATGGAAACATCGGTGTAGGATACGCCAATGGTCCATTGTTTTTGGGCAGCATAGGGAGTCAGCCACCAGCTGTCCTTGGAGAAGTCGACGTTTGGTCCAGCTGCCGTGAGAATCGTGGCAGGGAGCAAAACCATCAAGACAACGATTGCAATTTTAATTCGCATATTAGCCTCCTCGCCAATACCTACTCTTCGCAAGAATCACCAAGCAAGTGTTGAATCAATTCTCCTTTCCTCGTGTGGTTTTGACTTTTTGAGAATCCTCGTTTCAGTTCACTATTTCCCTCCTTTCATTTAGTCAATTTTTCGGATCCGCAGATCCACCCAAACCGCGGAAATGATGATGGCACCCATAACTATTTTCTGTAGGGGGGAAGGGACGTTGAGCATCACGAGCCCGCTCTGGATGATCTGTATCAACAGGGCACCGACGAGCGCCTTGCCTACCGTACCGCGCCCGCCGAAGAGGCTTGCGCCACCGACCACAACAGAGGCGATGGCGACCAGCTCGAAGCCATCGCCGGAAATCGATTGAGCGGCTCCCAGACGGGAAGTGAAGACCAGCCCGGCCAGACCGCATAACAATCCGCTCAATGCGTAGACGATGAGTTTGATCAATTTGACATTGATACCCGCTGCGGCGGCGGCGTTTTCGTTTCCTCCAACGGCATAAACGTATCGACCGAAACGGGTCAGGTTAAGCAGTATGGACGCAAAGACCGTGACCAGCAGGAGTATGAGGACAGGTACCGGAATGATGCCGATCTTGTCTTGTCCGATGATTCTGTACCAGGAATTCAACTGGTAGACCGGATTGACATGATACCAAACGATGAATCCCCGGAAGGCATACAGCGCGCCAAGAGTGACGATGAGAGGCGGTACGCGACCCCAGGCCACGAGCACCCCATTGATCAGACCGCACACCAATCCAAGTATAATTGGGATTGCCAGCGCGAGGACGACGTTGACCGTGGTTGGATCATTCCTGGCAAAAATGCCGGATATCATGCCGGCGATGGCCAAGATGGAGCCCACGGAAAGATCAATTCCTTTTGACAGGATCACGAATAGCATCCCGATCGAGATGATTCCCATCACGCTCACCTGAAGAAGAATGAGTATCAGGTTGTTGAGCGTGGCAAACCCCTTGGTGGTCATAGAGAAGGCGAAGTAGATCAGGACCAGGATGAAGTAGATCGCGTAATCTCGGATCAGCACAGAACCTACTAGCTTCCTCGACTGACTTTTCATGGCGGCACCTGGGGGCATCCGATCTTTGCTGAACCTGAAACGTGTTCTTGTCAGCATGCTGCTAGCACCCCGATCATGAAGACCCCGAAATCGCATATCTACCGATGGTCTCAACTTCGGCTTCCTCGCCCGAGAAGGTGCCCGCAATCTGGCCGTCGCGTATCACGATGACCCGATCACTCATCCCGATGATCTCTGGCAATTCGGAGGAGATGAGCAGTACGGCTTTCCCTTCCGCGGCAAGATGATCGATCTTGCTCCGAATTTCCGCTTTTGCCCCCACATCGATCCCTCGTGTCGGCTCATCAAGGATCAGGATGATCGGATCCGTGTTCAACCACTTGCCCAATACGACCTTCTGCTGATTGCCCCCACTAAGAGTGGATATGGCGGATCCGATCGATGAGGTGCGTATATTCAGGTTCGCGATATTGTCGGATACCAGCTGTAGCTCTTCTCGCTGATCGATGAATCCCAACCGGCACAAATGAGCCAGATTTGCATGGGTCAGATTCCTCCTGACATCCAGCATGCTGATGATGCCCAGGACCCTTCTGTCTTCAGGAACTAGAGCGATGCCGTAGGAAATCGCATCAGAGGGAGAGCGGATTTTGCATGTCCTTCCATTTACTTTGACGAGGCCAGTATCGAATCGGGAGAGGCCGAAAATCGCCGTCGCCAATTCAGTTCTACCGGAGCCGATGAGCCCATACAAGCCGATCACCTCGCCACGATGGAGCTTAAAACTGACATCTTTGAAATCCGGTACACGAGTGAGTTTCTCAACCTCCAAGGCGACCTGCTCGCTGCATGCGCCATGGGATTTGGGAAAGAACTCCGATAGATTCCGGCCAACCATAGCTCGTACCAAACTCTGTTCATCCCACTCCCGACTGGGCTTCATATCCACTTTCATGCCATCACGCAGAACCGTGATGTAATCAGTAATCTCAAATACTTCCGACAGTTTGTGGGAGATGTAGACAACCGCCACTCGCCGTTCTTTCAGGTTTCGGATCACTCGAAACAGATCCTTTGTCTCTGGTTCCGTCAGGGAAGATGTCGGTTCGTCGAGGATAAGGAGTTTGGAGTCCGTCGAGAGGCCCTTCGCGATTTCCACGAGCTGCTGTTGTGCGATCGAAAGTTGTTCTATCTTGGCTGAAGGAGGGATGTCTGCCTCGATTTCTGCCAATATGCGACCCGCGTTGCGCTCCGCCCTCTTGTTGCTGATCAGCCACGGCACCCTGGAGTTGGGCTCTCTTCCAAGGAAGATATTTGCCGCGACACTCAATTCGGGAACCAAGCTCAATTCCTGATGGACCATGGCGATTCCCAGACTTAGCGCCTGTCTGGGGCTGGCGATCCGCTCCAGTTGGCCGGCGATGCGTATCTCCCCTGAATAGTCGGGATGCAGCCCAGCGAGGACCCGCATCAACGTGGATTTCCCCGCGCCATTCTCACCCACAAGCCCGTGGATCTCACCGGCATAGATGTCCATATCCACATGTCTGACCGCGTTCGTGCCTGTGAAGCTCTTTGAAACGCCTGAAAGCTGCGAAACGGGCCTGTCTTCTGCCTTCCTCGGGGTGTTTACCACCACACGCACCTTTTGTAGAAAAGGAATGCGGGTCCGGCCAGAGTATTGAGACTCAAAAACTTCGACACTGTAATCCATGCTCCTGCGTCTTTTGACCGGATCATGTTCCCTCTGGCACGACGCTATAGAACACTCTTTGAATGGCTTGGTGTAACTGTTTCACATGGCCCTCGCTCGCTTCTGGGCAAAACCCAGGAAGGTCATAAGAAAAGGGCGCTCCCTTGGAGAGCATCCGAGGATCATCGACACGCTGCTGAGCAATGTTCCATCGCCCCGCTTATGCTGGATTTGTGCAACGACTCGATATAACAAATGCTCGTATACCACATGTGAGGTGTAGTATATCATATATCTGTTCATTGTCAATATCTATTTCACGTCCTCTTGCGTTCCCTTCACGCCTGCTTCCGCCTTCGAGTGTTTGGAAGGGAGAGCATAGTTCGACTATAGTGGAGGGATTAGCGGGAATAGGGTTTCCGACCCTGCTAAGCTACCGAACGATTGGATCTTTTCTGATCAGCGAAATCAGAACATGTGATTGTTCGTCGATTGCAGCACCATTCGTAGGTAGCTTTCTCCCATGGCAACAAATCAGGGCGTCTATATTCCCGGAGTCTGCAACATCGGCGGCGCGGACAGGCTCATACAAGCGCGTGGTGGCCCGTGGTGAGGGTTTCGGGAGGGCCTCCCACCCCCCCCCGGGAAGATCCCCTGTCAGCAGATCGCTGTCGGTCATGATGACGTGTCGATCCGCGAGTTCACGTGCTTCCCGACATCGTCTCAATTGTTCCTCTTCGCGATCATGTAGTAGACCTACCGATCTTGGGCCAGGGAATCCAGTCACCTCAAGACCGTCCATCCCTGCCAATCGGCAACGACTACGAAACGATAGTCTCCCCAGACCCCGTCCGTCGCCGCCACTCCCGCGTCTTCCACAGCCCGCTGCAAGTGCCGGCGAGAGGGTCACGGCCACAAGTGTCGATGACACTTGAATGGTGAAATGTCTCGTCTTAGAATTGAGCTTTCTCCCGGGGAGGTAGATATGCCATTTGGACTGCAACCGATTCACCTCGTGGTGGTCGTTATAGTGGCGCTCGTCATCTTCGGGCCGAAGCGGCTCCCTCAACTCGGCCGGTGGATAGGCCGGACATTCACGGAGTTTCGCAAAGGTGCGCGTGAAATGACCGATGGGTTCAAAGAAGAAGCCACCAGATCAAACGCGGAGGGTGCACCCACCGCGAAGTCGGAGACCGCATCCCCCGGCACGTCTACTCCGTATCCCGAGACGGCCGTCGGCAACTTCTGCACGAAATGCGGGGCTTCGAATCCGCAGGATGCCCGTTTCTGCAACAAGTGTGGCACTCAGCTTCCCGTCTGATGCGCAGGTCGCCTGGCGATTAAACCCGATGGCCGGCAGTGACATGAACTTCGTCAATCATTTGGAGGAGCTGCGTCGGCGCATCATAATTTCTGCCCTGGCAATCCTCATTACGACTGCCGCCTCGTTCTTTGCCGCTGACTTCGTCTTGAAGCTTCTCCTGTTGCCATCCGGCGGACTGCGGCTCAGAGCCTTCAGCCTGCTGGACGGATTCACGATCAAGTTGCGCTTGGCTTTGTACACTGGTATCGTCATTGCCTTCCCCGTTTGGGCTTTCCAAATCCTCCGTTTCGTCAGCCCGGGCCTGCGAGCCGATGAGAAGCGAGGTCTCTATCCATTTCTCTTCTCGGCGCTGCTGCTTTTCGCAGCAGGCACGGCATTTGGGTATTATCTCTTATGGGGGATGATCCGTGTTCTAATACAGTTGTTCCCCGCCCAGGTGGAATATCTGCCATCGGCAGTTGATTACATTTCGTTTGTCGTTTTCTTCCTGCTGGCCTGCGGCATCGCATTCGAGCTGCCTTGCATGCTGATAGTCCTGGTTCGCTTTCACATCCTCAAATCCGCCCTACTGAGGAAGCAGCGGCGCATCGCGTACTTCGTGCTTTTCGCCTTTGCTGAGATTATCACGCCCGTGAGCGACCCGATTGTGGCCCCGCTCACCGTCATGCTGCCGCTGGTGATCCTTTACGAGGTAAGCATCCTAATCGCGCGGCGCATCGAAGCGCGACGGACGGACCCCGCCCTGGAATCCGATTAAGCCTTTCTTGAGACGGTGATCGCGACCTTTTCAGCCGGACAGGCAGCCTGACAGATTCCGCACCCGATGCAGCGCTCTGTCACCACCGAGGGGTATCGGAGCACGAATGGACCAGAAGCGCGCATCATCCGCTCCTCTTTTGCAAAGGAGATGGCCTTTTCCGGAATCGGGCATACCTCTTGGCAGACCAGACACGGCTTCTTGTCATTGTAGACCACACACTTCTTCTGGTCGATGAAAGCAAGCCCGATCGGCGTGAGCTGCTTTTGGGCCAGGGTCTGCAGCGGTATGGCCTGGTTTGGGCATACGAGCTGGCACACCTGGCACCGATAGTCGCATCCGTTTTTGTCAAAACGCAGATGTGGGGTGAAGAGGCTCGTGAACCCCGCCTCCAGACCTGTGACCTCGATTATTCCATTCGGGCAGGACTGTATGCAGTGCAGGCAGCGGACGCAGCGGCGAAGGAACGAGGCTTCGTCAATTACCCCGGGCGGTC
>Ga0187849_1004208_pt1 | contig 12097 bp, 8 predicted proteins | sample June2016WEW_4_10_2_FD_132412 | JGI IMG/M metagenome (GOLD analysis project Ga0187849, IMG submission 132412) | Peatland microbial communities from SPRUCE experiment site at the Marcell Experimental Forest, Minnesota, USA - June2016WEW_4_100 | ecosystem: Environmental > Terrestrial > Soil >... | reverse complement strand
TTGACGATCGGGCATGAAGAAGTCGTCGGTACAGATGAGGCGCGCCCCGGTCTTCGCACAAAGGCTCTCCGCGATCGTCGACTTCCCCGAGGCGCCGTACCCGTCGATCGCGACGATGGTCACTCCCCCCTTCGCGCCGCGCCAGAGCACCAGCGCCCGAACAGCAACGTCGAGCCCGTCATCGGTCGGCAAGGCGCGCCCATCGGGTGTGGGACCATGGTGCTCGCGTCGGCCGGGGACCCCGGTCACCGGGACAGCTTGCTTCGCCCGTGGCGAGGGGATCGACGCGACATATTTCTATTATATCGATCGAAAGACTCCGGAATCCGAGGGACGACCACTCGTTCTCCGCAACTGCCTTCCCGTACATCGGCTCGAAGCCGCCCTGCAGACACGCGCCGGCGGACCTGAGGTTTCGTGCGATCTATTCTTAGGTCATCACGGCCGAACGACTGGGGGAGCGAGGATTGACACCGTTTACTCACGCGGGGAGAACGACCACGGCTTGGCGGCGGACGATCCTCGCCGCCGTTGTGGTCATCCCGAGCGTCCTCGGACTGACCGGCTGCAGCAAGGTCATCAACGCGATCAAGACCGCGCACAACGTGCTGCACCAAGGCGCCGCGATCAGCGCGCTCAGCAACAAGATCAAGGCCGCCGACAAGTTGCCCTACGAGGTGACCTACGTGACCACGGGCGCCAACCCCGTGACGACCGAGCTCGCCTCCTCGCCACCACACGAGCTCGCGTTCGGCACCACGGTGTCAGGGCAGATCATCGACGTCGTCGAGAACTCAAAAGGCGAGTTCGCCTGCTCCCGGGGCGTGAGCTCGAGCGCCACGTGGTCGTGCATCGAGGTCAAAGGGGCAGAGGCCGAGACCTACAAGGTCATGTACGCGCTCTATTCGGGCGCGTACTGGATCGACTTCCTCAGGCTCTACTCGGCGGCCGCCGCCCTGCAAGGCGTCACGATCCACTCGACGACCATGTCGGTCAACGGCTTCGCCCTCCAGTGTGACGTCATCGTCAACAAGAAGAACCCCAGCACGAGCAAGTGGTGCGTGACATCCCAGGGGGTTCTCGGCTACGTCTCGGTGTCGAGTGCCAAAGCGGACTTCGAGATCAAGAGCTATTCGGCGTCCCCGCAGGCTTCGCTGTTCCAGGTCCCGGCCGGGGCGACGATCACGACAATTCCCACGGCGACCACCAGTACGACCTCCTAGAGCGTGACAGAACCGCCGTGTGCGGCATAGCGGGGTTCACCGGCCGTGACCCGGAGCTGCTCGACGCGATGCTGGCCTCGATCGAGCACCGCGGGCCGGACTCGTGGGGCGCGGAGGTAGGCGAGGAGTTCACCGTCGGGATGAGGCGGCTCTCCATCATCGACATCGAAGGTGGCGAGCAACCCATCCGGTCGGAGCAGAGCGGTGCCTGCATCGTGTTCAACGGGGAGCTGTACAACAACGCCGAACTGCGCGAAGAGCTGGCCTCAGCGGGTCATTGTTTCGTGTCGGACCACTCGGACACCGAGACTGTGCTGCGCGCCTACGAGGAGTGGGGTGCTTCCTGCGTCACCCACTTGACGGGGATGTTCGCCTTTGCGATCGTCGACCGGCGCTCCCATGAGATGTACCTCGCCCGCGATCGGCTGGGGATCAAGCCTCTCTACTACCACTCCGCGCCGGGGCGGTTCTGCTTCGCCTCCGAGCTGAAGGCCCTCTTCCAGGACCCGCGTGTCCCGCGCGCTCCGGACATGGGGGTCCTCTACCAGTTCCTGCTCCACCGCGTGCACGACTCCGGGGAGGAGACCTTCTTCCAGGGCGTGAGCCGACTGCTGCCCGGCCACTTCATGAGGGTTTCGGTTGACGGCCGGACCACTGTCACCAAGTACTGGGCACCCGAGGTCAACCCCGAGTTCTCGTCGTCACGGCCCGACGCCGAATACGCCGGGAGCTTCGAGGAGCTGTTCGAGCGCGTCATCCGCCGGCACATGATCGCGGACGTCCCCGTCGGCGTGTCGCTGTCGGGAGGGCTCGACTCGAGCGGCGTCTCGTCGGTCATGGCCTCTCTCATGGGCTCGGGCGCGGACACCCACACCGAAGGCTCGCTGCACACTTTCTCCGCCTTGTACCCGGGCCAGACCATCGACGAGAGCGACTACGTGCACTCGGTCGAAAGGCACGTCAAGAGCGTCCCCCACTACGCCTACCCGACAGTGGACGAGTTCTGGGACGAGATCGCAGAGTGGGTCTGGTACCAGGAGGAGCCGACCATCTCGTCGGCGCCGTATGCCTATTACTCCGTCTACCGGATCGCCAAGGGCCAGGTGAAGGTGATCCTCTCGGGAAATGGCGGAGACGAGCTGCTCGCCGGATACCTCCCCTACTTCCGCACCTATCTGAGCTCGGCCATGGACCAGCACCACTTCCTCGCAGCGGTCCGGGAGGTCTTGCTCGGGCGGGACCTGTACGCCAAGTTCGCCCGGGAGCTCGTGGCGAGGCACCGGCCCGGCGGGCCGCGCCAGTTCTCGATGCCCGACTTCCTCACCGCCACGCCCGCCGACCTTGCCGAGTTCGACTACCGGCCGAGCCGCAACCTCAACGTCCGGCTGGCCGACGACGTGCTCCGCTACTCGACGCCCAACCTCTTGCGCTACGAAGACAAGAACTCCATGGCCTTCTCGATCGAGTCCAGGGTCCCCTTCTTGGACCACGAGCTGGTCGAGTTCATCTTCGGGCTCCCGATCGACCAGAAGATCAAGATGGGGTGGAACCGGTACGTGTACCGTCAGGCCATGAAGGGAAAGATGCCCGAGGCCAACCGGACCAGGCGGTCCAAGATCGGCTTCACGAACCCCGAGACCGCATGGACGCGCGAGCGAGCCCCGCTCATACGCGACATCTTCTCCTCGAGCACATTGTCGTCACGGGGGATCTTCGACTCCGGCCGTCTCCTCGAGGAGTTCGACGCGTGGCTGGGAGGAAAGCCCGGTGACGGGCTCGCCTTCTGGCGGGTGCTCGTGACAGAGCTGTGGCTGCGGCGCTATGTGGACTCGCCGGTGATGGTGCGATGAGCCCGCGACCGATCGGCAGGCAGTGATGGTGGCGCCGGGCGGCGGCCCACCGTCGGTCGAGGTCGACGGGTGCACCTGGGAACGCACCATGGTGCACACCCATCTGATCCACATAAAAGAGCCCCTCGAGCCGCTCCTCGACTCGCACGTGCGGCCGTTGCTTCGCGAAGGAGACTTCGTGGCGATGTCGGAAAAGGTCGTGGCCATCTCCGAGGGGAGAGTCGTCCACGAGTCGGTGGTCCGGCCCGGGCTGCTCGCCAAGCTCATCGTCAAGGGCACGAAGAAGTACGAGCACGATGTCGCATACTCCGACCCTCGCAAGATGCAGGTGGCGATCATGCAGACCGGCTCGGCCCGCGCCGCGTTCGCCATGGTGGTCGGCGGGGTGACCAAGCTGTTCGGGCGCCACGGCGACTTCTACCGCATCGCGGGCCACCGCATCGCCGAGATCGACGGTTTCAACCCGGACACCATCGCGCCGTTCAACGAGTTCGCGATGCTCGGGCCTGCCGACCCGGACAAGGCTTGCGCGTCCTATGCGCGCTTGCTCGGCCACCCCGTGGTGATCATCGACGGGAACAACATCAACGTGGAGGTGCTCGGGATGAGTGCCGACATGCCGGTGGACAAGGCGGAAGCCCGGCTCATCCTGCTCGACAACCCGATGGGTCAAGGCGATGAGCTGACCCCCTTCGTCGTCGTCCACCGGGCCGGAGGTAGTGGCGACCAATAGGCCGCCACGGCTTCACAACCCGGAAAGCCGGCGAATCGCCCGGGCGAGCGCCGAGTTGTCGTCGTCACCGTGGCCCTGGGCGATCAGACCGTCCTCGAACGTTGCCGCCAACGCGGCCACCGGGAGCACCGCACCGATGCTGCGGGCCAGATCGAGGGCGATCGCCATGTCCTTGCGATGCAGGGCGATCTTGAACCCGAGCGGATAGCTGTCGTCGATCATCCGCCCGCTCCGGTTCTGGAGGACCCACGAGCCTGCCGCCCCACCTGCGAGCGCTGTGATCACGCGCTCGACATCGATGCCCGCCTTCAGGGCAAGCACGATGCCCTCCGCCACGCCCAAGTACGTGCCGCACAGGATCACCTGGTTGACGGCTTTGGCCACCTGTCCCGAGCCGATCGGCCCAAGGTGGGTGACACTGCGGCCCATGGCATGGAGCACGTCGTGTGCCCGTTCGACATCTGTGGGCTCCCCGCCGACCATGATCGTCAGCGTCCCGGCCACAGCGCCCTCCGAACCTCCTGAAACGGGCGCATCGAGCATGGCGACGCCATGGTCTTTGAGGCGCGTCCCGATCTCGCGCGCGCTGGCGGGGCTTATCGTCGAACAGTCGATGAGCAGCGATCCGGGGACAAGTCCCTCGGCCAGCCCGTCAGGGCCGAACAGAACTTCGGCCACTTGCGGCGAGTCGGTCACGCAGGTGACGACCACCTCACTGGCGCGCGCCACCTCACGCGGGCTGTGGGCCTCGACTGCTCCGAGCGCCAAGAGCGGTCCCGCCCGGCCCGGCGTGCGGTTCCACACCGTGAGCGGGAATCCTGCCCGTGCCAAGTTGGCCGCCATGGCAGCACCCATCGTCCCCAGGCCGACGAAACCCACCTTTAGCGTCAGTCCCTCGTTTCTCAGCGCGTCAGTGGTCACGACATCTCCTCTCGGTGCCCGGCGGAATAGCTTTGGCGAAGTATGGTCGCCTTTTCCGATTCGGGCACGGACGATCCCCCGCCGGGCGCGAGCCGGATCGATCGCCTCGGGCGCAGCGCGCTCGAGGCGATCGACGATGAAGAGACGCTCCAGTTGCTTCGCGAGCTGATCGCCGAGCCGAGCGAGAACCCACCAGGCAATGAAAGGGCATGCGCCCGGCTCCTCGCGTCGTTCCTCGAACAGCGAGGCGTCGTGTGCCGCCTGGCCGAAGTGGCTCCAGGCAGGCCGAACCTCTACGCGACAGTCGGTGGTCCCGGGCCGACACTGGTCCTCTGCGGGCACCTCGACACCGTGCCTGCCGGCGAGGGGTGGACGCTCGACCCCTTCTCGGCAGCGGTGGCCGGCGGGCGCGTGTACGGCCGCGGCGCATGTGACATGAAGGCGGGCCTTGCAGCGGCGGCCGCGGCGCTGCTCGCCGTCAAGCGATCAGGCATCGTGCTGCGTGGCAGCCTCGCACTTCACGCAGTCATCGACGAGGAGGTGAGCTCGGCTGGCGCGAGGAAAGCAGCTGCGGAGCACCCCGGGGACTGGGTCATCGTCACCGAGCCGTCGGGCACCCAGGTGCTCGCGACCGGCAACGGGCAGCTCAATTTCGAGGTCGTCTTCCACGGCAAGGCTGTGCACAGCTCGCATCCCGAGGACGGCCGGAACGCGATCCACGACGCTGCCGCGTTCATCGGCCTCGTGGAGGAAGAGGCCCGACGCCTCGCAGCTGTTCGCTTGCCGGGGATCGGGCCTGCAACGTACTCGGTCGGGCTCGTCGAAGGTGGCCGTGGGGGCTCCACGGTCGCCGATCGTTGCGAGATCACGCTCGATCGACGGGTGCTCCCGTCCGAGGACCTGGACACCGCCGAAGACGAGGTGCGAGCTCTGCTTGGCCGCCTCGGGACCGAGCGCCCGGGCCTCAGTTGGGAGCTGTCGCGGACCGTCGCCTTCCCGCCGCTCAGAGGGACGAACAACGGGCGCCTCGAAAAGGTCCTGAACGACGCGCTCGTCGACATCGGGCGAGCTGTCGCCGAAGAGCGCCGAGGAATGCGGTTCGCGACCGATGCCGCGTGGTACGAAGCCGCCGGCTCTCCTGCAGTTGTCTTCGGGCCGGGCGATGTCGCGGTCGCACACCAAAGCGACGAGCACGTCGCGATCGACGACCTGGAAGTCGCCAGCCGTGCGCTCGCCCTGTGTGGCGTGCGCCTGCTGGGTTTGGATCAGGCTGCCTCCTCGACAAGCTGATCGGGAGTCATCAGGCGATGGCGTCCCCTGCGGTCGCTTCCTCGGCCTCGAGCGTCACTGCCACTGCGTGGACGACCGAAGCGATCCTGAGCGCCTCGTGGACCTGGTCCTTGCCCACACCCAGCTCACGAAGCGCCCGCTCGTGAGCGGCGAGACAGCCGCCGCAGCCGTTCACCGCGCTCACCGCCAGGCACCAGAACTCGAAATCCGTCGGGTCGACACCCCCGTGTGTGCCGAGCACCTGCATCCGCAGCCGCGCGGGAATGTCCTCGTAGCCCTTCTCTCCCTCATCTGAGAGCAGGTGCTTGCTCCGGTAGTAGACGTTGTTCATCGCCATGACCGCAGCTGCAGCTTTGGCCGCCTGGAAAGCCTCCTCCGAGAGGTGCTCCCTGGCCTCGCCGGCGAGCTCGACGAGCACCCGGGCTCCCCGTGAGGCAATCGCCGTCGCCAGTACCGTACCCCAGAGCCGTTGCGGGGGCAGCGTCGACACGGCGATGGTCGAGTCGAGGTTCAGCCGGATGTCCTTGGCGTAAGACGGCAGCGCCTCTTTCAGCGCGGGGACGCCCATCAGGCGCCAGTGCTCATGAGCGCCTTCACATCCAAGGTGGCCGCACCCTTGTGCCAGTTGCAGGCACACAGCTCCTCGGTCTGCAAGGCGTCCAGCACACGGAGCACTTCCTCGACGTTGCGCCCGACAGACCCGGCCGTCACCATGACGAACTGGATGATCCCGTCGGGGTCGACGATGAAGGTCGCCCGGTCGGCGACACCCTCGACGTTGAGCACGCCGAGATCGGTGACGAGCTCGCGGTCAAGGTCCGAGAGCATCGGGAATGGAAGGCTCTTGAGGTCTTCGTGCTGAAGGCGCCAGGCGTAGTGGACGAACTCGTTGTCGACAGAGCCCCCGAGCACCTGCGCGTCACGGTCGGCAAACTCGTTGTTCAGCCGCCCGAACTCGGCGATTTCGGTGGGGCAGACAAAAGTGAAGTCCTTGGGCCAGAAGAAAACGACCCGCCACTTGCCCTCGTAGGTCGATGAGTCGACTGTCGTGAAGAAGTCGTCGGGCGAGCTCGCCTCTACCGCCCTCAGATCGCCAGGGACGAGCGCGGTGAGGGAGTACTCCGGGAAACGGTCACCTATACCAAGCATGGGGTCTCTCCTTGAGTTTGGATCCTGCGTAGGTACCACTTTGCCCGGCAGAATCCGATCGAGCAAAGTAGGGAATCTACATTGGATGATAGATTAACTTTATGACAGATCCTACCGTCGTTCAGCTTCGCGCATTCGCTGCTGTCGCCCACCAGCGGCATTTCGGCGCCGCGGCCGACGACCTCTCGGTCACCCAGCCGGCGGTTTCCGCCGCGATTGCCTCTCTCGAGGCGAGCCTCGGAGCCAAGCTTTTCGAGCGCACTCCGAGGGGCGTGATCCTCACGACCCTCGGTGAGCAGCTCTTGCCTCTGGCCCACCACGCGCTTGCCGCGCTGAACGAACTTGTGGCGGACGCCGGACGCTCGGGACAGGTTCACCACGGACCTCTGAGACTCGGGGTGATACCGACCGTCGCACCGTACCTGCTGCCGACGATCCTCGAGACGTTCGGGACGCGCTTTCCGGCTCTCGTGCCCGAGGTCACCGAAGCCATGACACGCACGCTCTTGGCGGCACTCGAGTCGGGAGGCTTGGACCTGCTCGTGATGGCCCTGCCGAGCGGCACGGCCGAGACCGTAGAGCTGCCCCTCTACTGGGAGGAGTTCGTCCTGCTCGTTCATGAGGAGCACCCCCTTGCCGGTGCTCGAGACCTGCCGACGACCACTTTGCAAGGGCTCGACGTCCTGCTGCTCGAAGAGGGACACTGCATGCGCGACCAGGCAATCGACGTGTGTCGCCAAGCCGGCGCCGCAGTCGGCCAAGGGGCCAAGATGGCCTCCCTCACGACTGTCTCCCAGCTGGTCGCGGCGAGGCTCGGTGCGACGCTGCTGCCGGCGAGCGCTGTGCCCGTGGAGGTCCGCGGACCGCTCTCCACCGCGCGATTCGGGGGCTCGCCGCTTCCCGGACGCCGCGTCGGGATGGTCCACCGCCGGTCGAGCACCAGGGCCAGCGAGTACTCGGAGCTTGCTGAGGTGCTCCGGCGAGCGATCACCTCAGCGGGGCTCCCCGTCATCGTCGAGCAGGCACAAGCGGCCTCGGCGTGCGAGGGGCGCTAGACGCCGATCGCCACAGCGCTCGTCGTGCCGCCGAGATTGCTTGCAGCTCCGAAGTTGTAGACCTTCCCGCTCGGGGTAACGAGCCAGTAGCCGTACCCGTCCGGCGTGGCCGCGATCGCGACGACCGGTTGGCTCAGTCGCTGCGAAGACAGCGAACCGTAGGTCAGGGCGTCACCGAAGGCGAACACGCCTCCATCTCCCGAGGCGAGCCAGTAGCCCTTCCCGCTCGGTGTGACCGCCATCCCTACGACGGTCTGGCGCGAGCTCTTCCTGCTCAGCGATCCGTAAGAGTGGGCGTCGCCGAAGGCCGTCACGACCCCGTTGCTCGAAACCAGCCAGTATCCCTTGCCGTCGAACGACGACGCGATGGCGGTGATGTCAGAGCCCTCGGGCAGGCTGCCTCGATAGGTCGTCGCCCGGCCGAATGCATGCACGACACCGCTCCTGGTCACAACCCAGTAGCCGTCGCCGCCCGGCAACGACGCGATGCCGGAGACCTTCGTCGTCGATGTCTGGCCGAAGAAGGTCGCATCGCCGAACGCCGTCACCGAACCGGTGGTCGTCACGACCCAGTACCCGAGCCCATCGGCCGTCGTCGCGATACCGACGGCTTTCGCGCCTTCCCCCGCGATGCCTCCATGGGACTGGACGTCGCCGAAGCCGAGGACCGCACCGTCGGTGGTCTCCACAAGGTACCCGTCGTCACCGAGCGCAGGCACGACCGCACTCGACAAGCCCGCAAGACCGGCGCCCTTCTTGGAGACCGCCCTCACGGCGAAGCTCCACGGAGCGCCTGCTTGCAGGTCGGCGTAGGTAGTGCTCCTCGCGCCAGACTTGACGGTCTTGCGGACGCCCGGCAGGCCTGGCGATAAGGCCGTCACCGTGTAGGCCGTGACCGCGCTGCCTCCGTCACTTGCCGGTCTTCCCCACTCAACAGTTGCCGTGCCGGGCTTCGTCGTCGCCTTCACGCCGGTCGGAGCGCTGGGCGCGCTCGGCGTGTAGGTGTAGGTCGTGGAATTGCTTGCCCGTCCTGCGGGGTCGAAGACGGTCTCCACTGTCGCCACCTCGACCGGTACTTCGGTCCCGGCGACGCCCGGGGGGGCAGTGACGGTCACTTGACCGGTGGTGCCGCAGGCCAGCAATGCCTGCGAGTTCGTGGTCTCGAAGGTCACGACCTTGCCGAAGGCCACCGCAACAATGCAACCGAGGTTCGCCCCGTCCAGGACGACCTGGTTCCCGCCCTGAGCGGGCCCGGTGGCGGGGGCCATCGTGTCGATGCTGGGGTTGCCCGGTGGATAGACGAACAGTTCGTCGGTCTCCGGGTCGTGGCTGCAGTTGGTCACCGTGCAAACCTCGACGTCCGCGACAGCCGGGTTCTGCGCGACCGACTCGGTGGTGATCCTCGTGTTGCTCTTGACCGCGAAGTTGTACTGCGTGCCTAGCGAGAAACCAGTCCGGTTGTCGACGAATCCGATGGCCCCGATGGTCTGGAGCAGCCCTTTGCCGCTGATGTCGAGCGGCGTCCCACAACCCGACCTGGGCGGCGAACTGCCGCACGCGACCGAGTCGGGGACGCCGCTCTTGTGCGTGCGAGGGTTCACGACACTTGTGACCTGGGGCACACCGGCATAGACGACCTTGCTTTCGTTGGACGCGCCGACGATCGACGCGAACCCGACCGGGCGCGTGAACGGAGCCACGGTCGGAGGCTTGTCGGACTTGGGGAGAGCCGGTACGACCAGCTCCAACGATGTCCCGGTCGCCGCCACTGGGGAGACGATGGAGCTCTCGTTCGCGGGCGCGCCCAAGGTGGCGTAGTCGAGGGTCTGGTTGTTCATCCCCGTCCCCTTGACCGTGACCAGGTTGGCCGGCAGACCGCCGGACTCGCTCGCGAGCAGGTCTGCGTTGCACTTCGCCGATCCCGGCAAGACGCAGTACTTCTGGAGGTCGGCGACGGTGCCAGTCGAGACCGAGGTGATCCTTGGGGCGGGGACGTAATCGAACTCCGTCGGCTGTGGTACGACCTCGTACCCCGCCGGCACGATCGGCGCACCCATGCTGTCGATTCTCAGCGCGCCCTCGTAGGGCGGCAGGATCGTGCGCGTCGCGCTGGAGCCTTCGGCGTTGGTGACCACGACCTGCACCTGGCACATGTCGTTGGTGGCGTTCTCACCTGCGTACACACCCGTTGTCGGAAGCGGTGCGCACGCCTGGGTCGAATAGGCAGGTGGCGTGAGGGTGATCTCGTAGGGCGACTTGATCGCGAAGCTCGGCGCCGCCACCCCGCCGAAGCTGACCCTCGTAGCGCCGGTGAACCCCGAGCCGTGGACCGTGACCGGCCCCGGCGACGATTCCAGACCGGCGTAGGGCCCGACGCTCGTCACGCTCGGGATCGGTGACCGGGCCATGTTCTCCTCCACGTACTCGAACACCGACTTCGCACTCGGGAAGCTCGACTCCCGGTTCTTCAACGTCACTACTACCGCTGCTGGACCGGCCCCCGTGGTCGGCGAGCCGGCCGGCAACGTCTTGGCGGCCGGGGGGAAGACCGCGGTGAGCGTCGTGGCGCTCGTGACGCTCACGCTCGTGGCGTAAGCCGCGCCCACCTCGACACTCGAGACGTTCGGGCTGGCGGCCGTGCCGAATCCCGACCCGGAGATCGTCACCGAGTAGCCCCCCGCTGTGGATCCCGACGACGGGCTGAGCCCGGTCAAAGTAGGTGGCTCGAGCTGTCCGGCGTAGTCGCACATGTAAAAGGCGAGACCATTTCCCCCGGTCGGCGTCGTCAGCTGCGGTGACCCGAGGCCGGACGCCATGTCATAGCCGGCGCGCGCCGGGAAGACGAGCCCGTTGTCGAGGCCGAAGTCGTCGTTGTTGCCCGAGACGATGTCGTTGAAAGACCTCCCGTAGGCGGTCGGGTTCGCCGCGATGCCGTAAAGGAGCGGGCTGGCAAAGCCCACGTCCTGCACCCCGTTGACCTTGTCGGCCGAGCAGGTCGGCGAGGCATTGACGAGGGCGAGCATCGCCGCCCAGATCGGGCTTGCCGAGGAGGTACCGCCGATCGTCGCCCACCCGTCCGGGCTGCCGTAGCCCAGCGACTTGCCGTAGATGGTCACCGAGCCGGTGAATTCATCGGCCTGCGCGGAGACGTCCGGCGTCTCGCGACACGGGGTCCCCGATGGGAGCCCCAGCGTCGCGTCACAGAATGTCGGCGTCGTGAAGGGCTTGGAAGCGCTCTGGGTCTGCGACTCAAACGCCTGGGCGTTCGCTACATCGATCTGGTTGGCGCGCGTGTTCGCCACCGCCTGCTGCCAACTCGGCATCGCCCAGGACTCTGAGATGCCACCGCCGCCGGCACCCCATTGCGCGCCGTCGTCCCAGACGTGCTCCGAGGCCGGCTGGGTGGCGTCGTCGATCGTGGCGCCACCGACGGAGAGGACATAAGGCTGGCTGGCGGGATCGCCGAGCGAGAGCAGGTTCTGGCCGGAGGGTGGAACGACGGCACGACCCTCGTTGCAGCCGTCGTCACCGGTGTCTCCTATAGCTGAGAGGACCGTCTGGCCCTGCGCAGCCGCCTGCTCGAACAGGAGGTTCTCGGACTGCTGGACGCCAGGCTCGCCGACCTGTGCCAGCTGCTCGCAGACACCCCAGCTCGATGTCACGACCTGGTCGACGTCCTTGTTCACGATCTGCGAGTACTCGTCCAAGCCGCCCGAAGTGGTGTTCGGGGCCTCGTAGACGTCGATGTCAGCCTCCGGGGCCAGCGCGGAAACATCCTCGATGTCGAGGGTTGACTCGTCGTTGGAACTGCCGGGGCCAGGTTGGGACTCACCGCCGTCCACGGGAGTCATCGAGAGCCGGCTACCGGTGAGCACG
>Ga0187849_1004206_pt1 | contig 12099 bp, 9 predicted proteins | sample June2016WEW_4_10_2_FD_132412 | JGI IMG/M metagenome (GOLD analysis project Ga0187849, IMG submission 132412) | Peatland microbial communities from SPRUCE experiment site at the Marcell Experimental Forest, Minnesota, USA - June2016WEW_4_100 | ecosystem: Environmental > Terrestrial > Soil >... | reverse complement strand
GCGGAAAAAGCTGGAGGATTTGCGAGAAAATGCTGCATACTCGGTTCACGGCGGAGTCTCCTTTGCTTGAGATTGAACATTGGCTAATACCCAGTCTCAACTTATACGGGATTCCGCCCCTTTTTTTCAAAAGCTAATTTGGACGACCTTGGGGCTTGCCCTACCCTTCTTGGTTCGGCGGCAATGTACACGGAGGGGACGGCAAGCCGTCCCCCTACGGCGAAAGGCCTTGCGGACGTCATGGTCCAGGAGCGCGAGATTTCTACCCGCGGGGTAGCGCAGCGCGGCGGAGCCGCAAGAAAAAATCAAAAGGCAAAGGGCAAAGATGTTAACGAAAAGTAAGGGGGTTAAGAGGCTTCACTCTCCCTGCTTGGTAGTGGGTCGGTTTGACGTAGAGGCGGCTTTACGCCGCCATATGGTCCGTCAGTTGACGGATAAACTCGCTGCTACAACATCAAATTGACCTGCTACCGGAAGTTTGCCCTCGAGGTCCGACGCGGGCAGATTGTGATACGATCATGGCGGCGGGAGCGCCGGAGCGGAGATGGGGCCTCAAAGCAAGGGTGACCACCGTTTCGCGCACCCACCGTCGCAAGGAGGCATAGGATGAAGGAAATGGCTGCCCAACGACCGCTGCGCATCATCAATGGTGTTGCGCCCATTCGAATTTGTGACAATGGCGGTTGGACGGATACCTGGTTCGCCAAGACGGGGAAGATCTTCAATATTGGCGTGTATCCCTACGTGGAAGTTCAGGTGGAAGTGTTTCACCGCGACGACCAGCCCCAGCAAGTTGTGGTATTTGCGGAAAACTACGGCCAGCGCTTTTCCGTAACCCAGAGGACGGGTGGATGGGGTGAGCATCCGCTACTGGAGGCAGCTATCGTGCGCATGAAGGTCCCCTCGGAGCTGGCCTTGAACCTCACGATCTATTCCGAGGCGCCGAGCGGAGCCTCCACCGGCACTTCGGCGGCCGTGGGTGTGGCGCTGGTGGGGGCGCTCGACCGCCTTACCCGTGGGCACCTGACGGCGCACGAGGTTGCCTACACCGCCCAGGCGATTGAGACCCAGATGCTCAAGCTACAGTGCGGCATCCAAGACCAGTTGTGCTCGGCTTATGGCGGCATCAATTACATCGAGATGTTTGATTATCCGCACGCCACCGTTTCCCCCATCCAGGTGCCGAACACCACTTGGTGGGAGCTGGAAAGGCGCCTGGTCTTGATCTACTTCGGGAAATCCCACACCTCATCTGCAGTCCATGAAAAGGTCATTCGGGAACTCGAGGGGCTGGGAGGGGATTGCCAAAAGCTTCAGGATTTGCGCGCCACGGCGGAGAAATCCCGCGACGCCGTATACGCCGGGGACTTTCCCGGGCTCGGAAAGGCCATGATCGAGAACACCGAGGCGCAGGGACGCCTTCATCCTGACCTGGTGAGTCCGGAGGCGCGACGGGTGATCGAGATCGCGAGGGCGCATGGCGCTTTGGGATGGAAGGTGAATGGGGCAGGGGGAGACGGTGGGTCACTCACGATCCTCTCGGGAGCGCTCTCCCACGTGAAACGGGCCATGATCCGGGAGATTGAAGCCGAGAATCCCCTGTTCAAGAACATCCCCTTGTACTTAAGCCGAACCGGTCTCCGTACGTGGGAAGGGTTGCCGGGCGAAGCCCAATGATTTGCCCTGGCGGTGCCTTCCTGGGGAGAGGCGTCGGCGTTCACCCTCGATGGGTCGCCCGCGCCGCAACCGTGGCTTGGATGCCCTTCGTCTTTGTTTGACCCGCCTCCCTGCGAGCAGAGGAAGCGCGGCCGACCCGATCGCAAATTTGGCCGGGCCGGCCCCCCCAAGACGCCGCGCCGAGCGCGAACCTTCCGCCTGGCAGCGGCACGCGCAAGGGAAACGGTTGTACTCTGTCCGTATTCTCGCTAAGATGATGGTGGAGAGGGGACACTCCAAGCCGCAAAGCTTACGGCGGGACAAGCTCGCGTCGGGCAGCCATCTGAGCGCACGTGGAGGCAGCATGCGTAACTATCTGATCGTGATGGTCGCTACGATGTGTCTGGGGATCAGCTTGGCCAGCACGGTGCGAGCCCAGAATGCCGATTGGCGGGCGCAACGACAGCAGCTTAAATTACAGCAGAAGCGCGAGCGCGATGCCTTAAAGGTTCAGCAGCGGAACATCAAGCAGTCCTGGAAGAACGCGCGGGTATCTAGCGCTATGCGCGCTGAGACAAAGCACCAAATGCAGCGCGCAAGTCGCGACCTGAAACAGAAGCAGAAGGACACGATGCAGGATTTGAAAGACCGTCAAAGGGCATTAAAGGAAAACCAACGAATTTACGGCCAATAGGGGCCGTGCGGCTCGGAAGGGCTGGGTTTGCATGATTTCGGCCCGGGGAGGTCGCCATGAAATGGGGTGCTCGGCATCTGGCGATTTGCCTGCTTGCCAGTTTGGCGATGTGGGCTCAGGCGGGGCAGAATCCCAATCAGTCAAATCCGCAGGGGCAGCCTCCACAACAGAACGAGCGTCCCACGCTTGGCCCTCGACCCGGACCGGGTTTAGAATCCGGCCCGCTCACATCCACCACAACTGACCTTAAGAGATTGATGCGGATTCGCACTCTCTACATCGAGAGCATTGACAATTCTCTGAGCGACAAGCTGGTTGAGGCTCTGGGAAAGTGGGGGCGGTTTCGTTTGGTCACTAAGGCAAAAGATGCCGACGCCACACTCCGCGGATCGTGCCTGGAATCGCGCCGGCTGAAGCACGTGCACTCCGAGGTTTTTATTTCAGACCGCAATGGCGCGTCCGTGTGGCAGGACACAATATACAGGCCGTTCAATCCTCCGACGCTGGATCAAGCCGTCAGTGATACCGCCACCTGGGTGGCGGCACACTTGGCGCAGACCGTCCAGGCGGCTGAGCGGCGGTAAAAGACAAACCATGGGGGCGTGAATTTCCTCGATAGTTATAGCAGGCGGCAGCGAGACGGCCTGCCCAGCCGGGCTTCCGAATTCCCACCATGTCCAAGTTGATGACATTTCATAGAATCCTTCCAGGATGCGAGGAAGGGACATCTGAGGCTTGGAGAGCCTTCCTGGCGGATTACTCCCGCCGTGGCGGGCGAGGGGTTGGGGCGGCTGCGCGCCAGCTACGGCCGGGTACTGGAGCGAAGTGAGGACCGATCGGAAGAGCATCGCACCAAGGGCCTCCATTGCCTGGAACTTTGGACTTCGTTGCTGGAAGTTGTAGCGTGGGACCGCGCGCGCGAACCTTGGCCAGAGGACAAGGTAGAACCTCTTTTGGTGGATACTCCAGCAAAGCCCGACAAAGACCACAAATCCCTACTCGACCGACTGTTCGGTAGGTAGATGGGATTTTAACCTATGCGTAATTACCGTGAGGAGTTTTCTGACTTTTCGCCCATGATTTACCTCGACTGTGCCTACCAAGGGCCTTTCCCAAGGGTCACGGTGGAGCGGCTTCACCAAGCCATTGAACTTAAGTCTTACCCAGACCGGCTGAAGGCCCCGGAGTATTTTCGCTTGCCGGAGCGCGTCCGCGCCCGAATTGCCCGATTGACGGGCGCGGAAGCGGGGGAAATTACCATCACCACCAGCGCCACGCAAGGAATTGGCATCGTGGCGGCGGGCCTGGAACTAGGTGCGGGCGATGAAGTCGTCGTGGCGAGCTCGAACTTTCCCTCCAACCTTTTTACTTGGCTTCACCTGCGGCGGAAGGGCGTAACCGTGAAGGTCATCCATCCGGCCGAGGGGGAAGTGACCCGCGATGAGGTGGCGGCGGAGTTGACCTCCCGCACGCGCGCCCTGGCGCTTGATTGGGTGAATTATTCCACTGGCTATCGGATCGACCTTGCCTCTTTCGGCTCGTTGATTCACGACCGGGGCGGGATATTCGTTGTGGACGGCACGCAAGGAGTGGGCGCGAATGATTTGAATCTGCACGCGCTGCCGGTAGACGTCATGGCCGGCGCGGCATACAAGTGGCTTCTGGGCCCGTATGGGACGGGGTTTGCCTATGTGGCGCGAGAATTATTGAACAAACTCGACCTTCCTGTCATCAACTGGTATTCGGTGGAGGGCGCGGAAGATTTTGATTCACTCCCCACCGAGGAGTTCCGTTTGATTCACGATGCGCGCGTGTTCGATTCCGGCGAAACCGGGAACTTCATCAACCTCCATGGTCTGGATGCATCCTTGGAATTCGTGGAAGGGGTCACGATCAGAACCGTAAACGACCATTGCCGCCGGCTTCTTCAACGTTTGGAGGAAGGACTGTGCGTCCGGGGCTACATCCTCTCGGCGGGGTCATCACCCGGCCACGAATCGACGGTTTTAGGCTTCCATGCCTTGACTCACGGGGCGACGGCGGAATTGCATCAAAAGCTCATGGCGAATCATATCGCGGTGAGCTTGCGCCACGGCATGATTCGGGTCTCGCCGTACCTTTACAATAACGAGGCCGACATCGACCGGCTACTGGCGTTAGCCTGAGCGAAACTGGTAACTGGAAATTCGAAACTCGAAAATCGACAATCGGCAATCGACAATCCCAAATCCCCATGCGCCTTCGCTCCTTCCGTCCCGATGACCTACAAACCCTCTACGAGATCGATCAAGCATGTTTTGTTCCGGGGATTTCCTACTCACGGGAGGAACTGAGAGCTTTCATCGGCCACCGTCATTCCCAAACCTGGGTGGCTGAAGAAGCGGGCGAGATCGCGGGTTTCCTAATTGCTCACCGGGAGCCGCGCAAAATCCTGCACATCGTTACCATCGATGTCCTGAAAGCCTGGCGCCGGCGCAGCGTGGGTTCGCTTCTCATGGAGGCCGCCGAGCAGTGGGCTTGTGATCACGGTCTGCGCATGATCGGACTCGAAACCGCCCAGGACAATCTCGCAGCTCAGAGGTTCTATGCAGCGCGGGGTTACCGCAAGGTCGATGAGATCGAGCAGTACTACGCTGACGGCGCGGCCGCGTGGGTGATGGTGAAGGAGTTGCCTTAGAAAGTCGTGTAGCGCGGACCTGTTCTATAGGTCCGCGGCTTTTCCTTGCTCGTGGGGAACGAGCCGCGGACCTATAGAACAGGTCCGCGCTACACGAGATTTTACTGACAACTGACCACTGACAACCGGGTATAATCGCCGGTGCTTTGCGTTGGCGTTTTAGGGGAGGAGAACCGATGTCGAATACTCTGACTTCTGCGGATCGCCGGGTCATCACGATTGCCATTGTCGTCGCGGGCATTTCCCTGGCCATTGGGGTGAAGTACTTTTCCCATGCTTTCCCCGAAGCTGCCATCGAATTCCGTGTGAACCGGGATGATTCCACCCCCCTGGCCACGAAGTTCCTGGCCGATCGCGGCTGGAGTGCCAGCGGTTACCGGCACGCCGCGGTGTTTGCCTTTGACGACGAGGCCAAGGTCTACCTCGAGCGCACGCAAGGCCTGGCGCGCATGAACACCCTGACGCGCGGTCCCATCCGTCTCTGGCGTTGGTCGCATCGCTGGTTCAAACCTCAACAAAAGGAAGAGTTCCGCGTGGACGTGACTCCCGCGGGACAGGTGGTAGGATTCGACCGCGAGCTGCCGGAATCGGCGCCCGGCGCGAATCTGGATTCGCCTGTGGCGCGGACCCTCGCGGAGAAGTTTCTCGTCGAGGTCATGCGGCGCGACTTGGCAGGTTTGGAGTTCGTCGATTCGGTCAGCGAGAAGCGCCCGGCCCGGACAGATTACTCGTTCACTTGGAAACAGAAAGATGTGAACCTGGGTGATGGCAGCCTGCGCCTAGAGGTGGGAGTGAACGGCGACCAGGTGGCCGGCTACCGCGAGTTCGTAAAGGTTCCCGAGGGCTGGACGCGCGACTACGAGAAACTGCGCTCCCGGAATTATGCCGCGACGGTGGTGGACGAAGTCCCCTGGATTTTGCTGTGCATCGCCGGCATTACCCTCCTGATTCAGCACCTCCGCAAGCGCGATGTGCCCATTTATCTGTCGCTGAGTTTTGGGCTGGTCGCGGCGCTGCTCTATTTTTTCGGCCAGTTGAACATGTTTTCGCAGGCGGAATACAGCTATCCCACCACGGATTCCTATTCCAGCTTTGTCAGCAACTATGTGGGGGAGAACCTCCTCGTGGCCCTGGCCATTGGCGCATTTATCTTCTTGCTGGTGGCCAGCACGGAACCCGTCTATCGTGATTGTTACCCGCGCTTCCTGTCGATTCGCCGCTACTTAAGTTGGCAGGGACTGCGCACGCGCGCGTTCTTCCTGGCCAACGTGGTGGGAATCGCCCTTACTTTTTTCTTCTTTGCCTACCAAACGGTGTTCTATCTTGCCGCCAATAAACTCGGCGCGTGGGCGCCGGCGGAAGTCCCCTTTACCCATTTGCTCAACACCCGCTTCCCCTGGGTGATGGTCCTGTTCATCGGATTCTTCCCCGCGGTTTCCGAAGAGATACAATTCCGTGCCTTTGCCATCCCATTCCTGCGGAAATACCTGAAATCGGGGCCTCTGGCCATTGTGCTGCCGGCCTTCATTTGGGGATTTCTGCACTCGGCCTACCCCAATCAACCCTTCTTCATCCGTGGCCTGGAAGTGGGTTTTGGCGGCGTGATCATTGGCCTCATCATGCTGCGCTTCGGGATTCTGACGACGCTGATTTGGCATTACTCCGTAGATGCGCTTTATACGGCCTTCCTTTTGCTGCGTTCTCCCAATCATTACCTCATGCTGTCGGGCGGGGTGGCGGCGGGGATCATGCTCATCCCTCTCATCGTGGCGCTCGCCGCGTACTTGAAGACCGGGACATTCGCGGAGGAAGACACCCTCTTGAATGCCGCAGAGAAAGCCCCCGAACCCCTCCCGGTGGAGGCCGTCGCAGCCGAAACGCCGCTGGTTTACCAGCCGTTTCTCCAATCGCGGCTGATTCCGGCGGGTGTGTTGGCGGTGATCTTTGCCGCCCTGGCGTTCATTCCTGTCTACCGATTTGGAAAGGGCATCGTCCTAAATGAATCGCCGCAGGACGCACGGCACATTGCCGACAATTTCCTGCGGCAGCGGAAGATTGACCCGGCAACTTACCGCCAAGTCGTATGGATCAATGACAACGTTGACTCTTCGGCGCTGCACTACCTGGCGGAGCGAAAATCTCTCGAGCAAGCGGACCAGATCTACCGCCAGGCAACGCGCCTCGCCTTGTGGAAGGTTCGTTACTACCGCCCGTTGCAGAAAGAGGAGTACCTGGTTTTTGTCGATCCGATTTCCGGAGAAGTTTTTGGATTCCAACACGTGTTGGAAGAGGATGCCCCCGGCGCCTCGCTCTCGCCTGAACAAGCTCGGGTGTTGGCGGAACAGGTAGTGCGTGAGCACAGGTACCGCTTGGAGGACTTTGAACTTCAGAGCTCCGACGCGAAAAAACGCAAAGCCCGCGAGGATTACACCCTGGTCTGGCAAGTCAAGCCTGGAGACCCCCGCAACGTGGGTGACGCGCATTACCGGCTGAAAGTTGAAATCGCAGGCGATCAGGTAGTGGACTTCTCACGTTCTTTCAAGTTGCCGGAGGAATGGGAGCGAGCGCATGAGGGCTACAGCCTTGTCAACATCGTCCTGATTGCCGTTAGGGTCGTGACCTTCCTGGCTTTGGTGGCGGGCGGGCTGATTGTGTTTGTCAACCTGGTCCGGTCTGGGCAGATGCCGTGGAAGCGGTCGGCGAAGTTCGGAGTCTTGATTGCCATTTTGGGGCTTCTGGCAGCGCTGAACAATCTTCCTTTGGCCAATCAGGGCTACGTCACCTCAATGCCTCTGCCGGTCTGGAAATTGTTCATTGCCGTCAGCCTGATTGTGGTACCCCTCGTGGAGGGATTGCTGGCGTGGCTGCTGATCGGCTCTGCGGCCAGCCTCTATCCCAAAGCCTGGGAGCTTTTTAGTGGAGCAGCGCGGCGTGTGTGGCGCCGCGATGCCCTGATGGCATTGGTTTTGAGCCTTGCCGCCGGCGCGGGATTGGCGCGGGTCGATGCGCTCCTCACCAGCGTGTTCCATGCCTACGCACCCATTAAAGATGAGCTTTTCCCCGCGACCTTCAGCACCCCGTGGCCGGCTGCCGGGTTTTTCCTTTCGACCCTCTCCAGCACCCTGATGTCTGCGGCGGTGGTTGGGTTGGCCATCTTCATCATCCGCGCGGGCTGGCGATGGCGGGCGTGGTGGCTGTGGGTGGGGTTGGCACTGGTGCTGGTTTCACGGGGACCCACCCACGCGCACTCTCTCGCGGCCTTCGGAGTCGGCTGGGCGATGGATCTCCTTCCCCTGTTGGTGGCAGTCGTGGTGGTAGGGTTCTTCCTTCGCGATAACATTCTGGCATACCTGATGGTTCTATTTGGTACGCAGGTGGCGGATCCGCTCATGGACTTGTTCGCGCAACCGAATTCATTTTTCCTCCAGAACGGTGTGGCGCTCGCTCTCCTCGCGGGGGCCGTGCTCGTGTGGATGCTGTGGTCTTCCGGCGGGATAGAAGGGAGCAATGTTGACGCGGGGTCCGCTTAAACCCACGACGATTCACATAAGGGGTTGGCAGGGAATCATTCCTCAATGCGTCCTGGGGGGGGCCCCTCACCCCCACCACCCGCAAAACGTGGGGCCCCCTCCGCCTTGCGGTCCCCCCTCTCCCCCAAGGGGGAGAGGGAAGCGATAATATGAGTTTTCTAGGCTCTCCCTTTTAGGGAGGCGGGTAGTGTGGGTTTGAATCTAGTACCCTCGCCCCTTGGGGGGGAGGGGGGACCGCAAGGCGGTGGGTGAGGGGATCAGCCGGAAGCGAATCGAGAAGTACTTCCCTGAGTGGTTGCCGCCTGCTTTTGCATCGGCTCCTTTAAGTACGCCTAAATCAATTTGACAGATTCCAGAAGCTGGCTCTCATCGTTCCGCCACAGGGCGTACTTGAGGTGAAAGCGGTCATTCATGCATGCGGCTCCGATTTCCCCGCGCGTGTTGATGGCGATCACCGCGACCTCTCCATCTTTATTCTGCGGGTCCGTCTTCACCATGTGCTTCAACAATTCCATGCAAGCGTCCTGTGGCGACGCTCCGCGCGCCATGAGGTGGACAATCGAAATGCTAGTGCAGTAATTGGTCATCAGGTCGCCGTCGCCCGTGGCGGAGGCTGCGCCCACGTTGTCGTCAGCGTAAACTCCGCAGCCCACCAGCGGTGAATCTCCCACGCGGCCAGGAATCTTGAAGGCCAGACCGGAGGTCGAGCAGCCGGCAACGACGTGTCCTTTCCCATCCGTCGCCACCATGCCGATGGTGTCGTGGTTTTCCGGCGTCACCCAAAACGTTTTGCGATGGGGATTGGCTTTCCATTCCTGCCATTTTTGCAGGCTCTGGGGAGTGAGAAGGGTTTGGGGCTCAAACCCCATTTTCAACGCGAATCGAAACGCTCCTTCACCCGCCAGCGTGGTATGGCGAGTCTTCTCCATCACCAGGCGCGCAACCGAAATGGGATTCTTGATCATGTGCAGGTTGCAAACGGAGCCGGCGCGATGGCGGGCGCCATCCATGATCGCCGCGTCGAGTTCCACCACTCCCTCGGCATTGGGTATCCCGCCATAGCCGACACTCGTCACGTTGGGATCGCTTTCCGGCACGTTGATGCCTTTCTCGACGGCGTCCAGCAGGCTCCCGCCGCTCTTGAAGACTTCTGCCGCGCGTTCATTGGCGGGCTTGCCGTGCGCCCAGGTGGACAGGAAAACCGGCCCAGCATTCGGCGGCATTGCCGCTCTGCCCTCCAAGGCCGCGAACGCGGCGGTCCCTGCAACGGTTTTGATGAAATTGCGTCGATCAACAGGTTCCATGTTGTCTCCTTAACACGAAGCTCGAAACTCGAAATTCGAAACTCGAAACTCGTCACCATTTTCAAGAATTGTAGCGCGGACCTTTTCCATAGGTCCGCGGCTTTTCACCGCCCGTAAGGGACGAGCCACGGACCTACAAAACAGGTCCGCGCTACACCGGCTTGTCTCGTTCCTGTGTGACCCCCTCACCCACCGCCTTGCGGTCCCCCCTCTCCCCCAAGGGGGAGAGGGGAGTGAATCCAATTTAACGCCACTTCTGGCGAGGGTAGTAATCTCGAATTAACTCTTCCCTCTCCCCCTTGGGGGAGAGGGGGGACCGCGAGGCGGTGGGTGAGGGGGTTCCAGGGTCGAACAGAAGACCGTCTCCTTGATGAAACTTATGTGAACAGCATCCGTGTCAGCGCTTTCCCCAACCGCCCCCTCCCGGTGTTTCGATTCTCAGAACGCTGCCGCGGGGAGCGGTGAAGGCAGCTTTACCGGGCAGCTTGCGCTTCCGGCCTTGCACGGTCAGTTGGTTTACTCCCGGACGTCCTGGTTTGCCGCCCGCCAAGCCGTAGGGGCCGAACCGGCGGCGGTCTGAAAGGATACTACCGCGGACCTCGGTAAGGAACTCAATTTCCCGCACGATGCCTTCGCCCCCCCGGAACTTTCCCTCGCCCCCCGACCGTCGGCGCAGCGAATAGCGCCGCACGCGCACCGGGTAGGCGGATTCCAACGCCTCGATGGGAGTGTTGAGCGAATTCGTCATGTGGGTATGCACGCCGCTCAGGCCGTCGGCGGAAGGCCGCGCTCCCATGCCGCCGGCGATGGTTTCGTAATAAGCGAAAGGCTCGCCGGTGCGCGGATCCATCCCCCCAAAGGAAAGGTTGTTCATGGTCCCGGAGCTGGCGGCGGGAATGCGCTGCGGAAGCGCCTGCGCCAGCGCTCGCAGCAGGACGTCCACAATGCGCTGCGAGGTCTCGACGTTGCCCGCGGCCACGGCGGCTGGCGGCCGGGCGTTCACCACACTCCCTTCCGGCGCGCGCACCTCGATGGGGTCCATCAGGCCGGCGCAAGCGGGCACGTTCTCATCCAGCAAACACCGGAAGACATAAAACGCCGCCGAGTAAGTGATGGCGAAAACGGCATTCACACAGCCGGCGCATTGTGGCGAGCTGCCCTGGAAGTCCACCGTGGCTCTGCCCCCGCGAATCTTAATGGCCACGCGCAAACGGACCGGCTCCGGGCGGTGTCCGTCGTCGTCGAGAAAATCTTCCGCCGTGTAGGTACCTGCCGGAATCTTTGCCAACGCTTCTTTCATCAGCCGAGCGGAGTATGACTGCAAGGCCTCCAGGTAGAAACCGGTCCGCTGGGTTCCATATCTTTGCAGCAGCTCTTGCAGGCGGCGCTCTCCCAATCGGCACGCCGCGACCTGGGCCATCAAATCGCCCTCACGTTCACGCGGCGTCCGCACATTGGCGAGGAGGATGGCAAGGACATCTCGCTGAATCTTTCCTCCGCGCGCCAGCGCGACGGGCGGGATGCGAAGGCCTTCCTGATAGATTTCCTGACTGAGCCCCATAGAGGCGGGTTGTGCGCCGCCCACGTCGGCATGGTGGGCACGATTGGCCACGTAGAAGTCGGGGTGGGTTCGCGTCTGTAGGGCCGAACGGCGTTCGGCCCTGGGGCGAGCGCCGCTCGCCCCTACGTCGATTGCCCACACCGGCATGGCGAGCGTGATGTCCGGCAGGTGAGTGCCCCCCGCGTACGGATCGTTCAGCATGGCGATGTCGCCGGGGCCCAACACCAGGGCGTCCAAGGCGGCGGCGACGGACATCGGCATTGAACCCAGATGCACGGGCATGTGGTCGCCCATGGCCACAACACGGCCCCGCCCATCGAAGACCGCGCAGGAATAATCGCGGCGTTCTTTGATGTTGGGTGAAAAGGCCGAACGGCGCAGGGCGGCGCCCATTTCCTCCGCGATGGAGTGGAAGAGGTTTTTGAAGATTTCGAGTTCTGCGGCGTCAACGCGCATTAGTGTAAATCCTTGAGGACTGGCAAGCGACTTGCGACTTATGTGGGGTGACCTCTCCTGCCCATTTAAGACAAGTCATGGTTTGCGCCTGCGCGAAGCGCTTTGATTCTATAAAGTCGTCGGCTCCCAAGAACCGGTAAACTTGCTTGGAATCCTGACCAAGGATTGCCGGGAAAGGAGCCGACCATGTTGATTATAGGTTGCGATTATCACCCGCGGGT
>Ga0187849_1004204_pt1 | contig 12110 bp, 6 predicted proteins | sample June2016WEW_4_10_2_FD_132412 | JGI IMG/M metagenome (GOLD analysis project Ga0187849, IMG submission 132412) | Peatland microbial communities from SPRUCE experiment site at the Marcell Experimental Forest, Minnesota, USA - June2016WEW_4_100 | ecosystem: Environmental > Terrestrial > Soil >... | reverse complement strand
CCAGGGAAAGAGTCATGGATACGATGGTAAATCCTATCTCCCTGGATCCTTCCAAAGCCGCATGAAGAGCGCTCTCACCCATTTCCATGTGCCGGAAGATGTTTTCTAGCATGACGATCGCGTCATCCACGACGAACCCGACCGACAAGATCAAGGCCATCATCGACAGATTGTCCAGGCTGTAATTCAGCAGATACATGACGGCAAAGGTGCCGATGATGGAAAATGGCAGTGCCAGGCTCGGGATGGTCGTTGCGGAGACGTTGCGCAGGAAAAGAAAGATCACCATCACAACCAGGCCGAGCGTCAGGGCCATCGTAAACTGGACATCGTGATAGGACGCGCGGATTGTGTCGGACCGGTCATAAAGAATGTCCATCGTGACCGACGGCGGCAATTCCGCTTTAAACGTCGGCAGAAGCTTTTTGATGCCGTCGGTGACTTCGATCGTGTTGGTCCCCGGCTGACGTTGAATGCCCAGAACAATCGCCCGCAGGCTCCCTCCTGACTTGTAGTACCACGACGCGGTCTTGTCGTCCTCAACGCTGTCGATCACGTAACCTAGATCTTCCAAATGCACCGGTGCGCCTTTGCGGTAGCTGACCACCAGAGGCCGGTAGGCCTCGGCGTTCATGAGCTGGCCACTCGCCTGGAGCGTGAACGCGCGCTGCGGCCCGATGATGGAGCCTGTCGGCACATTTACGTTCCAGCTCTTGAGCGCGGTTTCGATTTCATCGATTCCGATCTGTTTGGCAGCCAGCGCGTGAGGATCCATCTGTACATGAACAGCATATTTCTGGGCGCCAAGAACCTGCACCTGCGCGACGCCGCTGATCTGGGATATGCGCTGGGCAACCCGTGTTTCGGCGTATTCATCAAGCGTATAGAGCGGCAGCGTCGGCGAAGTCAGGGTCAGGTAGAGGATCGGCTGATCCGCAGGGTTGACCTTGGTGAAAGTCGGCGGCGCCGGCATCCCTTGAGGCAGCAGACGCCCGGCCTGTGTGATGGCAGCCTGCACATCCACAGCGGCGCCATCCAGGTTGCGGCTCAGATCGAATTCGAGCGTGATCTGCGTGGAGCCGAGCGAATTCGTGGACGTCATCGCATTCAGCCCCGCGATCATCGAGAATTGATTCTCCAAAGGGGTGGCAACCGCGGCGGCCATGGTCTCGGGGCCCGCCCCCGGAAGGCTTGCCGTCACGAGAAGCGTGGGAAGATCTACATTAGGAAGATCGCTCACGGCCAGCGACCGATATGCCACCATCCCAAAGAGCGCGATCGCCAGCATGAGCAGGCTCGTGGCAATCGGGCGCTCGATGAACCCCTGGGAAATATTCATTTCTCGACACCTCAGCTAGCCTTACCTTGCCGCAGCAGCTGCGGGCAATGGCACTTGTCGTTTCCGTTTCTTCGAGATCTCCAGAATCTTCGCCATGTAGGTGTAAACAACTGGAGTGAGATAAAGCGTGATCAATTGTGAAAACAACAAACCACCCACGACCGTGAGCCCCAACGGCCGCCGCGCTTCGCCGCCGGCTCCCCACCCAAGGGATATGGGTATCCCCCCGAGCAGAGCTGCTGCGGTGGTCATCATGATTGGTCGGAAACGGATCAGGCAACCCTCATAAATCGCCTCCGTCGGACTCTTGCCTTCCTTGCGTTCCGCCTCCAATGCGAAGTCGATCTGCATGATCGCGTTCTTCTTCACGATGCCGATCAGCATGATCAGGCCCACAAACGCGTAAATATTCAAATCCACGTGAAACACGAGCAAGGTCAGGAGGGCGCCGAATCCCGCCGACGGCAAGCCGGACAGAATTGTTATCGGATGCACGTAGCTTTCGTAGAGCATGCCGAGAACGATGTACACCACCATGATTGCGATCACCAGGAGGAGACCTAGATTGTTCAGCGAGTCCAGAAAGGTCTTGGCCGTCCCCTGGAAGCTGGTCGTCATATTGTCTGGGAGCGTGCGGTTTGCGACGTCCTGGATCTGAGATGTGGCCTCTCCGAGCGACACACCCGGCCTGAGGTTGAAGGAAATCGTGACCGAAGGAAGCTGTCCAGAGTGGTTGATGGTTTGGGGTCCCGCGTCATTTCTCATGTGAGCAAAAGTGCTCAGAGGAACGAGATGGCCGTCCGAGGTCTTGAATTGGAGCAGTGATAGATAATCCTCATGTTCTTGGAATTTCGGCAGCATCTCCAGCAGCACGCGGTATTGACTGGTGGGCCCGTAAATGGTGGACGACCATTGCGGTCCGAAAGCATCATACATCGCGTTTTCGACCTGAGAGGCGTTGAGGTGTAGGGCAGCGGCCTTATCGCGGTCGAACTCCACGTTCACTCGCGGAGTCTTGATCTGCAGGTCCGTCGTGACGTCCTGCAGCATCGGCAGTCGGGCAATTTCCTGCTCGAGCTTTGCCGACTCGCGGTACAGCACGTCCGTGTCCGGACCCTGTACGGTAAAGTCGTAGGAACTTTTCGATTGGCGGCCGCCAATCCGGATCGCGGCGGGCACCGTGAGAAAAACCCGAATTCCTACCAACCGGCTTACCTTCGGCCGCAGCCTCTCAGCGATCTGGTTGACTGTGGCAACACGCTCACGCCTGGGCCTCAACTGAATCTGGATGCGGGCCGTGTTGGAATTGCTGACGCTTGAAATCATCGACTCGATATCAGGATCCTGGCGCAGAATGTCCGTGACCTTTTGCTGATATTGCACCATTTGATAGTAGGACGTCCCTTGGGCGGCCTCGGTCGTGGCAGACAGTTGATCGTTGTCGGTGTCCGGAATGAACCCTTTGGGCACGATGTAGAAGAGATACGCAGTAAGCGCAAGAACGGCACCAAAAACCCCTATCATGACGGGACGATGCCTGAGAACCCAGTTGAGGCTGACGTCATAAGCGTGGAACATGAAGTGATACAACCCGCGCTTATGCTGCCGTGCCTCGTCAGGCGGGCGCAGGAAGCGGCTGCACAGCATCGGCGTCAGTGTGATGGAAACGATTCCGGAAGCCAGGATTGCTACGGTGATCGTCACGGCAAACTCGCGGAACAGCCGGCCCAGGATTCCGCTCATGAATAGGACGGGGATAAAGACGGCCGCCAGCGAAAGGGTCATGGATACGATCGTGAACCCGATTTCCTTAGAGCCGTTCAGCGCCGCCTGCAGGGGTTTTTCACCCTTCTCCATATGGCGGACGATGTTCTCCAGCATGACGATCGCGTCGTCCACCACAAACCCAATGCACAGGATCAACGCCATCATGGACATGTTGTCCAGTGTGAAGTCCAGCAGGTACATCACGGAGAACGTGCCCAGAATAGACAGGGGTAAGGCCATGCTGGGAATCATGGTGGCGGACGCGTTGCGCAGGAAGAGGAAGATCACCAGAATCACGAGGCCTAGGGTGACGGCCATCGTCATCTTGATGTCGCCAAAGGCCTGCCGTATGTTCTTGGAAAGGTCGCCGCGAACAAACAGTTTCACGGCTGGAGGCAGCTGCGTCTGGAACGAGGGCAGCAGCTTTTTGACCGCATCGGTGACTTCGATTACGTTGCTTCCCGGCTGTCTCATCACCATCAGGCTAATCGCTCGTGGGCTGTCCTGCTTGGTGACAAACCAGGAGGCGTTCTTGTTGTTTTCCACGCTGTCGATGACGTTCGCGACATCCTCGAGCCGTACCGGTCTGCCGTTTCGATACGTGATTACCATCGGCCGAAAGGCCGCAGCGTCCATCAGCTGGCCCGTGGCCCTGATGTTGTAGGCTTCATGTGGTCCATAGAGCGTGCCGGTCGGGATGTTGACGTTCCAGCTCCGGAGCGCTGCGTCCACTTCATCGATCCCGATGTCCTTGGCGTTCAGCTTTTCGGGATCCACTTGGGCGCGCACGGCGTATTTCTGAGCGCCCTGGATGGTTACTTCAGCAACGCCGTTCACCATCGAAATCGACTGCGCGATCGTAATCTCCGCGTAGTCGTCCAGCACCCAAAGCGGCAGTGTCGGCGAGGTTAAAGCAAGAACCAGGATCGGGGAACTGGCCGGATTGCTCTTGCGGAAAGATGGCGGCGCGGGCATTCCCGCCGGAAGCAGCGGCATCGCCTCGCTGATTGCCGTCTCGACATCCACGGCAGCGCCATCAATGTTGCGATTCAGGTCGAACTGGAGAGTTATCTGCGACGAACTCTGGGAGTTCGACGAGATCATGGAATCGATGCCGGCAATCGTAGTGAATTGTCGCTCGAGCGGGGTTGCAACCGCCGAGGCCATGGTGTCGGGATTGCCGCCGGACAAACCGGCGCTTACGCTCAGGGTGGGGTAATCGACATTCGGCATATCGCTGACCGGGAGTGCGCGGTACGCGAGCACGCCAAACAGCGCAATCGCCAGCATGAGCAGGCTTGTGGCGATGGGCCGCCGAATGAAAACTTCTGAAATATTCAATGCGAACTACCTTACCGTGCCCCTCGATTACCTCTGGGGGAGTTGCCGGATCCGCCGCCCATCTGCACGCGGCTTCCCGGCGCCAGCCGGAGCTGTCCTTCGGTGACAACAACCTCTCCTGCTTGCAGACCTTTTTCGATCACTAAGTCCTGATTGACTCTCGCGCCAGTGACGACCGGCCTCGATTCCACTGTCCGATCCTGCTTCACCACAAAGACATACGATCCGTCCTGCCCCGTCTGCACCGCTTCATTCGGCACAACGAGCGCGTCCTTTTCCATCGCCAGCCTCAAGGTGACCCGCACAAACTCGCCCGGCCACAGGTTATGGTCACTATTTGGAAACGTTCCTTTCAGGCGGATGGTCCCGGTTGTCTGGTCGACCGCGTTGTCCGTGAATGTCAGCGTGCCTACCTCCGGGGGGGACGAAGAGTCCTGTGGGACCGCCGTCACCATCTGACCCAACTTGATCGTGCCGAGTTGAGTTTCCGGAACCGAAAAAGTTACGTAGATCGGCTCCACCTGTGTGATCGTGAGGAGTTCGGTAGTGTTGGCGCTGATGACATTCCCCTGCTTGACGCTAACGTTTCCCGTGCGGCCGTCGAGCGGAGAAGGAATCGTCGTGTACCCAAGCATCAGCTTGGCATTCTCCAACGCCGCTTCGGTGGCCTTGACGGTGGCTTCGGCGCTCTGAATGGCAGCCCTGTCGGCGCTAGCCGCCGCAGAAACAGCGTCGGCATTAGTGCGATACTGTTCCGCCTGTTCCCGCGACACGAGGCCCTTCTCCAACATCTCCTCATATCGCTTGGCCTCGGATTGAGCATACTTCTCCTGCGCCTCGTCACGCGTGAGATTGGCCTGCGAAAGTCCCAGTTGCGCTTCGTCCTTGGCAAGATTCGCCTTGGCTTGGTTCAGCTGCGCATCGTACACGCTCGGATCAATCGTGAAAAGTTTATCTCCCTTTTTCACGAAAGCCCCTTCTTTAAAAAAGACCTCCGTCAGCTGACCTGCCACCTGTGCCTTCACACTTACGGTTACATATGCCTCGACGTTCCCAACCACCTGCACCTCGATCGGCACGTCCTTTTGCTGGACCCTGGTTACGGTAACCGGCACCGCGCCGCCTCCTTCGCCTTTCTTGGCAGAGGGAGCTGGTGAGGCTTTGTTCGCACAGGCTTGCAGAAGCAGACAGGATATTAGGATGCAAAGGGCTGCAAGCAGTGTCCACCTCGAGGCGCGGATCGTTCTGGTTACTGTCGATGAATTCATTCCCAAATGTCAACCTCCTTGCAGTGCCTTAATAATTGAGTGTTTTATCCAAAGCTGATCACTTTTCCAGATCGGGCCTATGTTCTTATATTTTAAACAATTGTATATGCTATGCGGACTATATGTCTGCCGAGGACAGCCATTACCCTCAGGATAGTTTGTTAGGTTAAACTAATATGAGATCCATTCATCCATTATAATGTCATACGGTATGCCTTAAACTGACTCCTGTCTAGGACATACCTCTACACTTTGGAACACTGATCCTATTCCTTTAGATACGCCTGGGCACTCGCCTTGTTTTGTTCTTTTGTAGCAAGCCGCATTCTATCGGAGAATCCCCGTTACCTTGACCGGTGGAATAGGCTTCAGCGGTGGCGGATTCATCTTGTTATCCGATAAGATCTTAAATAGCTCGGGGAGCGCTGCCGCGGCGGCGTTGTTAAGATCCGGGATCAACTTGACGAGCAGCTCGCGGCTCTCTCTTGCCACCTGCATCTGAAGCAGCGTTGGCGCCGAAGTAGATGCCATAATCTGACTCTTGATGCCGGGGATCTGGTTGCGAATCGGTTGTGCCCCGCCGCCCGGTCCACCTCCTCTGCCTCCTCCTCCCCCTGCCTGTGCGCCCGCTCCGAGTTGTTGGGTGATTACAGCAAGCCTTTTTGCGAGCGAATCAGCAGCCGCTACAGCGGCAGCAGGTGCATTGGCCGCTTGTTTCAGCAGATCTTGCGCCGCGCGCAGCTGGTCATTGACGGAGCTGAGAGCAGCCGAGGCGTCATTGAACGCATGCTGATAATCGTGGAGCGCAAGTGCAGTATCATGTTGCAGCTTGCGATCCGCATCACTGATCTGGACCTGAGGATCGCTCGATACCCTCATCGAGCGTGAACCCACGTCCCGCCCGTTGACGGTTAAGGATATTTTGTATGCTCCGGGCAGAACAAACGGACCGAAAGATCCGCCGCCGCCAAAGCCACCGCCGCCCACTCCTCCCCTGCCGCCGCGACCGGATTCCAAAGGCTGGTGGCGTAGGTCCCAATAAAAACGGTTAAGGCCTGCACTGCGATAGTTCAACAAGTCGTCTACTGACATTTCGCGCACGATCGCACCGTGTCCATCGCGAATCGTGATGCGAATATCCTTGGGCACGTCCTTCAAGTAGTAGGAAACCGGCGCGCCGAATTCCGGATTTCGCCCCCAGAAGCGCCGGTCGCCAGGATAGTTGGCATGATCGTCCGACGGGCTGAATTGAAACGCATCGCGGACTCTGAACAAGAACGCCTCGCTCATGGCCGCTTCGGCAGCCTGTTGCAGGGGGGATATGTCGTCGAGAATCCATATGCTACGGCCATGCGTAGCAAGCAGCATGTCGTTTTCGCGCGGATGGATCGTGATTTCATCGATCGGCACGGTCGGCAGGTTGCTCTTGAAATGGACCCAGTGCTGGCCCTTGTCGAACGTCAAAAACAACCCGAACTCCGTTCCGAGGTAAAGAACATTCCTGCTTCTCGGGTCTTCGGTGACACAGTTGATGGCTTGGCCCGCAGGAAGAGAGGCCGAGAGCGAAGTCCACGTACCGCCATAATCCGAGGTCATGTAAATGTAAGGCGAGTAGTCGTCCGCGCGGTGGTTGTTGAACGCCACGTAGGCGGTCGCTTCATCAAAGGCTGAAGCGACGATACCGGCGGCTGCCGCCCCCGCGGGCAAGCCGGGAAACATCCCTGTCATTTTAACCCACGTCTTGCCTCCATCCCTCGACACCTGGACTGTGCCGTCGTTCGCTCCAGCGTAATAGACTCCTGCTTTCTTCGGCGATTCGGCCAAGGCGACGATCGCGGGATAGGCGGAAACGCCATCGTTTCTCGAAAGCCTGATTTCCCTTCCGGCCACACCCATTATCGGCAAGGTGTCCCGGTCCACGCCGCTGGTGAGGTCCGGACTGATGACCTGCCATGACTGGCCGCGATCGGGCGAACGGAAGATCTTTTGCGCCGCAATCAAAACGGTATTGGGATCGTGGGGAGAAATAATCAGCGGCGTGTTCCAGTCCCAGCGGAGAGGCGGGTCGCCTCGTCCGGCTTGTGGGCGAATCGACTTCTTCTCGTTGGTGTCGCGGTCGACGCGAACGAGGCTGCCGTCCTGCGTCTCCACATACAGAGTCCGCGCGTCACGCGGATCGGCCATGGCCACAAACCCGTCCCCGATGGAGAGGGTGAACCATTCGCGATTGCCGATGCCGAAGCGGTTGCGCACCGCGCTCGGCCCGCCCCAGACGTCGTTGTCCTGAAGGCCGCCGTAAACTCGATAGGGCGTATCCATGTCGTAGCCGACGTGATAGAACTGGCCGATGGGCAGGTTGTCAAGATAGTCCCAGGTCGCTCCGCGGTCGTAGGAAGCTGCAATTCCGACATCCGAACCGATGATAAGGTGCGATGCGTCCCGTGGGTCGATCCACATTGCATGCACATCGAGATCGTCGCGGGGCCGTTCGCCTCCGGGCCGCGAGTATGACAGCCGGACCTCCTTGAATGTCTGGCCTTCATCATCGGAAACCATGAGCCGTACTCCAAGGACGTAAACGCGGCGCTCGTCGTTTGGATCGACGCGCACCTGGCTGAAATAGTTCGGACGAGGATTCGTGGTGCCCATCTTCGTCCAGTGCGCGCCGGCATCGACGGACCGATAGAGTCCGCTCTCGGATTCATGCTGGATGAGCGCGCAGACGATTTTCGAATCGCTCCTGAAAATGTCGATCCCGATGCGCCCCAGCGGGCCTGTGGGAAGACCACTGTTGAGCCGGGTCCATGTCGCTCCGGCATCGGCGGACTTGTAGAGTCCGCTGCCGGGCCCGCCGCCGTTAAACCCCCAGGCGGTTCGTTGCCGCTGATACATCGCCGCGTACAGCACCTTGTTGTTCGAGGGATCCATGGCGAGGTCGGTCGCGCCCGTCTGCTCATCGACGAAAAGCGATTGCCGCCAAGTCAGCCCCCCATCGGTGGTTTTATACACACCGCGTTCCTTGTTCGGGCCCCAAAGATGGCCCGTAGCCGCCACATATACGACCTCGTGATCCACCGGGTCAACGACGATGCGGCCGATATGCCGGGATTCCATCAGGCCCATGTTTTGCCAGGACCGGCCTCCATCCGTCGATTTGAACACGCCGCCGCCCCAGGAAGAACTCTGACGGTTGTTGTCCTCTCCTGTACCCACCCAAACAAGGTTGGGATTGTCCTGCGGGATGGCAACGGCGCCGATCGACGCGACGTCCTGATGGTCGAAGACCGATTCCCAGGTCGTGCCGTTGTTCATGGTCTTCCAAAGACCGCCTGTCGCGGCTCCAGCATAGTAGACCGCCGGGCGCGATTCGAAAACGGCAAAGTCGTCTACGCGGCCACCCATGGTCGCAGGACCAATGCTCCGGAAGGTCATATGTTCCAGCAGGCCTTCAATCGGAGTTAAAGATCCCTGGGCAGCAGAGCCTGCCGGTCCGGCGCCTGCCTCGAAAAGAACTGCAAGTGCCATCAACGGGAGAAGGTAGACGACACGCAGAAAACCACGCAGAAAACTCGGATCTTTCAATGGCATGGAATCAGGTCTCCGTCGAAGGAGCGGCCGCCAATGTTCGGCATCAATCGGGCAAATCAATGTCAGTGGCCGCCGAGAACGGGCATGCTTTGCTCTTGCACCTGTGCGACAAATGGTGGATTTCACGCCCGGATTATTACCGATCATGGAGATCCAGGGAAAGAAAAAACCGAACGCTTGTGCACAATCTGGTCCCGTGTGTTTCGGCCGCCCATCCCCGTGGGCCTGCATCACGATTTCTTTAAAAATCTTTTCATCCTCGAACAGATTCTGTGTGAGAGAGCCCGAAGGACAGCCGGCTTCGCAGGTCCCGTAGCCCTTAGGAGAGCATCGCGTTGACAGAGGCATTTTTTCATCCAGGCTGGCCTACGTGGTAAGGGAGTAGACCAAATCCCGGTGAGCGCAGAGAGGACCGCATGCTTTCCGCTTGGGGCACGCCGGCGTCGAGTCACTTTAAGGCATCAGATCTAAGTCCATACAGGGGTGAGGATTGCAAGATCCGATCAAAGGTGATATTTTGCCTTCAAACTTCTGGGGAGGCTGATTATGGACAATAATGCCGACATGGCCGTGCGTACGCGCATGATGACCGAGTTCGCAGATGAGAAGCGCCATTTAAAAACTGTCAAATCCGAAGTGCAGAGGCTTGGTGAACAGTTGATAGCAATTGGCAGGTCGTTCTGCGATCACCCCGGAGATGTAACCATTGATCCGGAGTCTCTCCCTTTTCTGAATGTGGAGAGGCTCCAGACTGTGATTGAGGATTGCCGGATGCGGCAAAAGAAAGTTTCTGGCCTGCGCGCAGAACTAATATCGATGGGAATTCTGGAAAATCCTGCTCATCCGAGCTTGCGTCGGGTTTAGGAGCCAGTCCAAGGACTAGGAGGGGGCGCGCACAGGGATTGGCAATCACCCAGCTGCTGCAGTATCAGGTCCGCGGCTCGATTCATTCCTCGCGCCGCAGCGGGGCTCAAGGATTCGCCGAATGTCCACGCATCCTGTGCCTGGATGCCGAAGATTCTGACCTCCTGCGGCATGGCTAAACCGAGCCGATCACCCAGCTTCAGAACGGTGGGCAGATCGATCTCGTGGACCGATCGCAGCTTAAGGGATGTCCGCAAATCATCCGGAGCTATCGGAACAACGGCCCCGGCCCTCAAGCTGTCGAACTGGATGCAATCCACCAGGATCACCCGGTCCCATCCCGCCATCAACTCCATGAGAGCAAAACCAGCCACCTCAGTCTCGACAATGTCCGGTTTGGCGCCGTCGCCGGACTCGGCGAGGCGGCGGGCGACTTCCCGCACTGTGTAGATGCCCACGCCATCGTCGCTGAGGATGGTGTTGCCGAGGCCGATGATGCGAGTTTTCATGCCAGTTTGATTCATGATTCAGGGGCGGCTTTCCTTGCGAATGACTTCCCCTGCCGCGTTCTTCACTACAACTACAAGAGGCATCTCACCCGGAAGCGAGTGAGTGGCACACGAGAAGCACGGGTCGTACAGCCGGAACGCCATTTCAACCATGTTCAACAGCCCCTGCCCTATCTCCTTGCCGGGCTGGATGAGCTTCTGGGCTGCCCTCTTGATCGACATGGAAATTGGTGCGTGGTTGTTCGTCGTGCCGACGATGAGGTTAGCTTCGGTCACCAGCCCCTTCTTGTCGGTCTTGTAGTGGTGGGTGAGAATCCCGCGCATCGCCTCCACAATCCCTACCCCCTCTTCCGGTATCTGCGTGGGCAGCGTGCGGAAGTTGGGTGAAGTGATTTCGGGATCCTGGGCCAGCTCGAGCAGCCTCTCCGCGGCATACAACAGCTCAACCAGGCGCGCCCAATGCGTGGCCATGAGCTTCTTGACCGGCTTGCCGCCTAGAGTCTTGTACATCTTCTCGTACTCCGTCTGCGCCAACGGCGTGGCCATCCCGTCCGCGGCATTCAGCCGGGAGAGCGGTGTAGCCTGGTACAGGCCGGAGTCAGGGCCATCCACGAACCCCTTCCAGCCAATCTTCTTAAGGTACGGGAACTTCAGATAGGTGAATTTCTCCACGTGCTCCGCTATGTAGTCCAGATACTGGTGGTCCTTATACCGGAAGACTTCTTTGCCTTTCTGGTCAACGACGCGGTGATCGCCATGGTAGAAGTTCACGAGGTTTTTCTCATCCACTGTGCCGATCCAGTACGTGTCCAATTCGTAAATGTCGGACAGGATGATATCGAGGTAGGTCTTGTTGCTCAGAACCACGTCCTCGAAAAGCTTCAGGGAGAACTTTGCGAACTCAACGCATGACTTGGCCTTCTCGATGATCTCGGTGCGCTGCTCCTCGGTGATCCCTTTTGACACCCCGCCGGGCAGAGTCCACACCGGGTGAGTGGACCTGCCGCCGACCATAATCTGAATGTCCTGGCCAATGGCACGGTGTTTAAGAACTTCAGCCGCAACCGGGATGCCCACTTTTTCCACAATTCCGAGGATGTTGCGCTTTGCCGGATCGGCGTCCGGCCCAACGACGAAATCAGGGGCGGCCAGGGCATAAAAATGCGCGATATGGCTATGAAAATAGTGCGCGCTGTAGTAAAGCTCCCGCAGCTTCTTGGCCGCCGGAGGAGGATCGACCTTATAGACCGCGTCTACTGCCTTGCCTGCGGCCAGGTGGTGAGAAGCCGGACAAACGCCGCAAATGCGCGACACGACACGGGGGACTTCCTCGATTGGCATTCCCTCGATGAATTTCTCGAACCCGCGCAGCTCGGGCACCTGGAAGTAGCAGTTCGCGACACTCCCGTCGTCGTTAAGGAAGATCTCGATCTT
>Ga0187849_1004196_pt1 | contig 12122 bp, 13 predicted proteins | sample June2016WEW_4_10_2_FD_132412 | JGI IMG/M metagenome (GOLD analysis project Ga0187849, IMG submission 132412) | Peatland microbial communities from SPRUCE experiment site at the Marcell Experimental Forest, Minnesota, USA - June2016WEW_4_100 | ecosystem: Environmental > Terrestrial > Soil >... | reverse complement strand
CTTTCGTCCTTTCGGGCGGCTGCCAAATCATAGGCGAGCTGCATACGCAACCACGTTTCCGCTGTGCTGCCGAAAGCCTTGGCAAGCCGGATAGCCATCTGCGGGCTGATTGCGGCTTTGCCGTTCACCACGTTGTTGAGGGCCTGCCGGGTGATGCCAAGAACCTTTGCGCCTTCCGTCACGGACAAGCCCAACGGTTCAAGGCAAGCGGTTCGTATGCTTCGTCCGGGATGAGGTGGGTTTTTCATGGGCATGGTGTCATTCCTTTCGTCGCCTAGTGGTAATCAATCAACCTAATCATGAGGGTACACCGTAAAGTGAAGCTTGTCACTTGTCAAGTGTGGATTCGTACGGGGACATCCAGCGGGCTGCGCCGGGGGGACAGCAAGCGTAGCGCGGACCTGTTTTGAAGGTCCGCGGCACTTGCGCACGGTCGTGAGAAAGGCCGCCCCGATAAATCGGGGCGCTACCAGGCTCTTCTCGCTGCCGCCGCGGGTGGCGCATACGTGCCGCCGTTTGGCATGTATGTGGTCATGGCAATCCGCACTGCCGTTCCCGGGGTACCGGTGCATTCTAGCCCAACTGCCAAGAGGTCGCGTACGTCACAGAACGATGTAGGCGCCACCCGCGGTAAACTCGCCGCTACAACCCAAACTTCCCCCGCCTGCCACCTACCAGCTACTAACTACCTGTGTTTTCAATAACATTCGCGGTATAAACGGCTAAGTACCTTTGTTTTCTATGACATTCCCGCTTAGCTGCCACCTTTTTCACCCCGGTCCTTTGTTTTCAATAACATTCCCGCGTTGCTCCGTCATTTTTGAAGTTTCTACGGTCGTCGTAGCAAACGACAGAGAATGACACACTGTCGGTTTGGAAAGAAGGACGGGGGTCATCCGTGAGGTCTCTACGGCCATGGCAGAGCGGCCTAGTGTCATCTGCTAGGCTATCAAATTAAGCATAGCTTGTCAAGAGTTTTTTCGAGGGCGCCGGGTGGCGCCGACACCGGTTTATGAGGTCTGTCATGATGGGCCGACGGCCCACGAAAGTTCATGAAAAACGGTCAAGATGCCGTGCCGGAGCCGATTCGCGCTATCCCCTTTGTTTTCAGCATCAGCTCATTTTTGGCAAATGGTTTTTCGACCCTGCGATCATCGAGCCGAATGGCGAGTCGGGTCGGCCTGCTTCCAGTACCGCTCGGATAACCGATGGGAAGCGAGGAGCCGTCCCTGCGGAAAATCGCAGACATGCGGAAAAGATGCATGTCTGCACCCGGCAAGGTCATCATGGAGTATTTTTGGCTCTTAGCGACACATAGTGTGCCGCAAGGCGACTTGAATCAGATGTTCGTTCGGGAGCGAACCCTGACATAGTCGGAGTGTTCAAAGAGGATATGAATGTCAAAAAATCGACCGCTGCGATGGTTTTGTAGAAATTGATTGGCTTACCGTATTCAGAGTCCGTGTAAGCTCCGTGAAGGATACCAGGTCTGTTTGTTCCGTCGCCTAACGGATATAGCTGGGAGTCAGAGTAAAAGTAGTCCTGAACGAAGCAAATGAATGAATCGAGCATGTCCACGATCTCATCAGTTGCTCCGATTCTCCGCCCCTTAACGTCCTTCTTGGCGTAGGACGCAAGGGCTTCGAACACATTTTTGATAGAACCCCTCGACTTGATCCTACGGTCCACAGCGAGGAGCCTGCCGGCCCCCTCGATGACGGGAATTAGCCCGCCAACTGCAACATGACCAAGGCCGAAGAAGTGGGCCGCCACCGACTCAGATATTGTTTCAGTGAATTGCTTTATGACTGGCATACACCGGTAGCGGTACAAGATCATGGAGGCTAGTCGCTCCGCATCATAGACGAAAGACAGCGCCTTCTCTAAATCGTCTTGTGTAAAGTTGCCCTGTGCCTGGGCAATGCGCGACGCAACCAGGCCAAGGAAGTCAGACGAGACATAGGGCGGTATAAACCACCCGACACCGTTGAGTCTCTCCTTTAGGTCACGTGGTTTCATGTTGCTTAGCTCCTAGCCTTTCGCCGACCGGCGGCGAGGCGGCTTCTTGCGTTTGATTTTGTGGCGTTTCTGTGGTGACCTCCGGGGTTTGCGGAGCGGCCATCCGTCGACGCACGATCGTCGGGCCATCACAAATGTACCGCTCCATCACCCCGGCCTCGATCGAGCCGAACACACCGTGTACAGCTACTGTTCGATTCCAATAAGCCCGCAGCCACTCTGCCTTCGCAAGTATTGTGCCCTTGTCCCTGTTGAGGCGTTGGCAGACGAAGTCAATGACGCGCCGTCCGGGATCATCCAGAATTACCTTTCCAGGATAGATCGGCATAGGTCGATACTCAGCGTATCGCCGCAAATAATGGACGAAATGGCGTCCCGGTGAATCTTCGATGAGCCATTCCAGATAGCCAGCGCCATAAAGTTTGGCGTCATCAACGACTTCCTGAGAGATCAGAGTAATCGGGTGCTTCGCGCATTGGCGTTCTATGTCGACGGCGCGGCTAACGGCTGTGCCGTAAACGAAGTCCGCTCCGTGATACGCGCCGCCACCGGTTAGGCCGCCCCGGACGAAAACGTCATACTGGAGGAGATTGGATGTCAGCGCGGAGATAGACTGAAAAATCTCCCGCAGACCCTCTGCTGTTCGTTCTGCCGAAACGACAATGCAGTCGGAGAAATACTTGAAACGTAAGCCGATCGACGGATTTTCGCCCAATGTGTACTTCACCAACCTCAAAATCTCGCGCAGTTTGGCCCGCTCCGCTATATCTCGCTCTGCGCTTTCGACCTGAGCTTTGAATCCCAGCAAATCGAGGTACGCGACGTAACGATCCTTGTAGTCGTCCTCGACTTCGGGATTGATGTCTTGCGACACTGGCGTACCTCCCGATTAGATTACATGGCCGTGCTGTATTATATGCCTAATCCTGTGAGGGGCCACGGTCAGTGCAGTCCTGACCCTGGACTCTTCTCTTGATGGCGAAGGCATAGGCTGCTGGAATGGTTGAATCCCGTGCGGAAAGGGCTGGTCAAGGGGCCTGAAGACGGGCAGTGGTCCGCTTGTTACGCACGGTCTCGCAATGGGTAGGTTTTGCGACGAGCGCCAAAGGCCCTAAAATCAGGCCCTCGACCGTCCCAAATTCGTTTGTACAAATCTGATTTGCGGAGTGATATACTGGTCTATTATGACGTTTCTCTTTGCCACGGAGCTCGGCAGCCCCCATATTGGAAATAACAACTACATGCTCGCAATCGGCCCCAATCCAGGTCTCGGGCTGAGCCCTGACCCTATTTGGAAGCACTCCTATGAGACCCTTGACCGACTGTGCGAGGTCATCGACAAATGCGAAGCCTTGAAAGGGTCTGACGTCGAGGCCCTTCGAAGAGCCCTGGACAACGGGGACCAGTTTACAACTCCGATCAGTGAAGAAAAGGCGCGCTGCATGGGCTTCAAGGTCTAGCGCCGAATCTCCGCAACTTTGGCTAAGACGAGGTGGCCACGGTCAATTCGTCCTTCGAATTGACCGTGGGTTCCCCATCGAAGGAAGAGCCCACGGTCACGAGAGCGCTGACCGCGGCTACCTGCTACTCCACCTTTGTAGGGTGTTCTTCAAACCACTTCCGCACACGTTCCTGCACCTGAGATAGTTCCGCTGGCGTCAGGTGGGATGCGGCGCCGTCTCGCGATTTATCAACGTCTTCGTGCTTGACCCCTTCGACCCTGGCCGAGGCGGCAAGCCCCAGCCAGAAATAAGCCTCAGCGTAGTCCTGCGGCACGCCATACCCCGAGGAATACAAATTGCCGAGTCTCGCCTGCGCTTCGGCATCGCCTTGCTCCGCTGCCTTGCGGCACCAGTAGACCGCTTGTGCGTAGTCCTGCGTCACGCCAAGGCCCTTCTCGAACATGACGCCGAGACCGGATTGTGCATGGGCGTAGCCTTGCTCGGCTGCGTTGCGGCACCAGTAGACCGCTTGCGCGTAGTCCTGCGTCACGCCAAGGCCCTTCCAGTACAAGAAGCCGAGGTTGTCTTGTGCACGTGCATTTCCCTGCTCGGCTGCCTTGCGGAACCAGGAAACCGCCTGTGGATAGTCCTGCGGCACGCCAAGGCCCTTGCAGTACAAGAAGCCGAGGTTGTTTTGCGCAACTGCATTCCCCTGCTCGGCTGCCTTGCAGTACCAGTAGACCGCTTGTGCGTAGTCCTGCGGCACGCCTCGGCCCTTCTCGAACATGAAGCCGAGATTGGACTGCGCATCGGCATCGCCTTGCTCCGCTGCCCTGCGGGTGGAAGCCACATCATTAGGTGCGCTTTGATCACCGGTTACGGCTGTTTCCGGCGGAGACAGACTTTGCTTCGGTCCTTGGCTGGATCCTGCCGACTGTGGCTCGGTGTTTGAGGCTTGCACGCTTCCGAGTCGTATAACGTTGTCGGTCCAATAGGAGGCAAACTCCTGGGCGAGTCGGCTCGCTGCCGCCGCCTTGTCAACCTCTAGGGGCCCGGTGTCCCCCCCTCCCTCGGTCTGCACCCATGTCGGCAACCGAAACCCTGAAAATTCATCCTGTGAATGGGGGTCAAAACAGAACCCTCCCACATATAACTGTACCGGTCCCTGCGGTCCGGTCTCTGCTTCTATCAGCCTCAGCCTGACGTCGTTGTAAAGGGGAAACCATCCAGGTGGAATGTAGAAGGACTGCACCAGGGTTTCCGGCAGGTAATATAGGGCGACGCTCACGTGCTTGGGCCGAAGAGCCACACGAAGCGAGTTAACGAAAAACTTACAGATTTGCGAATCAACGTCATCTCCGCAAGAGACGCTGAGCCCTTGAGCCTGGTGTAAGATCTTGGCGATCTGGGAAGCCGGAGCTTCGTGCGGCGGGTCTATGCGTCTGACCGTGGAGGTAAATTCGCTTTGGTCTGTCGGCAGCTTTCCCACTTTCACAGGGATCGAGAGGCTGCTAGGACCATGCTGAGTCGAGTGATTGCTCGAGTTCACGGCCCAATAGATGATCCCGAAAAGAACGAGCAGTCCAGCAGACACGATAAGCTCTGCCAGTAATATTTTGCTCCAGGGGATTCCTGCTTTCACCGGCTTTACCGGACTTGAGGTTGTTTTCGGGCTGCTGGGATTAATCCCAGTCTTGACCGGGGCATCATCCTGCGTTGATCTCGTAGGGGCAGGGGTTCCACACCATATGCAGAAAGCACCCTCAGTTCGCTTTCCGCAGTTTGGACAGAGAGTCATCCGCATGCCTACAGCTCGGACCAGACAACAAGGTCCCGCCTGGAATTATCGCGCCTGAGTAGCCGGATTGCAAACCAAAATGCCCCGGCAATCGCGCCAGGATGCCCGCGCTGAGTGAGGCTGGCGGGGCATTCTCTCCCTTTACCGTGCCTAGATGCTGTTCACTGGGCTGCGCCAGTGCAACGCGGCGAGGGCCAACTCGCTCTTATTCGACGATTATTCGTTTTTCCCAAGTCCGTGGGTCGCGGTGCTGGTGGAGAAGCGCGATAAGCTCTACGGTTTCTCTGGTCACACCGAAGTACACCGCGTACGGAAACCTGCGAAGCAGAGCTCTTCGAATGTTGCTTTTGATTTTCGGAAACTGAGATGGGCTCTTGATGACCCGTCGGAGGACAGAATCGAGCTCGTCGAGGAATTCATCACCCAGTCCCGCCCGTCGCTCCTCGTACCATGCTGTCGCGTCGCTGACATCAAGTTCAGCCTGGGGCAGGATCGTGAGGCGTCGCATCACGGGGTGGATTGGCGCTGGCGTAGCCTGGCGCGGAGTTCTTCGCGAAAATCGTCCCAGGATCTGCCCACATGAGAACCGGCCTGGCCCCCATTGGTGCGCTGTTCGATCACTTCGAGATGCCAATCCGGTACGGCAACGGCTTCAGGCCTGGCAGCAATGCGGTCCCAAAGCGACTCAACGTAATCGAGCTTTTCCTCGACCGTTAGCGCGTCAAAGCCCGCCGGCGGATTTGCTACTTTGCTCGCCATAGGATTCAGCCTGAGTATAGCTCTTAGGGTTGCCCGATTTCCACTGTATTCATTCCGCAACGTTCAAATGCCCGTCCGGGCTAATGCCGTTTGCAAGCGATGACTCGGACCTGAACTAACGGCGGGAACATAGACATCCTTGTGCTGTCAATAGGGTCGCAGCACCGTAACCGCGGGCATGGGATAGTGCTTAACGTTGCGGGTGATGTGTTCCGCGACGTAAGGCGCGAACCATCGCCAAGCTTGACTTTTTCCGTCCCTTCCACGACCCAAACGCCTGGTCCAGCGCGGCGCGAAAGTCCGCGGGGGTGGGGCGGTGGACGTATCGCTCCTCGATCGCGGTCCGGATCAAGGCGCTGGCCGTTTTCTTCTCCAGCCTGGACCACGCTCGCAGATGACGCCGTTGCTCTGCGGTAAGGAAGATTTGAGTTCGTACCATGTTTCCCATAGTTTAAGAATATACACCGCGGGGGGCGCATACATCGAGCCTTTTGCGATGTGTGCGGTCGAGGCGGTATTGCTGGCGGTGAGATCGCGCCGGTGGGCGATGAAGTTGCGTCGCTTGCTGGGGCGCATGCATAAATGGTATTCGGCAATGAATTGTGTGTTCACGTCTGACCAAACGGTCAGATTTTTGTTTGGACCATTGGCGAAGCACCACCGGACGCTAACTTCGCCAGCGAGAATATCCCCAGCCTCCACCACCGAGCAAAAACAACACCAAGACAACAATCAATATGGTTACCACGTCTCGCCTCCGTTGTAAGAGGAAGCTGCTGGACTCATCCAAACCGCAGCCCTCTTGTTTCCCACAAGCAACATCATCATCATGGACGCAACGAAAGCGGGCGTCTGCCCGATTGTGACCAGGTGTCTGTGCATTTGTGCACACCTCCGTTTGGAGACAAACGGGTATATACTTTCAGGCGCCGGAGCGCCAAAAAGCGAATTCCGGATAAAGACGATCAAGAGGTCGCAGTACGTGGGCAAACCGAAATGAAAATCTCAGTTAACCATCTAAAACGTTACAAAGAAATTGCCTTGCTGCTGTGGAAGTACGGCCGCTCCGATCTCGTGCAGCAAATGGGCATTGACGAAGCCGTCGATCCGCAGGAGGCAAAAGCGGCCAGCGCCGGCGAGGCCGCGCCAGAACAGTTGGCGAATGATCTGGAAGCGATGGGACCCACTTATGTGAAATTGGGACAAGTGCTTTCCGGCCGGCCCGATCTGCTCCCGGACGCCTATTTGAAGGCACTGGCCCGCTTGCAAGACAAGGTCAAACCCTTTTCCTACGCTGAGGTGGAAGAAATCGTAGCGACGGAATTGGGAGTCAGAATCTCGAAGGCGTTCTCGCGCTTCGATCCTGAGCCGATCGCGGCCGCCTCCCTGGGCCAGGTTCATTCCGCCGCCCTGCGCGATGGGCGATTGGTGGTGGTCAAAGTTCAACGACCCAACATTCGCAAACAAATCGCCGACGATTTTGAAGTGCTCGAGCAAATAGCGGATTTCTTGGATGCGCACACCGAACTCGGCCGTCGTCACCGATTTCTCAAAATCCTGGAAGAGTTCCGCATCACCATTCTGCAGGAACTAAACTATGAACGGGAAGCGCAAAACCTGATCGCGCTTGGGGAAAACTTAAAAGAGTTCGAACTGATCCAGGTGCCGCAGCCGGTTCCGGATTACAGCACTCGCTCCGTGCTCACCATGGATTACGTGCAGGGCCGGAAGATAACTTCGGTCGGGCCCCTGGGCCGGCTGGAGATGAACGGCGCGCCACTGGCCGAGGAACTGTTCAAGGCGTATTTGAAGCAGGTGCTGGTGGACGGATTGTTTCATGCCGATCCGCACCCTGGAAACGTCTTTCTCACCGACGGCGGGCACATCGCGTTGCTTGATCTGGGCATGGTCGGCCACACGACGCCCGCCATGCAGGAGCACCTGCTGAAGCTGTTGATGGCGATCAGCGAGGGAAAGAGCGACGAAGCCGCTGACGTCGTGATCCGCATCAGCCAGAAGACGGAGGAATTCAACCAGACTGAATTCCGCCGCCGCATCGGTCAACTCATGGCCTCACGGCAGGATCAGGGATTGCAACAGATGAACGTGGGGAAATCCTTGTTGGAAGTAAGCAAGAACGCCGCCGACAACGGTCTCTTCGTCCCCAGTGAGCTGACGATGCTGGGCAAAACCCTGCTGCAACTGGATGAAGTCGGGAAGATTCTCGATCCCGCGTTTGATCCGAATGCGTCCATCCGCCGCAATGTGGGTGAACTGATGTCGCAACGCATGCGCAAAAATGCCACGCCAGGCAGCGTCTTCAGTTCGCTGTTGGAAATGAAGAATTTCGTCGGCGGCCTGCCATCCCGCCTCAACAAGATTATGGATGCGATCACCAACCACGAGTTGGAAGTCAAAATCAAAGCCGTGGACGCGAAATTGATCATGGAAGGATTGCAAAAGATTGCCAATCGCATCACGATGGGCCTCGTCCTGGCCGCGCTGATTATGGGAGCGTCACTCCTGATGCAGATCCAAACCAGCTTTCGCATATTTGGTTATCCCGGTATGGCCATTCTCTGCTTTCTCGCCGCGGCGGCGGGAGGGTTCTGGCTGGTGTTTAGTATCCTTGTTCAGGACCAGAAAAGCCGGAAGAAATGAACCAGCTTCGACAGGGAGTGAAAGAAGCTTCAGCCAAAACCAAAAATCAGGTGGGTGGCGCATACATGCCGCCCTTTGGCATGTATGCGATCATGGCGATTGTCGATTTTCGATTGCCGATTGGGGCTCGGGCAACCGAACGCCCGGCGAGGCGGCGACATGGCAAAACAATGTCGCCGCCAGCCGCGAAATGTGAGCGCTCTCAGTTAATTTGAGGATCGCCACGAGTCATCCGCCACTGGTTGGATTAAGCTTCTCCCAGGTTGTGATTGCACTTTCTTTGGTAGTGGCATCCTCGGGATCAATCAGCTTTCGTTCCTCGAGTGGAACGTCGGCGATCTTGTCCAGGTCTGCTCGAATAGACTTTTGCGCTTCGGATGCCGACTTTTGCCTGACCTGTTCGTTAAATTGGACATCGAGATGGATTCGGCAAACGGCGCGCGCCAGTTCATATTCCCGCCAATCCGGTTCCCGTGACCGCTGGCGAATCCGGATGGCATCATTCAACAGGTCCAGCGCGCGGCTCCAATCAGCTTTAGAAGTCGCCGGATCATTCGGATCTTTCTTCCTTCCCATCAGAGCCAAAGCATATTGGCCCCGGTTGCGATGAAAGATTTCTTGTGTGTCAGCTTCCACCAGGGCCTGGAACACGGGGAGCGAGCGTTCGTTCACATCTTCGGTTGCGGGCTTCCGGTATTTCTCTGCGTCCAGGAAGATTTTCGCCCAGGCGCCGGCGGACGCAGCCTTAATGGCATTCATCATCGCCAGGCGCGCCTCCTCGTCCTTTGAACTCGGAGGTTGATTCAGCCAGCGATCGACCGCGGCCAAGGCCTCCGAGTCGTGATCCGGAAGGTGTGAGGTGGTAACGATTTCGAACCGCGTCCAGATATAGCCATAGAGGATGCCGCACGACCAAAAATACACCAGGATAATCGTTGGAGTGGCCGGGGAAGGGTCGTAAGGATTTAGTGACTTCGCCACGAAGGTGCCAAATCGCTCGATCATCGCGGGGAATTTGGCCAGCTCGACGAGGCTCGCCCCCACGAGCAGTTTCGTAAGCCAGTCCGCAACTTCCCGAAGATTGGTGTTGTAAAAAAGAGGATTGGTGTTGTAGAGAGGGGATTGCGACGGCTGCCCGCCGGTCCTTATTGTCCCAGCATCCGCTCTCGAAGGAAATCCAAGGGAAAAACCCAAGAGCACTCCGACCATGAAAGCACCCCCTGCCATCAGAGTTCCCCCGACTGCGGTCCTCGCCACGATGCCGTGCATCCAGTGTTGGTACCGAAGGGCATCGAGCATGACGACAATGATCCCGGCAGCGACGACCAGCAGCAGATATTGAAGGGCCTGGTAGTAGGTCTCAGCATCAGGAGAGAGCACGCGCTCCACTCGGTGCTGGTGCCACCAACCCACTCCCGCGAGGGCCAGCAGAAACAGCATTCCGATGCAAGAGCCCTGCGCGGAGTACCACTGCCTGAGCTCCTCGGCCCGGATGCAAACGACGGCAAACGCACCCGCAGCGGCCACAAGCAGCCACGGCCTTACGCGGGAAAGAGTACCCAAGGTATTATCGAAATGGTGTTTTGTCATTCAGCGCCTCCAAAATCAAGAAAATCATACCCCTGAAGGACGGGCCCCGTCCACAGTGAGACGCGGGTGGCGCATACATGCCGCCCTTTGGCATGTATGCGATCATGGCGATTGCCGATTTTCGATTGGGGATTGCTGATGGACATTGGAAGGAGTTGCCACACCACTTTTTCAATCGTCAATCGGCAATCAGCAATCGTCAATCTGCTGCTCCGGAGTTCTACAGCCGCTGATTCTACGCCCGAATGAAACTGAAGGAACCAGCCCCCCGCGCACTGATGAAGTGTCGGGAACGATGCGTCTCAGTACAGGAAATGGCGGGACACGACGATTGCACAGAAGGTGGCGAAGCCGAGGAGAATGATGCCGAAGGCGGCGTTGACGAGGCGGAAGAAGGTCGGGCCGATGCGGTGGGGTATGAAGCGAACGATGAAGATCAGCGTGGTGAACCAGGTCATGAGCCCGGCGGCGACCATCAGGATTCCCCACCGGGGGGCGTTGGAGCCCAAGATGGAATGGGCGAAGGGGAGCCAGTTGGCGGTGACGCCGACCCAGTAAACCATGGTTGCGGGGTTGAAGATGGTCAGGGCGGCGCCAGCGGCGACATCGCTGGCCAGATGCTGGGGGAGGGCGCCTTTGTCCCAGCGTTTGCGAGCTCTGGTGTAGGCTCGCAGGGGTTCCTTGACGGCGCGGACAAGGAAGTAGAGCCCCAGCGGCAACAGGACGATTACGCCGATGGCCGCGAGGATGGTCCGGAGAGTCGGGTTGGACAGGTCGGAGAGGAGATAGTGACCGCCGAGGAGGACCAGGGAGAAGAGGATCAGGTCGCCGGAGACCGAGCCGACTGCGCAGGCAAGGGTGCGGCGCCAACCGCCCATCATGCCGCGGCGGATGGCCAGCATGTTGACCGGGCCCATCGGCGCGGCCGCCACCAATCCCATGAGATATGCGGCCGAAAGTACGTGGACGTCGGAGACGAACATCATGTGATTGCAGACCGCCAAAATAGGCCGGAATTTCCGTTCAGGCCTTCCGGCAGTCAAGAGTATACGTCAAATCGCCGAAATGAGAGCCATGAATAGCAATGAGAGTGGGGCAATCCGGGCGGGGAGTATTTGTCAGATTTCATCCGAGTCGGTCAGACGCTGGCCTCCTTATGGCGGGTGGCGCATACGAGCCGCCGTTTGGCATGTATGCGATCATGGCACTCCGCAGTGCCGTTCCCGGTGCACCAGCGCGTTCCAGCCCAATTGCCAAGAAGTCGCACACATCACAAAGGAGGCGTGAAAGAATCCTGAAAGAGCCTTCTCACCACAGAGATACAGAGGCGCCGAGAACCAAAAAGAAAGGACCTTTTCTCTATGTCTCTGTGCCTCGGTGGTGACAGTAATTGGCTGTTTCGCAACTTCAAAACGATGTTTGCGCCACCCGCGTTCTTTAAAGGCTGGAAGCTGACCCGCCGAGGCGGGATAACTGAGCGCTGAAGCAGGGCAAACGACGACTGGCAACTGACGACTGACGACTGAGCACCTGTATTGAGCTGGCGTTGTGGAGTAAGATGGTATTGGGCAGAAGCTAAGGCTGGGGTGGCTGGGGAGTGCAATCATGGCGACTCTGCAAGAAGTCTTACAGAAAGCCGTCCGAGAGGGTGAGCTTTACGAGAAGCTCGAGGGCGGTTTCGTGCGCTGTTACGCCTGCGGGCATTGCTGCCGAATACCGGATGGGCAACCGGGAGTTTGCAAGGTCCGGTACAACGAGGGCGGTAAGCTCTTTGTGCCCTGGGGCTACGTCTCGAGCGCGCAGTGCGATCCCATCGAAAAGAAGCCCTTTTATCACGCCTACCCTGGCGCGCT
>Ga0187849_1004193_pt1 | contig 12125 bp, 15 predicted proteins | sample June2016WEW_4_10_2_FD_132412 | JGI IMG/M metagenome (GOLD analysis project Ga0187849, IMG submission 132412) | Peatland microbial communities from SPRUCE experiment site at the Marcell Experimental Forest, Minnesota, USA - June2016WEW_4_100 | ecosystem: Environmental > Terrestrial > Soil >... | reverse complement strand
CGACTATAGCTACGTTCCCTCAGCATCATGCTATGGCTTTTTTTCGAAGGTGACTTTCAACTCGCCCCAAATAACATTCTTTGTTATGTCGACGCCGTCTAGGTAAATGTGCAAATCAGCAGCCCTGCGGTTCAATGATAAGCCAAGAGCTTTCACTTGGGGTGTAGTTTGATCTGTTGCGGTCAAGATTGTTTCTTCGGTCATTCAATTCACCATGTATGTATTAATTCAGTGAGAACAAAGCCGTGCTCCACGTTTGGCACTGCTTCTGGAATTGACTGCCCGAAAGTCACTGCCAAGTGGACAGCAACATCATTAGACGTTGAGAGACAAACAGACTCTCCCTTAAGCCTATCGAAGAACGCTTGGTCTTGAACAAACGCGCGTGCCGCCTGCCACTGGTTACGAATCTCTTCCGATTTAGGGTTTCTTCTGCCTCGTTTACGTGTCAATTTAGAAAACCGCACTCCCAACTTTTGGGTGAAGGGGGCGAAAACCGAAATAGCCAGGAGCTAAGCGCTCGCCCAAATATCGAGCGCAGTAGATATAGGCTTACGCTTAAAAAACTACCGCTAAGACGACACTGTTAAGTTTGTTGTGGCGTGTACCCAAGAGTTCATCAAGTTAAGTTAGTCATACATAAGTCACGAAACTTAGAATTTTAATTCAAGATTCATATATAAAATTCAGAAATTAAATTTATTAGGGCAAACCTTAAATTTCAAACAATCGAGAAATGTCAAGATGAGGGACGATAAAAGTGGATTTTGTTGAAAAGTTCAGAGAACGAGTGGGAACGCTTCAAGGATTTTTGGTTTCTGCGAATTTTAAGGCTTGCGCCAATTTATCTACTGATTTACTTAGGGTATCTGATTTTGCTAGTTTTCCCGAAGGCATTTTCATAGGCGAGTTTTTGGAATCCCTATTCAGCAATATAAGATCGTTAAACGCACGTTATGATATTGAAAAAGACGATATTCAAAAGATACAAGAAGCAACTTCTCCATGCATTAATTTTGTTTCATCAAACATTCCTTTCTCTAATAAAAACAAGAAAGCAGAATTTTACGATTTGATGGTAAAAGCGCGTAGTACTGTTACAGGGATTCAGATTGTGTATTTCCGCGAGAAAAAAACTAAGAGTCCGCTAATGCCTATGCCTATACCTATGCCATTTCGACAAACAATTGAAGTTGAACCTGACAACAGCATGTGATGAAGAATGAGTAATAAACTATATCCAGATCAAGAGATAGACCAAAAGGAAGGACAAATTAACTACTATAAACGCACCACCGCCGAATTACTTTCTATTCCACCTGATTATTTTGAAGCAATCAAACAGAGATTAGGAAGTGAATTTAGAGAGGTGTACGTTGAGAAGAGTACTTGTATGAGAGTTTGTGCGATAACTCTTACTCAATTAAAGTCACTCAAATTGCAGATGGATTCGTTCAAGGAACAGTTGGCTAAAGTTCAAATGATTAATGAGCAGACCAAAGTTGTTGTATTAGAAGAAGTATCAAAAGAAGAGGGAAAAACGCTCGTTGAAGAGTACTTTAAAGTACACGAATGTGCAGACATCGAAGAATTGATGTTGAACCTAAAAATTCCCGTTCGGTCTATTGTAGAAATAATTGATGAATTGCAGAAAGAAGGCAAATTAACACCTAAGGACGAAAATGAAACTTGAACATTCACAGAGAAGCAAACGCAACTCTGCTTGGTGACAAGTTACTTGTAGTTTATGATGGAATAAAGAAAAAACCGACTCTATATCCCACTAGTGGACGGCATAACGCTCAAATTATGATAGTTGAAGGAAAAGACAATCCAGCGTTTGCAAAAATCGACATCAAGTACCGTTACATAAAAGAGGGAAGGAACTAAATGACTGATTATCATGCATTTGATGATGCTATAGAAGGCAGAAAAATTATCTGTGTATTTGAAGATAGACCGTTTTTTGGGATAGAAAAAGAAAGTAAAAGACAACAAGTTGCCATTAGGGGTAATCCTGCTACTGCTATTTTGTCTCAAGTTTGGCAATACAAAAAAGTATAGGCTATAATTACTTATTCTATAGTTACTTTCGCCTTAATGCGCCTTTCGTATTCCTCTTCCGTGATAACACCCTTCTCAATTAGCAAATCAACTAGGCTAGAGAGCATATCATCTAAGAGGTCAATCTCCTCAGTGGGTTCTCTTTCAATTTTGGCTTTGGCTTCTTTACGGTTTACCATGCTTATCCCTTTACCCTACCAATTTTTTGTATGGTTCTTGAGTTTTTTTAGAGCATCTTCGGTGCGTGTGACTTGGTCTTCAGTGTTTGATGGTTGTTCTTCATGTTTTTCACCTTTCGCCAAATAACCTTGAGTATTTAGCCAATTCATAATAATTGTACGGAGAGTATCGGATCGGGTTTGCCCAACTTTCCCGATTAGTTCTTTGTCTATTATGTTTACTACTCCATCTGGGAGAGATACTAAGATTTTCTTCATTTACTTATCACCTTTAAGCCTTGTTTTTCTTCTGTTTTGTTACTGAGTGCATTCACTAATAGGGTTGCTTCGTGTTTTGTTGCTTCCTCAATTAAGCCTTTCCAAGTGTTAGGGACGCCCATTCTTGCTGCTTGAGCTGGAGTTTTACCCCCCAAACTCATGTGAGGTCGAACACAGTTGTAGTGAACACTCCAACCTTCAAGCAAAAGCTTTGTTGAATCATAGCTCTTAAGACCTCTCATGCATCGAGTTCTATCTTTAAGGGTACAGTGTAGTCTTTCAACAATATTGTTTGTGTCTCTTGCCCTTATCCCGACTCTTTGGACAAATTCGGGTCTTGTGTCTTTTTTCATGGTGTAGAATACTTTGTTAAAGGCACTACTGTAAACAAAGCTACCATCAACGAAAACAGTTCTCGGTCTAACCTTGCTCTGCTCAACACCTTTCTTGAATATACTAACGGTGTCCCCAAAAGTGCGTGTGTTTGAAAGGTGAGAAGCAACCATGAACCTTGTATCTTCATCTATCATTTCCCAGAACCAAATACTTCGACCCTCACAACTTAGCATGGTTTCATCTTCGTGCCATAGACCTGAAAGTTGTGGGACTTCTGAAATCATGTATTCCTTAACCAACTGTGAATATTTCTTTATCCAGTTAAGGATTGTAACTTGAGAAACCTTTTCTCCGAAAATCTGTTCTAAGTTGCGCTGAGCCTTTCGGAGAGATAACCCATCATAGTAGAAGTTTAGGGCTGCAACTATGATGTTTTTGTTGTTTTTCATTCTTGTGAAATTACCGTCTTGGTAAAAGCGGTATCCGCAATCTTTGCATTTGTAGATTTGTTTGCCTCTGACTTTTCCCCATTTTTGTACTTTTTCTGAGTTGCAATTTTTGCAGTTCATTTGTTTCACACTCTTACAGGTATACTATAAGATACCCTATAATATATAGCTTGTGGTATATCCACAAGATACCAAATACCTCACAATACCGTAATTTAGATATATACGTAACACGTATTATTTGCAAGGTGCCGAGAAGGGGATTTGAACCCCTGTTTAATCCGTTTAGCAGACGGGCGCTCACTCCGTGCTAAGCTACCTCGGCACATTCTTTCTATTCATTTCACATCACATCTCCATCAGTTGTGATAGTATTGGTATAATATATTCTACCATATAATATTTTCGGCATGGTGCCACAAGCATTATATAGCCAATAGACATTAACCATATGCAGTGATGCCATGACATTAAGCATTCAAATCCCCGAAGTATTGCCAAAGAATGATTACATAAAATTACCCCCTAATGAGAGAGAGCTATATGTCCGAGAAATCCTCAGACAAACAGTACGCAAAAATATGGAAGGTGTTACGGCAAGCATGTTAGCGCAAAACTTACCTTTTGATTCAAGAACTATTGAAAAACATCTTTCAATATTAACATGCACAAACGAAATATATTCAGTAAAAATTGGAAATACACAGCTATACCTTCCCAATAGCATACCTATGCACCATGCCAAGAAGGAAACATTCGAAATCAGAGACCGAGAGTATACGACTTACGCTCTTCAAAACAGAATGGGCGAATTTATATTTATTCAAGAAAAAAAGAAAACAGAATTTACGGTAGAAGTCGGTGGGGGCATATTAATACCCTTAGCAGATTTTGAAAATTTTGTAAATTTCTTAAGCAGTTTTAGCAAAAACATAAAAAAGAGCGTGTAAGATTGATACGAAATGAAATATTGTTAAAAAATGGTCAAATTCTAAAAAATCCCTCTTTGTTCATTGAGCTAAAAACCAAGAAAGACGGGCATCTCGTTAAGGAAACAATATTTCGTTATCCAATCAATGAAGAAGCATATGATGGCATAAACCAAATTGACGGCTTGAGTATTCCAATAGGAAATTACCAAAAAATTGCCCCGTATATTAGCCCTGATTTAAAATCAGCTTTTGATGAAGAACACTATTCTCTTGATAAGAGATTACGTCTAATTGACCCTAGTTTGTACTTTCTGTTCATGGGATTAACCGCTGACAAGAAATGCAGTTGTGATTTAATAAAAGACTGGGCACCTAAAATTCCGCCAATTGTAAATTCTATTTCTAATCTAAGAGTGCCAAGAGAAAAGACTGACCGTGTTGTAAAGGACATTTATCCACTGTTAGATGCGGCACTTACCAGAAATCTCCTAGAATACCAGATTAAGAAAAACGCAAGCGTTTTGATTAATCCTTCTGTACCTCTTTCAAGCTCTCGTGTGATTAATAGGCAAGTAGAAAAAATGCGTGAAATGCATAGAAATGGCAGAATATTATTTGATACATTGTTAACCCGCTATAATGCAAAGCGAGATTTAATGAATATAGCATCACTTAGCCCTGCTATGTTAACCTCTTTTAACATAGATAACATAATCGATGCCATTATGCAAGGTACACCTGACATAATAGGAATCAGGTTAATGAATTTAGATGAACAAAACTCAGCGGAAATGCAGATTTTTCTTAACTTTGTTAAAACGCTCTCAAGTTCTGGAAAACCAATCATAGTTTTCAATGTGAGAGAGTTCGGTTATGTAACACTTTGTTATGGTGCAAGCGCTATTTCAACACCGATTGCCAAATCGCCATATACGACTAGAAAGAAAAGCGACTCGTTACCCAAGAAAGAAGGAAGTTATTACCATCCTATTGACATGATAGACTATTCCTACGAAAAATTGCCCGAACAAATTCGTGCTACTAGTTATCGATTGCCTTGTCATTGCGAAATTTGTGAGAAATTTGCTTCTCTGTTAAATATTGATAAAAAGCAATGGAATTTTTTTAGGAAAGTACATTTTCTACTGCTAAAAAACATGGAAATGATGGAACTGCGAAAAACTGATGTGCCCTTTAACACTGCTTTGAAAGACAAGTTTGGACGTTCTAAAAGAATGGGGTATATTCCATTTTTACCTTAATGCTCGTGTTTTTAAGAAATCCTTGAAAACATCTTTTGCCTCAGTTGGTGATATTTTTGAAAGTAAGCTTTTTGCTATATCCTTTTTCTTTCCTTCAGCATTAACATTAAATTTTCTTGAAACTCGCCTTAAATAACCATAAGTCATCAATGAAAGAATATACTCTGGGCTTTTTTCTTCAAAAGATGCATTTTTCATAAGGTTAACAGTTCCCTCATTAAACTCAAGCAAACCAATACCTTTTTCTGCCAAGTTTAGTTTGTCTACGATTCGCTTGTGTTTCGAGTCATAGGCTAGAAAAACTTTGTTTGCCCAAGTTGCATAATAGCTAAGTTGGCTTGGTGCGCTTTTCATTTGGTCTTGTGCGGATTTTACTTCAATAGCAATTATTTCGTCATCTAAGAAAAGAACTACATCGCATCTACGTGCCCCAACCGTTACCTCATAAAGGCAATTAGTGGTTTTTTTGAAGAATTTTGCCACTGCGTAAACGATTTCTTCCATGCCTTTTGGTTTTATTACTTGTGCAACTTCTTGAGCATTGAAACATGTAAGATACATTTTGAAGACAATATCGGCATTATCTGGGCTAATTTTCTTGTTGAGCAAATTTATTAAAGTCTCTTTATCAGTTTCAGCATGGGAACGGAATGACAAGTTGATATTTTCTGCTAATTCACGTAAAAAAGACGTATCCATACAAGAATAAATTTCTGTTCTCTGTGTCAAGTTTTCTCTGACCTCAGTCTCTCTTATCTTAACTGTAAAAACCTTTTGGATAAATTCTGTGAAAAATTTAAAGGTTCTCGGTCACCACAACAAACTTAACAGTGTCCGCTAAGACAGCCCTAAGGATTTTGAAATTTGTATTTCTGGGCTTTCTTCATGACTGCGCAAAGGGTGGCTTACCATTTTGTTATCGCTAGCTAGCTCTTGCTATGACCAGGCGATGTCGAAGCGATCAAGGTTCATTACCTTGTTCCACGCAGCTACGAAATCATGCAGGAACTTCTCCTGGGAGTCCTCACATCCATAGACTTCCGCCAAGGCCCGGAGTTGGGAGTTCGAACCGAAGATGAGGTCGACACGGGTACCGGTCCACTTGGGTTGGCCCGTAGCGCGATCACTACCCTCGAACACGTCTTCGTCTTCTGAGGTTGCCTTCCATGTCGTTCTCATGTCGAGCAGATTCACGAAGAAGTCATTGCTAAGCGTCTCTGGCCGCTTGGTGAAAACACCATGTTGGGACTGTCCGAAGTTGGCATTCAAGACGCGCATACCGCCAACGAGAACCGTCATCTCAGGAGCCGTCAGCGTCAACAGTTGCGCACGATCAACCAGCAGTTCCTCTGCCGATACGGCGTATCTAGTTTTGAGATAATTACGGAATCCATCTGCAACTGGTTCGAGTACGGCGAATGAATCCACATCGGTTTGCTCCTGCAATGCATCATTGCGTCCAGGCGCGAAAGGAACAGTTATATCGTGACCTGCTTTCTTCGCAGCTTTCTCGACACCTGCGCAACCACCCAGAACAATCAAGTCAGCGAGCGAAACCTTCTTTTTGCCTGATTGCGATCTGTTGAATTCCTTTTGGATTGTCTCAATGGTCACCAGCACCTTCTTCAATTGAGCCGGCTGGTTGACTTCCCAATCCTTCTGCGGCGCAAGACGGATACGCGCCCCGTTCGCACCGCCGCGCTTGTCAGAACCACGGAACGTGGACGCCGACGCCCATGCAGTCAAAACCAGCTCCGAGATAGACAGACCCGAGGCAAGGATCTTAACCTTGAGGTCTGCGATGTCCTGCTCATCAATTAGCTCATAATCGACTGCTGGTATTGGGTCTTGCCAGATCAGTTCCTCCGCTGGGACTTCCGGACCGAGATAGCGAGAGCGGGGACCCATATCGCGGTGGGTAAGCTTGAACCACGCTCGGGCAAAGGCATCTGCTAGCTGATCCGGATGCTCGTAGAAGCGCCTTGCAATCTTCTCGTAAACAGGGTCGAACCGCAGAGCGAGGTCAGTGGTCAGCATGGATGGCGCGTGACTCTTTGACGGGTCGTGCGCATCCGGCACGGTACCGGCGCCTGCGTCACCCTTCGGCTTCCACTGGTACGCACCCGCCGGACTCTTGGTCAGTTCCCATTCGTAGCCGAACAGGTTCCGTAAGAAGTTGTTGCTCCACTTAGTTGGCGTCTGGGTCCAGATGACTTCCAGGCCGCTGGTAATCGAGTCATCGCCTTTGCCCGTGCCAAATTTGCTCTTCCAGCCGAGGCCCTGTTCCTCGATGGGGGCGGCTTCAGGTTCAGGACCCACCAGTGACGCAGCGCCAGCGCCGTGGGTTTTACCGAAGGCGTGGCCGCCCGCGATGAGTGCCACCGTCTCCTCGTCATTCATCGACATCCGCGCGAAGACCTCGCGGATATCCTTGGCAGCAGCAACTGGATCTGGGTTGCTGTTCGGGCCTTCCGGATTGACGTAGATTAGCCCCATCTGCACAGCAGCAAGCGGATTTTCGAGGTTCCTCTCCCCTGAATAGCGTTTATCACCTAGCCAGGTGGTTTCGGAACCCCAGTAGACGTCCTCTTGCGGCTCCCAGATGTCCTCGCGACCACCGCCGAAACCGAAGGTCTTAAATCCCATCGACTCCAGAGCGCAGTTGCCGGCGAGGATCAGCAGGTCGGCCCATGATATTTTTCTGCCGTATTTCTGTTTAATAGGCCAAAGCAAACGACGCGCCTTATCGAGATTGACGTTGTCCGGCCAGCTGTTGAGAGGCGGGAAACGCTGCGCGCCCCCGGAAACACCCCCGCGACCGTCGCCCTTGCGGTAGGTTCCTGCGCTGTGCCACGCCATCCGAATGATGAGGCCCCCGTAGTGACCGAAATCGGCCGGCCACCAATCCTTCGAGTCAGTCATCATAGCATAAAGGTCCTTCTTCACTGCTTCAAAGTCGAGTTTCTTGAATTCCTCAGCGTAGTTGAACTCCTTGCCCATCGGATTGGACAATGGGGAATGTTGGTGTAGAATTTTCAGGTTCAACTGGTTCGGCCACCAGTCTCGGTTCGACTTGCCCCGCGCACCTGAAGTAATCATTGGTCTCTTTTTTTCAGTCATCTTAAAAATCACCTTAACTCAGAACTACATGCATATGTTTGTAGCCATTATTATTTAAGTATTCTTATTAATTAGATAAGACGTTATTCAATCCTGCAGGAAGTCAAATAGTTATGGATATCGAACGAATCATCGCTAAATTTCATGAGAAAGGTTTCAAAGTCACTCCTCAGCGTCTAGCAATATGTGAGTATGTCCTCTCAAGCAAAGATCACCCGACCACTGATATGGTGTATACAGAAATGAAGAGGAAATATCCAACCGTAAGTTTAGCTACGGTCTATCAAACATTACATCTACTAACCAATATCGGGCTACTCCAAGAGTTAAATTTGAATGATAGAATTTCAAGATATGACCCCAAAACTTCTCCCCACATTAATATCATATGTAAGAACTGCGGAATGGTTGAAGACTACGAAACGGAAGACATGGAAAGACTCTGGTACAAAATAGTGGAAGGCTTAGGATTCGAACCTATAGGGCAGCGCATAGATGTATACAGATACTGTGACCAGTGCACGGAATCTACAATACGCTCGAGCGCGCGCGGCTTGACAAATGAAGAGAAGAACCGCGCTAAGCTCTAACTAAACGAAGGGTTTTGAACCCGTTTGGGTTCAGGGACGGGCAGCCCCACCATGTTCATTTTGTTCTCGCATAATTCAAAGTTATTTATTGAATTGCCTATTGACAATTGCGTCATTAGGTATTTTAAGTGATTTTCAAAAGTCTTTGAAAGATTAAAGCCTAATTCTTTTGATTTTTCAACTATTTCTTTGTCTAATTACAAGACAACATTTTCCTTGTTTACCATTTGCATTCGCACCCGAGCGCATCCGAATGGAACTTATTGTTATAAAGCTGGTCTTTTGATTGGGCACTCATTTCCCGTTTTCTATATTTTCTAAAAGTTGAAAATGAGTAGGATTTTCTAAATTTCTAAATTCTAAACCGATTAAGAAATAGTATGGAAAAGCCATTAGATTTCTAATTTTAAGATTAGTAAAATAAAAAAATCTGGTTATACTTGATGCAGGAGCTTCTTTACTAAAATTGTATTTGTGTTGTACATGTCTACAAAGCTAAGTCAGAATTCTGAAAGTTTATATTTAAATCGGATAAAAGTTAAGATATGCCTCAGCAAAACAGCCAGAGATCGGAGCAAGTATTTAGCAAACTATGTTACTATGGTTATTCAAAAAAAGTTGCTACAGCAATTTGGCGATGGTATCATCCGTCTAAGAAAGTTGTAGCAATTTCCTAATTTTCTAAATTCTAACAGAATAAGAAATAGAATAATTAATTTATAAACTAATTATTAAATTAGAAAATATGAATTAGAAAATCAGCGACACAGGCCCTTTCTATAGCGCACGCTGGCAAACGAGTTTTTGTTGTTCAGATCATGCTGTGAGATGGTTAGAAAGAGAAAGGTCCTATGTAGCTTTTGGATTGGTTGTTTTTTTGTTCAACATGGTCCATTGCGATGACGTAGCTTAGGATGAGGAAGGGGTCGAAGTCTGGGCGGGTGATTTCTATGTTGTATGAGTCTCTTATGGTGACCCATTTCTTGTGTATTTGGGCTATGAGGCTTCCATCAGGGGCTAAGATTTGGTATTCGTGTTCCGTGTAGTTGCCTTTGACCTTGGCTATTTGTTGTCCTTGTGCGTCTTCCATCCACCATTCGCTTCCTATGAGTTTGAGGATTTTTTTCTTAATTTTTGCTTTGAGCTGCCCGTTCTGATCTTTGACATCGTACTCGTTGTGGATGGAGACAATCTTGCCGTCTATCTCTCCCAGTTGGACGCCGGTGGTGTCTTCGAACCAGAATTTGGGTCCCATGCTGACAATTTTTGCTTTTACGTAACCTAAAAGGTTACCATTTAAGTCTTTGACTCCGTAGGTGTCCCTGAGAGCAACCAACTTTTGCTCTATGGTATACTTATTTTGATCAAACATGCCCATCTGTTGGGGTGCGCGCGTGTAAGTTTGCGGTTGGGGCTGCGGTTGAGGTTGGGGTGCTACGTAAGGTTGCTGTTGCGGTTGAGTAGGGGCCTGCTGTACCGCACCGCATGAAGGGCAGTATCTGGCCGATGGAGATATTTCTGCTCCGCAGTTTTGACAATACATTTTTTGTGACACTTAAAATCTTCTCAGATAACCAGTATTTCTTGTTATATTTAAGGTTTGGAGATTTTCCTTCTGAGCTAATTCGGTTCTAACCTTTTTGAATTCATCTTTGAATCCGCTGTCAATGTCGTCATTTATTGCTCGCAGCAATCGAATATTATCAACTTCACAAATGTTGCCGTCGCAGACCGCTTCGTAAAGTGTCTCTAATACTTTCTTGGGTAGATTTCTTTCAAACCAGTATAAGTATGACTTGCATCGCCGAAGACATTTCTTGAAAGAAACAATATTTCCAATCAACAGGCTCCACTTCGAAAAAGCCTACCACCCCAGTGCTATACTAGAAGAAAAGCGGTAGTTTATGGCGGCGGTTGGCTTGGTAATTGCGGTTGGGTTTCATTAAATAATTGATCAGTCTGGTTCAGAAGGTTGTTTTCAATATTTTTTATTCTGTCAATCTGAGAGATATTATCAGTATTAACAGCCTGTTCCACTGCATTTACCGCGTAATTAACAACTACACAAGCAAGCACCACAGCCGCTGTTACCAAAAGTAAACTGGTGACTGTTGTTTCCAAAGACTTCTCCTTCCCGAAACCTATTTAGTGGAGGTCTTGACTTTAGTTTGTTTGTACAGCATAAAAGTAATACATAATATTCTTAAACAGTATAAAAAATGTTAGTGCTTTTAACGATTCCTAGCTTTCTCATAAGCATTCGCTATAGCTTCGCTTGTCAGGACACCTATCACTTTTGTGGGCGTTTCCCTATCAACAACAGGTATCAGGTCAATTTTTTCTTTAGTCATAAGTTTGTATACTTCAAGAACTGCTTCATCCTGATAGGTTGAAATGTTCTTTAGGGGCATCTGCTCAACCTTCAGGTTATTACGCTGCTCTGGTGCAACTTTGATTATTTCATTCCAAATAACCACGCCTTGAAAAACGCCATCTTTCTCGACAAGTGCATCGTGATATCGAGATTTGAACATAACTTCTAAGGCTTCAGCGATGGTTTGGTCAGGGTGAACCGCGCCCACCTCAGATTGCATGACATCTTTCACTCGAACACTCGCTAAAGTCGTGGAAACTATTGTTTGCTCTGCTTCTTCACTGGCACCTATGTAAACGAAGACGCCGATTATTATTAACCAAAAATTAAATAAAACTCCCACAACAGCCATCAAAATGCCAAATATTCTGCCGATATAAGCGGCGTATTTTGTAGCATTAGAAAACTTCATTCGTTCAGCCAGCAAAGCCCTGAAAACTCTGCCGCCGTCCATAGGAAAGGCTGGGATTAAGTTGAATGCGCCGAGGAACAGGTTTAGGAATCCTAAGTCAAGCAGCAGGTTTCCCGAAGAAAATATTGAGGACGGAACTACAGGTACTT
>Ga0187849_1004190_pt1 | contig 12130 bp, 7 predicted proteins | sample June2016WEW_4_10_2_FD_132412 | JGI IMG/M metagenome (GOLD analysis project Ga0187849, IMG submission 132412) | Peatland microbial communities from SPRUCE experiment site at the Marcell Experimental Forest, Minnesota, USA - June2016WEW_4_100 | ecosystem: Environmental > Terrestrial > Soil >... | reverse complement strand
CGTCGAGCCTGATGCCGTTGTACACCACCTTGACTTGCCCGGCAGCCAGGCCCAGGCGCCGGCCCATCAACTCGGCGAAATACCTGCTGGGAGCCACAAGCAGGTCGGCATCCCGGACCCGTTGCGCCAGCATTTGCCAGCACAGTGCCCGGAAGGGCTCGGGCAAACTGTCCAGGAAACCATCTTCACCCTGCAACATGCAGACCACCGGCGCCTTGAGGTCCAGTTTCAAACGGCGGGCAAGCCCAATCAGCAGCGCGTTGGACAGGCACAGCGCATCCGGCTTGGGCTGTGTCTTGAGCCAGCCGCTCAGGTCATCCAGTTCCCGGGCCTGGAACCCCTCCTCTCCGCGCAGCATCGAGAGTGTCAGGTCGCCCAGCTTCTCCGGGCGCGTCCTGGCCGCGCGTCCAGCCGCCCACTGCAAGAGCCGGCGCGAGGCCAGGACACGCCGCAGCCAGGAGGGCGCGGCGCGAAAAAACGCAAACTTCTGGTCAAGATAGACATTGATGCCGCCCAGGAAAACCGGCGTGCCCGCGCTTTGGTCCGCCTCATCCAGGGTCAGCGGCAGATAAAGCGGGGCCAGCATCGCCTGGTGGCCCATCTGGCGCAAGGCAGCCACCAGCCCGTTGTCGCGCAGACAATTGCCGCAATACATTGGCCCCGCGCCCGGGGTGAGCTGGATGATGTTCAATCGGGTTGTTGTGTGTGTCCGGCTTTCATTCCTACTCCCCATTGGCATCGAGCCAATTGCGGATTTCGGCGGCTTGGGACAGGCCGGGGTCAAGCTCCAGGACTTTCTCGTAATGCGGGCGGGCCTTGGCGGGCTGATGCAACTGCTGGGCGTAGAGGTTGGCCAACGCCAGGTGCGCGCGGGTTTCGTTGGGGTGGCTGGCCAGCAGTCTCTGCAACTCGTTGGCGGCGTCGGCCAGGTAATTGGCCTGCCTGAGAACCAGGGCAAAATTGTAGCGGGCATTGGGCGAATCGGGTTTGATCGCCAGGGCCTGCTCGTAAGCCGCCAGGGCCGCCGGCCAATTGCGCGCCTCCGTGGCCACCAAACCCAGATTGTAATCCGCCTCGAAAAAGGCTGGGTCCAACTGCGTGGCGCGACGATAGGCCTGCGAGGCCTCCGAGAGCCGATTGGCCGATTGCGCCTGCAATCCCTGGTCGAATGCGCGTTGCGCCTCCGCGCGGTTGCCCCGCGCCGGTTTGGCGGGCGAAAGATAAGCGTAACGAGAGCCTGCCGGTCGGCCTGGGGCCGCGCCGGCCTTGGCCGGCACGGCGGCAGTCGAAGGTGTTGGCAGGTCGCGCGCCGGTTTCAAGACCGGCTCTGTCGGCAACGTTGCGCGTTCCCGCGCCACGACTGGCGGGGGCGCCCCGGTTGGACCCGCTCGCGTCCAGGCAGGCGGGGGTGCCGGCCTGGGTGCGTTAGTGGCGGGCGCCGGTTTGGGCGGGTTAGCCGCGTGCCCGGCATTCGCGCCGGCGTCGGTCAAAGAAAGCGGGGGCGCCGATCCGGAAAGGTTGGTTTCGGCAGGACGGCTCGCAGCCCGATAGGCCGCCGGATTGAGTTCCTGGTCCAGTTGGCGGGTGACGACCGATACCGCCTCGGCGTTGGGCGGGGCCGGCTTGAGGGCAAGGTATTCCTGGTATTTCTGCAAGGCAAGCCGTCGATCCCGCAAATACTGTTGGGACACTATCGCCAGGTTCAACAAGGCGGGAGCATACTGCGGCTGGGCCTTGAGGGCGCTGGCAAAAAAGGCCGCCGCATCGGCGGGATGCCCGCGCTGCACCCGAGCCAATCCCAGCCCGTTCAAGGCCTCCGCGTTCTGCGGACTGAACCGCAGGGCCTCGCCGAAACTCTTTTCCGCGCCGCTCACGTCGTGCAACCGCAATTGGACCGTGCCCAGTTTGAGCTGCCCCTCGACCCAATTGGCTCGACGCAGAGTGCAGGCCATCAACTCGAGCCTGGCCCCCTCCAGCTTGTTCTGCTCCAGCCACAGGCAGCCCAGGTTGTAATGGGCCTCGGTCAGGTCCCGGTCGTATTGGAGGGCGCGTTCGTAGGCCCTTTCGGCCTCCTCCGCCTGCCCCGTGTAGTGGCAAGCCAAACCCAGGTAATCCCAGGCGATGGCATTGGTCTTGAGCAGTGCGGTGGCCTGCCTCAATTGCTCGACGGCTTCGCGCGCGCGCCCCTTCTCGAGCAGTCGCTTGCCCGCCAGCAAAGCGCGCGGCCCGGGCGGAGTGCATCCGCCCAGCAATACCGCCAAAATCATGAAGAGCGCGGCGCCCGGATTTTTGATGGCCAGCATCAACGGTGGTGGTAACATCCACGGCCTAACGTGTCAAGAAACGCGCAGTTCACAACCCGTCACCAGCGAGCAACGAAGCGGGCCGTCGCAAGAGCCAGCCAGCGTTGCTCAGGTTATTTCTTCGCGGCCCTCCGGGCCGCGATCTGGAGCTTGGACATTGTGCACGCCAACGGCGTGCGGGCACATCAGCCCAGGGCAACGCCCTGGGGAGCCACCCTCCAATGGCGCAGCCCGCCCTGCAAGGGCGGGGGTAGCTTCCGTGGCCTGCGCCCTTTCAGGGCGCGGGACTGTAGTGAGGGGCCGGCTTTCCCAGGGTGTTACCCTGGGCTGATATGCTGGCGCGCTTTCAGCGCGCGCTCCTGCGAGAATTGGCTCGAAGCAAGAATGCCCAAACTCCAGATCGCGGCCCTCCGCGCCGCGATCTGCGCTTGCCTGCTGCTGGCGTGCGGGCCCGGCCAGGCAGCCGATTTGCTTTCCTCCCTCGCGCCGCGAGCCCGCATCGTGGCCGTGCAGGACCCGCAAGCGACCCAGGCCTTTGAGCCCCGCCGCGAAAAAGTTCGAGCCATGGTCGACCGCGCGATCACCAACCTGACGGGCAAGGCGACCGCGCCGGAGGCCTGGCGCAGCCTGGTCCGCACACAGGACGTGGTCGGCATCAAGGTCTATTCCTCCCCCGGTCCCAACAGCGGCACCCGTCCGGCCGTGGTGGCCGCCGTCGTCGAGGGCCTCCTGGCCGCCGGACTGCCTCCCCAAAACATCATCGTTTGGGACCGCCTGGCCTCCGACTTGCGCCTGGCTGGCTTCTGCGAGTTGTCCAGCCGCTTGGGCATCCGCGTCGAAGGCAGCGCCGATGCCGGCTGGGACGAAAACACCTCTTATGACCGGGCCTTCCTGGGAAGACTGGTTTGGGGCGACCTGGAATTCGGCAAACAGGGCGCCGGCGTCGGCCGCAAGTCCTTCGTTTCCAAACTGGTCTCGCGGCAGATCACCAAGATCATCAACGTCACGCCGTTGCTCAACCATAACGTCGTAGGTGTCTGCGGCAATCTCTACAGCCTCGCCCTGGGCAGCGTCGACAACGTCCTGCGTTTCGAATCCGATCCCGACGCCCTGGCCGAGGCCATTCCCGAAATCTACGCCCTCGAGGCCATCGGCGATCATGTCGTGCTCAATATTACCGACGCCCTGGTCTGCCAGTACGAAGGCGGCGAACGCGGCCTCCTCCACTACTCGACCGCCCTCAACGAACTGCGCTTGAGCACCGACCCCGTCGCCCTGGACATCCTTTCCCTGCAAGAACTGGACAACCAACGCCAGGCCGCCCACGCCCCGCCCGTCAAGCCGGACCGGAAACTCTACACCATTGCCAGCCTCCTGGACCTGGGCGTCTCCGACCCCAAAAAGATCCTCGTCGAGAGGCTGAAGTAAGGCGCCTCCGCACCTGGCCCGGCTGTTTCATAGGGTTTCCCACTGGAAGGCGTAGCGCAGGCTTCCAGCCTGCTGTATCGCGGATTTCCAATCCGCAGATGCTCCCAAGCCGGTACAGCCTGCCGACTGGAAGTCGGCGATACAGCAGGTTTGGAAACCTGCGCTACGCAGCTTCGGCAGCCCAGGATCGCTCTTAGCTAGTCGAGGCTCGGAATCAGCTTCCGCCGCCCTTCCATGAAATCGCGCACGACGCCATTGGCCAGGCGGAGTTTCTGCCGGACGGACAGCTCCGGAGCGGCCTCGAGCAGAATCATGCATACGCTGAGCACGTCGCCGGTGCCGGTCGAGTTCAGGGGGTTGAGGGCAACGTCGGGCGGTTCGACCGCCAGTTCGCCGTGCTGCCAGTAACCGGCCCCTTGCCTGCCCAGATGCACTGCCACGGCCTTGACGCCCCAATCGGTCAGCCGCCGCAAGGCGGTCTCCAGGCCGGGGCTGTCGGTGAACTCGCACAGTTCGCGCGCGTTGCCGTGCGCCAGGTCAACCAAGTCGAGCACTTCCCGCAGTTGTTGTTTGCGCCGGGCAATCGCCTCCTTCGAGCCCGTGGACCATTGCGGATCGAAATTGATGTCCAACGACGTGGCCAGGCCGCGCCGACGCGCCGCCAGCAGCAGCCGCCGGTTGCCGCCCTCCAGCATCGCCTGCGAGAACCAGACATCGGCCCGCAACAGGTGCCGGCATCCCTCGAGCGCCGATAGGTCGAGGTCCTCGAAGGCCAGCGTCTGGTTGTTGGGCAGGCAGCTCAGAAAATGCCGCTGGCCCGAGGCATAGCCCAAGGCGACCGTGGTGCCGGTGGCGCAGCGGGGGTCGCGCGCCAGGTGTGTCCTGACGCCGTGCCGCTCGAGGGCCTGCCGCAGCCGCTCGCCCAGGGCGTCGGCGCCGGTCTTTCCCACGAACCGCGCGGGCGCCCCCAGCGCCGCCGCCGCGCAGGCGCTGTTGGCCCCGCCCCCGCCCACCGTCTCCACGATGCCTGAGACCCCCGTCTCGCCGTCGCGCAGCAAGCCCGCCGATTCCGGCACCTGCTGCACCTTCACATCGCGGTTGATGTTTCCTGCGACACAGAGCGGGGTGGTGGAAAACAGGGTCTCGCTTGTCATGTCCTAACTGTAAACAGGAGAAAACGGAGAGAACAGAGATCCTCTTTCCCGTCTCCGTTTCCTCTGTTTGCTCCTGTTGAATCTCTTCCATGTGTTTTCATTGGTTTGCTCCCGGCAGAATCAGCCGGCTAATGCCATCGGTCAGTTTCATTTCGTGAAAGTTGATGAGCAGCCCGAGTGGCACGTCAACCAGTTTCATGTAGCTCAAGAGCTTCGCCTTGTGAATCGGCACAATCTGTTCCACGGCCTTGGCTTCTACCAGCACGCAGCCCTCAACGAGGACGTCAAAACGCAACGGTTCCTCACGTGTAAACCCCTTATACTCGACCAAAACTAGCTTCTGGCTGACGCACATAAGGCCGCGCAGTGCCAGTTCCTTGAGCAAACACCACTCGTAGATGGACTCGATTAACCCCGGCCCTTTATCTCGATGAACCTCGATCGCCGCAGTGATAACTGTCCCAGTCAAAGCTGAGGCCTTTTGGAACAGCGGATGCATTTGGGCTCCGTTTAAACAGCAGGAAACGGAGAGAACAGAGATCCTCTCTCCCCTCTCCGTTTCCTCTGTTTGCTCCTGTTCAATGCTTGGCCGCCCCGTAGCCGCGGACAAACCCGATGCACTGGGCAACCTCCGGCAGCGAATGGTCCCAGTTGTATTCGTATTCGATCGAGAGATTGCCCTCGAAACCCTGGGTTCGCAACTCATCCAGGATGCCGGCGATGTCACACACCCCGGTGCCGTAGGGCACGTCATGCGCGCCGGGCCCCATTTGGTTCAAATCCTTGAGATGGCTGCTGACCACCCGCCCTTTGAGAATCCGCAGACACTCGACGGGTTTGAGGCCCGAGCGGGCCCAGTGGCCGGTGTCGGCGCAGGCGCCCATGCGCGGGTCACGGTCCTTGACCAGCGAGAGGATGTAATTGGGGTCCCACATTCGATAGTTCGCGTTGTTGCGCTGCCTGGGATGGTCATGGAAGGCAATCATGATGTCATATTCTTTGACCAACCGCTCCATCAGATCGATGGCCTCGGGCGATTCGGTGGTGATGGCGCGCAGGCCCATCGTCTTGGCGAATTCAAAGAGCTTCCGGCCCGCAGCCTCGTTCGGAGGAAAGGGAATCACCGCATAGTTGACCGCCGTAAGCCCGCACTGAGCCAGCTTGTCTTTGACCTTCCGGATGACCTCCGGCGACGCATGATAATCGAAGGCCACGTCGGGCTCTTCCTTGCTCAGACTGGTCTTGGCGGAAAGCTCGACGACCTTGCCGCCCGCTGCCGCCGTCTGCTCGAGGGCCTCGAACAAGGTAAAATGATCGAACGTATAAACAATGCACCCGATGGCAAAACCTCCCACTTTGGCCTCCTCGGGAATTTTGGTTTCAGCGCGCGACGCCAGGACGGCCGCCAGGGCCAGGCCGGCGGCACACAGACCCGGGGCGAGAGCTCGATTCGGTGTCAGGTTCATATAATCAGATGTGTTTGTTTGGCTGCATTTTATGGTGAATTTGTAAAGGAGCGCACGACTTCCATCATGGCGGCCAGGTTCTCCGGCGGGACATCGCGCGGCACTTCGTGCGCGGGAGCGAAAACGTAGCCGCCTTCGAGCCCGGCCTCCATCAACCGCCGCGTCTGCTCGCGCACCTCGGCCTTGGTCCCGAAAGGCAGCGTCCGCTGGATGCTCATGCCGCCGTGGAAGGCCAGGACTCCCCGGCGGCGGCGCAGTTCTCCGAAGACGTCCATCACCTCCGGTTGAAAGGGATTGAACAGATTGAGGCCAATCTCGACCAGGTCGTCGAAGAGTTCCTGGACCCTGCCGCAGGAATGCAGCGAAACCACCTTGCCGGCTGCCCGCACCGGGGCAAACAATCTGGCCAGGCGCGGCTTGATGAACTTGCGCCAGTTGGGCGCGCCCATGATCAGCCCCGTCTGCATTCCGTAGTCGTCGCCAAAATGGACGCAATCCACGCCCAGGGCCAGGGCCTTGCGCACGAGCGCCAGGTGATGCTCCACAATGGCATCGAGCAACCGCTCGAAGAACTCGGGGCGCTCGAGCATGTCCATCAGCAGGTTCTCCATGCCGCGCAGCGCCCAGGCCCGCTCGAACAGGCTCATGCCCAGACTGTAACGGGTGAAGAGCCCTTGGTGCGCGGCCACTTGGCCGGCCAGCCCCTCGTAGAGCGCCTCCTCGGCGGCGTCGGGAAACCGGTAGCTCTCGAAATCCGCCGGCGAGCGCAGCGGCCAACTCGCAGGCGTGCCGATGTCCTTATCCACGCTGCGGTCCCAGATGACGCCATATTTGTCCCGCACTTGGCCGGCCGCCAGCGGCTCGAAGCTCCGCAGCTTGCAGCGCACGTCCAGAAAGTGATTGTCCAAAAAGGCCTCCAGGTCCTCCGTCCCCAGGAACCGCTTGAGCCGGGCGGCGCAATCCACCGTCAGCCGCACGTGCCAGGGCACGTAGGCCGGGCGCCGAAACCCAAGCGCATCCATCACCACCTGCCGCTTGTCGAGCTTTGTTGTCATACGACCGCAATCAAGGCCGGGGCCAGGGACAAAGTCTGTCGATCCGTCTCGGCCAGGCACACTGTGGAGTGCGGTGGCAAGCGGAGCGCGACACCGCTTTGGCCCGGGCAGCGTCGGGCGTTCTTGGATGTCCCGGGCGCACGAAATCCCGACTCGTCGGGACGCGTCGCTCTGCGGGCGCACTCCAAAAGCTCACTTTGTCAACGGACCTGGCTCCCGTTATAGACCAACGGCCCCCGATGTTGCCATGTTTATGTTCCGAGGAAAGGGGAAAGGGGAAAGGGGTCAACCGTACTGTGGTGCATTTTTGGCCACAGTTGAGGTTGGGTTCACGCCTGTTTGGCGGCGACTGCAACCATGGGTTCAGCCGGCGATTCTTTCGAGTGAATTGAGAATTGAGGATTGACACATGGTCATTGGTCATTGGAGAACGCCTTCCGATTACGCCGAAGGAACCCTCGAACCGGCTCTGGTGTCTCGCTGCGCGAATTGGCAGGGTCGTGTACGCCCTGCCCGATGAGGGCTCGATAGCCAATGACCAATGCTCAATACTCAAGAGCGGGGTCAAACTGTAACTCTTCATTGTAGTGCAAATTGGTCGCTGCCCGCCGCATGATCTGAAAAACTAGAGTTTGACCCCTCCACGAATCCGTCACTGCGCAGTCCCGATGCTAAACGTGCGATAGAAACCTTTCGTGCTATTGATCGTAGGGCTGTTGGTAAGTATAAATGGAACGTCAAGTAAGGTGATGTTGGTCAGGATCTGCCAGCTAAACAGGTCCGTGCTGAATTCGAGCGTGTTGACTGATCCTGGCTTTCCGTTGATTACCAATACGATACTTCCATCAGGCAAACGCATAATTGACTGAAATGTCATGGGCAGAGGGGGGTTAACTATTAGCATGGCGCTCGTGCTTGTGATTGAACCTGCAACATTCGTGACGACAACTGAATATTCACCAGTATCTACGGTTTGGACATTCGTAAGACTTAACGATGAGGCGGTGGCCTCCACAATGTTAGACCCATTCACCTGCCATTGATAACTCAGTGGGCTAAAACCACCGGCACTGCAAGTGAAGGTTACGTTGGCTCCAACTTCTACTGTTTGGCTCTGCGGTTGTGCTGTGAGGACGGGCGGCGAAGGTGGACACATCCCATTACTACTGGAGTTGTAAATCGCCTGAACCTCGACATGTGATAAAGCGCGATCGTAAATGCGAAGGTCGTCGAGAATGCCGGAAAGGTTAAATGCACCTTCGGCCTGTCCAAAGGTCAGCGGCGACCCTGAATCAGGAATGGATACCATGGCCGACGTAGCGGAAAATCGATTCCCATTAGTGTAAAAGGTGAATGTAGAATTACTGCGCGTGAGAACCAGGTGATACCATTGATTCGTCTTTGGAGAAAAAGCACTGGAACTGACATACGCTAGTTGCGTGCCGTTTACATGCAATTGAAGAACACCGCCGCTCAGCCAGAATATCCACTTCGGCTGCGAACCGCCACCTCGATCGCTGGCCATAAGTGCTTGACTACCGGAGACGGCGGAAAAGTCAACCCACAGTTCTAGGGTGAAATCATTTGCGCCGAAAGCCCACAATGAGTTTTGTGGAACTGAGATGTAGGCGGGGGCAGACGGAAGCAGAAACCCTAAGCCAACCTTGCCGGGTGCATAGCCTGCGCCACTGTGCAACAAGCCGTTGTTGGTGTTTGCAAGGTCGTTTGCGTTTCCATCGGCAGACCACCAGCCGATGAGTCCTGCAGGCGGCGGCACGCAGCTATTATCTACTATTGTGACTGTTCCTGTGGATTGAGCACCGACCACCGCATTTGTTGACACTCCGCTCAAGGACACTGTAAATTGTTTGGTTCCGGATGCAACACCGTCGTTAAGAATGCCTATATTGAGGGTTTTTGTGGATTCCGAGCCTTCAAAAGTAATAAGATTTGAGACAGGAACGTAGTCCACTCCGGCCATCGCGGTGCCATTCGATGAAAGGCAATTAACAGAAACAGTCGTCGCAGTGTTACCCGTGCGCCTTATTAGCAGACTTGCATTCTCAGCACTTGCCTGCACCGCGACTGCTGGTCTTGATAACTCAACATACGAGGGGGGGTTAGGTGGCCAGCACACACCAGTGCTCCCGGCGGCGTAAATGCTGAGAATGTCTGCTGCAGAAAGGGCGCGGGTGTAAATGCGTATTTCGTCCAAACGTCCTGCAATGAAATCCGCACCTTCAGCTGCTCCGATGGTGAGAGGAGCCGTTGGCGAGGGAACTGTGACGATACTGGTGTTCGTAGATACCGGTCCCCCATTAATGTAAAATGTAAACGTCGTGGCGGAGCGTGTCACGGCTAAGTGGTACCATTGATTAGTGGATGGTAGAAAACGTGCCGTTCCGACGTTATCCGAACCGCCACCTGCATTCACTGCATAGAATCTCAGCTGTTGGTCGTTCAACCAGAAAAACCATTTATCTAACTGTCCTGGACCGTTGTCATCTCCGAGAAAGATACGGTCCCCGCCAACGGCGGAGAAGTTCACCCACAGCTCAATTGAGAAGGCACGTGTTCCAAAAGCCCATGCAGAGCTATGTGGCACCTCTATGAAGTCGGTCGTTCCGTTAAGGGCGAAAGCTTGATTAACGACGCCTCGCGCATAAGCCGCACTCCCTTGGAGCACCCCGTGGTTGGTGCTAATCCAGTCGAGGGGATGGTCGTCCCCTGTCCACCATGCAACCATCCCGCCTGGCGTTGGATAGCAGCTTGGCGAAGGGGCGTAGTTGACTGTAAGCGCAGCCGAGGAGCTGACCACGGAACCCAGGGAATTGCTCAGGACCACGGTGTAATCGCCTGCTTGATCAGCAGATGCGTTGTCAATAAGAAGGGCTGATGTAGTCGCCCCGGAAACGAGGGAGCCGTACCGGAACCACTGGTACAGAATTGGTGAACTGGAAACAGCTGACACACTAAGAGCACCGCCTCCGCCTGCACTAAGCAACTGATTCACCGGCTGCGCTGTAATGGTCGGGGGAATTACGCTGGAATTTATGGTCACCTGGACGTCAAAGTAAGCATCAGCATGCACGCCTCCCTTACCGACGGGGGCAATCGTGATTCTCTTGTTTGGGTCGGTGAAGGAGCGTCCGATTGTGACCGCAGAGTCGAGTGCGTCGGCCCCGCCCACTTGGCTACCGGGAGTTGAGTCCAGGAGGTAGCAGTCATTCGGAGAGGCAGCATTTGCCCACATCACCAGGACCCCGTTGAGCAGCGTGGCGTTATCTATGAGCTGACGGCATTCAACCCAATAATCCTCCGGGGCTGCTGGCGTTGTAACGCCTGCGGGAATGACGAGAGAGTACTTGCGGTCGGTTCTAAGGTCGCCCCCACCGTCCTCCGCATAAATCCGATACACGCCGTTTGTGGTTACTGTCTGAGCGCAATTCGTTGGAATCCAATCGAGTAGAAACTTGAAATTGCTGTTGTAGTGTGAAGCACCACTGCCCATGGTGTCGAAGGGGTTGCCGGTGTCTGAGGATGTCCCGTCGCCAATGACCGTGGGGGAAACCCATGCGTGAGCGTGGCCGAGACCGAAATTGTGTCCAAGTTCGTGATCCACCACTGTATCCGTAAAGGGAAACCCCTGGAAGGTTTGAACCCATGCCCCTCGTGTGCCGATGGTCGCCCATCCATAAAACGAGAAACCAATATTGGTGAAGGTGACAACGTCGTAATCGAAGTTGGTCGAGTCATAACCTCTGGCAGAAGCCGCTGCAAGCGCATCTGTTCGCAGGCCCGAAACGTTAAAGGAGGAAACATAGCTCGAAGAAGGCGACGGCAGGTGCAGAGGGCCAATGACGGTGGAAGTGATTGAGACCTGGTTAAAGGAGTTAGATCGAAAAAACGCATCTACAGAGAGCATCGCATTTGAGACCGTTGAAGCCGTCGGTGCCGTATTTCGCGAGTCAGGAAAATCGACGAGCATAACGAGAATCCTCTTGGGACCGAGTTGCGGCGCTAAGGCGGCTGTTACAGGATTAGGACCGAACAGACATGCCGCTAGAGATACGATTACTGATAAGAAATTGGTTTTTGCCGCGCCGCCGGTTATTGACGCTGCGCGGGCGAGGGAGAATTGGTTTCCGGGCTCGCTCATTCTCCTTCCATGCTGCCCGACGGGGACGAGGCTGTCAACAGGAAAATGTTGCCGGTTTCTTGGGGGTTTGGGCGCAGCACGGGGGCGCCGGCGGGTGGTCGCGCCTGAGGACCGGCTCAGGGGCTGAAGGTTGCGCGCCACGGGGAAAGGGCCAAACCATAGTCAGGTGCATTTTTGGCAACAGTTGAGGTTGGGTTCACACCTGCTTGGCTGCGACTGCAATAATGGGTTCAGCCGGCGATTTTTTCGGGTGAATTGAGAATTGAGGATTGAAAAATGGTCATTGGTCATTGAAGAATGCCTGCGGATGACGCCGAACGAACCTTCGAACCGGCCCTGCTGTTTCGCTGCGCGAATTGGCAAGGTGGTGGACGGGCGCATCGCGGCCTTGTCGAGGGTGGCAGATATGGCAGCGCGAAAACCGTTAAAACGGTTGACATTCGCTCGCTCGGCGCGTAACACCCCGCTGAAGCAGGGTGTTGAACTCAACCCGCTTCGCGGGTAGGAGAGTTCATTCTCCATGGGCACTATCTCGAGCGTCTAAATCCTTTCGGAGAGAGCTGAT
>Ga0187849_1004186_pt1 | contig 12140 bp, 11 predicted proteins | sample June2016WEW_4_10_2_FD_132412 | JGI IMG/M metagenome (GOLD analysis project Ga0187849, IMG submission 132412) | Peatland microbial communities from SPRUCE experiment site at the Marcell Experimental Forest, Minnesota, USA - June2016WEW_4_100 | ecosystem: Environmental > Terrestrial > Soil >... | reverse complement strand
TAGTGGCAGCCAAGGCGTAGAAGCTAAGCTGTAAATCTTTATCGACTTCTCGTTGACTCGGAATTGTAGCCCCGGTTTTATAATCAATAATCTCAATTTCACCATCAACTAAATTATCTACCCTATCAAGTCTTCCTCCGATTTTCAGGTCCGGACCAATAGGAACGGTAAACGGCTGCTCAAGAGCAATTGGCAAAACCTTTGGATTAAATCCCTGCTTCAAAAATCCCGAAAGATAAATTTTTCCTTTTTCAAAGAATTTCCTTTCGTGGAATTTGCTTTTATAGCCTTCTTTTACCCAATTCTTTTCCAATAAATCATAAAGCAATTTATCGGAAGGCTTGAACCCGGTCGAAATCTTTTCAAAAAATTCTTTGAGGGTTGCGTGCATCGCGGTTCCAAAACTCTGTGACGCAGAGGGTGGAGTCGGAACTTTATAAATATATTTAAGTTTGTAATGCAAAGGACAGGTTTGAAAAGTTTCGATTTGGGAATAGGAAAGATAATCTATGTGTAATTCCTGATTCCTGATTCCTGATTCCTGTTTTTTTGCCGGCTTGAAATCGAGAAAAGATAACTGATCAACTTTGATGGATGCTTTCTCGTTCGATAGAACTTTATCTCCCAAGGCCTCAAAAACAAACGGAGAAAGTTTTTTCTCGCGCTTTCCCTCCCCATAATAATCAGCGGCGGTTAAAAATAATTTTTCTTTTGCGCGAGTCATTCCAACATAAAAAAGTCTGCGCTCTTCTTCCAAGTGATAGTCCCCAACCGGTAGAACCTCTTTAACTAAACTTTCGGGAATCGGAATTTGTTCACGGCGTTCGGTTGTTGGAAATCTCTGTCCAACCAAATTAATCAAAAATACAACCGGAAATTCCAATCCTTTGGCACTATGAACCGTTAAAATATTGACGGCGTTAATCTCTGTCCAATCTTCGTTTGTTGCCAATGGAGATTCACCAAGTTCCATCGAAAGATCTAGCCAGTCGACGACCGCAGGAACCGTTGCATCCTCATTATCGACTTCATAAGTTTTTAATTTATCGAAAAATTTAGAAATATTTTTTGCCCGCATTTCCGCTTCAACCGTTTCCGGAGAAAGAAGTTTTTGCATAAGACCCGTATCTTCGAGGTAGTAATAAAGTATTTGTCCAGCTGTTTCTTTTTTAATTAAACCAAAATGCTTATTAATTATTTCCAAAAGTTTCTTAATCTTTTCTTTTGTATCATCGGCAACTGTAATATCGTCTATTTTCTCTGCAGTTTCAAAAAGCGAAAGATTATATTTCCTCGCATAATTTCCCATCGCTGCAATATCCCGCGGATTTATATCAAAATATTCATTTGAAAGAACTCTATAAAAAGCCACCGAGTCTTCAAAGTTGTAGAGAACTTTAAGATAGGAAATAAGGTCAACTATTTCTGACTGTTTGAAAAGTCTTCCGGGGCCTAAAAATTGACAAGGAATTCCATGACGTCCCAAGGCTCTTATAATTGGTTCCGAGTGATCATTGGCTCTGACTAAAATTGCAAAATCGCCCCATTTATATTTTTCTTCTTTTTGAAGTTCTGAAATTTTCCGTGCAACCAAATCCGCTTCATTTTCAACTCTGTCTGAATGGATAAAGTGGATTTCTTCTCCGTCTTTCGCCACTTGCGACTTAAGTCGCTTATCAATTTTTTCAACAACTTCCAAGCGGTCCGGATTATTGTGCTTGATCAAATCATGACTTCTGTCCAAAATTTCTTGGGTGCTTCTGTAATTTTTAGTAAGAACTATAACTTTCGTCTTTGGAAAGTTTTTTCTGAATTGAATAATATTACTTACAGCGGCACCACGGAAACGGTAAACAGATTGGTCATCATCCCCTACGACATTTATGTTGCCGTCTTTACCAGAAAGAAGTTTAGTTAATTCGTTTTGTGCATAGTTTGTATCCTGAAATTCGTCTACCAAGAGATATTTAAACTGTTTTTGATATTCGGCTAAAACATTGGGCCTGCCCCTGAAAAGCTTCAGAGTTTTAATAATGAGGTCACCAAAATCCATAACATTCTCTTTAACTTTTATTTCGTCATAAGCTTTATAAGCCTTTGAAAGTTCTTGCCATTTTTCGATTTCGATTCTTTCTTCCGGAACAACCGCTTTTTGTTTTTTAACCCACTCGACATAATCGCTTGGTGAGACATCTTCATCTTGAAGTCTTGAAAAGTGCTGCAGCATTCCGCTTAAAAATTTATTGGGATTTCCAAGCGGACGGAAATAATTCAACTCCAGTTTGAAAAGATTTTTTCTAAGAAGTTGAATTGCGTCTGCCTCGGTCATTAATTTATATTTTGGGTCGAGTCCGATATGAAGCGCTTCCCGCCGTAAAATCCGGTCGCAGAAAGAATGGAAAGTCATAATCCACATCTGCGTGTAGCCATAAGGCATGGCGATATCTACTCTTTCTTCCATCTCACGCGCGGCTTTATCTGTAAATGTCAAGGCAAGAATTTCAGAAGGCTTGGCTTTTTTGGAAAAAATTAAGTACTTAATGCGCTCAGTTATAACTGTAGTTTTCCCCGTTCCGGCTCCGGCAATAATTAGAAGCGGCCCGTTGCCAAATTTAATAGCATCAATTTGTTCCTTATTAAGTTTTAGATTTGAAGTTTTATCCATTAGTCCAACTCTTTTTTCTTTTCAATTTCTCCTCCCAAATTTTGAGTCGAACTGATTTTTTGTCCAAGAGATGTAAATGAAGAAAAGACATTAGTCATCATGTTATAAGCATTTGTCATATGTTTTTGAAGAGTTCCCAAATTTTCCTCAACTTTTCCATAGTCTTTTTGTATTGCGCGAAGTGAAGAAAGGATTTCTTTTGCTTTAAGATCTATTTTTTGTCCCTCAAAGCTCATCAAAATTGCCCTTAGATATGCATAAAATGTTGTCGGAGAAACCGGAAGAACTCTCTTCTCCTGTGAATAATCAAAAAGATCCTGATTATTTACAACTTCGTAATAAACCCCCTCCGAAGGAATGTACATCAGGGCATAATCAATAGTTCCTTCTTCAGTTAAAATATATTTTCTGGAAATTGCATCAATATGGGTCTTAACATCCTTAACAAAATCTTTTTCATATAGTTTCTTTTCCGCATCAGTCCCCTCCCCACTCATTTTTCTGAAATTTTCCATCGGGAATTTTGAATCAACGGGAATAATTCCAGCTGAAGTTTTTATGGCTGCATCAACTTTGTCTCCGCTTTTAAAAGTATATTGCAAATTAAATGATTCCTTGGGTAAAAACTGTCCCAGCATTTCTTTCAAAACTCGTTCTCCAACATTTCCTCTAAGTTTCGGGCTTCTCAAAAAATCCTGAAGATCTTTCATCCCCCGCCCGATTTCGGAAAATTCCCCAATGTTTTTTTGAACTTGAGAAATCACTCTTGCGGCGTTATCAAGTCTTTCATTCATCGCTTGCGTATTTTGCTGAAGCGAGTTAAGAAGAACACGTCTATCCTCTTTACTTCCTGTTTGAAGCATTTTAATCACTTCCAGAAGTTCTTCTGAAGGTTTTTGTGATTCTTTTAAATCGTTTAATTTTTTGTTGATAAATACAGCTACAATAACAAGGGCCGCTAAGACTATAATGAGTGTAATAATCGGGTCCATAAGGTCAGACTATTCTAACACACCAAAGTGAGAAAAAAATCACATAGAGAACAGGCATTAAAAAGAAAGAATTTTCTGCCAACTTTGCTTGTTACGGTTCTTCTCTGGATACTTCTGGGCGGCCTAATTTATTTTGTTGACCCGGGAACATTCGGAGTTATTTATCTTTTCTTCCTCTTGATTTTTGCTTGTTTCCTTTTTACTTTTTCCCTGATTTTTGCCAATAGCCGCCGCGGAATGGTAGCCACAATTGCGTCAACTCTTTTTCTGATTCTTTTTTATCTTGGGGTTGGAAACATATTGAATTTAATTCTGATAGTTGCAATAGCAGTCTGTATCGAGCTATATTTCACTCTTAGATGAATTCCTCGCTTCAAAAAACCTTAAAACAAACATTTCTTCAACTCATTGAGGACTTAAAAGATAAAAAAGAGATTGATTCTGTTTTGGAAGATTTAATGGAGAACGACTATGAAAAACTTATTAAAAAACTGGCGGTAGTTTACTGGATTAGAAAAAAACGTCCCGATGACATTATCCAAAATAATCTCGGTGTAACCGACAAATATATTAAAGACGTCAAAAAAATAATGGAAAAGCCCGGCATCAAGCTTGCCATAAAATATATGGAGGCTGAAGAATGGGCCAATGTCTGGGCGAAGCGTATCAAGAATCTCTCCAAAAAGTAGCCTCGATCCCCAATTTCGCTGTACAATACGAGTGTGGACAAGAAAAATATTACATCATCACCACCTCGCCCTACGTTAATGCTAAGCCATAAAGCTTGATTTAATCTTCTAGATTGGTTAATATAAATTATGAGACACTCTCCGAATACCTCTGATTCTGAACTAAATAGATTGTACATAAAAGATAAATTATCTACTTATAAAATTGCCACAATTTTAAATTGTGATCCGAAAACTGTTTATAGATATCTCAAAAAATATCATATAAAAACACGGTCAATTAGAAAGCCGTTAATTAGTAAGGATGCCTTATTAGATTTGTATCAAAACAAACATCTATCACTTAAACAGATTGGTATCACTTATCACATGACTGCTTCTGGTATATTAAAGAGAATGAGAAATTTTAATATCCCCCTACGTGATAGTTGGGAGGCAAATACCGGAAAAAAACTAGCATTTAACGGGTCGTTAAAAGAAAAAGCCTACATGATAGGTTTTCGTTTAGGGGATTTAGGCATAAGGCAATCAAGCCCAAAAACTAAAATGATTTTAGTAGGCACCAATACCACCAAAAATGATCAGATCATATTGGTCAAAAATCTTTTTAAAAAATATTCCAAAGTCTGGGTTAGTAAGCCAAATAAAATTGGTGTCATGAGTTTTTCGACAATTCTCCATCCATCCTTTTTATTTCTATTACCCAAAAGTAAAAATATCGAAAAATGGATTCTTTTAAGTAATACCAACATGGCGGCCTTTGTTGGTGGATATATTGATGCAGAAGGAAGTTTCGGCATTTACGATAAAAGATCAAGATTCCGACTGGGATCATATGATAAGGAAATACTTGAACAAATTCACACATGGCTAAAAATACACAAAATAAAATCAATTTATATTCTCGAGAGACAAAAAAGAGTAGGCCAAAACAATGATTTCTGGAGAATTACCATTAACGACTCTAAATCCCTCGCAGTGTTACATAAGTTAGTCTTCCTTTACCTTAGACACTCAAAAAGGAGGTCTGACTTCACAAAAGTTATGGAAAACATCAATTCGAGGGTACAAAATGGTACAATTCAGTTATGAAAAACAAATTTTATATTACAACAGCATTACCATATGTAAATTCTGACCCGCACGTGGGATTTGCTTTGGAAATCGTGCAGGCGGACGCCCTAGCCCGCTACCACAAACTTTTGAGTGAAGAGGTTGTCTTTAACTTCGGCACGGATGAGCATGGCCAAAAGATTTATCAAAAGGCAAAGGAACTGGGGCGCGACCCGCAGGAATACTGTGATGAATATGCCGCAAAATTCGATGCTCTTAAAAAAGCCCTAAACCTCAGCTATACGAACTTCATTAGAACCACCGATCCCAAACACATTAAAGCCGCACAGGAATTTTGGAAACTCTGTGATAAAAACGGCGATATTTATAAAAAACTTTACAAAACCAAGTATTGCGTCGGCTGTGAGCTGGAAAAAACCGATTCTGAACTGGTCGACAGCCGTTGCCCGCTTCACCCAAACCAGGAACTTGAAATAATTGAGGAGGAAAACTATTTCTTTAAGTTTTCAAAATACCAAAAGCCGCTTTTGGATTTTTACGATAAAAACCCCGATTTTGTTGTTCCTGCCGGCAAATTCAATGAAATTAAATCTTTTGTCAAAGAAGGCTTACAGGATTTTTCTATCTCACGGCTTAAAAGCAAGATGCCATGGGGAATCCCTGTTCCAGAAGACAATACACAAGTAATGTATGTTTGGTTTGATGCTTTGATCAATTACATTTCTACTTTGGGTTGGCCGAAGGATATCAAAAATTATGAAAATTTCTGGCCGGGAATTCAGGTCGCAGGGAAAGATAATTTGCGCCAGCAAACTGCTATTTGGCAGGCAATGCTTCTTTCTGCAGGACTTCCAAATTCCAAACAAGTTTTTATCCACGGATTTATTACAGTTAACGGGCAAAAAATCAGCAAGAGTCTTGGAAACACAATTAACCCAATTGAAGTTGCAGAAAAATACGGAACCGATGCTCTCCGTTATTATCTCCTGGCAAAAATTAATCCGTTTGAAGATTCAGATTTCACTTTTGAAAAGTTTAAAGCAACTTATAACGGCGAACTTGCTAATGGGCTGGGAAACTTGGTTGCAAGAACAATTTCTTTAGCAATAAAAGGTTGTAGCGGAAAAGTTCCTGATATTGGAAATAAGGTCGCAGATGATCATCCATTAAGAATTGATGAATCTATTCACAACTGGAAAAAAGTCTGGAAGGACATAGATGCATTCTTACCAGAATACAGATTTGATGAAGCAATTAAATCTGTTTGGGAATTTATAAACGATGTCGATAAATATATAAATATAAATGAACCCTGGAGTTTAATTGGAAATGATCAAGAAAAATTTGATTGGATTATTTATGGAGTATTAGACTCTCTACACCAAATCGCCTGGCAAATTTACCCATTTATGCCGGAAACTTCATTAAAAATTGCCAAAGCCTTGCAAATAAAAGGTTTACTTACCGAGAATCCAAATTCTAAAGATAGCTGGACAAATCTTAAGCCTGGAACAGAAATTGTACCAATCGACCCACTCTTCTCCCGTTTGAGTTAAAATACTAGTTATGCGCGATTTTATAATCAAACACGACAAAGGAATATTGCGGGCTTTGGAAATTCTTCCCGGATTTGTTTCCTGGAACCTGATTCTTCTTCCCTACTGGGGAATTTTTGTTTTTCCTGTATTTGTAGCTTACTTTATTCTATTTTTTAACATTTACTGGTTCTATCAGTCGCTTCAAATTGCAATTTCCTCAATAATTTCCCATACCAGAATTCAAGCGGCAAAGGTTTACGACTGGATGGGAGATGTAAAAGGATTCCCCGATTGGGAAAAAGTACGGCATGTTGTAATTATCCCGACTTATAAAGAGCCCCTTCATATTCTTGAAAGAACTCTTGATTCTCTTGCTTCTCAGGAATTTCCGACAAAGCAAATCATTCCTGTTTTGGCCATGGAAGGAAAAGAAATCGCTCAAGATAGAAATGCCAAATGGGAAGTGCTGAAAGCCAAATACGGAAAAACTTTCGGGCACATGTTTATGACTGTTCATGAACTTAAAATGGGTGAAGTTGCCGGCAAAGCTTCAAATGAGCGGCACGCGGCCATCTGGGTTAAAGAAAACTACATTGACCCAAATAAGTTGGATATTAATTATTTCACTGTTACATCATGTGATGCAGACCACAAATTTCACCCCAAACACTTTGCCTGTTTAACCTTTAAGTTCTTGGACAATCCTGCACGATATAAAATGTTCTGGCAACCTTCGGTTATGTTTTATAACAATATTTGGGAAATTCCAGCTATAACCCGCGTTCCGAATACTTTGATGACAATCTGGAACCTTTCCCAGCTTCCCCGTAAAGACCGCTTAATTAATGCCCAAAATTACTCACTTTCATATAAATTGCTTGACGGTGTCGGTTATTGGGATGCGGATAAAATTCCGGAAGATTGGGGAATATTTTTCAAAGCCTTTTACAAAAGCGGTGGCGGAATTGAAGTTGACCCTATATACCTACCCTTAATGGCTGATGCGGCTCAATCCACTTCCTTTTGGAAAACTTTACAAAACCAATATCAGCAAATTCAGCGTTGGGCTTGGGGTGTAAGTGATGATCCCTGGATAATTAAAAGTTATCTTCTGGCCCGTGACATTCCTTTTTGGGATAAGACAACAAGACTGATGCAGGTTATCTGGTCCCACTTCCTCTGGCCAGTTAACTGGTTTATTATCACGGTTGGACTTACTGTTCCGACGCTTCTCAATCCCGCTTTCGGAAGAACTGCATTAGGTTACACCGTCCCCAGACTCTCATCTTTTATTCTGACAATCTCGCTTGTCTTCCTGGTCATAATGATAGTAATTGACAATATGCATAAACCCAAAAGACCGAATAATTTTTCTCTTTTCAGATTAATTCTGACCCCGTTTGAATTTATTTTATTGCCTATCGCCGGATTTTTCTTTTCTGCTCTTCCCGGCATCGACGCCCACACGAGGCTAATGCTGGGAAAATATATTCAATATAAAGTCACCGAGAAGGTTTAATTATTTTTGTAATACTCAATCGTTTTTTGAAGTCCTTCTTCCAAACCTACTATTGGCTCCCAACCCAATTTTTCTTTGGCCTTTGAAATATCAGGCTGTCTCCTCATGGGATCATCTTCTCTGAATTTTCCGTTATATTTGATGTCCGATTTTGAACCGGTTAGAACAATAATTTTATTCGCCAGATCTTTGATTTTATATTCGTCAGGGTTACCTAAATTAAATATTTCCCCTTTTGTTCCTTCGGTAAACATTGCCTTCATAATTCCCTCAACCATATCGGATACAAAACAAAACGACCTCGTTTGAGTTCCGTCACCGTCAACATTTATCGTCTCGTTTGCAAGAGCCTTATTAATAAAACTGCTTACTACCCGCCCGTCATCCTTCTGCATTCTTGGACCATAGGTATTAAAAATTCTAATTATTCTTGCATCAATTCCGTATTTAGCCAAAAAGACATAAGTAGCCGCTTCCCCGAATCTTTTGCTCTCGTCATAACAGGAGCGCGGCCCAAAAGTGTTAACATTTCCAAAATAAGTCTCCTTCTGTGGGTGCTCAAGTGGGTCTCCGTAGATTTCAGATGTTGAAGTTATAAGAACTTTCGCTCCAGTTTCTTTAGCTAATTTCAGTATATTTAAAGTTCCCATAGAATTGGCTAATAGTGTCTCTTCCGAGTAATTTTGATAATCAATAGGAGACGCGGGGGAAGCAAGATGAAAAATATAATCGATGGGCTTACCGAACAGCTTTTCACTTGGTTGAGTGGTATCCCCTTCGATAAATTCAAAGTTGGGATTACTCAGAAGGTGTTCTATATTTTTCTTGGAACCGGTCAGAAGATTATCCAGACAAATTACTTTGTAACCCTTTCCAATTAAGAGATCACAAAGATAGCTTCCAATAAATCCTGCCCCGCCAGTTACTAAACAAGTTTTCATATTTTCCTATTATATATCTTTCAGAAGCATATTTCGTAAAGACTGTTCCAACCTAAAACTATTCGCATGAGATAAAACACCCATATAAGATGCAAGATTTTTTCTATTCAATTTCTTAATAATTCTTTTCTTTGTTTTTGTTCTCACAACTTTATAATGTGGGAGAACAATATAACCTAAAAAGTCTATCCCCTGGGAATATTTTCTTATATAAACTTTATCGGGATGAAGAAAGAGTCTAAGTTGGCTTTGCAAAAAATTATATATTTGAATAATTAGTTTCCCAAGATATTTTTTATTTCCGCTCACTATCACAAAATCATCTGCGTAACGCAAATAATACTTGACTCTAAGTTCATGTTTAATAAATTGATCAAGTTCGTTCAGGTAAATATTTGCAAAAATCTGTGAAGTTAAGTTGCCTATTGGTACTCCACACCCTTCAGACACAGAATAACTATTAATAATTTCTTTAAGAAGCCGTATTGTATTTTCGTCCTTTATCTTTTTTTCTAGAATATCTAGCAAGATTTCATGGTCTATACTATCAAAGAATTTCTTTACATCACCCTTTAAAGCAAAGCAATTTATCGTATTATTTTTGCTAACTTTTCTTAATATTTTTCCTAAAATTTCAACTCCCTTATGTGTTCCTTTACCAATACGGCAAGAAAATGAATTTGCTATAAAAGTCGGTTCAAAAATCGGATTTAAGACTGAGTAAATTGCATGGTGGACAACTCTATCGCGAACTCTCGCTTTGTGAATCAAACGTTGTTTTGGATCGTGAATGTAAAAAGGTTTATAAGGCCCATGCCTGTAAATTCCCGTTTTTAATTCTCTGTGAAGATTGAAAATATTTTCTTCAAGTCTAATCTCAAACTCTTGTACATCCGGTCTCTTTCGTTTATCATGCTTGAAGTTTGCCCAGGAACTGAATAGATTTTCCGGAGAAATTATATTTTCAAAAACGTCTGTATAAATTTTCATTATTATGAATAACTCCTTCGACACGCCGATTTTTAACCAAACTTATGAGCTTTACAAGGAGATCTATAGTCTCCGGGGTTCTATTCCAAAAAGTGACCGCTACGCCGTTTGGCAAAAAGTGGAAAACACAACATTGGAAGTTTTGGAGGAAATTCTGGTAGCAATAGGTCTTCCTAAAAATGAAAAGGCTGGCATCTTGGAGGAAGCAAGTAAAAAACTGAATATGATGAGGATGTTTATTAGACTTTCAAAAGATGTAAAGGCAATTGACAATAAAAAATATATCACACTTCAAGAAAAAATTGATGAGATAGGAAGAATGTTGGGCGGTTGGTTAAAAAGCTTAAAGTAAATTCCGAGAGGCGGACAAGCCAACATCGTCGTTAGCATCATCGTTCCAGTTGTTGACATTGATACCATTGTCAGAGTTACCCTGAACGTTGACACGGTTACCGCTTCTTTTGTCTACCTTCATCTAATGCTCACCGGAGGTTAAGTTTTTCACTATATATACTTTCCCTCTTGAATTTTATTTGGGAGATCGTGAGGTACTTCCCCTCCTCCACCAAAAGTAGACAAGAAATTCTTTAAGCTTTTTAGACGCACACTATTCCCTCTCATAGAGAGGAATATTCCGGCGTTTTAAAAAAACCGCACTTGTGAAGTTAGGCCGTAACCTAACCTGCATTAACAAGGAAACTTATTTTACACAGATTTTCCCAAAAAAACACCCCGCACTTTTGCATCCAGAAAATCTGGTAAAACGCAAAAATGCGGGGGTAAAAACTCGGAAAAGCAAAGACTCAAGGGAGTCAAGAGAAGCAATTTCTCAAGAACCCAAGAATCAATCTTAGAATTTCCGAGAGGCGGACAAGCCAACATCGCCGTTAGCATCATCGCTCCAGCTGTCGACACCGACACCACTGCCAGAGCTACCCTGAACGTTGACACGGTAACCGCCATCAGACTTGTCGCTGGTACGTGACCAGGAACCTGTATCCAAATACTTCTTGTTCAGAAGATAGTAAAGGATATTCGCGGTGACGCGAGCGAGTGCGGTCGGAACCTCGTATTTATCAGGAAGCAAAGCAACTTGACGATCGTAGGCAAGACTCAGGGAGCCTTCCACAACGCCAACAGGCATTAGGTACCAACGAAGCTCACAGGAAACTTGAGCAAACTTATGGGTGAGATACCAATCCCAATAGAACTTGGGGTGATTCTCACCAGAGTAAACCTTGTGCCAGGCTGGCAGATTGAGAGGTTTACCATCCAAGTTGTCAACGCCAAGGAAGAGAAAATGCTCTTGATTGATTCCAGGGTTCTCAAGCTCGCTCTGACTCCGTGGGATTTCGGGGATAGTGGTAAGTTGAAATTTCTTACCAAAGAACTTTGTCCACTCTTCAGGACCAAAAAAGTTCTTCTTCCCCATGACTTCCTGGGCAACTTTGACTGTAACAGTCTGAGTTGAACCACGCAGGAATTCTTGCATTCGACCTTTGTTTACCTTTCCAGACTCAATCTGAGCAAACAACTCCTTCAGCTGGGCAGGGGTCGGCTGTCCCGAGCCACGACCAGTAGCATGCGATACCATCGCACACCTCCTAAAATAGATTTGCACGAATGTAAATGTGCAGACCCATAGTATAGGCACTTGCGGAATATGTGTCAAGTTTGTACACTTAAAAATAATGAAAGCTTTTTGGAATAAACTCCACAAAATCGGCAGTAT
>Ga0187849_1004183_pt1 | contig 12142 bp, 2 predicted proteins | sample June2016WEW_4_10_2_FD_132412 | JGI IMG/M metagenome (GOLD analysis project Ga0187849, IMG submission 132412) | Peatland microbial communities from SPRUCE experiment site at the Marcell Experimental Forest, Minnesota, USA - June2016WEW_4_100 | ecosystem: Environmental > Terrestrial > Soil >... | reverse complement strand
GACATTGGGGCGGTTGTGGGTATCTGGAGTGAAGGTGAAGTGGGCCGGTTTCTACGCCAGGGAAAGGCGTCACCGCATTCCACTGCCGACCTACCCCTTTGAGCGGCAGAGATACTGGGTGGAACGGCAGAAGACTAGGCCAGCGGCGAGGCGGGCGTTGGAAAAGATGACGAATCTGGATGAGTGGTTTTATACGCCATCGTGGAAGCGAGTACCGCTGAAGGAAGAAACAGGCAAAAGCCTTGTCGATTGGCCCGGGAACTGGCTGGTGTTTTTTAGCGGCGGAAATTTTTCCGAGGGACTGATTGTGGCCATGCGCGAACGAGGCCGACAAGTAGTGTTGGTGAAGGCGGGGCCGGGATTTAGAAGAGAGAGTGAAGAGAGCTACAGCATCAATCCGCGCGAGGCGTCGGACTACCAGCGGTTGCTAAAGGAACTGGGCGCGAGAGATTGGACTCCGGACGGGGTACTGCATTTATGGTTATTTGGAGAAGAGGAGCCGACAGCCAAAGCGGGTAATCTCGAACGATTTCAGGCGCTGGGCTTTTACAGTCTGCTTTACCTGGCCCAGGCGATTGGGGACCAATGCGCGCACCAGAAGATGGAATGGAAGGTGATAACGGATGGAGTTCAAAAGGTGACGGGAGAGGAGAGACTAAGAATTGAAAAAGCGACGGTGTTAGGGCCGTGCCGGGTGGTAGGGCTGGAATATCCGAATATTAAGAGTAGCCATATAGATATTGAGATACCGCGGAGGAAAGCACAGCAGCAAAAGCTGGTGGAATAATTGCTGGCCGAAATGGCTTTCTCGAGAATGGCTGCCGAGAGTTTGGATTTAGGGATAGCGTATCGGGGAGGATATCGCTGGACGCAAACTCTGGAGCCGACGCCGCTGAGAAAGGTTGAGGGAAAGCCGGTGCGATTGAGAGAGAAAGGCGTTTATCTAATAACGGGTGGATTGGGAGGGATAGGATTGGTGTTGGCGGAGTACCTTGCCGAAACGGTCCAGGCGCGACTGGTGTTGGCTGGTCGAAGTGGACTGCCGAGTCGGGAGGAATGGGAGAGGTGGCTGGAAAGTCATGAATCCAACGACGGCGTCAGCGCGAAGATCCGCAAGGTGCAGTTATTGGAAAAGCTGGGAGCGGAAGTGATGGTTCTGAGCGTGGACGTGAGCGACGAGGTGCAGATGAAGGCGGGATTATCCCGGGTGTATAAGCGATTTGGGGAGATTCATGGAGTGATTCACTCTGCCGGTTTAGGCGGCGGAGGTATTATGCAGATCAAGACGCGAGAAGAGGCCGAGCGGGTGTTGGCGCCGAAGGTGAAGGGGACTTGGGTTCTTGGGGAACTTTTTGCGAAGAAAGAATTGGACTTTTTTGTCCTCTGCTCTTCGTTGGCGTCGCGGGGTGTACCAGGACTGGTGGATTATTGCGCGGCCAACGCGTTTTTGGATGCGTATGCGCAACGCAACGAGACGTCAACGCCGGTGATTGCGGTGAACTGGGACGCGTGGCAGGAAGTCGGCATGGGGGCGACTTTGGTGTTGCCTGCTCAACTGGAAAAGCACTGGAAAACAGTTCTTAAAACCGGGATTCTACCTACAGAAGGCAAGGAAGTTTTTAGTCGGATATTAAACAGTTCCCATGCGCAAATTTTGATCTCGACGAAAGATCCGTTCGGTTTTCTCGAGAATTCGGAGGCGGGTGTTTCGAACATCAACGAAGAGATAACGCCGCCGGCCATAAGCCGGGCCGGTTATCCTCGTCCGGAGTTATCCGATGATTATGTGGCGCCGGGCAATAAGACGGAGCAACAGATAGCACAGATATGGGAAGAGGTTTTGGGAATTAGCGGGCCGGGGATCCACGACAACTTTTTTGAGCTGGGAGGCCATTCACTGCTGGCGACGCAAGTGACAACGCGGATGCGGAAGATTTTGAACGTGGAGTTGCCGTTGCGCACCCTGTTTGAGAATCCAACAATCGCGGGCTTGAGCGGATTTGTCAGGTGGGCGGCGAAAGAAAAGAAAGCGGCGACTTCGGCGACAGATTCACACGGAGAGGAAGGAACGATATGAGTCTACCTGATTTCTTGTCCAGTCTCCTGGATAAAGGCATCCGCCTTTGGGTTGAAGGAGATCAGTTGCGCTATCGGGCTCCGGCCGGTGCAATGACGAAAGAGATGCGCGCTGTCCTGGTGGAGCAGAAAGCGGAGTTGCTCCGGTTCTTGCGGTTGAACAACCAAATAATCAATACTGTGGCCCCAGCCATGTTGCCAGTAGTGCGCAACAACAGAATACCACTCTCCTTCGCGCAGGAGCGTTTGTGGTTTATCAATCAATTACAACCGGGCGGCACGGGTTACAACATACCCGTGACGTTGTGCATTGTGGGCGGGCTGCGAGTGGAGGTGTTGGAACGGACGATCAATGAGATCATGCGGCGGCATGAAACATTGCGCACGATCTTTCAAATGACGGAAGCGGGACCGGTGCAGGTGATTCAGGAATATGAATGGCAGGCTTTGCCGATGGTGGATCTGGTGGGGTTGCCGGAGAGGAAGCAAGAGCGGACAGCCCGAGAACTGATGGTGGAGGAGAGGGAGCGGCCATTTGATTTGAGCCGCGGGCCGTTGGTGTGGGTGCGATTATTCCGACTGGGCCCGACCGACCATGTTGTTTCTTTGACGCTGCATCACATCATATCCGACGGCTGGTCAATGGGGGTGTTCAACCGAGAGTTAGGCGTTCTTTATGAAGCCTTTGCCAATAGCCAGCCCTCACCCTTACCTGAGTTGCCGATTCAGTATGCGGATTTTGCGGTGTGGCAAAGGGAGTGGCTGCAGGGCGAAGTATTAGAGAAGCAGCTAAGTTATTGGAAGGAACAGTTGGCCGGATTAAGTCCGTTGCAACTGCCGACAGACCATCCGCGTCCGGCGATCCAGACTTTTAATGGGGCCACGCAGGAGTTGAGGGTCAGTTCTGAAACAACGAAAGGGTTGAGGGGATTATGCCGGGAGGGGGACGTGACATTATTCATGACGTTGCTGGCTGGATTTGAGGTTTTACTAAGCCGTTATAGTGGACAGGAGGACATAGTGGTGGGTTCGCCGATAGCGAATCGGAACCGGGAGGAGATAGAGGGATTGATAGGATTTTTTGTGAACATGCTGGTGATGCGGGTGAATTTGGGTGGGGATCCGACGGTGTTGGAGCTGTTGGAGCGGGTGAAGGAAGTGAGTTTAGGAGCGTACGGGCATCAGGATTTGCCGTTTGAGAAGTTGGTAGAGGAATTGCAACCGGAACGGGACATGAGCCGCAATCCGTTGGTGCAAGTGGTGTTTGTGTTGCAAAATGCGCCGGGAGAAAGAGTGGAGATGAAGGGACTGGCTCTTCGGTTTGTCAGCTGGGTGGAAATAAAGCCGCGGTTTGATCTTGAAGTGTATTTATGGGAAACCGAGTTGGAGATAATGGGAACAATCTTTTACAACACCGACTTATTTGAAAGCAGGACGATTGGCCGAATGGCTGGGTATTTTGAGTGGGTGTTGGAGGGCATAGCCAGCAATCCGGCTCAGCGAGTGTCTGAACTGGTTGCCGGTCCGAAAGTGGAATTGCCGTTAATCACATTTGCGTCCAAAGAAACCGACAAGGAACAGCTTTCTTATCACCAGGAACGGCTTTGGTTTATAGAAGAGTTTGAACGTGGGAATGTGTACGAAAAGAGCCCGATTTATCACAACATCCCCTTGATTGTGCAATTGGACGGGACCGTCGACGAAAAGGTGATGGAGGAGAGCCTTAATGAAATCATCGGTCGGCATGAAGCGCTGCGTACCCGGGTTGTAAGCCAGAAGGAACAGGTTTGGCAGATAGTCAGGCCGGTCGGCGAACTGAAATTAAAAATAGCGAATTCCCCTTCCGGTCCGATCGAGACAGACTTCGAGCGGGCATTGGAGTTTGCCTTGAATTGGGCGCAGCAGCCGTTTGATCTGGGGCGGGACCAATTGATACGGGCGCTTTTGTTGAAGCTTCGGCCCGGTCTTTCATTATTAGCGGTGGGGGTGCATCACATTGTCGCGGACCGGGAATCGATGCGGCTGATCGTCGAGGAATTGTGGGAAATTTACGAAGCCCGGATGCGAGGGCGGAAGCCGCGGCTGGCCGGGTTGGATTTGCAATATCGGGACTATACGCGTTGGCAACGGACATTGCCTGAATCCGCAACCGAATCGCTTTTCTTACACTGGAAGCGGCAGTTAGGAAGGAGTCCCGCGGCTTTAAAACTTCCCGGAAACCGCCGTCGCCCCCCAGTGCATACCTTCACGGCGGCGCGACACAGTTTTCGGCTGGATCCGGACCTGATCCGTGCCATTGATGCTTTCGCCCGCAGTCGTGGAAGCGAAGCTTTCGCGGTATTCTTGGCGGGATTCAAGGTGATGCTGCGCTGGTATGCGCAGCAGGACGAGATTGTGGTAGGGACTAGCGTTTCGGCTCGTAATCATGCTGGGATTCAGAAGGTCATCGGGCCGATCGGGAACCTTTTGGTTTTGCGTAGCCAGCTGCAGGAGGGGGAGAGCTTTGCCGAATTGGTGGGCCGGGTGAGCCGGGCAGTGGAACTGGCTCGCGAGCACCAGGAAATGCAATTTGATTGGTTGGTGCAAAAACTCAATCCCGAGATAGACATGAGTCGCACTGCGTTGTTTGACGTTTTATTTCAATTTGAAGAGCGATCCATACCGGAGTGGAAGGGAGAAAACCTGGAGGCACGGATAGTTGAGACGAATCTTGGGTACGGTAAGTATGACTTAAGTTTTTATCTTCATCCGGATGGGGAAGGATTGAGCGGAAAGGTAGTGCATAACCGTGACATCTATGATGATTGGTTCATCGAGCAGATGCTCAAGCACTATGAGACAGTGCTCAGGGCAATGGTGGCCGATCCCGGACAACAGATCGGGCGGGCTGTATTTTTGAGCCGGGCGGAGGAATTGGAGCAGTTGGAAAAGTGGAATGCGACCAACGCCGAGTATCCTGGTGACAAGACTATCCATCAGTTGTTTGCCGAGCAAGCTGCGCGCACTCCGGAACACACTGCGCTCGTTTGTGGCGAGACAAAGCTCAGTTATCGGCAATTGGAGGAACGCGCCAATCGGTTGGCAAATTATCTGGTAGCGAAAGGGCTTCGGAGAGAAGAGCTGATTGCTTTGTGCCTTGAACGGTCGCCGGAAATGATTGTGGCCTTGCTGGGCGTATTGAAAGCGGGCGGAGCTTACCTGCCCCTTGATCCGGCATTTCCTAGGGAACGTCTGCAGTTTATGATCCAGGACGCCGATGTTGCGCACCTGATCACAACCCGGACATATGCGGACCTCGCGGAGAAGAAAGGGGTTATGGCGATTCTGTTGGACGCCGAGAAAGCCGAGATTGCGAGCCAGTCCGCCAGTCCGCCGAAGAATGACAGCCGGCCTGAAGATCTCATCTACTGCATTTACACCTCGGGTTCGACGGGAGTGCCCAAAGGAATGCTTCTGGAACATCGGCAGGTGGTACGTTTGCTGATTAATGACCGGCTGCCATTTGAATTCAGCGACCGAGACGTATGGAGTTTGTTTCATTCGTACGGTTTTGATTTTTCGGTGTGGGAAATGTACGGAGCCTTGTTGTACGGAGGGAAGCTGGTGATCGTGCCCAAAGTGGTGTCGCAGGATTCGAAGGAATTCCTGAAATTGCTGTTGCAGGAAAGAGTGACTGTATTGAATCAAACGCCGACAGCTTTCAATCTTCTTATGAAGGAGGTACTGAGATCGAAGCCGCCAGACCTGGCTTTGCGATATGTGATATTCGGAGGTGAGGCATTGGAGCCGTTCCAGCTTAAGGAGTGGAGAGAGCTTTATCCTGAGGTAAGGCTGATCAACATGTATGGCATCACCGAGACCACGGTGCATGTGACGTTCAAGGCCATAACGGAGCACGAGATTCAGGAGAACCAAAGCAATATTGGAGTGCCGATTCCAACGGCCCGCGCCTATATCATGGACAATCGGCTGCGGCTGTTGCCGGTAGGAGTGCCTGGGGAATTGTATGTGGGTGGCGCTGGCGTTGGGCGTGGCTATTTGAAGCGCGACGAGTTGACCGCCGAGAAGTTTGTACACAATCCCTACCGCAAGAAAGAACGGCTGTATCGCTCCGGCGATTTGGCCAAGCTGCTGCCCAATGGTGAAATGGTGTATCTCGGACGGATAGACGACCAGATCCAACTGCGGGGGTTTCGGGTGGAAATAGGAGAGATTGAAAGAGTCATGGCACGCCATCCTCTGGTGCGCGAAAGCGTGGTTGTCGCGCGAGAAGACAGACCCGGAGATTTGCGGTTGGTGGGATATGTCGTAGCCTGGCCTCTGGAAAGGGACGAGGCTGGGGAACGGGAACACGTGTTGGAATGGAAGGACGTGTGGAATGAACATTTGTATGCGGAGCCGGTTCGCCCGGTGGACCCGACCTTCAACACCGTAAGTTGGAACAGCACTTACACAGGGCAACCCATTCCAGCCGAGGAAATGAGGGAAGTGCTCGATGATACGATCAGTAGTGTGTGTTGTACAAGGTCGGATCGGATACTGGAAATCGGCTGCGGTACGGGCCTCCTGTTGTTTCGCCTGGCTCATCAATGCGCAGAGTATTGGGGCACTGATTTTTCGCCGTGGGCGTTGAACTACATCGAAGGCCAGATGGGAAGGATGAGCCGGGAAAGCGTGCGGGTCAAATTATTGCAGCGGCACGCGGACAATTTTGAAGGAATGGAAGACGAGAAATTCAACTGGGTCATTCTCAACTCGGTAATACAATATTTCCCTGATGTTCCGTATCTGTTGCGTGTGTTGGAAAAGGCGCTAAAGACTGTGGAGGAGGGAGGGGTGATCTTTTTGGGAGATGTCCGCAGCCTGCCGTTGCTGGAGACCTATCACACCTCGGTGCAATTGCACCAGGCGGCATCAACACTGCCGGTCAAGCAATTGCAACAGCAGATCCAGTTGCAGATGAAACAAGAGGAAGAACTATTGCTGGATCCAGGATTTTTCACGTCGTTGCCGCGGCAGTTTCCGCAGATTCGCCATGTCGAGATCAAGCCGAAAAATGTCCGAACGTGCAATGAACTGACGCGGTTCAGGTATCAGGTGATATTGCATGTGGGAATTGAGCCGAAGTTTGTCAAGGTGGAACGATGGCTGAATTGGGGGAATCAGCGAAAAACTTTGGAGGATATGCGACGGATATTGCGTGAGGAGCATCCGGCCAAAATAGGAATCAAAGGAATGGCCAACCGGCGATTATGGGCGGAGATACAGGCGTTAAAACGGCTGCAAAACATGAGCGCCGATGAGAAAGTCGGGAATTTATTCGAGGAATTGCAGCGGGGCCAACCTGAAGGAGTGGAACCTGCGGATTTGTATGAATTAAGCCGGGAACTGGGGTACGCGGTGGAAATCAGCTGGGCGCGGCATGGATTGGAAGGAGAGTACGATGTGGCATTTTGGCTTGTGGACGGGAATGGAGGGCCGAAGGCCCGGGTTGCATTTGAAGAGGGTCAGGCAAGACACTCGCGGGATCGGGAGTGTGCGAACGATCCTTGGCTTGGGAAGAGGATGAGACAACTGGTGCCGCAATTGAGGAGTTACCTGCAGGAGAAGCTGCCGGCGTACATGGTTCCCTCAGCGATCGTGATCCTGGAGAAGCTGCCGTTGACGGTGAATGGGAAGGTGGATCGCAAGGCGTTTCCGATGCCGGAACGGAGCCGGATGGAATTGGCCGGAGGATACGTTGGAGCGCACAGTGAGGTGGAGAAAAAGCTTGTGGGGATATGGTCTGAAGTCCTCGGCATAGAACGAGTGGGGGTGCATGACGATTTTTTTGAGCTGGGAGGCCATTCACTGTCGGCGACACAAGTGATTTCACGAGTGAGAAATGCGTTTCATGTGGAAGTAGCGTTGCGCAGCCTCTTTGAAAGTCCGACCGTTGCCGGTTTCGCTGCGATCATTGTACGAAATTGTGAAGAGGTGGAAAAGGCCGAACAAATGGCGTTGTTAAAAAGAATTGAATCGCAGACCGAAGCAGATACCAAAGCTGAGTCGAATACGCTGCCGATAAGTGGCCAGATCAAATGAAAAAAGTAATGGTGAATATCAGCAATCTGTCGCCCCGGAAGCGGGAGCTGTTCGTCCGTGCTTTGGAAGCCAGGGAACAGAAACCTGCACGTTCTGGGGTGATTCCCAATAGAATTGGTCCGGGGCCTTTTCCGCTTTCCTTTGCGCAAGAAAGGTTGTGGTTCATTGATCAATTGCAGCCTGGCAGCACGGGTTACAATGTGCCGCTAGCGATGCGGATTGGGGGTGTGTTGGAGGTGGCTGCATTGGAACGGTCGATCAATGAGATCATGCGGCGGCATGAAACACTGCGCACAATTTTTCAAGTGACGGAAGAGGGCCCAGTGCAGGTGATTCAGGAATATGAATGGCAGGCTTTACCAATTGTGGATCTGATGGGATTGCCGGAGAGGGAGCAAGAGCTGACAGCCCGAGAACTGATCGGGGAGGAGAGCGGGCGACCATTTGATTTGAGCCGCGGGCCGGTGGTGCGAGTGCGATTATTACAACTGGGCCCAACCGACCAGGTGATATCGTACACGCTACATCACATTGTATCCGACGGGTGGTCGTTGGGAGTGTTGAACCAGGAACTAGGAACATTGTATGAAGCCTTTGCCAATGGCCAGCCCTCACCCTTACCTGAGTTGCCGATTCAGTATGCGGATTTTGCGGTGTGGCAAAGAGAGTGGCTACAGGGCGAAGTATTGGAGAAGCAGCTAAGTTATTGGAAGGAACAGTTGGCTGGATTGAATCCATTGCAATTGCCGACAGACCATCCGCGTCCAGCGATGCAGACTTTTAATGGGGCAGCGCAGGAGATCAAGATCAGTTCTGAAACGGCAGAGGGGATAAAGGGACTGTGTCGTGACAAGGGTGTGACGTTATTCATGACGTTGCTGGCTGGATTTGAGGTTTTACTGAGCCGTTATAGTGGGCAGGAGGACATAGCAGTGGGTTCGCCGATAGCGAATCGGAACCGTGGGGAGATCGAGGGATTGATTGGATTTTTTGTAAACACGCTGGTGATGCGGGTGAATTTGGGTGGGGATCCGACGATATTGGAGTTGTTGAAGCGGGTGAGAGAAGTGAGTTTAGGAGCGTATGGGCATCAGGATTTGCCGTTTGAGAAGCTGGTGGAGGAACTGCAGCCGGAGAGGGACATGAGCCGCAATCCATTGGTGCAGGTGGCATTTGCGCTACAGAATGCACCGGATGAAGGAGTGGAGCTGAAGGGAATATCGCTTCGGCCTGTGGGCGGGTTGGAAATAAGGACGAGGTTTGATCTGGAAGTGCATTTTTTGGAGGACAAGCGGGGGATAACTGGATCGTTCGTTTACAACACGAATTTATTTGGAGCCGAAACGATCGGGCGGATGGTGGGGCATTTTGAACGGGTGTTGGAGGAGTTTGTAAAGAATCCCGGGCAGCGGATATCGGAGTTGGAGATATTGAGTGAGGCGGAGTGGGAACAGATAGTGGTGGGGTGGAACGATACGCAGGCTGAATATCCGAAGGACAAATGCATCCATGAGTTATTTGAGGAGCAGGCAGAGAGGACACCGGAGAGTGTGGCGGTGGTGTATGAGGATGAGCAACTGACCTATCGGGAGCTTAACGAGAGATCGAATCAGCTGGCGCATTATTTAAGAAAATTGGGAGTAGGGCCGGAGGTGTTGGTGGGAATCTGCGTGGAGCGGAGTATGGAGATGGTGGTAGGGTTATTGGGGATATTGAAGGCTGGGGGAGCGTATGTGCCGCTGGATCCGGGCTATCCTAGAGAACGACTGGCGTTCATGCTGGAGAATGCTCAAGTGAAAGTGTTGTTAACGCAAGAGCAGTTGACTGGAGTTGTGCCGAAACACAAAGGGGTGATTATTAGGCTGGATAGCGACAAAGAACAGTGGTCAAAGACATGTTCAAAGAATCCTGGTTATCAAATGGATTTAGATAATCTGGCGTATGTGATTTACACCTCCGGTTCGACGGGAAGACCCAAAGGAGCGATGAATACACATCGAGGTCTCTGCAATAGGTTAGTTTGGATGCAACAAAAATATCAATTGAAGATTGATGATCGTGTTTTACAAAAAACGCCTTTCAGCTTTGACGTATCGGTGTGGGAATTTTTTTGGCCACTTTTAGTGGGGGCTCGTTTAGTTTTGGCTCGTCCCGGAGGACATCGGGAGCCATCTTATTTGGTTCGACTCATTTGCGAACGAAGAATTACTACTTTGCATTTTGTTCCTTCAATGCTCCAGGTGTTTTTAGAGGAAGAGGGAGCGGAGGGATGTGAAAGTCTAACGCGTGTGATTTGTAGCGGTGAGGCACTATCCAGAGAATTGCAGGGTAAATTTTTTGAGCGTTTGAGGGCCAGATTATATAACTTATATGGGCCGACAGAAGCGTCGATTGATGTAACATATTGGGACTGTGATCAAAAGAGTTCTCTACGCGCAGTTCCGATAGGCAAGCCGATAGCCAACACCTGGTTGTATATATTGGGAAAAAAAGGCGAAGTTGTGCCAATAGGTGTCAATGGGGAGTTGCATATCGGGGGTGTTGGTTTAGGTCGTGGATATCTGGATCATCCTGAAATGACAGCGGAGAAATTTATTCCCAATCCATTCAGCACAAAAGAAGGTGAACGACTGTATAAGACAGGGGACTTGGCTCGTTATCTGCCTAATGGGAACATCGAGTTTATAGGGCGCACGGATCATCAGGTAAAAATTCGGGGCTTTCGAATTGAACTGGGGGAGATTGAGAGTGTGTTAAATGGGCATCCTGCGGTAGAGCAGGCTCTGGTAATGGCGCGGGAGGAGGAAAGGGAAGAGAAGCGGTTGGTGGGGAATCTGACCGGTGCTGAACAGCTTTATAAGCTCCCTAATGGTTTGGAGCTTTTCCATTTTCGAAAATATGAAACCGATCTTTTTTACCAGGAGATATTTGAAACTGAAACTTATTTAAAACATGGGATCACGCTAAGAGATGGTGCTTGCGTGTTTGACGTTGGAGCCAACATAGGAATGTTCAGTTTGTTTGTTCATCAGCACTGTTCTTGTCCGCGAGTCTATGCTTTTGAGCCGAGTCCTCCGGCATTCAGAAAACTGAAATCTAACATGGCGCTTTATGGTTTAGACGTGAAAACCCTTGATTATGGTTTATCCGATCGAACGAAGAGGAGTACTTTGAGATTTTATCCTGAGATGACTGGAATGTCGGGACTGTATGCAGATGCGACGGCGGATCAAGAACTGGTGCGGGCGGTCATGAAGAGTCGGCAACCAGATCTGGTTCCCTATGCTGCTGAATTATTGGAGGGCAAATTCAAAAGTGAGGCATATGATTGCCAATTCAAAACGTTGTCCGAAGTAATAAACGAGGAGCAGATAAGCGAAATTGACTTGTTGAAAATCGATGTGGAAAAGAGTGAGTTAGATGTGTTGGATGGCATCAGGACGGAGGACATGACTAAAATCAAGCAGATAGTCATAGAAGTATATGATGTTGATGGGCGATTGGAGCAATTAATCCAACGGCTAAAAGGGCATGGGTATGATGTTTTTGTAAATGAAGAATTATTTTTGGAGAAGACGGGACTTTATAATGTTTATGCGGTTCGCCCCATAATTCAGCAAAAACATATCCAGAGCGGAACGAAGCAATCCTTGACTTTGAAAGAACAGCCCCGGCAAGTGGAACAAAATGTTGTGGCATTGCGGGAGGAGGGTTTGGGGGACAAGCGGCTTGTTGCTTATGTGGTGATGTCATCTGAAGGGAATAAGAGTGCGTTGGACGAAGAGGGAGAGCAGATCAAGGAATGGGAAACCGTATGGGATAGCACTTATAATCAGCCGCTGGAACCGGCCGATCCCAAGTTTAACATTGTGGGATGGAATAGTAGTTACACTGGCGAAGCAATTCCAGCGGAAGAGATGAGGGAATGGCTGAAGGACACGCTGGATACTGTGGGAGCGTGTTTAAGTGGAGGACGAGTATT
>Ga0187849_1004178_pt1 | contig 12145 bp, 19 predicted proteins | sample June2016WEW_4_10_2_FD_132412 | JGI IMG/M metagenome (GOLD analysis project Ga0187849, IMG submission 132412) | Peatland microbial communities from SPRUCE experiment site at the Marcell Experimental Forest, Minnesota, USA - June2016WEW_4_100 | ecosystem: Environmental > Terrestrial > Soil >... | reverse complement strand
GCCAGAGGGCGTTGCGCCAGCCGGTGAGCAGTTGGCCGCGGCTGCGGAAAAACACCTACCGCAAAGGACCCATCAACTATTCCGTTGGTGCGATCTATGCCTGAATTCCTATACGGCATTGCGCCTAGAGTTGTGCGCTACCGGCGCATCGATATAGACGCCTGGCTCGACAAGAGACGGCGAGCGATTCGTGCATAAGGGTGTCGTATGGCCTTGAACACTTCCAGCGGCATTAAGCACTGCCAGGTCATCAGTCAACAGAACGGGCTTGATGATGATGCCGTGAACATCTTCATCGCAAACCATAGCAAGGACGGTGCAATGTGGGCCTTTAACCGTTCCACGAGTAAGGTCGAGCCCATACGCAACAAGCGGCACCTTGAACGGCTGCTTGTGAGTTTCTGCCAGGCTTATGAGCGCCAAAAGGACTAAACTAACCCAAGCCGTGGCCGCGAAGCCCCGGCCAGCATCACAGGAAAAGGCACCTAAACGCCCTAAATGCCAAGGCTGCGGGAAGCCAATCCCCGAGAACTGGTCAGGACCGCCCTACTGTGTTGATTGCAAATACGGGAAGCCGCCGCCGTTCACTGAAAGACTGACAACGAGAGAACAATGACAACGGAAGTCCAAAAGTCAATGGCGATGAAACTGATGTGGGATTGCGCTGACGTTGCCAATGAGATGGAAAAGATTCGTCATCGTTGTGTGCGCCTGTCTGAGGAATTGTCCGCTGATAAGGAACCGGACCGGGCTGCCTTGGCAATGTTGGCTGTCATTGAAGAGCAATTGCGCCGGTCTCAAACTGTGGTGGCATCCAGTGCGCTCAAGTTAGTTCTCAACCATCTGCAAAAGTCGTAAAACTATGACCGCCGCTTTATTCAGCCTAAAAAGCCCCGCGCTGCGTGTAACCGGGCTGAAACGCTCAGAAGGCCCTAGGACGCGCCGAGGGCTTAAACCGCCCCTTTATGCCGCCTTGGCCTTACGACGCCTTGCAGGGCCGTGCAGCGCGTTCCCAGGGCCGTTTCGGGGCGGGCGGGGCGGGTTAAAAAAAGCAACGGGTCCTTTCAGCGGTGGGAAGCGTCGGGGTTACGGAACGTGACCCGCTTTTTTAAGGGATGCTTTTTAACGGCTCTTTATTTTTTCAGCCCTTTTGAAATATCACTCCAAGCCACCACGCGTAAAAGCCACCGCTCGAAAGCACAGAGAAAATGAAAACTGACAAGACCCCATCGCCAGATGAATTCCCGCTCACATTCAAGCACGCGTTGAGATTAGCAGCAGGCGGGCGATTCGTGCCAGAACGGTTCCGCGTCTTCCGGGCCTGGTGGAGGGCAGAACTTTTACAAGTCTCAAAACGCACAGGCGTTTACACTAACAACACGGATGAGGTTGTCTTGTATTTCCGCAAGAATGGGGTGGACCAGCAATGGCTCAACTCCTTTTGTTTGGGCCTCAAAGCCTACCGGGCGGAGCAACATATCGAGCAGCGGCGCAACGCCGCAAACGCCCGGTGGAAGCGGGAGCGGCAACAAAAACACGCCCCTGGCCAGCAGAAAAAACATTCCTCCAAACGGTGAAACTACAGCTTCGCATCAAGGCAGGTAACGTGCCGCATGACAGGACAACGCGCTCCGCATCGGTTTTCGTGGTTGACAACCCACTTCTAAGCCCAGGGACGCCCTTCCGCATCGTAATTCGGCAAGTGGAGTCATCATTATGGGCTTGATTACCCACCCTTATGTGGACATGAACAAAAAGATTCATCAACGCAGAATAACGCAAGCCGGGCTAATGGTCCGGGGTGAGATTCTACCCGGCAGTGCGAAAAGGGGCGAGAGAACTGTAACGATGTGCCTGTCCAGCGAAGCAGTAGTGGACCGGGGTGCCTACCTCGAAATTCTGGACCACAGCCCTGGCAGCGTGGACTTGAATCGCCTTAAAGATGGTGCGCCATTGTTGGTGAACCACAACACGAACGACATCGCGGGCGTCATCGAAGATGCGTGGCTAGACAGCGCCGACAGAAAATGCCGCTGCGTAGTGCGTTTCGGCAAGTCGGCCAGGGCAACCGAGATTATGGGGGATGTCATAGACGGCATAAGGCGCGGCGTAAGCACCGGGTATGAATACATTTCTGAAAGGTCCGCCCTCCAAGACGAGTCCACCGGCAAGGACATTGTCCGCTTCAACTGGCGGCCGTTTGAGGTTTCCCTGGTTGCCATCCCCGCCGACACGGCCGCGGGCGTTGGGAGAAGCAAGGATGTCGCAACAAATAAAGGCAAGTGCAAGAACTGCGGCGTTTACGGCACGCTCTATGAGCTAATTGACCAGTCCGGCGAAGGGACAGATGAATGGGTCTGTGAGGACTGCATAGAAGAAGCAACCCCGGAAGCATTGGAAGCGCCGGAATCCGTGGAATCCGCAGAAGCCCCACGCGGCATTAGCGTAGCGGAGTTTAACTCCACCATTTTTGAACTGAAACAAAAGCGACACATGAATAGTTTAGCTAGAAAGGGCCTTCTTGGCCTGACGGAAAAGGATGCAAAAAGCTTCTCCATTGTGCGGGCCGTCCGTGACGTTTTGAACACCGGCCAGCCGACCGGGTTTGAGAGAGAAATGTTGGACGAGGGCAAGCGCCTTTTCCCAAGTCAGGTCGAAGGTCAAATCTGGATTCCGCCTGACTTGATTGTCGGGCTGGACAGGAGTGATCCGCTTTGCCGGGACCTGAATGTTACTACCGCATCGCAGGGCGGCGGTTTTGTCCAGACAACCGTTCTTACCCCAATTATTCAACTGCTGCGCAATAAGATGGTGATGCAGCGGGCGGGAATCCAAGTGCTTGCCGGGTTGCAAGGGAACGTCTCCATCCCGCGCCAGACTGGCGCTGCCACCGCTCAGGTCGTTGGTGAGCAGCAGCAGCTTCAAAAATCCACCCAGGCCATCGGCCAGGTCAACATGGTCCCGCACCGCGTGGGGGTCACAACCAGCTACTCAAAGCAGTTGTTCCTGCAATCCAGTGTTGACGTGGAAACCTTTGTCCGGGATGACATGATGAAGGTGCTCGGTATCAAACTGGATTCCCTCGTGTTGACCGGGGCGGGCGGGGTTGACCCGGTTGGCATTTTGAACACCACTGGAATTGGAGCGGTTGCATTCGGCGGTGAGGCTACATGGGCGAAAGCGATTGAGTTTGAGACTGCGCTGGCTCTCGGAAACGCCGACCTTGGCCGCATGGCCTATGTCACCAGCCCTGACGTGCGGGCCAAGTGGAAAACCATTCCCAAGGTTACTGCGAGCACGTTTCCAATCTTCCTGTGGGAAACCTCGCTCAAATATCTGGATGCCGAAGGGGAGATCAACGGCTACCGGGCATTTTCGACCAACCAGATCCCGCTCAGTCTTGTCGGATTTGGAAACTGGGAAGATGACGTGCTAGGCATGTGGGGCGGGATGGACATTATTGTGGACCCTTACACCAGCGCCCAGGCCGCCACGGTGAACGTCACAATCAACACCTTTGCGGATAACGCGGTGCGCCACGCGGCGAGCTTTGCATGGTCCGCAGATTCGGGCGCGCAATGAGCGCAACACTTTGGGTTAGGCCACAGCTAATCCCCGCTGCTTGCGGTTGGCAGCGGTAAACCCCCGGTTCACTCTTTCCGGGGAACATGCCACGAAGTGCTGTGGGGGACGGTAGCCGGTTTTTTCATTCCCGGCTGCCGTCTCACGTTTTACCGGCCGGTTATGCCTCTTGTGAGTTGGTCCAGCCTTTGGAGTGTTCATGGATTAGCGTGTCTGCTATGTCTATTAGCAGGAACGCCGACTGTCTAAGAGCAATAAGCAGCACAATCGAGCCGACACAATACGCGGCTGCTCCCAATAATGGCAAGACCCCTGAGACCTCTAGGTCTCTCGTGAGAAATACTACGATGAAGCTAATCAGAAATGCAACGGCGAGAAATGTCAAGATTGCCCAAAAGACATTTATTACAGACCGCAGCGTCCTATACGCGGAGTTGCTGCGAATAAACGTCAGGTAACTTCTAACCCTGGCCGTGGCCTTCGATTCAAGCGCGGCCTTTATAGCATGGGCGGCCTTTGCTTGTGCAGCGGTGGTAATGGCTGGAATAAAAAGTGTGGTTTCAAGGTTACAGTGTGGGCACGTCACAGTTGAACCTGCTTGCGTGGCCTCAAACTCGATGTGCCCGCTACAATTAACGCAATTGCATTTTGAAAGGCTCATATTAACGGCGAATATGCACAATCCACAGCGCAACACAAGGGCAAAAGCTTTGTTCATTTAGCGAGGGCCGCCAAACCGGCTCAGCGGCGGTAAATTGCAAAGGCTTGGCGAACGCGCTAGGAGGCCCTAGGACGGGCCGCAAGGGCCGGGGCCGCATAAAGGGGCGCCTTAAGCCTTCGACGCCTGCAAGGGCCGTTTGCGGGCGTTTGCGCGGGTTTACACGCTTTAAGGGCGTTGTAGCCCCTTTCCGCCCCTTACTCGCAAGGGCCGTTCTAAGCAGCACTAAGCCGCGAACAAAGGGACGGAAGAACGCTTAAAAGCCCTGTAAACACGGCCTTTTAAGGGGTTTCTAAGGCGTTTTTACGGTAGGCGTAAAACGGTTTGGAAGACCGGCGTGTATCTCTCAACACCTATGCTCGAGGAAAATGGAGTCCCGTAATGGGGTTGCACCATTCTGTGCGGTTTTGCAGACCGCTGCCTAGCTGCTCGCCCAACGGGACATCTGAATGCGGAGTGCGGAGTGCAGAGTGCAGAGTGCAGAGTGCAGAGTGCGCAATGTCTGCGGTGCTGCCCCTCAGGCATTCCGCATTCTGCACTCCGCACTCCGCATTTGGTTCACGCCCCCCGCACAAAGTCCGAGATGGCTGCTGGCACGCTGGTGTCGAAACCGACTACGTCCAGCATCCTGCGGTCGTTGGGGTCGGCCAGGGTGAAGCCGTTGGAGGTCGTGCCCACAACGACCGCCCTGGCGTCGCCGGCGAACTCATCCCGATACTGCCGCAGCGCCTGTGACGGGTGGATGCTGCCGGCCCAGGTCTCGCTGTCCGTGTAGGTCACGAACGCCGAGACCCCAGCTTGTCACGGCGGGCCCAGACCATCGGCAGCGAGCAGTCCGTGCCACCCGTCGGGATCGCACGAACCTTCTCGATGACGCTGTCCAGGCGCATCCGGGGCGAGGGTGCGGCCCGGGTGATAGCAACGTCTCCAACCTGCAATGCGGGCACTCCGCACGGGTGCCAGGCTGAAATCCCTCCGCCTCGAATTCGATGGGGCCGCTACAGTTTGGGCATGGGCATTTGAAGATCATTATTCCCCCGTCGGTGGGCGCGTCGTGGGTTCGCCTACCCGCTCCTGAAGAAGCTGACCCCGACGTTGAATTGAACCAACTCGACGACCGGTTTTTCGCGAGCAACCCGGCGAACCTCCTCCCTGAGCTTCCGCGCCCCACCATGGACAAGAATCCCCCGCGCGTCCTGCCTCTCTTCACGCCGGAAGCGCTTCAGATAATGCCGAAGCTACCGAACATCATCCACACTCGGTTGGCCCTGCTTGCACTCGACGATAACCGCGATCTCGTCGCGATCCTCCAGGAGAACGTCCAGCCGGCTACGGTCGCGAAAGACTCGCTCACGGACCCTCTGATTGGGATGCGGTAGCAGCCCATCCTCCAGGAGATGCGGGTACGCACTTACGTAGTCCGACAGCGCCCTCTCGTACGGGAACTCGGAGAGACCAACCCAGTTCGACGGTTCGTTCATCGCGCGGCGTAGCCTGCCCAGGCAGCGCGGGTCAAGCTCGGCGATCGTGCGACGGAGCGTTCCCCGAGGGAGGCGATTCCCCTCCGGGAGAGCTACCACAAGCTTCCGGTCATCTGGACCGGTCTCCAACTCCCAGCGGACGAAGATCCGCCTCCCGATTCCGCCGTCAGGGGCGTCCTTGCTCGGCGGAACCAGTGGATGCCAGTCATCATCTTCGATGGCCTTTCCGGTGACTTCCCCCATGCGTCCTATCCTGTGGCCTTTTAGGGCAACAACGACGAGGTCTCCACGCTGGATTTCCTCAAGCGCCCCTCGGACCCCGGACCAGCCCATGTCCTTGGGGTCGTATCTGGCCGCCCAGCTACCGGGTATCGTTGCCCGCTCTCCCCTCAACTGATAGCCCCACATGCCTGCCCAACCGACCGCCACGCACTGGTTCACGAACCAACGCTGCCACATGCCCGGGCAACGGTCTTCCTCGCAGTAGATTTTCCAGAGGCGCTTTCTCATAAATTCGGAAGGCAGGAGCGCCGGCAAGCCCTACACCAGCGGCCACGGCTTCGGCGCACAGTTGACGGTGATTTCGTCGCTGAATTGGCTGACTTCCTTGTCGGCCACGACGAAGACAGCCTGGTATCCGCGCAGTTTGGGTTTGCCCGCAAAGAGCATCGGACGGTTGTCCAGGTAGTGCGGCCCGCCCTTGCGTGACTCCGGTGCGGCAGGCCCGGTGCCGCGGCCTGGGAATTGGACATCGCCGTCTCCGTCGCGCTCGGATTCGAACAGTCTTCACCGCCTCCTCTCTTTCCATCTGGTCCTGTTTTCTTGGTCAGGGCGGCGGTTTTGAATTGGTCATGCCAGACCCGGACTCTGGCTCCTGCTTTCACGAGGGGAATGGTATGAAAGGTTGGAACCCGCGTCAAGAGACCTTTGAGGGCGCCAAAGGCGCCTTCTCCGGTGCAGTCAAATCATCGTTGCTGTTGACACAGGGCGGATTTGGGTGTTTAGCTTTCAACGGTTTGCCGGCCAGATTTACAGTTGAGTTCACGGGGAAGGCCCTTCGTCACCTGGAGGGATTTCGCAAGTTTGATCGGAATATCATCCTGGACGGTATCAAAGCGCAGTTGCCGTTCGAACCTCTACGCGAGACGAGGAACAGGAAACCGTTGCGGCCCAACCCGCTTGCGGACTGGGAGTTGCGGATAAGAGAGCATCGAGTATTTTACGACGTGGATGAGCACGCGGCTCGCGTCCGGATAGTCGCGGTCGGTTATAAGGAACACAATAAGCTGTTCATCGGCGAAGAAGAGTTCGAGTTATGAAGACGATTGATTTGGCTAAAAACCAGCTCTCGCTGGATGAGGCGTTGCGTTCTGCGCGCGGCGAGTCGCTTTTGCTCAGATGTGCCAACGGCGAGCAGTTTGTGGTCAGCCTTGCCGACGATTTCGCCACAGAAGTGGAGCTGTTGCGCAAGAACCATGCGTTCCTGGAGTTCCTGGACTCGTGCAAGAAGGACGAGACCAGCGTGTCCTTGGAGGAAGCAGAGAAGAGGTTGCGCTGAGCCGCACCGTCATCCTGATGCTGGAGGATAACCTGCGGGCTTCGCCCCATCGAACTTGGTCAGGAAGCCGGGATTCGCACCCGAACCGTCCGCTTCACAGGCGGAGATGCTGCTGTTACACCACAATCCTGAAAAATGGTGCCCCCACGTGGACTCGCACCACGATCCTCCTGCTTCGCGGGCAGGCGTGCATATTCTCTTACACCTTGGGGGCAATGGCAGCCGTGGCCGGACTTGCACCGGCTATGCCCGGCTTGAAGGGCCGGCTGCTCGAGCTGCTTTGCATTCACGGACAAATGGTTCGCCGTGGAAGGATGGAAACACGGGGTTGCTGCTCGCAGGCAGGCATTAACCCCGTGAAATCCAGTCCTTCCACCCTCTGCAGAACCGGCGCACGGGGGCAGACGGTAGTGCCGAAGGGATGGCCCGCACTCGGACTGCGATCGCCGCAGTGATGCTGCGGAGGACGGGCCGTGGCGATGATGGACGCGCTAACGCCGAGGCGACCGCGTCTTGTAGGTGAGGAGCGGACGGAAGGTGGCGATGACCGAGATGAGTCCGGGGTCCACCAGATCATGAACCACGTCCTCGATGTTCTTGTAGGCGGCTGGGGCCTCTTCGTAGAGCAACTCGTGTTCCGGTTCACGATATTCTGGGAGATTATTATCAAGATAATGTCGGAAGGTCCGTTGTTACCGTGCAGTTCCGGGGTTTTTGATAAGCAGCCCTGAGCTACTGATAGACACGCATCCAGGCGCGTAATATGCCTCAGCAGCAATCTGCATCGCCTGCATAAGGCAATGTGGTCGTTTTTCAGGGAATTCCCAACGTTTCGTCGCACGTGCCCCCACAAGGAAGGAATTGCTGCACACTGAGGTATGCCCTTTTTTCCGGCTGAGATTGCGATCCCAACAGGGGTGTCCTGGGGCAGCGCGTTACGGCCTGGCCATTCTCGCGACCAACTGGGAGTTTTTCCAACCCCATCCGGTGGAGCGTGAGAAAAACCACCCTCTTACTTCAGCGATTTCCCTGAAGCGGAACACAACTCGCGCTGCTCGCAGATGACCCGGCCACCCAGCGGTGTCTGAGTCAACTGATGCCTGCCGAAGCGCTCGCGCATCCGCAGGCGGGTCTCGCTGCGGGCCCACTTGCGGCCAGCGCCGTGGGCCAATGACCAGGCGTGGTTTTCGCCATCTCCGGCAGGCTTCACGAGGTAGCTCAGCGACCCGCGGGAACCGGGGATCATCACCGGCTCACCTTCGGCTTCCACGGCACCCTTGCGATGCACCCGGCCGTCTGGCCAGGGCTGCCCCTCACCCCGTCCGTCTCCCCATCGGATGGGGAGAGGGTGGCCGACAGGCCGGGTGAGGGAGCCCTCGTGATGCTGTTGTGGCAGCCGTCCCACAGCCACTCGGCCTCGGCTCCGAGCGCCTCGACGAAACGTCGGGCGATGAGCGCCCGATTGGCCTTGGCCCAGCGCACGGCCGTGTCGTGGTCTCGGAGATAAGCCCCCGCGGCAAACGACTCAGCATCCGAGCCGTCAGCCTGATGCTCCTCCGCATACGCACGGAGAGCTGATTCGCCCAAACCCCGCGAGCCGCTGTGGACCAGGACCACCAGTTGCTGTTTGCCCAGGCCCAACCGCCTGAATGCTGCTGCGCCCAAGACGGCCTCGACCTGCTGCAGTTCAGCGAAGTGATTACCGCCGCCGATCGTCCCCAGCGCTTCGTCAAACTGCGTAGGTTCAAGCCCCGCTGCCGCAAGAACCTCGCCTAGATCGCCTTCCCATGGGTGCTCCAGGTCGAAGCGAAGCTCAGCCCAGCGGTCGAGCTTGAGGTCGCGCTGCACCAGGTTCGTTTTGAACAAGGCCATGCCGCAACCGATGTCGCTGCCGATGAGGTGAGGATAAACGACGCCCTCGGTGACAAAGGCGGCGCCCACTGGGCCGCTTTTGCCCGGGTGCAGATCGGGGAAGCCAACGGCCAGGCGTATGCCTTCGAGTCTTGCCGCCGCGTAGAACTGGCGGAGCGCCTCACCTTCGATCCAGCTTCTAGCTGAGGCAAAGAGGCGCACAGACGCCGCGGATGGATTGGTGGATTGGTGGATAAATGGATTGATGGTTTTCATAGCACGACGGGTTTGGCGGACAACGGAGCTGGGTGATGGAGAGACGAGCGACTCGCGACGCGCTATCCAATAATCCATGAATCCACTACTCCAATAATCCAGTTTCAGGTTGGTCCCCGAGGTTGGTATCGCGCCAACGTGTCCTCCTCTTCAGGGAGGCGCTCATCTGCCTCAGCTACTCGGGGTGAACAGACGATGGATTTGTGGATTCTTGGATTAATGTGATGCACGCCCACGCGACTAATCACTAATCCAAAACTCCATCAATCCAACAATCCAGTTCTAGCTGGTCGTCCCGCACGGTAACGCTCCGTGGTCTTCCGCTTATCAGGCGGGTGCTCTGCTATTGAGCTACAGGACGGGAGATCGAGGCGGTAGGCGCTTGCAGGGAGCGCCTGCCGCCGTATGTTGGTTCAATCCAGGGGTGCCACTTTGCCCATCGTACGGCTCTGGGTCTCCCTGTTCATCAGGACACGGCGCCAGAACGGCAGCGTGATGGTGGCATGGTCCGCATGGGTCACCGCGCCTTTCCGTCGGCCAAGGCAACGAATGTGCCAACCGGCGGGTTAGGTGCAGATGTGCCATCGCGCGCGAATGCCGGCCGGACCCTCGCCATCGCCGGGAAGGACGACTGCAGGGCGTTCGGAGTGGGGCAACGTCGGGAGGACTTGCTGGTCCTCCTTGCCAAGAATGGGACGATTTTGCGGAACTGGTTTGTGCAACCGGCTCCGCAGCCATTGCGGCAGGTATGGGGTGATAGTCATATGGTTCCGCACGGGCAATATCTGGCTGCCCTCCGCAAAATGATCAGGGTGGCGGGAATGGGCTTCCCAAGCCTTACAAGATGGTTGCCCAAGGTTACGATGTTCGCTTCGCGAACTGTAATCCACGCGCGTCCTCCTCCTTCCGAGGGAGGCCGTCTGCTGCTGACAGTACACCCTAAAAAATGGGGTTCTTCCGGAAAGTTGGGGTCTGATGCCAATCGAGAAGTCGGAGTTTAGCATCATGCATGCCATAGAGTGTGAGTCTAAGTTGGATTCTATCCATCGACCCGGCGCCGCGTGGCTGTCCGATAAAGTGGCTTATCAGATCCTCGGTGGGTTTTCGGCTGTCCGGGCCTGGTGCCAACAAATGAAACTCCGCCGAACTCCGGCGCCCCGAAGGGGCAGTGAGATAATAGCCCAGGGCAAGGCCCGCCGGAGCGTAGCGCAGGCGGGCCGCCGCCCTGGGTAGATGCCACGCGACCCCCGGCCTCCCTTTTTCCGAGTTTTGTTTTTTCCAGGCTTGAAGCCTGGGAAAAACGAAACTCGGAAAAAGGGAGGCATTCATTTTGGGCTCCTTACCCAGGGCGGCGCTCCGCTTGCCCTGGGCTGTTATCATGTCGTCCCTACGGGACTTGGCTTTGGCCCGCCCCGCTCGCATAAGGGCCAGATGGACAGGCCCAGCTTAGCTCCAGACCCCAACTTTCCGGAAGAAACAAAAATGGCTGCCAGGGTTGGACTCGCACCAACACCGAACGGCTTAACAGGCCGCCGTGCTACTTTGACACCACCTGGCAATTGGCGCTGCCGGCGGGAGTTGCACCCGCATGAGTTCGTTCAGAAGACGAATGCCCCTTCCAAGTGCAGAATGTGGAGTGCAGAATGCCTGAGCGTATGATACATCTGAACCTCCAAGTGCGTACAAAGCCATTTGCCTTGCAAGTCATCAAGTTTTGCGAAGGGCTTCCCAAAGACGAGACGAGCAGGACTCTTGGCAGGCAACTGCTCCGGTCAGGAACAGCGGTTGGAGCGAATTACCGCGCAGCCTGCCGTGCAAAGTCGAAGCCTGCCTTCATCTCTAAAATGGGCGACGGGCTCGAAGAAGCGGACGAGCCCGGATATTGGGTCGAGCTTCTGTCCGAATCCGGGAAAGTGGATGAGAAAAGCGCCGCGCCGGTTCTGAGAGAGGCGAACGAGTTGGCCGCCATTTCCATTTCGTCTATCAATACCGCGAAGCGAAACTCGGGAGCGGAACAATGATCGCAATCGCAGGAAAGAATGTGGGCCGGGAGGTGTTCTGCATGATGCACTCTGCACTCTGCATTTAGTCCTCCCGGCCCGCGCCATTTCAACAAAGAACAAACACCTCTTGCTACCTTGCGGTACCAACCCACGGTTTCACGGTGGTTCTTTCGGTGTTTTGGGGCACACCTCCGGCGAAGCCCTTTGATTGTGAAACAAAAAACCCTGCTTCCATTCCGGCAAGCAGGGTGCAAAAAGCTGTTTCGGTTCGGTTACCTGCTTACCTTCAATCTATCCATATTGGCTTCGGGCTTTTGTCCACGATACGCCCTGGATAGGCCGAGGCTGAACCCATAGCCTCGGCGGGACCGGCTATGACGTGTCGCTTGCGCGACCGACGTCGTCGGCCAAATCGAGACTAATATGTTCATGCAAGTTTTCATCGAACTTGCCTTATACTTATCACATGTCCCCTAATCTTGTCCACTTATATTTTTAGGGCATCGCATATCTTAAATTCAAATATCTGGATAGGTTGATACATTCGTTCACCTCCGGTTCACCGGAGTTTAAGCAAGCGCACCTCAAGCGGCGCAAGCGTGAGCGGAGCGTCCACCTGCCTGCCGGTCAGGACATCTTGCGCCGCCACCGGCTGGCCGTCGCGCATCAGGACTGC
>Ga0187849_1004168_pt1 | contig 12163 bp, 9 predicted proteins | sample June2016WEW_4_10_2_FD_132412 | JGI IMG/M metagenome (GOLD analysis project Ga0187849, IMG submission 132412) | Peatland microbial communities from SPRUCE experiment site at the Marcell Experimental Forest, Minnesota, USA - June2016WEW_4_100 | ecosystem: Environmental > Terrestrial > Soil >... | reverse complement strand
GGGACACGGGACTCGGGACTCGGGACTCGTGATTCGGGATTCCGGGCACGGGACTCGGGACACGGGATTCATTCGCGTTTCGATAGGCGTTGAATCAGCGGATTCCGGAAGTCTGGATTTTTCCCGCATCCCTAATCCCTAACCGCAAGCCCCGAATCCCCTAATCCCGTGTCCCATGTCCCGAATCCCGTGTCCCGTGCCCCGAATCCCGAATATAGTTTAAGGCCAGAAAACTGACATTTTTTCTCCATTTGTTTTCAACAACATAGTTTAACTTACCTTCATTTTGTGCCCCCCTTTTCGGGGAGCCCCGAGCAACTCAATCAGGTTAACTGACTCAATTTCAACGACTTGGCAATTTTCGTGGATCATGGGAAATATCGCTAACTGCCTTTATTATCATCAACATAATTTGAGGAAAACTGTAGTCTGTTGTTTTCTACAACCTCGTTTTAAGCCGCGGCCATTTCTGTGGGCCGCAGAGCTGCGCTCTGCGCCAGCCCGCGTTTCAACGGACACTCCTCGTGTCTTGAGCTCTTCCTTCGCCAACCGTCTGCCATGAAAATAGCTCCCCTCCTCGGCTGAGGAGGGGGTTAGGGGGCGGTGGGGTACGGGACAAATCGCGCAGGTCAACCACCCCCTGACCCCCTCCTTATCAAGGAGGGGAATCACCGGGAGCATCTTCATACACAGTGGCGGGCCAAAGGCCCATGACATCTTCGCTGAATTCGCCGCCCGTCACCCCGTCGGAACCGGCAGCCCCCGGATCCGCCGCAGCATCGCGCCAAACAGTCGCCGCGTCAGATGGCTCATCGCCGCCTGGCGTGGAGCGCTCGCTTGACTTGGTGCTGTTCGGCATCCATAATCCTGTCAGCAGTCCTTGCGAACTTCCACAGAGTTACGGAATGGACCGGTCACATGCCTGCCTTGCTGGCGCCGGATTCCAAAACCCTGAGCTGGGGCGCCGTGGCAGCCGAGAAGTTGCCGGACATCTTCGCGACCCACAAAGCCGTCTGCTGGTCGTGCCACATTGTGGAAACCTTCCGCCGCGAGCATCCCGAACTCGTCACCGACCGCCCGGCGCGCTGCTAATCTGCCAGCCAACCGGAAGTGACAGGTGACCAGTGACCAGTGACGAGCAGCATTCAATCCCTGTGTTTGTGGGAGCCGTCCGGCATCACTGCCTACTGCCTACTGCTCTAGCGTCCTACATAGCTCACACGCCAGGTGCAGTTGGTGCCGTCGTCGGTAACCAGCAGCGAGCCATCAGGCGCGACGGCCACACCCACGGGGCGTTCCCACAAACTCAGTTTTCGCTTGCCTCACGAGCCATTTGAAGGGTTCTTTGCGCTCCCCATTTGGCAATGTATAATGTCCGGTTGCTTGCAATCCGGTGGTGGGTCAATTTGATGCTGTAGCGGCGGGTTTATCCCGCCACTTTTCAGGCGAACGTGGCGGCGTAAAGCCGCCTCTACATCAAATTGACCCACTACCTGCAATCCTGCGGAGTGTCCTGAGCTCAGCAATCCTGAGAGACCGAATGCAGCGATCCACCCGCGTATCTTTTCTTTGCCAGACAATGAGTTTGGCCTCGATCTTCGCTGCCTTTTTCCTCTTTGCGCAAACTCGGCCCACCGGCTCCAGGTCCGGTCGGCACCCGGTAAAGCAAGTTGTGACGGCGCCATCCGTCCCTCTGCAAACCTTCCGCAACCTCGGCAAAGCCTATTTTGAGCAGGGCAAGTATGTCGAAGCCATCGAGCAATTTCAGAAGGTGGTGGCTTCCGGAAAAGCGTCGGCCGCCGATCGCCTGAACCTGGGCCTGGCGCTGATGGAGGCGAACCGACTGGACGCCGCGCTCGGCGAAATGACCACCGCCCAGCAGATGGACCCACACCTCGTGGCCGCCGACTACAATCTCGGCATCCTCTATAAGCGCGAACTTCGCAATCCGGACGCCGAAGTAGCTCTACAACGGGTCATCGCCGCCGATTCCCAGGACCCTGCCACCTGGTTCAATCTGGGGACCGTGTATTTTGCCGAAAAGAAACTGGACGAGTCCCTTGACGCCTACCACCACGTTATCGAGATGGGCTTTGGCCGCGGCCAAAACTTTTACGTCGCCTCGCTTTTCCGCACGTTTACGGCGCTCGTGCGCTTGAAACGCCAGGATGACGCCCAGAAAGTGCTGAAACAGTGGGAAGGAATGCGTGACAAGGTTCCGAACATTTCTCTTCAGGACCCGGCGCTGGAGGGCGGCAAATACGGCGGCATCCTGGCGCCGTCCACGCCGCCCCTGGAAATCGCGCGTCACGCGAATCTGGAGAGGGTAACGTTTGCAGAAATCACCCAAAAGCTCGGGCTCGCCCTTCCTACAGCAAGTGCGGTGGCTCGCGACCCGCGTCAGCCGATCAAAGCCGCTGATTATTCACGGGAATTCGCCCGGCAGAATCTTGTTCCGTTCTTCGGCCCCTCTATCGCCGTGGGGGATTACGACAGTGATGGGCACCCGGATCTTTACGTGGTGATTCCTTCCGCCCAGAATCATCTCTTTCACAATAATGGCGATGGCACGTTTAGCGACGTGACGAAGAAGGCGGGAGTCGCCGGCCCGGGCGCAACCCTATCCGCCACGTTTGCCGACTTTGATAACAGCGGCAAGATAAGCCTGTTTGTAGCCGGCCTCGACGGCGTGAAAGTCTATCGCTATGCCGGCGACGGCGTGTTTCAAGATGATACGGAAAAGGCGGGGCTGAAACCTGAACCCGGCGAAGTTGACACACGCGCCGTGCTGTTTGATGCCGATAACGACGGCCTCCTGGACCTCGTCATCACCGCGTACACCAACCTGAATCAGCCTCCCCAAAAGGACTCCTTCCTCTTTCCCAACGATTTCTCCGGCGCCACGCTGCACTTCTATCGCAACAACGGCGACGGATCGTTCACGGAGAAGACTTCTGCGGCGGGCCTCGCCGCGGCCAAGGGGCGAATGCGCGGGGCGGTGTTTGCCGATTTCGCGAACCGCGGCTACGCCGACCTTTTTCTGTTTCGCGATGATGGTCCGCCCTTGCTTTACGAGAATCAGGGTGAGAACAAGTTCGTGTTCCGCCGGGAAACGGGCGCGGCGCTGGCGAAGGCGGTGGTGCTTGACGCGCAGGTGGCCGATTTCAACCACGATGGTTACTTCGACCTGGCCATCTGGTCTACGAACGGGTATCAAGTGCTGCTCAACCAAGGTGATTGGAAATTCTCGCCCGCGGCGGCGCCGGCCATTTCACCCCCGGCCGGCTTTTTCACATTCCGCGGCGCCGTGGCTGACCTGAACGGCGACAGCTTTCCGGATCTCCTGGCGACCGACGCGCACGGCAGGCTGCACTTTCTAGTTAACTGGGGGGGGCGATTCCGGGAAGGGTTGATCGCGCTTCCTGTACGCGACCCTGCGGCGCTCGCCTCGCTGATACCCACTTGGCTGGAGAATCCCGGCAAGCTCGACCTGCTCGCCATGACCCGTAGCGGCCAGTTGCGTGGCTTTGAGAAGGAGGGCCCGCCCGCGCACTGGATGGAAGTGAAGATGGATGGCTTCAAAAGCAACAGCCAGGGAATCGGCAGCGTGGTGGAATTCAAGGCGGGCAACTACTACAACAAGGTGGTGGTCACCAGCAGCCCCGTGCGGGTTTTTACGGGCGACCTTGCCAAGCTCGATGTCATCCGCGTCACCTGGCCGAATGCGGTGGTGCAGAACTGGATCGACGTGGCGACCGACCAACAGATTGAAGTCCGCGAATCCGCGCGCCTGGCGAGCTCCTGTCCGTTCCTTTACACGTGGGATGGCCGGAGGTTCGTTTATGTGACCGATGTGCTGGGAGTCGGCCCGCTCGGCGAACTCGCGCCCGACGGCACGCGCGTCAAACCTTTTCCCGAAGAATTTGTGCGCCTGCCCAACCTGGCGCCCGATGCCAAGGGCGACTACGTTTTTCAGTTGACCGATGAGATGCGCGAGGCCGATTTCTTCGACCAAGTCAAACTTGTCGCCGTGGATCATCCCGCCAGCGAAGAGATCTACGCGAATGAGATTTACGCTTCCCATCCCGGCCCGCACACGCTTTACGCGGTGCCCGACAAGCGCTTTCCCGTGTCGGCCGTGGACGACGACGGCCACGACGTGCTGCCACTGCTTTTGAAACAAGATGGCCGCTACCCCACCGGCTTCGCGCGCCATCGCATTCTGGGCATGGCGGATTTGCACTCGCTCACGCTCGACTTGGGTGACTTGCCCACGAATGCGCCCGTAAGTCTGTGGCTCAACGGTTGGGTTTTCTGGACGGATTCCAACGGCGCTCGTGCTCTCGAATCCAACCGCCAACTGCAAATGATTTCGCCGTATTTGCAGGTTCGGGATGCGAGCGGAAATTGGGTGACGGTCATCGCAGACATGGGACTGCCGAGCGGCACCCATCGTACGATGCGCGTGGACCTGACAGGCAAATTCCTTTCCGCCGATCGCCATGTGCGGATCGTGACCGATCTTTGCGTGTACTGGGATCAGATCTTCTTCACCACCCATGAAGCTCCGGCGCCCGCGCCCATCGCATTGCCCCTCATCGCGGCGGACCTGCACTACCGCGGCTTCTCGGCGCTCGCCAGCGACCCGGAGCACGTGCAGCCTGATGCTTTCGATTATCAGCGGGTAATGGCGGCGGCGCCGTGGAACCCCCTGCGAGGTCACTACACGCGCTATGGTTCCGTCGCGAAGCTGCTGGCGCGGCCCGACGATCAATTGGTAGTGATGGCCACGGGCGATGAGATGACGGTGGCGTTTAGCCCCCGCGCCCTGCCTGCCGTAAAGCCCGGATGGAAGCGCGATTTCTTCCTCGACCTGCGCGGCTACGCCAAAGACGGTGAGCCCAACACCGCTTTCGCCTGGACCGTCGAACCCCTGCCGTTTAGCGGAATGTCCAATTACCCGCCGAGCCCCAGCGACCAGCTCCCGAGCACGCCGGAGTATCAGCAATATTTACGTCAATACCAAACGCGCCCCGGCTACGCGCTCATCCCGCCCCTCGCCCCGGCGATTCATTAGAGGCAAGTCTTCAGTTGTCAGTTTTCAGTTGTCAGCAAACCCTCTTCCGGCGGGAGAGTGCTTCACTGCTGATATACCGTGCGGAGCTTGAGCAATCGTTAGCTGTTCGTAGGGGGTGCGGTTGCCGCTTCGGTCGCCGCAACCTGCTTTTGCAGCGCTACGGCGCTTTCGAGCAAGCGGGGGAAGTCATTACTCAGAACCTGGGCGCAGTTCCGGCATTTCCACAGGGTGTCCTGCGGGTCGAGATAATTGAAATTGATACAACCGCAAGTGCAGACCACCTGAAGTCCTGTGCTGCGTCCGCGAACAACCTTGACATCATCAACCCCCACCGGAAATTTCATCAATCCTCCTTGTAGCGCCTACTCTGGTTGCAGGTGTGCCGTCGCTGCTTGGCTCCTATTGTACCCGATTGCCTTACAGGAGGGCGGCCTCTGATAGCCCGGCCCTTCCATACCCGTAGCGAGAAAAGCCGACTAACCGCAATACTGTTCACTTAGCGCGCGTTTTCAAATGGCCTTGCGCGAAGCGCCTTGGACTGCGGTAGCAGCAGCTACCGCCTTTCTTCCTCCGCCCCTTGCGCCTTCGCCGTATGAACCGAAGGCGGAAGGCGGTAGCTGCTGCTACCGCAGTCCAAGGCGGGCTTCGCCCGCAATTAGATTCCCTAATCCGTGACGACAACTAAGTGAACAGTATTGCGACTAACCGGGCGATTCCGGCGGTTCCTCTTTCACCTCATATCCCGGGCATTGGATAACCGGAAGGCGAGGGTATTTGGGATATCTTGGGTCCGTCGCCGAGCGTTGACATTGGTAAAAAACTGAACCCCGATCGGTGCGCACAAGCTGCGTATGCTGACAAAAGAAGCACAGGCCGACGCGCTCACTTTCCAATGAGATTGAGGACATATGAATCGGCTCACATCAAACAGTCGTCAGTTGTCAGTCATCAGTTCTCAGTAACAGCCTCACGAGGGGCCGCTTTTGCTGACAACTGAAAACTGATGACTGATGACTTTTGGTAAGCTCGCCGCAGATCGCGTACCCAGTGGTCCGCCTCGCGCGTGGGTTTGGGAATGCGGAACCCATCCAGGCACCGGGTCACGATGCGCACGGCCGACTCCAGTGAGACGCGGTGCCCAATGGTGACGTAAATCGGTCTCACCTGGTCACGGGTGCGGAGCACCACCCCAACCTTTTCGCCTTTGTCGATAAGCGAAGTCGTGGAACCAGCCTGGGCGCCGGGCTCCGCCGCCTCGCCCACCAGGATGGACTTGGCGCAGCCGATGGTGGGCCGGTCCAGAAGCACGCCGAGGTGGCAGGCAATCCCAAAGCGCCGGGGGTGTGCCCTGCCGTGCCCGTCGATCAGGATCACGTCGGGGGAAACCCGCAGCCGCGCGAAGGCGGCGAGGAGAACCGGACTTTCGCGGAAGGATAGCAACCCCGGCACGTAAGGGAAGCGCAGCTTCCGCCGAGCCATCCGGCGCTCGACCTCTTCGAGGCCGGGAAGCCGGTACACAATCACGCCGGCGAAGGCGAGGTTGGTTTCCGGGTCAAACGCCAAGTCGGCCCCGGCCACATAGTGCAGGGGCCCATACCGGTCTTGCGTTTCCACACGCTCGCGCCAGGTCTGTTGCAGGCGCACGGCCTCGCGCGGGGTGACGTCCCAGCGGGTTCGCAATTTCGTTTTCATCAGGCGTCGGTAATGAGAGAATGTCCTTCTCTTGCCAGTCTGCTTATATGCGCCCCGGGGTCGCCCGGGCGGGATGGCTCACCCCGCAATGGGTCGCAGCCATCAGAAAGTCTGGTAGTGGGTCAATTTGATGCTGTAGCGGCGAGTTTACCTCGCTTGATGCTGTAGCGCCGAGTCTATCCGTCAGCCGACGGACCAAATGGCGGCGTCCCGATAAGATCGGGATGAATTCCGTCGCCTCTACACCAAATTGACCCGCGACCGAAAGTCTTCCACGCTTGCCTCCAGGAGAGGATTCGCACCCATGAAGCTTCTCAACTTCGAATTCAAGGCTCATCTCCACGACGCGCCTCATGTCCGCGCCACCCTCAAGCGCCTGCGCGCGCGCTCCCTCGGAACCGACCGCCAGGTTGACACCTACTTTCGCGTTCTTGCGGGGCGGTTGAAAATCCGTGAAGGGCGCATCGAAAACTCCCTGATCTTTTACCAGCGGACCAACTCCCCGCACGCCCGGCGCTCCACCGTGGAAATGATGCTTTTGCCGCGCCGGAACTCCGTGCGGGCCATTCTCTCGCGCGCGCTGGGGGTTTTGGCCGTGGTGGACAAACGGCGCGAGATCTATTTCGTGGGCAACGTCAAGATTCACCTCGACCGTGTTCGCGGCCTGGGAACATTTGTGGAAGTCGAAGCGATGACCCGCTCGGGTGACATTCGCAAAGTCCGCGCCCAAGCCGCAAAGTTCCAGAAGCTTTTCGCCATTTCCCCGGCGGACATCGTTCCGCTGTCCTACTCAGACCTGATCCTGAAGAAACGCGCCGCCCGCAGGTCGTAATCGGCGCCCGCGCGCGCCGACCGCTCACACCACGTATTCGCGCACTCGCTCCATCGTGCGGTTTGCCGTTTCCACATCCGCCACATGCTGGACCTTATAGAGGACGCCGCCTTCCAACTGGTGCGATTCGAGCGCCGCGACAAAATCCGGAAACTCCGCCTTGACCACCACCGGCATGTCTCCCAGCCGGCGCCGGAGCCTGCCGAGGACTGAAAACGCGGTCGGATAGTGAAGATCGTCGGCCAGATAAACGGCTTTGAGCCCACGCAGGGTCGAGACGGCTTCGAGGAGATGGCGCCCATTGCCATGGATGTGCACCACACCGCCATCAAAAGCCGCCAGAATTCGCTCCACCGGCGCACGTCCCCATTCTTCAAAATAATCGATGGAAGTCATATGGAAGGGATCGACGCTCTCGGAAACAATGCGTCCGGGAATCCACTCCACCATGTTGCTGCAAGTTCCACCTGCCAGCAGCGGCGCGTGTTGAAAGAAGGTTCGCTGCACATCCACATTCAACTGGTAAGCGAATTCAATCGCCTCGCGCACTTTCTCCGGGCGGTCCACCAACTCGAGGTAAGTCTGGGTGGCGCCGAAAAGCTCGAAAACAAAGTTGAGGCCGTCAATCAGGATGAAATGGCTGATACCGAATTTGCCTTGGCTCGCCTCGCGAAACAGTTCCAGTTCCTGGAGATAAAAGCGGAACCACGAGGATTGGTGGTCGATCGCCAGCTTGGGAAGGCCCGCCCAATCCTCCAAAATGGGTGGAACCATCGACGAAATCCAACCATTTTCCGGATGCGCCATGAACTGCACTTTGCCGCCGACTATGCCGCCGTACAGCCCCTGGTCCATTTCACTCAGGTAGGCAGACGGAATGGAGTCATCGTGAATCGCCGCCCGCTCCGCCAATAACTCATCCCAGAACGCCACGCGTTGCGCCAAGTCCGGGCGGTCGGTGTAGCCCGGCGGATACTTCGCCGCAAACTTTCGCAGCGCGTTGGTTTCCACTTCCATGCGAGCAAAGATCCGGTCTTGCGGACGTTCCGTGTAAAACGCGCGCAGCCTTTCCAGGCGCACGGCTCCGTCAGGACAGTAGCAAAAGGGAAAATCCATAAGGACTTCTCCATAGGAATGAAATGGCGGAAATGAGCACGACAGCCGTTTGCACCCCCCTATTATGCGTCACGCGCGCCAATTGTCCACCGGAGAACGCAAAGTAAATGGGTGCGGACGAACGGGTACTCGGTCCCGGTCAAGGCCGGGACCACCGTGCAGGTCAAGGCGCAGCCCGCCGCCATCGAAGTCTGGCAGGAAGGCGCGTGCGTCGCCCGCCACGAGCGTTGTTACGAGCGTGGGCAGCAGATTCTGAATCCGGAACATTACCTGGAGGTGCTGGAGCGGAAGCCGGGAGCTTTGGCGGGATCGGACTCAAACGAGAGACCCTGGCACGCGCGTATCAGCTCCTTTCAGGCGGGCGAATCGCTGAATCAAAAGATGCCCGCCTATACGAAAATGCGCGGGATGGGTGACGGGGGCGGTTCGCGAACCGCCCCTCCTCCTTCTTCACCCGCGCTTGAGCTTCTTCCAATCCTTCTGGATTTCGCGCGCGGCGTTGTGGCCGGGGGCGCCCATTATGCCGCCGCCGGGGTGGGCGCCGGAGCCGCACAGGTAAAGCCCGCGAATCGGCGTGCGGTACTTGGCCCAGCCGGGGACCGGGCGCAGGAAAAAGAGTTGGTCCACGCTCATCTCACCGTGGAAGATGTTGCCTCCGGTCATTCCGTATTCTTCTTCCAGGTCGAGGGGCGACACGACGTGGCGATGCAGCACGCATTTTTTAAAACCCGGCGCGTATTCTTCAATCATGTCCATCACGCGGTCGGCGTAACTTTCCTTGATTTCATGCCAGCTTGGGGCTACCTCTGGAGAGAGCGTGTAAGGCGTGTATTGCAGGAAGATATTCATCACGTGTTTGCCGGCGGGCGCGAGCGTGGAGTCATACGTGGTGGGGATGGTGATTTCCAGCATGGGCCGGGCGCTGGGGCGGCCGTACTTGGAATCGTCGTAGGCGCGCTCGATGTATTCAAGCGTGGGGCAGATGTGAATGGTGGTTTTGTGATGGGGCGCGACGGCGGAGCCGGGCAGGCAAGTGAAGTCCGGCAGGCCGTCAAGCACCAGGTTGATCTTCATCGAAACGCCTTCGATTTTGAACGAGCGAATCGCGGCGAGGAAATCCGCGGGCAGCTCGCGTTCTTCCAGGAGCTTCAGGAAAGTGACCTTGGGGTCGGCGTTCGAGGCTACCACGCGCGCGCCAATCTCTTCTCCCGTGGCCAGCGCCACGCCGGTCGCACGGCCATCCTTGGTGAGGATTCGCACTACGCGCGCGCCGGTGCGAATCTCCACGCCCACGGAGCGCGCCGATGCCGCCATCGCCTGGGTGACGCCGCCCATGCCCCCGCGCACGAATCCCCACAGGCCGCGCTTGCCGCCCACGCCGCCCATGACGTGATGGAGCAGCACGTAGGCCGTGCCGGGCGTGTAAGGGCCGCCCTTGGTGCCAATCACGCCGTCGGTGGCCAGCGCCACCTTCAGCGCCTCCGACTCAAACCACGGGTCGAGGAAATCCTTCACGCTTTGCGAGAGGATGTGCAGGTGGCCCACCAGCTCTTCCGCGGGCATGTTCATCACGCGACGGCCCAGGCCGGCGAGCTTTTGCCAGTCGGCGAAGCCGCGCCGCGCGATGTTAGGCGGGGTCTCGAGCAGCAACGGTTCGATGAAGCGCGCCAGGCGGTCGACATACTCCTCGTAGTGCGGGTAGCGCTCGGCGTCGCGGGCGGAGAACTTGCGAATCTCCTCGCACGTCTTGGCGGTGTCGGACCCCATGATCAGGTAGCGGCCGTCAGGAAAGGGGCTGAAGAACGCAGGATCTTTCGGATAAACGGTGAAGCCGAATTTTTCCAGCTCGAGGTCCCGCGTCACTTTCTCCTGCATCAGGCTGCAAAGATAAGACGTGGTGGAGAATTTGTAACCGGGGAAGATTTCTTCCGTCACGCACGCACCGCCTACCACGTGACGGCTCTCCAGCACCAGCGTGCGCAGACCCGCGCGCGCCAAATATCCGGCCGTCACCAGGCCGTTGTGGCCGGCGCCGATGATGACCACATCGTATTCATTGGGCATAGAGCACCTCAGGGTCGGGAAGGCGCGCGCCTGCACGTCCCCTCCTCAGTTGAGGAGGGGGTAAGGGGGTGGCGGGTGCGGGGGTGGCAAGAAAGATCAACCACCCCCTGCCCCCTCCTGATCCAGGAGGGGAGTCACTTCCCTGCGTTATAATGCACGGGCAAGCTTATCCGAGCATAAGTGGTGGAAGCAAGCTCTTGGGCGGAGAAAATCAAATGGGACGATCACAGGTGCTGGCCGTGGCGATTCTGGGCGCGCTGGGACGCGTCCGTGAAAGCCGCGAAGTAAGATTGCGGCATCCGCTAATCGCGAAACCTCGGGGTCGCTCAAGGCACTTGCTGTCCACTTCCTACTGCTTACCGCCTACTGCTTATTGCCTACTGCCTACTGGCTTCTGCCTACTTTCCGTCCTGCCGCATTTGACACCCTCCGCCACGTGGCGTAACCTAGGAGATCTGGGGGCGTACCGGTTTCGACGGGAGCCCTTGCGCTTAGGAGGCATGTCGGGGGTCCACACCACCCGTGATCGGCGTGGGACAATGACAACTGCCAACACGCAGTATGCCTACGCTGCCTAATTAATTGGGTGGCCGTCTCCTCCCTTAGGCCCGCATGAGGGAACGAGGCGTCGATTGGCGGGATGGCTTGGGATCAGGCGCCTCGGGATTCTGAGCGAGAGTCCGTCAACCGACGGACAGAGGCTAGCTGGCGGTTCGTTGTTGACCGTTCCTGAGGGCCGCCGGCGAAAGCCGGAAGCGAACGAGATAAGCATGTAGGCTCCTGACCGTAAGACTCTTCGGACGGGGGTTCGACTCCCCCCGCCTCCACCATATCTATCAGAGGGCAGAGATCGTGACGTTGGGCCGTTGAAAGGGCTTAGAGGCGCTTGAAAAACCCTTGGTTTTCAGCGCCTGGCTTGCACCGTGGTGCAGAGATGTTGGCGCAACACGGGGCAAAGTCACACTCTACTTGCAACTGGTTTATTGAAAATTAAGGGCCAACAGGGTGGCGAGTTGCATCTGGGGTGTGACCTGGCGGCGCGAAAAAGCCTAAAAACAAACCACTTACTGCTCTTCTCCCCCCTGGACTGCGGATGACCGTTGGTGATTGCCCATGAGAATCGACGACCTTGAATGGACGCTTGAACGTGTTGACCATATCGCTCAACATGCCGTCACGCCGGAAGAGGTCGAAGAAGTGTTGAGCGCCGCTCCGGTCTTCAAGCGGGGCCGAGATGGAGTTTACGAAGCTTGGGGACAAACCGAATCCGGGCGATAGTTTGAGAAAGGTCAATTTGACGTAGAGGCGGCTTTACGCCGCCATTTGGTCCGTCGGCTGACGGGTAAACTCGCCGCTACGGGACATAATCGAGCGTGGCCCAT
>Ga0187849_1004155_pt1 | contig 12189 bp, 10 predicted proteins | sample June2016WEW_4_10_2_FD_132412 | JGI IMG/M metagenome (GOLD analysis project Ga0187849, IMG submission 132412) | Peatland microbial communities from SPRUCE experiment site at the Marcell Experimental Forest, Minnesota, USA - June2016WEW_4_100 | ecosystem: Environmental > Terrestrial > Soil >... | reverse complement strand
CTCTCGTAGGCAAAGAAGTAATCCACTTTTCCTTCGTCAAATAGTCTGGCGGCAAGGGCCGTTAGTTCCTCTTTGATCTGTTCGGGCGTGAATTCGGGCATACTCTTGTTTTCCATTCTTATTGGTTCGGGCGGCTGGGAGAGGGGGCAGATGGATCCAAAAATTCTCCCCGGAAAATATGATTTGGCCCCAGGGCTTTCACATCCACTACGACTCCACTTACGATCTTGGCAAACTTATCCCCCTCCGAAGCTGAAACCCAGGAGAACTGAACCCGCCGGGGATCGATTCCCACGTACTCCAATAGCCGGGAGAGGATAACAAATTTTCTTCGGGCATTGTAGTTTCCTGCCGTGTAATGGCAATCCCCGGGATGACAGCCAGATACCAAAACGCCATCCAACCCGAGGCGGAGAGCTTTAAGAATAAACAGAGGATCTACCCTTCCGGAACAGGGAACCCGTAAGATTCGAACGTTGGGAGGGTAACTGATACGGGAAGATCCGGTAAGATCGGCCCCCGCATAACTGCACCAGCGGCAGAGAATGGCCAAAATCCTTGGCTCCCAACTCTTCTCTTTCTTCTCCGGCTCTACCTTAGATTCCATAGATTCCTCAACTACAGGTCCGGGGTTCGAGGAACGAGGATCGAGGCAAAAACTTCATCTAAAAGGCTCTGATTTTTTTCCTCGAGTCTCGATTCTCGAGCCTTATAAATTGGCCGCCAGCATTTCAATGGCCGAGTAGACCTGCTGATCTGTGCAACCCTTCAGGGTGATCGCCCCGGGCCGGCAGGAGGCCGCGCAGGCCCCGCAGCCATGGCAGACCCCGTCGATCACCCGCATCTGCTTCTTCATCTTCCCATCCGGCCCCTTGACTTCCTCCTCGATAATGGCGCTGAAGGGGCAGATTTCCCGGCAGGTCTTGCAGAGAGAGCAGAGATTGGGGTTGATCAGGGCCGTCATCGGGTCGGCGATCAACTCTTCATTGGCGAAGAGAGCACACACTTTCACCGAAGCCCCGCTGGCGGAAGCGACTGAGTCGGGAATGTCCTTGGGCGCCTGGCAGGCACCGGTCAGGTAGATTCCCGCGGTCACGTTTTCTACCGGCGCCAGCTTGGGGTGCATTTCGGTGAAAAAGCGGTTCTGGTCATAGGGGATCCCCAGCATCTGGGCCACTTTGACGGCATCTGTCCTGGCCACCAGGGCCGTGGCCAGGACAACCATGTCGGCCTCAATCTCTACCTGACTCCGGGAAAGCGTGTCGGCCCCGCGAACGATCATCTTCCCATTTTTCTCGAAGATTCGGGACACCCGCCCTCGAAAATAGATGGTCCCGTATTTTTCGATGGCGCGCCGGACAAATTCCTCATAGTTCTTCCCCGCCGCTCGAATATCAATGTAGAAAACGTACACCTGGGCGTCCGGAATGTGTTCTTTGGTCAGGATGGCGTGCTTGGCCGTGTACATACAGCACATCTTCGAGCAATACGGACGGCCCAGGTTTTCATCCCTGGAGCCCACGCACTGGACGAAGACGATGGTTTTAGGTTCTTTGCCGTCGGAGGGGCGCTTTAAATGTCCTTCCGTCGGCCCGGAGGCATTGATCATCCGCTCGAACTGGAGGCCGTTGATCACGTCCTTATACCGCCCGCCGCCGTATTCGCTGTAATCGTTGGGGTCGGACAGGTCAAAGCCGGTGGCCGCCACAATGGCCCCGACTTTTTCGGTGATGATCTCATCTTCCTGGTCGTAGTTGATGGCCTCGGCGGGGCAGACTTTCTGGCATACCTTGCACTTTCCCGTGGTGAAGAACCGGCAATGAGCCCGGTCGATCACCGGCACATTGGGTACCGCCTGAGGAAAGGGAATATAGATGGCCTTGCGCTTGGCCAGGCCCAGATCGAATTCGCTGTCTACCCGGGCCGGGCACTTCTGAATGCATTCCCCGCAACCGGTGCACTTGGACATATCCACGGACCGCGCCCGTTTGCGGATCTTGACTTGAAAATTCCCCACGTACCCTTCAACGCTCTCTACTTCCGAATGGGTAAGAATGCGGATATTGGGATTGCTGCGCACATCCACCATTTTGGGGGTGAGGATACAGGCTGCACAGTCCAGGGTGGGAAAGGTCTTGTCAAATTGGGCCATACGGCCGCCGATCGAAGGTGCCCGCTCAACCAGAATCACGGGATGGCCGACCAGGGCAATGTCCAGGGCGGCCTGCATCCCCGAGATCCCTCCGCCGATGACCAGGGCCTTGCGTTCCATGGGGATGCGCTTGGGGTAGAGGGGCTCATTCCCGCGGGCTTTGGCCACGGACATCTTGATCAAATCGATGGCTTTGGCCGTGGCTTCGGCGCGATCTTTGTGGACCCAGGAGCACTGCTCGCGGATGTTAGCTATCTCCATAAGGTAAGGGTTCATCCCCTCTTGTTTCACCGTATTCTGGAAGGTCCGCTCGTGGAGGAGGGGAGAACAGGAGGCTACTACGACCCGGTCGAGCTTATAGAGACGGATGTACTCTTTAATAATATTCTGGCCCGGATCGGAGCACATGTATTTATAATCCCGGGAGATGACCACACCTTTCTCCCCGGCCAATTCTTCCGCCACATACTTCACATCTACCGTTCCGGCGATGTTCGTCCCGCAGTGACAGACAAAGACTCCGACTCGCGCCATGGTTCAATCCTTTAAAGAATTTGTTCACGCAAACTGGCAAAGGACGCCAAGAAAGCCATTCAAACGGCCTAGAAAAAACTGTTTAAGGAGGCTATTTCCCCATTTGGTGCTTTGCGTTCTTTGCGCCTTTGCGTGAAATTATTGTCGTAAATTTTTGCTTTCCAGCAGAGAAAAGGGGTCTATGTTTAGTTTCTTCAAACCCAGGGCCTCTTCTCGCAGGCCCAGGCAGATTCCCAGGAGCTGGGTGAAGTAGAAGACTGGCAGACCAAAATGCACGCCGTATTTTTTCTCCACCTCTTCCTGCCGGAAATCCAGGTTAAACTGGCAAAGGGGACAGTCGACCACCACTGCTTCTGCCCCCAAACTCTTGGCCATGTCCAGCAGATCACGGGTCAACTTCAAAACGATATCTTTCTTGGAAACCGAAAAAGATCCCCCGCAGCATTCCGTCTTGAAGGGCCATTCGATGGGTTCTCCGCCTAAAGTCCGGATCAACCGGTCAAGGTAGGAGGGATAAACCGGATCATCAAAAGCGACGATTTTTTGGGGTCGGGCCGACAGGCAGCCGTAATAGCAGACTACCTTCATCCCCTTCAGATTCTTCTCCAGAAGTTTCCCAATGGCTTCCAATCCGTATTCATTGACTACTGCATCGGAGATGTGGCGCACCTTAGCCGAACCCTGAAAGTCAGCCTGCAGGATCTCCTTCACCTTCTTTCTTAGATCAGGATTTTCCCGGATCTTATGAGCTGCCGTGCGGAGGCGATTGTAACAGGCGGCGCAGGGAACCAACACCTCCAGGCCCATCTTCTCGACTTTCACCAGATCTTTGGCCGGCAGGACCACGGGCAGAAGAAGATCGGAGGCATGGGCTGCCGAGGCCCCGCAGCAAGTCCAGTCTTCCACCTCGGTTAGCTCGATGGATAATTTTTTAAATACCGAGTCGATGGACTGCTGGTAGTCGGAGGCAGTCGAATGGAGTGAGCAACCCGGGTAATAGGCGTATCTCATGCCTTCTTTCCTTCGAAAGCTTGGGTCCGCTTGAGAATTTCCTGGAATTCCTTCGGGTTCTTCATCCGAGGGGTGGTCACTTTGAGTTTCCCCTTAGAAAAGAGTTTTTGACCCAGGCGCCAGTCTCTCAGAGGATTCAGGGTCAGCAGGTTGTATTTTCCCATGAGGTACAAATCATTCACCCGGCCGAAGCGCCCCACCACCTCCAGGAAGAGTTTGTGAAAAAGGGATATTTCTTTCTCGGCCTGGGTTTGCCCCTTGCCGAGGGCCAAGATCCGCAGAGCATCCATCACCGCAGCGATGTCGATGTTTTTGGGGCAGCGGGAAGTGCAAGTTTCACAGGAGGCGCAAAGCCAGATGGTATGCGAGGCCAGCGCCTCTTCCGGGCGTCCCAGCTGCACCAGGCGGATGATTTCGTGGGGAGGGAAGTCCATGGTATAGGCGACCGGGCATCCGGCGGTGCATTTACCGCACTGGTAACACCCGTCGATATTCTGCCCGATCATTTCGTTGACGCGGGTAGCAAAAGACCGGGAAGGGTCCTCCATAAAAATCTTCATTTCGAACTCCCCTGAGGCTGGCAGGCTAGCACAATTATTCTATCGAGAACGACTGGATTCTCTTATGATTTCCCTCATAATCCTTCGTCATTATTCCCTGGGCAAGGTCACGGTAAACGTGCTTCCATCTTGGACCTTGCTTTCCACGTTGATCGTTCCATGGTAACGGTCAACGATATGTTTGACCAGAGACAGACCTAAGCCGGTGCCTTCCTGGCCCATTTCTTTGGCATTCTTAGCCCGGTAGAATTCCTCGAAAATCCGGGGCAGGGATTCTGGCGGGATCCCGATTCCTGTGTCCGAGACCACGATGCGAACGCCGTGGTCCTGGGAGCTGAGTGCCAGGCTCACTCTTCCCCGGGGAGGAGTGTATTTCACCGCATTCTCTAAAAGATTCCCCAGGAGACGCTCCAGGTCGTCTTCGTTGGCCTTGATGGTCAGCAGGGCTTCCGGAACTTCTACTCGGAGGTCGATTTTTTTCTCTTCCACCTCCGATTGGACCGTGTCGACGATCCGGTTGACGATGCCGTTCAAGATCACATCGGCCTTCTTGGCTTCGGGAAGTTCTCCCTTGAGAGCTCCCAGCGCGAGAAGGTCCCGGATCAGGCTCTGGAGAGCGATTAGCCTCCGTTCCGCCCGGGCAATCAGCCCCTTTTGTTTTTGGAATATCTCCCCGGCGTATCCTTCCAGGAGAACCCGGAGAATGGATTGAATGGCGGCTACCGGGGCTTTGAGCTCATGGGCGACCGTGAAGACGAAATCTGACTTGGCCTGCTCCAGATCCTCTAATCGCTGGTAGGTTCGGGCGTTTTCGATGGCGACGGCGGCTTGACTGGCGAGGGTGTTTAGAAAATCGATTTCCTCATCGGTGAAACGATGGATCTCCCCGGTGTACAACCGGAGAACTCCGATGGGTTTTTCCCGCACGCTCAGGGGAACGCAGAGGACCGAACGAATCCCCTCCTTGGCGGCTTCCTCGGGGTACTGGAATCCCGGGTCTTTGGTAACGTCGAAAACGGCCACTGCCTTTCCGCGTAAAGCCCCGCGGTCCACCAGGCTCTTTTCCAGATCGACCGGCCCCTTGGCCAAATACTCCTTGCTCAACCCATAAGCGGCGCCGACCCGGAGCAGGTGCCGTTCCTCATCCAGCAATCGGATGGAGCAGGCTTTCGCCTTCATCGCTTTGGTAGCCAGCTGGGCAATGGTGTTGAGCACCTCGGTAAAGTTGAGGGTAGAAGTTACCGCTTTGGCAATATCATAAAGGGACTGGGTTTTGTTGTAGGCATTCTCCAACCGCTGCTTCAACTGGGCTAACTGCCGGGTTCGACCCCAGAGCTGCCGGGTGATCGAAGTGGCCAGGTAGATGGAAACATAGATGGCGCTGCCGAAAAAGAATAGGGTTCCCATCACAAAGAAGGGCTGGTTATAATGCGGCGCCAGGAAACCCGGGATGGAAACATGGGGGATGATTCCATAAAACTCCAGCAGGGCCATGGTTCCTACGAGAAGGACCCCGACGGTGGCATGAAAGTAACAGGCCTTCGGAGATAGAAGAATGCTGGCGATGATGGCGTGGAAGATGAAATAGAAGATAACCGGGCTCTCGATCCCTCCGGAATAGTGGACCAGAAGAGTCAAGGCCAGCCAGTCAATGGAGAACTGGATACTAGCGAAGCGACTGAACTGCTCAATTCCGGCTGAAGGGTCTTTGCGGAGGGTTCTGAGACGAAGGTAAAAAATTAGGTTGTAGGCGGCAATGGCCGATCCGACTAGAAACAATTCCCCCTGGCGGATGAGAATCCCGACCAGAAACCCAATTACCCAGGTGGTCATCACTACACCCAGGGCGGCAAAGCAGCGGAGCCGGATGAGCCAGGAAACTCGCTCGATGAGCTCCTCTTCTACGGGCAAGCGAAAGGGAATTCCCTCCCATTTCTGCTGGGGTCCTTCCAAATTCTTCTCCACAAGGTCGGCTTGGTCAGGCAACGCGCGAAGTAGCAGCTAAGTATTATTAAACAATGGGAAAATGGTTGTCAACCGGATTTTAAAGAATAGGGGTTATCTTCCGAATCTTTCGTAGGTCCGTGGGCTGTGTATCATAAGGATCCTCACCCTCCTCCGCACTGAGACTGTGTCGTAATGTCATTGCGAGGGAGTGAAACGACCGAAACAATGACTACCCCTTCTCCCGTTGCAATCTTCGCCTTTAATCGGTTCCCGGTACGGTAAAGGCCTGCAGGACTCCGCCATCGATCACGATCTCGGTGCCGGTCGTATAGCTGGAGGCATCGGAAGCCAGGTAAATGGCCGCACCGGCTATTTCATCGGGTTCGCCGATGCGTCCCATGGGCGTCATCTTGGCCATGGCTTCTTTCTGCTTTTTGGCCTCTTCCGGTGGAAGATGGAACCAGTGCGAATCTAACATTTTCGTGCTGATCGGGCCGGGGGCAATCGTGTTCACCTGGATATTGAAGGGCGCCAGTTCTGCGGCGAACGCCCTGCTTACCATTCTGACGCCGGCCTTCGAAATACTATAAATACTTACTCCAGGCTCCGGCTTGAAGCCATCGATGGAAGCGATATTGATTATTTTCCCGCCGCCCTGCTTCTTCATGTTCCTGGCGACAGCCTGGCTGGTAAAATAAAGCCCCTTCAGGTTCAGGTTTATGATGGTGTCCCAGAGACGCTCCTCGGAATCCAGCACAGTTCCCATGGCCGGGCTGGCGCCGGCATCATTGACCAGTATGTCAATCCTGCCGAACCTGTCCATCACAGTCTTGACCATCTTGTTTATCTCTTCCATCTTGGCCAGGTGGGACTGGACAGGAAAGGCCTCACCCCCGAAGGCCTTTATTTCCGAAGCAGTCGCTTCCAGGTCGTTCATCTTACGGCTGGTAATCGCCACCCGGGCACCGGCCTTGGCGAACCCCTGGGCAATTGCTTTTCCGATACCCCGGCTACCACCCGTTACGATCGCCACTTTGCCTTTAAGCGAAAATCTTGAAAGATCAAACATGCTTGATTACCTCCTTGGAAATAATTAAATCCTTGAACGGGTTTGAAGAAACAGGCCTCCTTGCCTGAATACCTCAGAGCGTTTTCTTAGCCAACTGCAGGGAAATGACCCCCGGCGCGTGATGGAACCGCGAGGCTGGCCGCGTCGCACTCTGGCTCAGTCGTTGACCGGAGGGAAGCTCTCTCCTCTCAAAGGAGGAGGGCAGGGACTATATCGTTTTACCCCCGTCTATGGCCATGACCTGCCCGGTGACATAACTGGAGGCATCGGAGGCGAAGTATAGGATGGCCCCTACCATCTCTTCGGGTTCACCTACGCGCGCCATGGGAGTCGTGCTCATGGCCATTTTCAGGATATCCGGGTTATTCCAGAGAGCTTCGCTGAACCGGGTTTTCGTCAGGCCTGGGGCTATGGCATTCACCCGAATATTGAACTGGGCCCATTGCATGGCCATCACCCTGGTGGCCATGATCACCGCGGCCTTGCTTATAGAATAGACCGGAAGCAGGTCGGGAGAGATCCCGGCAATGGAGGAAACGTTGATAATTTTCCCTCCCCCTTTTTCTCTCATGATTCGGGCCACTGCCTGGCTCAGGAAGAACAACCCCTTGAGATTCAGGTTCATAATCGAGTCCCAGGCGCGCTCGTCCACGTCGATCGCCGACGCCATCGTGGGATTGGTAGCGGCATTGTTCACCAGGACGTCGATCTTCCCCAATTCACCCTTGACCTTGCTAACGAGATTATTAATCTCCTCCATCCTGCCCACATGGGCCGATACCGGAAAGCATTTCCTTCCGGTTTTTCTAACCTGTTCCGCCACTTTCTCCAGGTCGGGAAGTTTACGGCTGGCAATGGCAATGTCGGCACCGGCCTGAGCCAGTCCAATCGCAGCTGCTTCTCCAATTCCCCGACTGGCCCCAGTGATTAGAGCAACCTTGCCTTTCAGAGAGAAATCCATTTTGTCACCTCCGATTTTTTAATAAACCTTGCTTGAGATCGCAAGCCCAATCCAATCTTTGAATATTTAAGTCTGGTCCCTTGAGTAACGGGGTTCAGCCCAAAGGCCCTTCACCAGGCTTTAAGGAATTTGATGATCAAATCGTTGACCTCCACCGACCGCTCCTGATTCACCCAGTGGCCAACGCCAGGCATTAATACTTTTCGCTTAAGGTTGACAACGTTTTTTTCGAGAGTATCATAGGCTTTGCGGTACAGGGTGATAACCGGATCTACTTCACCGGCCACAAACAGGGCCGGCTGGCCGACCTTGGCGCCGTCCAGGAACGGAGTCATCTCCCAGTTCCGGTCAATGTTCCGGTACCAATTCAGTCCACCCCGGAAACCGGTCCGCTGGAACTCACCCGCAAAATAATCTACCTCCTTTTCTGTCAACCAGGATGGCAGGGCATCCGGCATAGAAGAGGCATCCGTGGCCTTTTCGGATTTGTTCAACATGAAGCGCCACCGTTTTTCCGGGGGCGGGGCTCCTGAGAGGGAGTATAAGGTCATGCGCATGGTCCTGCGAATATCGGCCTCCATATCGGCTTCGGCCCTTCCGGGTTCCTGGAAGTAGACCTGGTAGAATACCTGTTCACCGGACATTTTTTTCATGATTTCCGTGGGCGGAGTTTTCCCGCCTGAGCGGGGTATGAAAGGTACGCTCAGCGCGACCATCGCGGGGAAAATATCCGGCCGGAGCAGAGCGCAATGCCAGGCGACAACGGCGCCCCAGTCATGGCCGATGATGAACGCCTTTTCTTCCCCCAGGGCTTTGACGAGACCAACCATATCGCCGGCCAACTGAAAAATATTGTAGGCTTCAATCGGGTCAGGCCGATCGGTCTGCCCATAGCCGCGCTGGTCGGGCGCGACAGCGTGGAATCCCGCTTCCTCCAGCGCCACCAACTGATGGCGCCAGGAGTACCACAATTCCGGAAACCCGTGGCACAGGATCACCAGCGGGCCTTTTCCTTTTTCCGCGATGTGCATTTGGATGTTATTGGTTTCTACGAAACGGTGGGATATCTCCTTCATGTGTTCTCCTAGAATTTTTTCCTCCTCATCCAGAGACTGAGTCATACTTCGTCAGGCCCGCGCCTGTCGAGAGCCTCCAGGTCGAACGAAAGGCGGGCATCCAGGAATATGATATTTTTGAATAAAACCACAACTGCATTCCCGTTTTCGCGGGAATGACGGCCCTTTTCCTTCGTTACGAGACCGTCTTCCAAGGCAGAGGGAAGCGAAAAACCCCCTAAGGTTTTAAAATTTCGTCGGCCAGTTGGCCAACTGGTGCTGGCTGACCCCTCCCGTTGTCCGGTCCTGACAGATCTCCAGCGCCCGGATGATGTAATTCCGGGTTTCCTTGGGGTCGATGACGTCGTGAAGGTAGTGCATCCCGGCGGCCGGGTACGGCGCGCTGTCTTCAATCAGCTGCTGAACCAACTTATCCCGCTGGGCGACGAGGTCCGGGGAATTTTGAAGTTTTCCGGCAAAGACCACATTGGCGCCGATCTCCGGGTCGACAAAACTCATCTCGGCGGTCGGCCAGGCAACGAGGAATTCAGTCCCACACCCTGACCCCGCCATATTCCAGAAGGCCATCCCGTAGGTTTTTCGGACGATGATGGAGATTTTGGGAACCGTGATCTGACCCAGGGCGTTCATGTAATTCATCACTCTCGCACCGACCCGCTTACGCTCTGCTTCCCTTCCCACCAGAAAACCCGGGGTATCATGGAAGAAGAGCAGGGGAAGGTTGTAAGAATCGCAGAGGCAAAGAAAACTGATGACTTTATCGATACCGTCCGTATCCATGGCCCCGGCGTTAAAATAGGGCTGATTGGCAATGATCCCGACCCCCTGGCCGGCCATGCGCGCCAGGGAAGTGATCACGCTCTTGCCAAAGAGTGGCTTCAGGGGAAAGAGGGTTCCTCCATCCACGATGGCCTGGAGGATTTTGTTCATGTCATAAACCCGGTTTCTTTTTTCGGGAAGCAAGTCCAGGATGCGGTCCATGCGACTTCCCGAACCTTTGGGAACAGATTTGACCGGGGGCGGCTCATCGCAATGGGAGGGCATGTAGGAGAGAAATTCACGGATGATGGCGAAACAGTCCTCCTCGTTTTCCGCCACCCGGTCAGAGTTCCCGGTGACCTCTGCGTGCACTTTCCATCCGCCGAGTTCTTCGTCCGTGATTTTTTCGCTGATGGCCAGCTCTAGCACCCGCGGTCCAGAAACACCCATGGCACTGCCCTTGACCTGGACGACAAAATCAGAGAGACAGGCCATCCAGGTCGGCATGCCGTAACATTCCCCCATGATCGCGGTCGCCATGGGGGACTTTCTCACCCGGCTGTTGAGCTGGAGGAAGGTATCAAATCCTCCCCCGCCGAAGGATCCCATTCCCCTGGAGCCCATGATATCCGGCATGCGTGCCCCGCCGGCTTCTCCCAGGTAAATGAGGGGGAACCCTTTGCGAAGGGCGATCCCTTTAATCTCACCTTCCTTATGGCCTGCCACCCGGCTGGAGGTGGCTGCCAGGACCGTAAAGTCATTGGCTACCACCGCCACGGTTCGCCCTTCGATTTTGCCAAACCCGCCGATTTTGCTGTCCGCCGGCGTTTTATCCTCCATTCCGGGAATGTCGGAATGGTTTAATTGGCCAACTTCCAGAAAGGTCCCGGGGTCCAAAAGGCGGTCGATGCGCTCGCGGGCCGTAAGTTTCCCCTGGGCGTGCTGGCGCTTTACCTTTTCCGGCCCTCCCATCTGCAGGGCCCTCTTCTTCCGGCGCTGTAATTCCTCCAGTTCTTTTTCGAAGGGCATGGTTACTCCCGGGAAAAAGGGTAAAAGGTAAAAAGGGGAAAAGGCGAAATGGGAAAAAGGAAATAACGATGAACGAAGAGCAGAGAGCCGAGAGAAAAATCTCTTCTCTTTGCCCTCCGCTCGATCCTCAGGGCTTTTTATTTTTTGGTGTAGTCGTACCAGCCTTTGCCGGTCTTCTCTCCATAGTGGCCCTTCATATATCTTTCCACGACGCTGGGCGTGGGCAGATCGGCGAAATCACCGGTCTTCCTGAATTTCTCCATGGACATGGTGTAATTAAGGTCGATTCCGGTCAGGTCATTCAGGCGGAAGGGGCCCATGGGGTGCCCTGCTCCGTAGACGCAGGCTTTATCGATGTCCTCAATACTCGCGACTCCCATCTCCAACAACCATAATGCTTCACGCCGAATCACCCTAAAGATCCGGTTCAGAAGGAATCCATCCACTTCTTTCTTGAGAAGGACCGGAATTTTTTCCAGCTTCTCGGAAAGATCCATAGTGACCTTGGCCGTCTCGTCAGAGACGTGAGGCCCTTTGACCACTTCCACGAGTTTCATAACCAGAGCCGGGTTGAAGAAATGCATGTTCACCACTTTAGAGGGCCGTTTCGTGGCGTCGGCGATGAGGGAACTTACGATATAAGAGCTATTCGTGGCCAGGATCGCCTGGGGCGGAGCCACCTGATCAAGCTGGGCGAAGAGCTTTCGTTTGACATCGAGGATTTCCAAAACCGCTTCGATGACGTAGTCAGCATCCTTGGTCGCTTCTTTCAGGTCCGGGGTGAAAGAGATATTCTTACGAGCCTGCTCGGCTACTTCCTTGGTTATCTTTCCTTTTTCCACCCTTCCGGGCAGGTAGGTATCGGCGAATTTTTCGGCTTTCTTCAGTACTTCGGGGACGACATCGGTACAGGTCGTCTTATACCCATGAATGGCGCATAGAAGAGAGATCTGGTGTCCCATGTTCCCCCCCCCGACCACGCAAATCTTTTTGATATCATTGACTGTCATGACACCCTCCTTTTTTTAAAAATGAAAGTGTAAGTGCATGGTAGGGGCGATTCATGAATCGCCCCTACAAATCTTCCACTT
>Ga0187849_1004150_pt1 | contig 12196 bp, 5 predicted proteins | sample June2016WEW_4_10_2_FD_132412 | JGI IMG/M metagenome (GOLD analysis project Ga0187849, IMG submission 132412) | Peatland microbial communities from SPRUCE experiment site at the Marcell Experimental Forest, Minnesota, USA - June2016WEW_4_100 | ecosystem: Environmental > Terrestrial > Soil >... | reverse complement strand
GAGGCGCTTGGCCCGGTCCGCGTGATGCGAACATGCGGCATGATGGGCGAAGTCGTCGGCAAGGCCGCGTGGATTTGCGTGAGCCAAGCGACCACACCCCAGGGAGTGTATGAGGGCCATCTGGCGCTGCTCAAGGAGCTCATGTCGCAGCCGGGGGCCCTGCGCCGCGCGGCGCTCGGCGGGCCGCTCGCGCCGTGAAACCAGCACCTTCAACCCAGCCTGCCCCACATGAATCGTGGAGATTGTGGGCGCCTCCTTTGGCGTCTTCCCAGGCGGTGCGGCAGACTACTGAGCAGCCCGAGTTATCGTCAAATCCACGCTCTGTGCTCTCGACGCGAACTTCGCGGATGGTGTCCCGGGGCCGGTCACAAGGATCTGACCGTGAACGTCGCGAAGCGGAAGACCGCGCTTGCCTTCTTCGAAACCGAGAGCCGGGCGGGCCACTGCGTCATGGACGTAGCAGCTCAGGAAATCCACACCGCCCGGGCTCATAGTGCGCTCGGTTCGCCGCAGCTCGAACAGGATGGGCACGCGCAGGGTGTCGTCCTCAGCCTGAGCCGAAATCCATGGGTTTCGAAATGAGCAGTTCACGAAGCGCACCCGGGCGCTGGTTGAGGACTTGTCGTAAAGCCTCGCGTCGTTGATTGTCCCCACCGAGATGCCGGCTGCTCCGTTGAGGCCGTTGGTGGGGCCCGGTTCGGGCGGGGTCAAGCGCGCTTCCGTCATCCGGGCCAGACAGTTCTCGAACCGAATGGAAACCGGCTCGGAGTTGCTGGTCAGGGGGCTCAAATGAACCAGGATTTGGTTTCCGTTGTTGTTCTCGAAGAGCGAGTTCCGGATAACGCAATTGACAAGCCTCTGCCTTTCGGTGTCGGGTTCCAGATCAATGCCTGCCTCGGGCGCCGTGCCCCAGGTGTTGGAGAACGCACAGTTCTCGATCAGCAGATTGACGGCGCTGATGACGCTCACCCCCTGGCGGTGATTGTCGTGAGCGGCGCAGTTTCGGAGCGTGATGTCCTCGCTCCAGCCCCGGCCTCCGCCCCCATCCACGTAGAACCCGTCCCCGCCGCTTCCTTCCACCCGCAGTCCTTCGATGAGCACGCGGCGGCAACCCCGTAGGGCGATCCCCATGCGCCATTCCGCGGCCTTGTGCGGCGGTCTTTGATAATCGCGCTTGTGCATGCGCAAGCAGGCGCCATAACCGCGAATCACGATATTGGATTGGCCGAGGGCACTGAACAGGCTGTCCCCGGCCCCTTGAAATTCGCCTCGCTTGGCGAGAATCAGCACGCCGGGCTCGAGGAGGATTTCCTGGTCGCTGGCGAGCTGGATCGGGCGTACGACCCAGGGCTGGCCCATGTAGGGAATGATCAGCGTTGCGGCGCCGGAACGGACCGCCGCCTGAAGCGGTTCTGTCGAGTCGGATCGATCAAATCCCCACCAGGCCGCGTTCGCGTCGGAGAAGACGCCTCCGAAGGAGGCCTTGGGGTCAAAGGTGCGAACTCCGCCGCTAAGGCCGGCGATGTATGCGAACAAATCGAGGTTGCTCAGGCCGATCTGCAGGGCTTGGCCGGCCCCCATGGAAAGACCGGCAATGGCGCGGTGATCGCGATCGGCGACGGTCTGGAAATTCGAGTCAACGAACGGAACCAGGTCTTGCACAACCAATTGCGCGAATGCGTCATTGCCGCGAGTTCCCGGAACGGGCCCGCTGCCGGCTTTAGCGGCGTAACCGTTCTCCATCACGATGAGCATCGGCTTGGCTTTCCCGACGGCGATTAAGTTGTCCAGGATGAAGTTGGCCCGGCCCTGGGCGGTCCAAGCGCGTTCGCTCTCCCCGGCGCCATGCTGCAGGTAGAGCACGGGATAGCGCCGCTGGGGTTCACGGTCGTAGCCGGGCGGGGTATAAACAAAGAGCCGCCGGAGAGCACCCGTGACTTTCGACCGATACCAGCAGGTGCGCACTTCGCCGTGCGGCACGTTCCTGGCGTCATAGAAATCCAGCGCGGGATCGGGCACTTCGAGGCCGCTGGTCGGTTGGCCCCAGCCAAAGTAAGTCTCGCTGGCGGGGTCGGTGCCGTGCCAGCCATCGATGATCAGCTCGTAATAATGAAAGCCCGGACGCACGGGATCCGTGGTGACAGTCCAGATGCCATTTTCATCCCGGGCCATCTCATACGGCTTGTTGCCGCTCATGCCGCTATCCTCCGCGCGGCCGGCAACCGCAACGCTCTTGGCGTTGGGCGCCTTCACCCGGAAGGTGATCCGCTGGTCCGGATGGATTTTCGGATATTCACCCCCGCGCACGTTCGAGGAGGCTGGCTCCGCCGCCGTCCAGAAGGCCATTAGGATCTTCGACAGGATCTGTTCTCCATATTCATTGGCATGAACGACGTCCCGATAGAACAGGTGCGGATGCACTTGCGCCGAGCGGATGTATTCGGCCCACGGCGTGGTCATATCCAGATAGGCGCACCCTTCCTCCGCAGCGAGCTTCCCGAGGGCCTGGCCGTAGGCGCCCGTGCCCGAGTGGGGGGCCTTGGCCAGAGCCTCCGGATCGCGCGGGTCGACGGTGCCAAAGGCCCCGGTCGCCAGCAGGATTTCGACCTCCGGCAGCCCGGCGCGCAACTGGTGGATGACCTCGCGGATGCTGTCGGTGTCCCTTTGGCTGATGCCGCCGATGAAAACCAGATTCGGCCGGCGCGGAATGACGTATGTGGCGATGCGGTTCAGTTCCCTGTAATGCTGACAGCCGCCCCCGCCGCGCACATATACCGTGGCTTGTATCTTCGCCTTGGGATAGGCCTCGGCCAGCTTGGCCACCCAGCCCGAGCGCATGGTGTCGTTGACAATGCTGTCGCCCAGGGCCAGCAAGCGCAATTCGCCCCCTTGGGTGAGAAGCTGGCGAGTGCGTCGAAGATGCGGCCAGTCGGGTGCCGGCGGCGTGAATTGGCCCTTGGGCATCGCGGCTTGAATCTCGGCAATCTGAACCAGAGAACGGCAAGGAGAGCTGAAAATGTAATAGTCCTTCTCGGCGGGTTCGTCCTGCGCGCGGACATCCGGCGGGTACCTTGCCGGCAAGGCTCCTTCCTTGGGGAACGTCACGGGCGAATCCGCCATCATGTCGCCGGGGCGCGCTCGAGTATTGATGGCATTGCGGTCCGCCGGTGCAGCGTCTTGGGCATCCGCAGACCAACCCAGCATCAGGCAAAGGCTGATCAGAGGACCTCGCATCAGCACGGCCGCGACAGTTGGCCAACGTCCAATCATATCCGGCATGTTAGCGGTTCGCTTGAGCAAGTCCACAAATCGTGGGCCTCTTCACCGGCCGTGCGCGGCCACAACGTCGCGGATGGCATCGAGGATTTCGCGGCTGTTCCGAATACCGCTCCAGTTGTAGACGCAGAGGTAGCGGCAGCGCGGCCGGCCCAGGGTGGCTTCCAGCGCGCGACGCCAGGGCTCGCGTTCGCGGGGGCCTTGATACAGCCACTCGACGGCCGCCCAATACGGCGCGTCACTATGCCAAAGGGCCAACTGCACGCCGAGGTCTCTTTCGGGGGCGTCCGCATGCCGGTAGAAGCTCCAGCCCGGGCAACTGAACTCGTTCACTGCGGCCTGGTAAAGCAGTTCGCCATCCTTCCAGCCCGCGCCGTGGGTGAACAGCCGGTCGCGCGGCACGCCCAGCCGCCGGGCCTCGCGCGAGAGGTCCTCCAGATGCCGTCGTGCCACCTCGGCCAGGTCGGCTTCGGAGATGGCTCCCTCGCGCCGCAACCCCGCAGTCTTGACGGCGGCGTACCCGATTTGGACTACGCCGCGCGCAGGCGGTTGGTCGGCACGCAAGCCGGACGCGGGATCGAGCCGCTCAGGCCGGCTCAGCAGAGAGTTGCCGTCGGGATAGTACCAGGCGTTGACACCGATGGAGGACTCCCACCCGACTTTGAGGCCGATGAACAGGCGCCGCTGGTCCGCCGGCAACGCCTTCCACCAGTCGAGGAGGACGGGGATCAGCTCGGCCATTTCCGCGTGGCACGCGGCCCGGTAGCGCGGGCTCATCAGGTTGGGCGGCGGCAGCACGCGCAACTGCCTTCCCCAGTTGCGCCAGGCGAGCTTGATGGCGTCGCCGGGCGACCATCCGGTCCACTCCACGTTCTCACGGTTGGCGGTGGAGTAGCCCGGCGCGGTTGGGTCCCACCAGTTCCACAAATCCGGGCGGGCACCCCACCAGCTCTCGCCGTCGAGTTGGACCACGATCGGCACGCCGGTTTCCTGGGAACGGCGAAGGAACCCGCGCAGGTCGGCTGCGGTTTTGGCGCGCGGCTGGCCGAGATAGGAGAAAATCGCCGCCACACCGACCTGTACCCTGGTGCCCGGCGAGTTGGTGAACTCGCGGCCAATCTGATCGAAGTCCGACGCCGGCACGGCATTGAGCACGATGAATTGCTCGGCCTCCGCCCCGGCGGTGACCCAGGCGCCGAAGGCGCCGGCCAGAGACACCGCGGCCAAGGCGCGGAGGAGATGTTTCATAGGTCATGGCAGCAACTTGTTTGCGCTCATGCGCTCCGATGTTAAGGACCAGGCCGCGGGGGGTCAACTTCACGCACCTCTGGTCCGGCGCTCGGGAAGATCAGCCACCGCGGGCCAATGTCCCTATCCTATGCCACTGGGACCAAGCCGTCAGGCGGCTTGCTTGAGGCTTGGCCTGCGCAGCCTCTTTGCGTTACAAGCTCTGGCCAGATGACCTCGTGTTCCGTCCCGTCAGTCTTCCGGTACGAGGCTCTTCCACCATGTGGGATCCGGTTGCCAACTGGGGTCGAGGCAGGCGGCGTGCGCTTTTTCGAGGCGGGTTTTGAGCCCTTGCGCGTCTTTGCGGTTCTGCTCCGCCATCGCCTCCGTATATTCGGGATTAGGTTGCGGGATTTTGGCGTGCGTTTCTTTGAGCCAGGCCTGGAGCTGACCGGTTCGCTCCGCCTCTCTGGCCGCGAGGTCGTGCCCTTCACCGAGGTCCTCGGGCAAGTGGTACAGCTCGTTGCGGTTATCCTCCCAATAGTGGATGAGCTTCCAGTCGCCTTTGCGGATGATCGAGGATGGTTCGCCGCCCTGGTTTCCGTAGTGAGGATAGTGCCAGAAGAGCGGGCGCGCCGGGATCTGACCGCCTTTGAGCAACGGCACCAGACTGACTCCATCCACGTGCTGTTGCGACCGCAAGGGCAAGCCGGCGAGTTGGAGAATGGTGGGGTAGAAGTCGGTGCCGATCACCGGGGTGTCGCAAACGCCGCCGGGCCGGGTGACACCCGGCGCTCTGATGTAAAGGGGCACGCGCAGGCCGCCTTCCCATTGGCGGCCCTTGCCCCCGCGGTAGGGCAGTTCGGAAGAGCTGAAGCTGTCGCCCGAGGAAACCCCGCCATTGTCGCTCGTAAAAATGACGATGGTGTTGTCCGCCAGGCCCAGTTCATCGAGGCGCCTCAACACCCGGCCCACGGCCGTGTCCAGTTCTTCGATCAGCCCGGCGTAGATGGGATTATCCTGCACCTGCCGGACTGGTAGCGTGCGATCGATTTTAAACCGCGCCGCCTGGGCTGGCAGCTTGGCGGCCTTGTCGCGGTACTTGCGCCAGAGCGGCTTGGTGGTTTGGATCGGCCCGTGTACCGCGTAAAACGACAGGTAGGCCAGGAACGGCTTGTCTTTGTGCTGTTCCATGAAAGCGATGGTCTCGTTGGCCAGACGCTGGGTCAGCGATTCACCCGGCGGACCGCTGGGCAGGGTGGGGTTTTGCCACGGAGCGTAGTAACCGCCTATCGGACTGCCCGCGTCCCAGCCGCCCTTGTTGATGTCGAAACCGTGATCCTCCGGCCACGAACCCTTGCTGCCCAAGTGCCATTTGCCGGCGAAGAAGGTCGCGTAGCCTGCCTGCTTCAGCGCCTCGGCCAGGCTGATGTCCGCGGCGGGCAGGTTACGGGTGTAATCGGGAGGCAGCAGCTTAACGCGCCGCTCCCGGGCGAAGGCCTCGCCCACGCCAGCGCCAATCCAGTCCGTGATGCCGTGCCGCGTTGGGTATTTCCCCAACAGGATGCTGGCGCGCGAGGGGCTGCACACCTGGCAGTTGGCGTAGCCCTGGATGAAGCGCATGCCGCTCCGGGCCAGGCTGTCGATATGGGGCGTCTCGTAAAACGTGCTGCCCTCGATGCTCACGTCCTTGATGCCGTAGTCGTCCACGAGGATGAAGAGGATGTTGGGACGCGGGCCTGAGGAGGCAGCCGCCAGGGCCGGCAGCACAGAGAGCAGCCAGAGGAAAAGGATGCGCGTCATGGCCGGAGCGTAGCAGGTTAGGTTAGCTGACGCACCCCAGTTCGTTCGATTCGACGGCAGGGGCTCTGCGGCGCCCCCGACGCATGGCAGACGCAACCCCTCCACGAGCATCCACGGCTCGGCTCACAGGGCCCCTCTCTGGATCGCTCTGACATTGCCACCCGCCTAGTTTTGCTGTTGTCGACTCAGCCAGGCCCTCACATCGGAGAGAATCTGGCGATTCTCCGCGAGTTCCGCTTCCGTGCCGTCACGGTTCGGATCGTGATGCCAATTATGAAAGTACTTCGGCCCGTTGGGACTGTATTCCAGGGCCAGTATCAGCCGGAAATTGTACCCATGCCTGACCGAGGGATCGTCGAAGCGCAAACAACTGGCGAGGCCAGGCGCAGCCTGGTCGCCGCCGTAAATCCGCAGAAGATCGATGGCCTCGTAAAACGTCGAGATGTTCTCACCGCCCGACACGATCATGGGTTTGACCCAGGCTGCCTGGAGCGGCCGTCCGAGCGCTCGCAGGCCATTGACCGCTGCCAGGCGCAGCGCAAAATCCCGATCGGACAGGCAATTGGTCAGCACCTCAAAAGAACGTGCATCGCCCAATCTGCCGATCGCTGTCGCCGCGGCGTAACGAACCGAACCGGTCTCAGTCTGCAAGACGGAATAGAGCGGGGCAAAAGCAAGTTCTGAGCACGTCCAGCCCAGGGCGCGCGCAGTTCGGGTGCGTGCGGCGGGCTCCGAATTGGCGAGTTCAGGCAGCAACATGCGCGCGGCGCGGTCGTTCTGATGCGACTTGCGCAGGCCGGCGCTGGCGATGCCGGCAAGGTAATCTTCCCCCTGCCTCAGCACGGCCAGCAGGCCGTCGGCGGCGGCGGCATTGGTAAATCGGGCCAGGGCCTGGACGGCGATATAATTGCGCACATCTTTCGCCACCAGGGAGGCCAGGGGTGGAATGGTCCGCAAGTCATCGATTTCGGCAAGCGCCTGCGCCGCTTCACCCAGCGCCCCGTTGGTTTGAATCACACGTCCCCACGCCTGGATGATCTCCGTCATACGCCGGGGATTGGGCGGCAGAACCGAGAGAGTGAACACCGTAACGATGGGCCGTCCCAGAGCATTGCTGCGGTTGAAGAAGCGTCCAAAGTCGCACCGGCAAGTCACCTGGTAATCGCCAGGTTCCTCGAATTGACACCGCTCGTTGAGGAAAATGCGCCGGGCATAAGTCCCCCCAGGCCGAATAGTCTCCCGGACTACGAATCCATTGGCATCCACCCAGCCAAAGTAGCGACTCTTCACGGCCAGCCCGGCGGCGTTGGCGGCAGTAATGTCGAAGATCTCGTTGCGCACGTGCGAGAACTCAAACGGCTGCGCCGCGTGATTGCTGACCGCGAAGGTAAGGAAGACGGGTTCGCCCACGACGATACGCGGAGTGTCTGGGATGAAACTACCCACCAGACCAATGCCGTTGCCAGCATTGGTATAATCCTCGAGAAAAGCGGCGCCTCTAGCAAGGCCGAGGCCCGTGGTCAGGCACAGCAACACGAAAATCGGTTTCTTCATCACTTGAGCAATTCAAGGAGTTGCGCTGGTTTCAGTCTCGGCGCAAGGACATAAACGGGTTCACCGATGTTGAGCGCGGGCGATTGCATCTCATTGCCCATCAGGTCGAACACGGAGACCTCTGGTGGCGCTGACAGCGGCCGCGCGCGGGCGCTCCAGGCGACTGCGACGGCGCCGCTGCCGCGCCCGAACAAGTGGACCGTGAGGCCGTCCCGGCGCACCACTCCGGCAGGCGTGGCATCAACCAGCATGGACTCCAGCGCGCTGTAAGCCATCATGGTCGGCTTGGGCCGGCCGTCGTAGTCCAGAAGCACGTAGTAGCCGTTGGCCATCGTGGAAAACCACGGCATGGCGCCGCTTCCATGGCCGCTGTAGTAGTAGAAGGTTTTCTCCACTCCGGCGGAGAGCATTTCGACCATACCGCGCACCAACCCGGCAGCCGCGTCAAGGCCAGTCAAGGCAAGCCCCGCGCCTGTGTACGGTCCAAAGGGGGCGCTGCGTTCGAAACCGTCCGGCGGCAGCCAGGACGCGAAAGGCGGGCAACGGATGCCGCCTTCGGACATATAAATCGGCTTGGGCTGACCGTGTTCGCGCATCAGTTCCATGTAACGTTGCGCCTGCCGGGCAACCAGCGGAGCTTCGCCGACGGTCGTGGACTCAGTCATGGGCGGGCTCCAGTAGACATGGTACGAAAGGGCGTCCATGAAGTCGAGGCCGCCGGCGGCGAGCACGCGCCGGGTCCAGGCCTCGTCCGAGGGCGTGAAGCATCCGCCCACAACCACCGCCCGGGGATCGGCGCGTTTGATCGCGCGGTAGGCCATCTTGAGCAGCCCGGCATATTCCTCGGGCGTGCCTGTGAAGAACCCCTTCCAGTAGGGCTCGTTCCACACTTCCCAGTGCCGGATGCGCTCGCGGTAATGCTCCACTGTGCGGAAGACGTAATTCTCCCACTCGCCCACGTCGCGCGGGGGCGCGGGAGTCCAGGAGCCGGTGCCCTGGTTCTGTTCGCGGTCGCGACCTGCCCATCGTGGCGGATGGCCGAGGTTGGCGAAGATCAGGAACGCGCGCTCGCGGAGCGCGTCAATCTCCCGGTCATGCCAGACGAACCGGCCCTTCTCCGGTTCCACCCGCCACCAGTGGCAAAAGTCTCCGAAATCGTGCAGCCGCACCCAGCGCGCCCCCATCGCCGCCGAGGCCAGCAGCGTATTGCCCGGCTCGGGCACCATCGAGGCCACGTGCGTGCCAAAGGGCGAATCGGGCCGCAGCCGGCGATCCCGCTCTGGAAAGACTCCGAACCATACCTCGCCGGTTGCGGGCGACTCGTTGGCCCGAACCCGCACCCGGTACATGCCCGGTTGCCGGAGCAGGAAGCGGGCGAGGTCCGGTTCGCCGGGTTTGACCTGGTGTACCAGGTTGGTCAGCGGCCGAGACCACAGGTCCTCAAGGGTGTACTCGAGAGTGACTGCTTCGGGCTGCGAGCCGGCTGCTGCCCAAGCGGTGACTTCCACGGCGTCGCCGACGCGGCACCAGCGAGTGGGCGTCTCGGTGCCCACCTCGAGCGGTTGGGCGGGCTGATAATCGGTTTGGCCGCCCTCCTCCACCTGCACGTCGTCGAGCCAGATTCTGGACGAGGGTACGATGCGCGCCACGTAGCTTTCGTGCAAATTGGGCAGCACGATGCCGCTGAGCTGATAGCGGGTCCATTGCGTCGTCGCGGTGATGGTCGCCTCGCGTTCGTGGCGGTTTTCCGGGAAATCGCCGCCCCGGTCGGCCCACTCGAAGAGCCGAAGCCGAACCCTCGTATTTGGCTCGGCTGCCTTGATCCAGGCGCTGAGGGTATAGCGCCGTCCGGTGCGGACCGGGAAGGGCCGGCACTCGATGCCCGCGGCTTCGCCCCGGGACGGACTCGCCTCCAACCGCGCGCTGAACCGGCCCGAGTGGACCACCTGATTGTCCAGGGCAAACCCTTCCACTGGGGTCCATCCTTCCGGCCCGGCCTCGAAGCCGCTGTTGTAAATGGGGTTGCCTTTCTGCACGGGTCCGCCCAACTCAAGGCCGGCATCCTCACGAAGGCCCGGTTGCAAGGACACATCATCCACCAGCAACGTGCCCGTCCCGGCGAACATGATGTAGATGCCGCAGCGCGCATCGGAATCGCTCGCCTGGCCCATGATCAGGCAGGGGGTCCAATCCTTTCTCACCCGGATGTCGCGCTTGAGATAGGGCGTGTAGGGCGCGCCGTGTTTGCGGATGCCGACGTAAACCGGGGCCGTCACGTCACCCTTCATCCACAGGCGCAGGGTGTAGGGCTTGCCCTTCTGGACGGCAATGTCGCCGGAGTGAAACTGCACGCCCCCGTCATCGAAACGCGCACAGGTCACACGCTGGGCCGATTTTCCCCCGTGAACATCGGCTGACTCCTGGGCAAAGACCACCTCGTTCGATCCGTAGCAATTGGGTGCCCAGCCTTGCGCAAGCCCGTTAACGAAGGGGGCCTCCATCTGCCCGTTGGTCAGCATCTCCGTCTCGGCGGCCTGCGTGGTGGCAAGGGCAAGCAGCAGCAGCGCAGAACAAACGAAACGACAGGCCAACGTTTCAGCGATGCGGGCCAGGTGACTTAGTCTGATTCTCATCACGCCTGGATGCTCCCTATCAGGGCTTGATTGTGACGGTCCATCCATTCCATTTGACCGGGCGGTAGCCGAAGGCACTGTACATTTGGATATTCCTGGAGGACTTCAGGGGCCTCCCGTCCGTGCTCCGGATGACCAGCATCGTGGGTTGGGTGAACTTCATGGCCCCATAGCCTCGGGCATGAAAGGCAACCAGCGTTGGACTCTCGATGAGGAAGCCATATTGGGGCAGAACGGCGTTTTTTAAGACCAGGTCGGCTGTGTCGTAGTTGACGGTGATCTCGACGTCCTGGCCGAAACGCGTGCGCTCGGCCTTGCGGTTTGCGGTCAAGAAGCGGTGATCGGTCATGGGCATCAGCGCGGTCAGGCGGTTCAGGGGACTGAGGACCTCGTAGGTGTTCTTGATGAAGCCGTCGGTCAGCCCTAATCCAGGTTTGTGCGCGAACACTAACCGGGCTTCGGCGCCCGCCGGCGGCTTGAAATCGCCGTCGGGGCTGCCCCAGTACCGATGGTTCCCAAAACTGTACACCGGCATCTCCGCATAGAGGATGTGGTCCAGGATGTAGCCGGGGTTGTCCGGGCGGGGCCGATCGCTTTGGTGGGCGTAGATCGCAATGGCATCGCCATAGACCAGCTCAAAGAGCGGAATAATGATGTCGGTGTCGTTGGGCTGCTGGAAATGCGTGCGATGGGACATCAGGCCCTCGAAATAGTCCGCGTGCGCCACACCCCATTCCCGCCCCTCTTCGCTGCCGAACAGGCCAAACTGGCCCCGCAGGTAGTCGCAAAGCTGCTGCTTGGCCTTCATGTCCTCGGCGGGCGTCGTGGGGTGGTTCGGGTCGAAGCAGTCGTACAATCCCGCAGCGAAGATCGTGTCGGAGAAGTAAAGCGTCGGAGCGAAGAGCGCCTTGACCTGGGGAATATTCTGCGGCCGGCTGGCCAGTTCAACGGCCTTCCGGGAGCAGATCAGCCAGCATTGACCGCCGGCCCAGACCCCGCCTTTGCGCGGGGAGCCGTCCCGGTTCTTGATAAGGAACTCCTCGCTCCAGGATGGGGCATCGCGATACATATCCTGGTAATTGTCATGCAGCCCAAAGAGCCAACCCAGGGTCTTGACCCGCCGGCTGCACGCGGCCAGGCCGTCGTTGCCGCCGATTTCGGGCGCCGCCGGCAGGATGTCCGGGTGCCGGTTGTCGTAGCCGCCATTGATCCAGCCGTTGAGGACCAGCATCGCGCGGTCGATGCCCAGGTCACGGTTCAGGTGCTCCGCCAGGTCGGCGCACTCCTCAAACGTGAAGTTCAGTTGCGCGCCCCAGGTGTCCTGCCTGTGCCAGGGGGTGTTCGGGGCCAGGCGCATGTAGGCGAAGGGCTTGAAATCGGCCGCGCCGAACATCTCCGCGACACGGGGGTTCTCGCGCATTTTCTCGGCAATCGTTTTCAACAAACCCCGCTCGCGGGCCACTGCCCGGTAGGCCTTGGCGATCTCGACATAGCCGCCGTGCCCCAAAGGCTGCAGGTGGACCGACTGCTCCCGCTCCCGCATGGCCAGCCCCATCCTGAGCTGGGGCGCCGGCTGAATGCTGTAATCCACCTGGACTTCGGTGTAGGGATCGGTCCATGTGACCAGCAGCGCCGAACCCTCTTTGACCGCCCCGAACATCGCCATCGAGCAACTGTCCCGGAAATGGCGGCTATAGGGCTTG
>Ga0187849_1004147_pt1 | contig 12205 bp, 10 predicted proteins | sample June2016WEW_4_10_2_FD_132412 | JGI IMG/M metagenome (GOLD analysis project Ga0187849, IMG submission 132412) | Peatland microbial communities from SPRUCE experiment site at the Marcell Experimental Forest, Minnesota, USA - June2016WEW_4_100 | ecosystem: Environmental > Terrestrial > Soil >... | reverse complement strand
TGCCGCGCGACAAGGCTCTGCACACCTTCCTTTGGGAGTTCCCACCCAAGATCGTCCCGGGATCGGAGGAGCAGAAGCCTGTGGCGGCTCCCATCATGACCGACGCGTATGCGCTGGCCGGGTCGGGCACGCAAAAGAGCCGCGCCTGGGTGGAGTTGGAGTTTCTTCCCGGGCAGCACGAGATCGCGGTGATGCTCCCGCCGGTTCCGGCGAAGTGCCGAGTGGATGGCGCCCTCACGGATTTCCAGTACGATCGCCCCTGGCACACGGCGCGCCTCCATGTGACGACACCCGCCCTGCCGTATTCCCCCCTGAATCTGAATGGGGGCAATGCCTGGGTCGAGAAGTTTGATCCCGGCGCCGGTCAATGGCTGACCGGCCCGGCGCGGGCGCTCGAGGATCTCGGACCGGTGCCTTATGGTTACGTCAAGTTTCGCGCCGAGTTCAATTTCAACGGCGAGCCCAGGATGTTCGTCTCGACTCTGGCCGACGACGCGAAGAAAGTGTTCATCAACGGCAAGCTGGCGGGAGAAGCCGCAAATTCAAAGAAGCAAGTCGATTTCCCACTCGCGAATTACGCCCAGGCGGGAAACAACCTTCTGGAAATCTCCTACGAGCTTTTTGGGGCGCCAAACGGAGATGAGAATCTGGGCGAGTTGAAAGGAATCGCCTCGGTTCGCATCGGCGCCGATCCGCAGTCGGCCCGATCGATCGAGAGTTGGCAAATCCAGCGTTTTCCCCCACCCATGCGGGGGCGGGAAATCGACCCGGAATTCGGCGTCTGGGGACCAGCGTCTTTCCTCGCCGGCGCAGCCCCGGCCCCGACGGTCCCGGCTTTCACCTGGTGCCGCGCGGAGTTCGGACTCCCCGCGACTGCGGAAGGTTGGACGGCGCCTTGGAAACTCATCTTCGACGCCGACTGCGATGCCCTGATCTATCTGAATGGAAAATTCGTGGGCCGCTATGTAACCCGCGGTCCCCAGAAGGAGTTCTATCTCCCCGAGCCGTATCTTTCCCCGGCCGGCAGCCGGAACCTTCTCTCGTTTGTCCTTGCCTATACGGACCAGCCCCGCCATCTTCGGACGCTGCGGGTGGAGCCCTACGCGGAGTTCTCAGTCCGCCGCACGCGCCTCGAGTTCGAGTGGTGATGCCAGGGCTTGCCGGGATGCTGAAGAACGCCCCCGGGAGAATCCAGGCGGCGAGCTGGAAGACGGCCCGGCGGGTGGTAGCGAAGGTCGAGCATCATGCGGGGGAGCTGTTCCCGCGAGTGGGGTTCATCGTGACCAACCTGACCCTGCCAAGCCGGGAGGTGGTGCGGTTCTACAACAAACTGGGAACGACAGAGCAGTGGATCAAGGAAGGCAAGCAGGCGGTGAAGATGACGCGGCTGAGCTGCCATCGGTTCCGGTCTAACGAGGTGCGGCTTTGGCTGAGCCTGATCGCCTACAACCTGGGCAACCTTTGGCGGCGGCTGGTTTTGCCGCAGAGGATCGGGAACTGGTCTCTGACGAGTCTCCGGCAGCGGCTGGAGAAGACGGGCGGCAGGCTGGTGAAACATGCACGGTATTATTGGTTGTTGTTGGCGGAGAGTCATCTGACGAGGCGGTTATTTACGGCGATGGTGCGGCGGATTGACTTGCTGCCCTTGCCAGCGGGCTAGGCCACCCGCTCGTCGGAGCGGACTTCAGTGACCAGGGAGGCAGAGGCAGGAAAAGTGTCGGAGGCACGGGGCGAAAGGGGGCGCAGTTGCAGTCTTTGGGGTTCTCAGGAGAGGCTAAAATGACCCCTTGCGCGGCCCGTGGAAGCACCCGGCACTGCAAACCCGACTGACAATTCCGTTCGGTGGCGGTCAGGAGTATGCTATCGGTCGGCGTGAAGTGGATGATGGAAATTCCGGTTGATATTCTGGGAGGTGGAATCATCCGAGGGAGGTTCATTGATGAGAAGAATTCGACTAGCTGTGCTGTTGGTAGTCGTTTTGGCTCCGGCGGTTTTCGCGGACCAAATTACGTTAAAGAACGGTGATCGGATGACCGGCACCATCATCACCTCCGACGCGAAGACGCTGGTCCTAAAAACGGAGTACGCTGACGTCGTGACCATCAAGTGGGACTTCGTGCAACAGATTGAGTCGAGCCAGCCTCTCTACGTGGGAACGAAAGGCGGGCAAGTCATCGTGGGGCCGGTAACGACCAACGACAACAAGCTGGCCGTGACCACCAAGGAGTCCGGCAGCGTGGCTGTGGCCAAGGTCGACGTGACTTCTCTTCGCAACGCGGACGAAGAGAAGAAAGCCGAGGCTGCATTGGACCGTCTGCAACACCCGCGCCTGGCGGATTTATGGGCCGGCAGCTTGGACACCGGGCTGGGCCTGGTGCGCGGCAACTCGGAAAGCAGCAATTTCACATTCGGGCTGAACGCCGTGCGCGCGTCCACGCGGGACAAGATCAGCCTTTACACCAACTCGGCGTTCTCCCGCAGCACCGCAAATGGGGTGACGGCCACCACCGCCCAGTCCATTGCCGGGGGAGTCCGCTACGACCTGAACGTGAGCGACAAGGCCTTTGGTTTCGGCACCGTGGATCTATTCAACGACCGCTTCCAGGATCTCGATTTGCGGACGGTGGTAGGCGCGGGCGGCGGCTACCATGCCATCAAGAACAATCGCACCACGTTCGACGTGCTGTTCGGGGGCGACTTCAACCGGGAATTCTTCACCACGTTCAATCGCTCTTCCGCCGAGGTCCTGCTGGGCGAGACTATCTCCCACAAGTTCCTTGCCTCCTCGGCCTTTTACGAAACGCTGTTTTTCTATCCCAACCTGAGTTCCACGGGAAATTATCGCAGTACTTTCAGCCTGGGCTTAGTTACCAAGCTCACAAAGATATTGAGTTGGCAGACCTCTTTCAACGATTACTACCTCAGCGACCCGCCGCCGGGGAAGAAGTCGAATGACCTGTTGCTCTCCACAGGCCTTCGGCTGACTTTCGGTAACGCGGCGAAGTGAGCCCACAGGAATACCCACAAGGGCTATCGAACAAACCTTAGCCATAACCACAAGGGGGAGAACATGCTGAAGGAATTCAAAGAATTCGCGATGCGCGGGAACGTGATCGATATGGCCGTCGGCATCATTATCGGCGCAGCCTTCGGGCGGATCGTCAGCTCGGTGGTGAACGACATCATCATGCCGCCGATCGGGCTGGTCCTGGGGCACGTGGATTTCTCGAACCTTTTTATTAACCTGTCGGGAACGCACTACGACTCGCTGGCGGATGCCAAGAAGGCGGGAGCGGCCGTGATCAGTTACGGCGCCTTCCTCAACACGGTCATCGATTTTGTGATCGTGGCCTTCGTGGTCTTCCTGCTGGTGAAGCAGGTGAATCGGATGATGAAGCCGCAGCCGGCTCCCGCAGCGCCGCCCACCAAGGAATGTCCTTATTGCGTTTCCAGCGGCATCGCGCTTAAAGCCACCCGCTGTCCCCACTGCGCGGCGGAGCTCCAAGCAGCGTAAGGAGGGAGCAACCCCGCTCACTGTTTGGAGTGGCGTCAGTGCTGAGTCAATGAGAAGGGTAAGGCCGCTCATCCCGCATGGAGGATCTCATTAAAGGGTAGGGTATGACCTCTTCAATATTCAGCTCACTGGCCCTGTAAGGGGGTTCAAGAATTCGAATCCTGTCTGAGCAGCTTGGGCCGAGTCAGCCTTGCCTACCCAGACTACGCGCGCTTTAATAAAGCAGTCGGGCTCGGTAGCAAGAAGGAGGCCCACGGGCTGGCCCGGGGCAAGGGTGGCGTCGGATTGCAGTCGCAAGCCATGAGGGGAAAGGTCAATGGTAGTAGCGAGGTATTCAGCCTCGTCGCCCTCTATAACAAGAGTCACAGCCATTTGGACCCGCTTACGCTCCGACCGGCGTTTAACTGATCGTGTGTCGTCAGGCATGCCATAAGGTTACATGTAGGAGGACGGATAATCAACGAACCTCGTTGCGGATTGAGGACGTGACGGAAACGCTTTTTAAGACACTACGGCGCTAGACTTTCTCCCCCGGAAGCGTCCACAGTCATCCCGGATGGCGCGTGGGCGGCAAGCAGGCGGGCCTTCGTCAGGCGGCCAGGGGATTATTCCTCTTTGAAGAGCAGCGAATAAGCAACTCCGGCCAATGCCGCGCCGATAATCGGGGCAATCCAAAAGAGCCAGAGTTGATGCAGCGCCCACCCGTGCACGAAGAGCGCCGGCCCTGTGCTGCGGGCAGGGTTCACCGAGAGGTTGTCAACCGGTATGCCGATCAGGTGAATGAGTGTGAGGCTTAGGCCGATGGGAATTCCGGCAAACCCCTGTGGTGCGCGACGATCCGTAGCGCCCATAATGATCAGCAGGAAAAAGAAAGTGAGCACAATCTCCGCCACGAGACAAGCACCCAAGGAGTAACCACCCGGGGAGTGGTCGGCATAGCCGTTGGCCGCGAAACCGGAGCTCAAGTCAAAGCCGGCTTTGCCGCTCGCGATTATGTACAGTACCCCGGAGGCAGCAATCCCCCCCAGGACTTGAGCAATGATGTAGGGAACCAGATCGGAAAGGGGGAATCGGCCGCCCGCGCACAATCCGACAGAGACCGCCGGGTTGATGTGGCAGCCCGAAATGTGGCCGATGGCATAGGCCATGGTCAGCAGGGTAAGGCCAAAGGCCAACGCCACACCGGCGAACCCGATGCCAAGCTGAGGGAAGCCGGCGGCGAGAACCGCGCTTCCGCAACCACCGAACACCAACCAGAAGGTGCCGAAGAACTCCGCTCCACACCGCTTTCCTAACGACATGAGCAGTCTCCTTTCTTCTGTATGGAAATGACCGGCCGGCCACGGGTTGCCGCCGACCGGCCGGCCACGTTGCGAGGCATCCAGGGTAACACTTCCCATCGGTCCTTGTCTTGATTAACCACAATTGGTATATCAGGTATATTATAACGGAGAAGGTGGGTGGAATCCCCTCATTGGGATTCGTTCGTTTCTTGCACCAGACGTCCTCCCAATCCCACCTTTCCGGCGATGTTGCCGTGGTCGTGGCGAATGTCGTCCCGTTTCGTCCCAAAGTACAGTACAGGAAACCTGTCAATGCGTACCAGGTCCGCGCTACGCTTGCTGCCCCGGAGGATCGACGGTTGGTCGTTGACCAGCTTGCAGCAGCGGTTGGTGAAAACGGGTGGCCGATTGATCAAGCACGCCCGCTATTACTGGCTGCTGCTGGCCGAGAGGCATCTCACGCGGCGGCTCTTTGGGAGCATGTTGCGGCGGGTTGCGGCGCTGCAGTTGCCAACGGGGTAGCCGAAGCTTGGGTGTCAAACAGGTCCATCAGAAAGGACGCAAGAGATGGAGTGGCGTCTGAGGTATGGGCCGCACGAGCGGCAGATCCGGGTTCCGAAGTGATTTCCCGCCAAAGTGAGCGCTTTTGACCAGACACGCCGCCGCCGAGGATGCTTTAATAGTTGCGCGGGGTCTCAAAAATGGAAACCCTGGGTGTACCGTCAGCCACTCGGGGACCCAAGATGGAAATCCCGATTCAAACCACTAAGGAGGCAACTCAAATGCGTTTTCGTCAGCTCAGCTATCTCCTCTCGGCCGTGGCTGTCCTGCTGCTCGTCAGCGTGCAGCCGCTTCTGGCGCAGAGAGGCAGGCTGACCGTCCGCGTGGTGCCCCGCGAAGCATACATCTTCGCAGACGGTAATCCTGTCGTCGATGCGAACCACCATATCGTCTTTTTGGACGCCGGTGAACACAAGATTGATCTTTACAACTACGGCTATAAGGCGGAATCCCGCACGGTTACGATCGAAGCTGGAAAGACCGCCGTGCTGGATGTCACGATGCAGGCCATCCCCGGAACGGTACCGGGGCCTTGGGGCTGTATAACCATCGAAGGCGCTGACCGTGATGCCGTGCTTCTGAACGGTAAGGATCCCGCCTTCTTTGTCGGGCACGGCGATGAGTTCAACAATGAATGGGTGTGGAAGCAGGAATTGATAGTCCCGCCGGGGAAATATGAGTTGACCGTGATGCACGGTGATCCGGAGATCTGGACGACCACCGTCGATGTCCCGGCCAATCAGCGGGTCGTCGTCGACGCCTACAAAGGTGTCCGTAAAACCGTGCCCTGGTCACGCGGGCAGCAGTTGCAGTCACTGCCGCGCTTCAAGGCCGGCACCGCCAGCGCCCAAGTGGCGATCCAGAAAGTCACGGGTCAATTCTCCGCCAGTCCCGGACAAGTCAACTGCGGCGACTCCGCCCGCCTGACGTGGTCCTCCGACGGCGCCGTGAAGAACGAGATCAGCAGCGTAGGACCCGTGGGCGCATCCGGCGACCAGACGGTCCAGCCCAAGCAGACCACCGATTACAAGTTCACCGCTGCCGGACCGGGTGGAGTTTACAGTTCCGACGCCACGGTGAACGTCAACTCCGCCGTGCAGGCTTCGTTGAGCGTGTCACCGGCGGAAGTGCGTTACCACAAGATCGGCGAGAAAGTTGACCAAACGGGCAGCACCACGGTGACTTGGTCTGCGGGGAACGCGGACACGGTTACCGTTGATCCCTTCGGTTCCGTGGGGACGAGCGGCGACCGCACGATCCAGATTGCGCCCAGCAAGACCGGGGTGGGACCGATCGATGAATCCGTTACTTACACCCTGCATGCCAGCAACGCCTGCGGGATTTCCGAGACACGCACCGCGACCCTGCATATTGTGGGCTCGATTGACGTGATGCAGTCGGCCGTGAACGAAACCACCCTCGAAACCAAGCTCACCTTCAACAGCCTTTACTTCCCCTATAACGTGCCCTCGAAGGCGGATCCCCAGGGCGGCTTGGTTTCCAGTCAAGAGAAGCGGCTGGATGAGGTTGCTACCAACTTCAAACAGTACCTGGGATTTCGTCCGGAAGCGCACTTGATCCTGGAAGCGCACGCCGACCGCCGCGGCACCTCCGAATACAACATGTCGTTGTCACAACGCCGCGCCGACCGCGTGAGGAGCTATCTGATCGAGCATGGCATTTCTGCCGCCAGCCTTGAAACCAAGGCATTTGGAAAAGAACAGAACCTCACGGATAAAGAGGTCCTGGAACTGACGGATCAGAACCCGAATCTTTCACCCGAGGACCGAAAGCGCGTGGCAAGAAGCCTGAATGCCTTCCGCATGGCCAACAACCGCCGCGTGGACGTTCGCCTCAGCACGACCGGGCAGACGTCAATTCGCTTCTATCCGTATAACTCCGACGACCTGAACGTGCTGATGGGAGAACCGAAACCCGCCGCCCACCAGCCCGCTAAGAAGGCGCCTGCCAAGAAGGCGCCCGCCAAGAAGTAACCCTGCGACGTAGCGCCGAGGCCGCCTCCGCGGCCCCGGCGCTCGACGACTTGCCGTGGGGGTCAACCCCCTTGGGCCCCGTCCGTCTTGCGCCGGCATTTCCAGTCCGCCCCTCACGCTGATACGCAACTCGCAGGGCGGACGCGTCGGTCCGGCTGATTCCCGTCCACTCGGCGCGCTAGGCGGCCTTGAGTTCCGAAGTGCAGTGGGGGCAGCGCGTGGCCTCGGCAAGAATCGTCAAACAGCAGTACGGGCATTGTTTCATGGCAGGGCCGGCGGGAGCCGGGGCGGGCTTCGCTCGCATCTTGTTTACCTGCCGCACAAGCAGGAAGATCGCAAAAGCCACCACCAGGAAGTTGATCAGGGTGTTCAGGAAAACACCGTAGTTGAGCGTGGCTGCTCCTGCGGCCTTGGCAGCCGCCACGGTTTCGTAAGGGTGGGCCGTGAGATTGATGAATAGATTTGAGAAATCCACGCGGCCCAGCAACAACCCGATGGGTGGCATCAGGATGTCGTTGACCAGCGAGGTCACGATGCCCCCAAACGACGCGCCCACGATAATTCCTACTGCCATGTCGAGCACGTTGCCGCGCATGGCAAACTCTTTGAACTCCTTGAGCATGGGAACTCCTTTCCCGTCTCTGGGATGTGCTCAAACCAGACTGATCCCCGTTCGGCTCCACCTCAAAGGCGCGCCACCCCCGTGCGCTGGAATGTTAGGGGGTTCCGCCTTGCTTGTCCACTGGTTCGAACCCACCGCCCCGCGACGGGCCCAACGACGTCGTTAAGCCGCTCTCTCTTTCACGACTTGCGAATCGTGGAGACTGCATGCGCGGTATTGCTTGCCATCCGGTCGCATCAATGCTAAGTAAATAAGGTTGAGCTCTAAGTCCGGGAGTCTACCTGATGAATGCTTCCCCACGCATCCGCTTCGCCAACGCTGCCCGCCCGCCGCTCGAGAAGCGTACCTTTGGCCTGGGTGTGATCGGGCTAGGAACCGTCGGCACCGGCACACTGAAAGTCCTGATGGAACACCAGGGTGAGATCCGCCGGCGACTCGGGTGCGGGCTCGAGCTCAAGGCGGTTTGCTCGCTCGACGTGCACCGGCAGGATCTCTCCTGGCTGGGCCAGTCCGTCAAACGTACTTCCAACTGGAAGCAGGTTATTCGCGACCCGGAAGTTGACATCGTCGTGGAACTGGTGGGTGTTCTTCCGACCGCGCGTGCCATCGCTTTGGCCGCACTGGACGCGGGCAAGCACCTGGTCACGGCCAATAAGCAGCTCATGGCCGAGCACGGCGTGGAACTGGTCGAGCGCAGCCGCGCGCGCCGCGTCAGCCTGGGCATTGAAGCCTGTGTCGCGGGTGGGACGCCTTTGCTACACGCCGTCCGCGACGGGTTGGCCGGGGAAAGCTTCACCGCCGTGTATGGTATTCTGAACGGCACCACCAACTACATCCTGACCGAGATGGAACGCCGCGGCTGCTCCTTCGCGGAGGCCCTGGCCGAGGCGAAGGAAGAAGGTTACGCCGAGCCTGACCCCACGTTTGACCTGGAGGGCTACGACGCGCGCTACAAAATCGCCATCCTGGCCATGATGTGTTTTGGCCAGGCCGTGCGCGTCTCCGACATTCCCGCCGTGGGCATCACGCGCATTGACCAGGTCGATTTCGCTTACGCGCACCGGCTGAACCACACGCTGCGGCTCATCGCCGGCGCCCGGCGTCGCGCGCACGGCCGCCTGGAAATCTTCGTCCGCCCCATGATGATCCCCACGGCCTCGTGCCTGGCTGGCGTGCTGGGCCCGCTCAACGGGGTGCTGCTGATAGGCAACAAAGGTGGCAATACCAGTATCACTGGACGCGGCGCGGGGGGTGAGCCCACGGGCGTCGCCGTACTCTCCGACGTTATGCAGATCGTGCGTTCAGTCGCCGCCGGCGGTGTGCGCCCCACTCCCTTCGGCTACGAGAGCTGGCGCCCGGCCAGAATCGCGACGCCAGATGAGAACGTGGTCGCTGCCTACCTGCGCCTCGTGGTCCGCGACCGGCCCGGCATCCTGGGGCGCGTCTGCGCCATTTTGGGACGGCATCGCATCAACATCGACTCCGTTCTGCAGGAGCCGGGATGCAAGAAAGACCACCTGCCCTTCGTGATGACCCTCGAACCTACCCAGGAGAAACGTCTGGCACGCGCGGCAAGGGAAATTGCCCGCCTGCCCTTCCTGGCCGAGCCTCCCCTGCTCCTGCCCTTCGCAGAACTCCCCTGACCCCCCCCCGCGGATTCTCCCTCGCCGCGACATCGCGGGCCGCCAGACGTCGTGTAGAGCGGTTGCGCGCTGCTGCGTCCTACAAAATCCTTGATTGTCCCTGAAGAGGGTGCTACAAGGCGCCCGTAACCCGTTTCTGAAACCGGCTACATGACAGATTTCATGCTGCATTCTGTGCAAGCAGCCGGCCGTGTGCAATAGAGACTTTCGCACCGGAGCCTGCCCTGCCCGAAACGGAAGGACCGGGCTCAAGCGCAGCCGGTTCTCGGCTTCGAGACGACTCGGCAGCAAAACGGAGTGGAAACGTGAAGCGCTCATTCATCCCGGCGGCTTTCGGAATCCTAGTTTGGATTGCCGCCTTGCTGCCCGCCTGCAAAACAGGTCGGGAATGGCAGCAGCTTTTCAACGGCAGGGACCTGAGCGGTTGGCAACACGTGGGGGACGGCGGGATGCGCGTCGAGAACGGGCTGATCCGGACCTACGGCAAAGGTATGGGCCTGCTCTGGTGGACGGGCGGCAAGATCGGCAACGCCGTCATCCGGGTTGTCTACAGAACCCAGGACAAGGTTGACGACTCGGGAGTCTTCATTCGAATCCCCCTCGAACCCCGCGAGGCCTGGATGCCCGTGCATTACGGTTACGAGGTGAACATCGAGTACGACCCGGCCAGATGGCACGAGGATGACTACTACGCAACCGGTTCGCTTTACTCGTTCACTAAGATCTTGACCAAGGCTGACCGCCCCGGGCCGGAATGGAACACCCTGGAGATCTCGCTCGATGGGCCTCGCACCACGGTCTATGTCAACGGCACGAAGGTAACCGACTTTACCGAGGGGGACCCGGTTCCCGGCCTGCGCCAGAGCGTTTAGTCTTTCCACGAAAAAAGGCAGGCGCGCCCGCCAGGCCGGAACCCTGCCATCACTCCAGGACCGTCAGGTCGTCAGGCTCCGAGCCAGAGGTTTACGGGAATCGCACGGGGATCCTTCGGCTCGTAAGGCCAACTGATCCTGCGTCCGGTGCCGGCTGACTCATACGCCGCATAGATGATCTCCAGCGTCGCCACGCCGTCTTCACCCGTCTCGCGGGCCGGCTGATCATGCAAGACGCATTGCGTGAAGTGGCGCATCTCGTGGGGGAAACCGTAAAGGTGAGCTTCCTCGAAAACCGTAAACGTCCAACCTTTGGTGTCTCCGGATTTCTCCACGGCGTATCCGTAACCGTCCACGCTGTAAGTTTCCATCGAACTGCCGTGCAGCAGGTCGCAGTAAACCACTCCACTCGTTCCATACAGTTCAATCCGGTCATCCATGCCGCCGTGCCTCACCCAACTGTCTTCGATGACGGCAATCCCTCCCCCTTCGAATTCCAGGATGATCACGGAATTGTCTTCGCCCTGGGTGCGCTGGTGAAAGACGCGTTGGCAATGGGCGACGACGCTCTTCACCTGGGGCTTGCCGTACATCCAACGCGACCATTCGATGCCGTGGCAGCCCATGTCCATGATGGCGCCGCCGCCGGCGCGGTGGATGTCGTAGAACCAGTCGGAGTGTGGGCCGGAGTGCTTCTCGCCTTGCTTGATCATGAACATCTTGCCGATGGCGCCTTCCTCCACCAGTTGTTTGGCGCGGGCGTACTTGGGCGAAAAGCAGATCGTCTCGGCGTACATCAGCTTGACCCGGTGCTCCCGGCAGGCCGCCACCATGGCGCGGCCCGCCTCCAGCGTGTGCGCCAGAGGTTTTTCGATGACGATATGCTTTCCCGCCTCCGCTGCCGCCACCACGACCTCGCGGTGCAGGTCGTTGGGAATACCCAGCACGACCAAGTCAATATCCTTGCGCTCGAGCAGCCGGCGGTAATCCGTCGTGCTGGAAGGAATCTTCCACTTCCGCGCAAATTCCGCGACCCCCACCGGATCCGCCCCGCAAGTGGCGACGAGCTCCGCCTCGGGCACTTCTTGGAATGCTTCCGCATGAACCTGGGAGACAAAACCGCTCCCAATAATTCCCACTCGCACCTTGTCCATGAATCACCCCTCCACGTTCAGGTATTGTGGCCGGGACGCCGCTGCGGACCCCCGGGCGGCGGGAGTCTACACCCGCAGCGTTGCCCCTGGCAGCTTCTGAGAAGACCACCCGTGCAGCGCGGCCAGACGGGCTGCGGAAAGACGCTTCCCTGCTGTCATTCTGAGTCCTTCGCTGTCATCCTGAGCGCAGTGAGGGATCTCGCTCTGCCCGCTCCTTAGGACGGCGAATTCCAGGTTTCTCCTGCTAGAACAGCGCGATAAGCTCATTTCCTTTCGACAACATGCTGGTTTTCGCCCTGAATTACCGCACAATTTGTGAATTCTCGGCCAAAAAGCCCGATCAATTATCGGTCATTGTGTCATGCTCGCCTTTTTTTTCATACACATAGTCGGGTCGATCTTCATTTTTAACATCTCTATGGGTCAGCGCCCCGTTTCCGACCTTGAAAAGCACATTCGTGAGCCGCCACAACGGGCGCAGGCGGGAACCTTTCATTCTTTGCCAGGAACGTCACGTTTTCGTTGTTCGGAGCCATCAGGATGGTGTGATTCTCGGGTGATC
>Ga0187849_1004146_pt1 | contig 12209 bp, 9 predicted proteins | sample June2016WEW_4_10_2_FD_132412 | JGI IMG/M metagenome (GOLD analysis project Ga0187849, IMG submission 132412) | Peatland microbial communities from SPRUCE experiment site at the Marcell Experimental Forest, Minnesota, USA - June2016WEW_4_100 | ecosystem: Environmental > Terrestrial > Soil >... | reverse complement strand
ATAAACACCCTGTGCCCAGGATTTAACCTGGGTAACCAACGCCACAGCCAGTTCCACACCAACCTTCGCACCATCCTCCCCGGCATCATCCATGCGCCTGCGCGTGATCTCAGGGATGTATATCCCGGGCACCTCATTCCGAAGAAAACTGACGTGCCGGGCACTAACCAGCGGCAGGATGCCCACCAGCACTGGCCGGTTAAGCAGGCCGTATTTGGCGCCATATTTATCCAAGAACTGCGGTCCCTCTTCCGGACGGTAAATTGGTTGTGTCAGGAAGAAATCCACACCAGCTTGGACCTTGCGATACGCATTACGGATCTCCTGTTCCGGTTGGGATGGATTAAGGTTGAGCGCCGCACCAACGAAAAAGCTGGTTGGTTGGCCGATAGAGGTACCGGAATGGTCCACACCGGCGTTAAAGCCCTGTTTAATGAGTTTTATCAGCCCGGAGGGTACCAGATCGTAGTTATCCATGGCTTCGGGGTAATCCCCCACCGAGGTCGGATCGCCCATGACGACAAAGATATTGCGCAGGCCGAGAGCATGGGCAGCCAGCAGGTCACCCTGGACCCGCAGCAGATTTCGTCCTCGTGTAGGGAAGTGCAAGGTGGTTTCCACGCCGACCTGGCGCTGGATAATATCGCAGACCGCCCAGGCAGACATGCGCATACGCGCCATGGGACTATCGGCAACATTGATGGCGTCCGCACCGGCTTCCTGGAGCAGGGAAGCCCCGGCAATGAGCTTATGGGTGGAGAGACCGCGCGGCGGGTCCATTTCGGCGGAAATGATAAATCTCCCTTCCTTCAATTTCTTATCCAATTGGGATGACGGTTCAACTTCGGAAACTTCCGAAGTTTCCACCGTTTCAAACGAATGAAGAACCTGTGCACCGCAGCCTGGCGGGTTGTCGACCAGTGCTTTGTGCATGGCTTTGATATGCTCAGGGGTGGTGCCACAGCAGCCACCGATAATACTGGCCCCGGCTTCACAAAACGCCTGGGCATAATCACCGAAGTAATCCGGGTCGGCCGGGTACATGATGCGCCCGCCAACCTGTTCGGGCCATCCGGCATTTGGCTTGACCCAAACCTTCGCGGAGGGGACAGCTGCATGCATGGCCTTGAGCAGGCGCAGCAATTGCGCCGGGCCACCCGAACAGTTAACCCCGATCACGTCAGGCCCGGCTTTGACCAGGGTGCGGGCCACCTTTTCAGGGGAATCACCCAGGAGGGTGCGGTCGTCGCGCGTGAATGTAACGGAAGCGATGACCGGCAATCCCGTTGCAGCCTCATGTACCGCTTGAATGGCCGCCTGGATTTCGAACAGGTCGCTCATCGTCTCAATGACGATCAAATCCACGCCGGACTTTACCAATGCCTGCGCCTGTTCAGCAAAGGCGGCGCGCGCTTGCTCAGGCTGGACGCGACCAAAAGGTGCTATGCGCACTCCCAGCGGTCCGATATCGCCGGCCACAAATGCCAAACCGCCTGCGGCCTGACAGGCCAGCTCAACCCCGGCGCGGTTAATTGCCTCCAGTTTGTCCTGGAGCCCATACTGGCTGAGTTTGAAGCGGTTGGCACCGAAGGTATTAGTGAGGAGAATCTGCGCCCCGGCTTCCAGGTACTCTGCATGAATGCCGCAAACGGCAGCCGGGTTGCTCAGATTTAATTCATCGAAGCATTTATCAAAGGGGGTGCCGCGCGAGTGCAGGAGTGTTCCCATGGCCCCATCGGCCAGGAGCGGCGTGGGAGAAGACTCGAGCAAAGATAAGAATTTACCAGTCATTTGACTTCCTGAATATGATTCTGTTCATTCACTAAAACGATGGTTGGCTGCCATTCTTCCGGCAGAGGTTCGATTACCTGGACATAATTCATAATCATGAAATGGTCGCCGGGATGAAGCAAGTGTGCAGCAGCGCCATTAGGCTGGATAATGCCTGAGCCAGATTCCCCGGCAATCAGATATGTATCCAGGCGCGCACCGTTTTCAATATCTACCACCTGGACCAGTTCGTATGCTTGCATGCCAGCGGCTTCGAGCAAACTTGAATCAACCTAAGGCTACCCTCGTAATTGATTTCTGCGCCAGTCACTTTGGTACGATGCATTTTGGATCTTAAAAGAATACGGAACATGCCATTACCTCGTCAATTGATCCACGCGGCTCTTGCCGGTGCTGTAATATTTTGCCTGTGGGTGATGGATGATTATTGCGGCAGTGGATTGCTCCGGAACCAGTTGAAAGGCAGGCGTCAATGACATGCCCAGTTCCTTTTCAGCTGGCAACAGGTCGAAAACCTTGCGGTGATCTTCCAGGTCAGGAACTGCCGGATAGCCCCAGGAGTAACGTTTCCCCTGTCCATGAGGGATACCCAGTTCACGCCGGATATGCTGATGCAAGTACTCAGCAGTAGCTTCGACGGTCTGAACCGCCAATCCGTGCAGGAAATATGCTTCGGAGTAGTCGTTGGCGGCCTGCAGCGCATCGAATTTCCCGGTGGCGGCCTGGCCAACCATAACGACCTGGAAAGCAACCACATCCAACTGACCGGAATTGAGCGGGGCAAAGTAATCCGACAGGCACAGATGATCATCATCGGGCTGGCGTGGGAAATTAAACCTGGTCAATTCGATTCCAATCCCCTTCCCACCTGGCTTTGGAAGCGGTGAATAAATGATCAGATCATCCCCATCCGCCTGGCAGGGGAAGAGACCGTACACTGCCTGCGGTTTGAGCCAACCTTCTTTAAGGGCGGCATGTTTCATTTTCTCGAGACGGGCATCGAACCTGGGTTTGAGTGATTCCCATTCCGCTCCGTGTGTGTTCTTAGCTCCCCAGGAAAGACGGTAGAGTTCATTGATATTAAGCTGCTGGAAAATGATCTCAAGCGGCATCGAGCGGACAACTTTCGGGCCAAACGCAACCCCACCAGGCAACGCAATCGGATGAGGCACGATGGCGGAGTGTTGAACGGTTGTCCGGTCTGGGCGGGTAGAGGTCGCGCGGCCCACTTCCAAATCGGCTTCTTTGCGGACTTGCTCCAGCAGGGCAGGTTTGCGCTGCGGGTCAATCAACTGGCCCATAGTTTCCAATCCTTCGAAAGCGTCTTTACAATAGAACACTCCCGGTTCATATGGAGAGCCGTTTTCGGTAAAAAGAATGCGGCGGCCAAAACGACGATTGATGGCTGCGCCACCCACCAGCACCGGAAACTTCAGTCCGCGGCGTTGCAGTTCGTTTACGATGAGCGGCATCTGCTTGGAGGTACTCACCAGCAGCGCCGATAAACCAATCGCAGTGGCATTAACCTCGACCGCCCGGGTGATGATGGTTTCGGCGGGGACCTGTTTGCCAAGGTCAATTACGGTGAAGCCATTATTGGCAAGGATGGTCTTAACCAGGTTTTTTCCGATGTCGTGCACATCTCCGTAAACTGTAGCAATCACGATCGTCCCCTTGGTGACCCCTTCCACTTTTTCAAGGTAGGTTTCAAGGTGTCCAACGGCTTTCTTCATTACCTCGGCAGACTGCAACACGAAGGGCAGGATCAATTCGCCCGCACCGAACTTGTCTCCGACTTCCTTCATGGCAGGCAAGAGAACGGTATTGAGAATGTGGACCGCAGTTTCGTGTCTGCCCACCAAGACTTCCGAAGTCTTTGAGACTTCTGAAGTCTCACGGTTAATAATCTCATCTATATCCGCCTCCACCCCTTCCTTGTGGCGGTGGAGGATGCGCCAGTGCAAGCGCTCTTCAGCGGTCATGCCCCCGGTTGGATCCACAGATACGTTAACGGCTGATTCTGGCGAGACATGCTCAAAATGTTCGATGAAGTGCTGTAATGCATCCGGGGGGCGGTTGAAGATCAGGTCCTCGGCCAATTCTTTCTCGTCAGCTGGGATGTCCGCATAGGGGGTAACCTGGGCAGGATTAATAATTGCCATATCCAAGCCGGCCTGGATGCAATGGTACAGCATAACCGAATTCAACACGGGACGGGCTTGTGGAGCCAGACCAAAGGACAGGTTCGAGACACCCAATGATGCCAGCACTCCTGGCAGGTTCTGCTTGATAAGCCGGATGCCTTCCATGGTTTGAATGGCCGAATTGGCGAACTCCTGATCGCCGGTAGCCAGAGTGAAGGTCAGTGCATCGAAAACCAGCGCATCCGGACGCAGGCCATGTTCGGTGACAGCAATCTTATAAATGCGCCGGGCTACTTCAAGCTTGCGTGCAGCAGTTTTTGCCATGCCGCTCTCGTCGATGGTCAGCAAGATGACAGCAGCATTGTAGATCCTGGCCAGGTCAAAAATCTTATCGGCCTTCGTCCGACCGGATTCGAGGTGGGTAGAATTGATAAGACAACGTCCTGGAGCAGTCTGCAGGGCTGTTTCAAGTACATCCAACTCGGTCGAGTCAATCACCAGCGGCACGTCCACTCCCATTTCCAGTTTTTTGACCACATTGTGCATCAAGACAATTTCATCCGGGCGCTCAGTCACTGCCGTGGATATATCCAGGGCGTGCGCGCCGAAGGTCACCTGCTCACGGGCGATTTCGAGAATGGCATCGTAATCCTCCGCGAGCAGCAATCGCTTGAATTTCTTACTGCCCTGGGCATTACAACGCTCTCCAATCAGGAGCGGTGGTGGATCCTGTTGCATGTTGGTGGCGGATACGGCAGATGACAGGCGGGCAGTTGATTGATCCGGGCGAGCAGGATGGGGATGGGAACCGAGTTTCTCGACCAGAAGTTTTAAATGAGCCGGGGTAGTGCCACAGCAGCCCCCCACAACTGAAATATTATTCTTATCGACGAACTCCATCAGCGCCTGCACGAACGGTTCCGGTTCGAGCGGGTAGACTGCCTGGCCATCCACATTGAGCGGCAGACCGGCATTGGGGATGCAGGAGACCGGCAGGGTGGATTGCTCCCCGAGGATGCGGATGGGCTCGCGCATATGCTCTGGACCGGTGGAACAGTTCAAGCCGATCACATCGATAGGCATACCCTCGAGAATGGTAAGAGCAGCAGCCATGTCAGTGCCCAGCAGCATACGGCCAGTGGTATCCAGTGTGACCTGTGCCTGGATAGGCAGGTTGGCACCGGTCTCGGCAAAGGCCTTTTGGATGCCAGTGATGGCAGCCTTGACTTCGAGGATATCCTGGGAGGTCTCGATCAATAACAGGTCAACCCCGCCCTGGATGAGACCGACGGCCTGTTCACGGAAAACGTCTACCAGTTCAGCAAAGCTGACCTTGGAAAGATCTGGATCGTCGGCAGAAGGGAGCCGGCCGGAAGGACCGATGGAACCGGCTACAAATCTTTCCCTCCCTCCAGCTTTCTCCCGCAGGACGAGGAAACTCGCTTGATCTTCCGAATTAAGCGCCTGGGATATTGGAATGCGCGCATACTCATCCGCCAGCCGGCGCGCCAGAGAGGCGGCAGCGGTGTTGATCTCGATGACCCGGTCAGCCAGTCCGTATTCGTCTAATGTCAGGCGGTTGGCGCGGAAGGTATTTGTCTCGATCACGTCCACACCCACTTCGAGGAATGAACGATGAATCTTTTCGACCGCTCCGGGGTTGGAGATGACCAGGTAGTCGTTGCAGCCGTTGAGCTTCTCTCCGCCGAACTGCTCCGCGGTGAGGTTCATCTTTTGCAGGTTGGTGCCCATCGCGCCATCAAAAACCAAGACCTTTCGATTGAGGGCATCCAAATAACGGCGATTGGTAAAGTTTGTTTGCATGGTTCATTCCGATCAATAGCACTGCATAGCAGGATACTCAAACAAGTCTTTCTGCCGAAAATTCAGCGACAGCCTTATTCGGTAAAAAAATCGATTCCGCACAGGTAGAAAGCTAATTCGGACGATTCTGGTTGACTTTTATCACAGGCGCGCAGGATTGTCAAATCGCTGCCGAACTCCTTTAGCCAATTAACCCAAAAACGACATTTTCTTGACTTTTACCCCCCATTTGTGCTAGATTAAGGTATCTTTTTTGTTGAGGTCTGTATGCATCACGAACGCGTTTCTGAGAACGTTTATTGGTTCCAAAGTGAAATCTATGCACAGGTTACGGCCGGTGTAGTCGCCGGGCCACAATGGGCCATCGTCATTGACACGCTGGCCCTGCCTGAAGAAACCCTTGCCATCCGCGATTTTGTAGAACACGAAATTGGGATCCAGGTGCGCTATGTGATCAACTCCCATTATCACGCTGATCATACCTGGGGCAACTGTTTCTTCCCTGGAGCGACGATCATATCTCATACTTTGTGCCACGATCTGATGGCTGAGCGGGCCATTCCGGCGCTTGAGAACGCACGCAAGCAGAATTCGGCTTTTCGCCAGGTTAAGATTGTCCTGCCGCACCTGACATTCGACCAAGGCGTGCTGACCTTGCGCGTGGGTAAAAAGAACCTGACCATCATGCCCGCCCCCGGACACAGCGCTGACGGGATTGCAGTGTTGATAGAAGAAGACCGTGTCCTCTTCGCGGGGGACGCCTTTATGCCTCTGCCTTACGTAGTGGACGGCGATGCTGATGAAATGGCCGCGACCATCAAGAAAATCGGGCGTATGGGTCTGGAAAACATCATCCAGGGGCATGGTGACATAATCCTACGCGGTGAGATTGAAGCGGCTGTCAGAGAAAACCTGAATTACCTTACCAACATCCGAAAAGTGGCTAAAACAGCCGCCCGGCGCAAAGTTCCCGCGGATTATCTTGACGAAAATAATGTCGAGAGCAGCGGGAAGAGCCGCGTCAACCTGAGTGGTCTGGCCGAAGAACTGCATCGCCGCAATTTACGGGCACTGCTCCGGCAGGAACAGGCAGAAGCAGAGGCTGCCAAACAGAAATAATAGAACAGCTGCACCCCTAATGTGCGGCGGCTGGTTTTATTCGCTCCTGTTTGATCCCCTGGCCTGCCTGCGTTTGTCGAGCATCTCGGGAAATCCATGACGACGTTCTGTGCCTTCTATAAGATGCTTAATATTGCGGCGCAATGTCCAGAACATTAAAATCTCAGCCAGTATGCCATAAATAATATATTGCCAAGGGCCAAGGCCGAGGGCTGCCCGCACTCCAAAGATGATAATGATCATCAACCCAATACTTAATGTGGTGACTGATGCATAACCAATCCCATACCAGATCAACAGACCGATTGGAATGAGGATAAAGGCCACTGGCGGCCAGAGACCGAGGGCGCCCCCTCCGGCTGCAGATCCACCGGCGCCACCATGCAAGCGTATGCGGCCGTCTATCCCGCGTTCAATCATAAATATCGAGTAATTATGCCCAAGGATCGCCGCAATAGGAGCAATAGCATGGATCCACATGTTGGGGGTCAGCGCCTGCGCCAACCAGACCGAAGCGGCAGATTTTAGAATATCCAGAATAGCGGTCAGAAGACCGGCCCAGAGACCTGCAGCACGCATGGCGTTTGTTCCACCTGTCCGGCCGCTTGCAATAGTACGGACATCCTTGCCTGTCATCAGTTTTACAACAGCAAGGCCAAATGGGATGGAACCAAGAATATACGAAACAACCATGATACCGGCATAAACCAGTAACTGCATTAAATACTCCTCAATTTATGAACTCTGGCACAATTGATAACACAAAAAAACAAAAAAGGACACTGCAAGCCGTGTGCGATGCAAAAAATGGCTTGATTTTCGTATAGAATCATGTATAATATTGTTGGGTAGGGAATCCTACACAAAACGCATCTCTGTTTCAGAGATGCTTGTATTTTTTCAGGACAAAACCATGACTGCTACATTCCTGACCAAAGAAGGCTACCAGAAACTGGCTGATGAGCTTGAATTCCTGCGCACCACCAAGCGCAAGGAAGTGGCTGAGCGTTTGCACGAGGCCATGGAAGGGGGGGAGTTGATCGAAAATGCCGAATATGAGGCTGCCAAAAATGAACAAGCCTTTGTAGAAGGGCGAATCCAGGAATTGGAAATGATACTGGCTTCGGCCCGCATTATCGAGGAACAAAATACTGACACGACCACAGTTCAGGTTGGTGATACCGTCGTTGTCAAAGAAGGCAGCAACAAACCAGAAGAATATACCATTGTCGGTGCCGCAGAAGCGGATCCGCGCAAAGGCAAAATCTCTAACGAATCTCCGCTCGGCCGGGCCTTGCTCAATCGCGGGATAGGCGATGATGTGACCGTTGAAGCTCCAGGCGGAACATTCAAAGTCCACGTAGTAAAGATCAAATAGGCCTGGGGCATGCCCTTGTCAGGTCCCGCGCATCATACGAACTGCGCGGGGCTTTTTTTGTTTTATCACCAAGAGCCCAATCAAGAGAATAGCTAGGCGATGGATGGTAAAATACCGTCAGAAAGGTTTCAGCATGACCGAATACACTTCCCTTGAAAAAATCCGTCTCGAGAAGATCGATGAACTTGGCAAAGAAGGGATTGAGTCATTTCCCACCCGGGCCGAACGGACACATACGAGCGCCCAAGCTATCGCGGCCTTCGAAACCGCCGAGAAGGCTGCCCCGGAAGGCCAACCGGCTGCCGAAGTGAAAGTTACTCTGGCAGGGCGTATCCGTGCCACTCGTCCCATGGGCAAAATCACATTTGCTCATATCGAAGATGGCGACGGGCGGATTCAGTTGTTCTTGCGTGTGAATGACCTTGGTCAGGCACGGATCGACTTCTTCGACAAGATGTTTGATCTGGGTGATTTCATTCAGGCTGCGGGAGTCATGGTTCGTACGCGCACCGGAGAAGTGACACTGCTCGTCCACGACTTCCGAATGTTGGCCAAGGCCATCAGTCCGCTCCCGGCAGCCAAGGACGAGGTAATGGAGAGCGGTGAAACAGTCCGGCACGCGGCATTGGAAGACCCGGAATTGCGCGCCCGCCAACGCTACGCAGACCTGGCAGTCAACCCGGATGTGCGTGAAACCTTCCGTAAGCGAGCCGGAATAATCCGGAACCTGCGTGAATTTCTCGATGATCACGGATTTCTGGAGGTTGAGACGCCCATCCTGCAACCCATCTACGGAGGAGCAGCGGCCAAGCCGTTCACCACGCATCACAACCAGCTCAAGCAAGATCTGTACCTGCGAATTTCCTTCGAACTCTATTTGAAACGGTTACTAGTTGGAAACCTAGAGCGCGTATATGAGATAGGGCGCGATTTCCGAAATGAGGGTGTTTCCTACAAGCATAACCCGGAGTTCACACAATTGGAGTTCTATTGGGCATATGCGGATTATCTCCAAGTAATGGACCTGACCGAACAAATGGTATCGAGTGCCTGTCAAAAAGTAAATGGAAGCATGAAGGTGACCTACCAGAGCTACGAGATCGATTTCACCCCTCCGTGGCAGCGATTGGAAATGCGGGTCGGGCTAAAAGCTGTTACCGGGATTGATATCGCCGAGCATGCTGATGCTCCAAGCCTGTACAAAGCCCTAACCAAAACCGGAAAACAACCGGATCCAAAGGCAACACGGGGCAAATTGATCGACTTCATGCTATCGGAATTTCTCGAGCCGACATTAATTCAACCCACTTTTTTGTATGATTACCCACGCGATATTTCTCCGCTGGCAAAATCCAAACCGGGTGATGCGTTGACCGTGGAACGCTTCGAGGGCTACGTGGCCGGGTTTGAGCTCTGCAATGCTTTCACCGAACTCAACGATCCACTCGACCAGGAACAGCGTTTCCTAGAAATGGGCCGCGATTACGCCTCAGATGATGAAGAGAAGCATCCCATGGATGAGGATTACCTGCGTGCCATGCGGTACGGAATGCCACCCTGCGGCGGTTTTGGCATGGGTGTGGATAGATTGACGATGCTCCTGACAAATAAACACTCCATCCGCGAAGTGCTGTTATTCCCGCATTTACGGGAAACCGAAGGCTAACTGTCCTTTCGTTAATAAAACGAAATCGCTCCGGGAGAGGATTGCCTGGAGCGATTTCGTCAGAAGAATAATACCAGGTGTAGAATGCCAACCAACCAGATGTCCACAATTCCTGTTTTCCTTGCACTTGGCACCAACCTGGGAGATCGACCCGGAAACCTGAGAGCTGCCATCGCGGTCCTGCCACCGCTTGTGATAGTGCATGAGCAATCTTTTATTTACGAAACGACGCCTTGGGGCATTACAGAGCAACCCAACTTCTTAAACATGGTCATTAAAGGGGAAACCTCTCAAATGCCTCAAGAACTCATAAAAAACCTGAAATCATTAGAGACCGAGTTGGGCCGGATCCCCTCCATCCGCTATGGGCCGCGTAAAATTGACATTGACATTCTCTTCTACGGTGATCTTATCCTGACCACACCCGAACTAACTCTACCCCATCCGCACCTGCACGAGCGCGCCTTTGTGCTTGTTCCTCTGGCAGACCTGGCCCCGGATTACATCCATCCGATCATGCGGAAAACGATCCGCCAATTGCTGGCAAATGTGGACGCTGCTGGTGTGAAAAGGTATGGATAAAGCAATCGATCTGCTTCGTACAGAACCTGCCCTGGCCTGGAAACTGGCAGTGAATATCCTTGGAAAAAAAGAGGATTCACCTGACGCCCAGCTCGCCCGAGATAAAGTACAACAAGCCGTGCTGGTAAAGACATTGATCGAAACCTGCGACCGCAGGCATAGCGCTTATAGAAAATGGGACGGGGCGCACTGGGTCCTGTCCATTCTTGGTGACCTCGGCTATCCGGACAATAATGGAACCCTGCGCCCGTTGATGGAAGATACATTCAACATATGGATGAGCGAGGAGCATGAAACCAACAACCTGTGGGTAATCGATGGGCGTGTAAGACGCTGCGCTTCACAGGAGGGGTACGCCGTCTGGTGTTCGCTGCGGCTGGGTTTTGCAGATAGTCGAACAGAAGAACTGGTCAGCCAGCTTTTGAGATGGCAGTGGCCAGATGGAGGATGGAATTGTGACAGGCATCCTGGAGCAGACACATCTTCCTTCATGGAAACGTTGATCCCGTTACGGGCATTGGCGCTGTATGCCACACTGTCAGGAGATGCAAGAGCCACGGAAGCTGCCGAACGCGCTGCTGAGGTTTTTCTGAGGCGCCAGATGTTCAAGCGCATCAGCGATGACCATGTGATCAACGATCACTTTGTCCTGCTCCATTACCTGTGCTATTGGCACTATGATATTCTATTCGGCTTGAAGGTAATGGCCGAAGTTGGTTACATCAGCGATCCGCGCTGCGCCGCCGCATTAGCCTTGCTTGAGTCCAAACGCTTGCTGGAGGGGGGATTCCCTGCCGAGGAGTCTTATGCCCGCACCAATCGCCCAGAAGTGAGTGGTTTTTCGCCTGTCAGGTGGGGCAGGACAAGCAAAAAAATCATGAACCCGTTCGTAACTGCGGACGCTCTCTACGTGCTGAAGATGGCGGGGCGTTTACGGGAAGCAGTATAATCATTCTAACAGGAGACCTCCCATGATTGAACCCAAGCCCCTTCATTGGAAGCCCGAACCCGGAATCGGTTACACCGTCTTCCGCCGCCCGGATGGAGGCATGAGCCTGACCTTCACTGACCTGTCTGATGCCACCATCCATCACTGGCATGATTTTGCACTGGAGCATTTGCTTGGCTCAGACCGCCTGACTCGCAACCTGTACGATCTGCGGCAGGTGAAAGAAATTCCAGTAAAAGCTGTCAATGTTGCCATCGAAGTCAACAGCGACCCGGCCGCACGCAACATCCGTGTGGCTGTGGTGGTTGCCAGCGATAAAGTGGCCAACACCGTGCGGGAGTTGTACTACCAATCCTTACCGGAGACTTCCGCAGCCATCAAGATCTTCTCTGACATCGAGGTGGCGGAAACCTGGCTCAGCCGTCCACTTGACCAGATGGCTTGATCTCATCGGTTAGCATAACCTGGCTGTAGCCCGACAGGATTGCACATGCATCCATTGATTTTCGGTAAACGTTCCCTAACCTGGGGCGAGAGAACCTACGTTATGGGAATCTTGAATCTCACTCCGGACAGCTTTTCGGGGGATGGGTTGTTGGTTCCACCGCCGTCTGGCTCCCTGCTCAAGCCTAAAGAACCGGGGTTGGAAGAAGCTGGTCGTTTCCTCGCGGCAGGCACAGATATTCTAGATATCGGCGGTGAATCGACCCGTCCCGGCTCCCAACCGGTGGATGCCGAAGAAGAATTACGCACGGT
>Ga0187849_1004144_pt1 | contig 12214 bp, 10 predicted proteins | sample June2016WEW_4_10_2_FD_132412 | JGI IMG/M metagenome (GOLD analysis project Ga0187849, IMG submission 132412) | Peatland microbial communities from SPRUCE experiment site at the Marcell Experimental Forest, Minnesota, USA - June2016WEW_4_100 | ecosystem: Environmental > Terrestrial > Soil >... | reverse complement strand
TGCTGCACCCCGCAAAGATTGGGTACCAGCCTGCATCCGCAAGCAGAAAAGTTCCCCTGTCGCTGATCGACCCCGCCACCCCGAATCCGGGATTGTCAAATGTGGCGGGTTCGCGATCTACCGGGTCGTTAAATACGGCATCAAATGAAATCGAAACGCCAAAGGGCCCCTTGGCGGCGGAGACGCCGGAAAGGGTCAGCTTGCCTGAACTGAAGGAATACTGCGAGGGCTTTCCATTGACCAACACAGATTTGATGTTGGCCTTATCTGATAACAGAAAACTGATCTCCCCGCCCTTACACTCTGCGACCCGGATATGGTCCTGAACTAGCAGCCTGTGTGCTTCCGGCTGCACTTCGACTTTCAGATCGTGATGGCAGACCTCGGCGCCCCATGCCCCTCTGAAGCCGGCTGAAATAAAAATCAGGGCTGCGGCCACATACAGAACTTTGCCCCTGATTCCAAACAGCAGTGGAAAAGACAGCAGAGCGGAGAAGGTGGAAGATTTCACAGATGGATGAAGCATCGGGAGATTATTTGTCAACTCTTGCCATGACCCCTGATCTTTCGGCTTCATAGCATTCCAGCCCCAATCTCACCTCGATCTATTCCACAAAACCTGTCTCTTTCCGGTGAAAAAGCCCGGATAAAGGATTTTCAATCCATTGTCCCACAACGAGAGGCAGCGTCAGGGAAGAAAGCGCTTACGAAAGGTATTGGCCGATTTGCTGCCTATGAACGCCCTGGGTTTTACCGTAATCCGTCAAGGCTCAAACCGGCCGCATGCGCCCGGGCTGGTGTCGGGCTGCATAGACCGAACGGTATTTCGAATTTAGCGCCCTTTGATCATTTTTTCATAGTCGTCATGGGAACCGACCCATACCCATATGAAGCCAGTGCCATCTTCGACAGCCAATGCTCTATGAGCTTGACCGACTCTTGCTGACCACATCTCGCCGACTTTCTTAAACTGCAGGGAGAGGGATGCCTGGGGTTCTTCTTTAGGAGTTTGAAGCTCTTGTCTGCGATTTCCCGGACTTAGTAGGGTAAATCCCCATAGCACCGCCAGAAGCGCTCTGCTGCTCGATGCATTACAGGTCCCTCAGTCTATTATCCTTTTTAGCATCAAGGGCTTCCTTTATAAGGAAGTCAAGCTTGCCGGTTCCTGAATCTTCCGCGATTTGTCTATCCCACCTTTCCCAGTCTTTTTCGAGGAACCAACTGCGGAACTGGCGATACTCCTCTTCAGGTAAGTTGCCAATGGCCGTCTCCAATTCTTGCAGTTTTGTCATTCTCGCCACCTTTCTAGTTTATCGTGTCCTGGTTTCGACCGTACGAGAAGTATAATCCTTAATGTTTGTTAACCCAATCACAGAATTGCGAGGTGAAATTTTCATCATATGCGCAACTGCATTCCTAGCCCGGACCCTGCGTTTACTGGCCGGAGTCCTCAGCGGCAAGCCGTGCGATAGCCGACCAGTCAAGCCTCTCGCCGCCGTGAGCAAACAGGGTCAGGAACCGGTCGCGCAAAAGGCTTGCCAGCGGCATGGGCACGCGAAGGGTTTCCGCAGCGGCAAGGGTCAGGCGTATATCTTTATGTCCCAATGGTGCTGCGAACCCGGCCGGCTCGAACCGTTGCTCGGCAATCAGGGGGCCATAGATTTTATAAATCGGTGCGGAGAAAAGTGTCGAGGTCAGAAGATCGATATACTGGCCTCGATTGATGCCGGCCTTGCCGACGAGCGCCATGGCCTCGCCCAGCGCCTCGATTGTCGAGGCGATCAGGAAATTACCGCTGAGCTTGACCAGGTTCGCGTCTTGGGGATTATTGCCAAAGTTAAAAGTCTTTTGCCCCAGTGCCTCGAAAAGAGGCAGGCAGGCCTCAACCGCATCCGGCGCGCCGGCGGCAACTATGAACAGCTTGGCTGCAGCCGCCGCTTCCGGTCGCCCGAAGACGGGTGCTGCGACGAAACGCTGGCCGGCTACTGCGTGCGCAGCGGCAAGCCTTTCCGATAACGCGACACTGATCGTGCTCATGGAAATGTGGATTGCACCCTTGCCCAGGCCGCCTGTCACGCCTTCATCGCCGAACGCTATGCTTTCAACGGCGCCGTCGTCCGCCAGCATCGTAATGACGGCCTCGCCCCGGCAGGCGTCTGTCACCTTGGCGGCCGGGTGCGCACCTTGGTCCACGAGCGCTTTCATTTTGGAGGCCGTTCGATTGTAAACCGTGACTTCATGGCCGGCCTTGATCAGGTTCGCCGCCATTCCGAATCCCATGTTCCCAAGTCCTATAAATCCGACTTTCATGACCTCATTCCTCCTTTTTCCCGCTGTGCACGTTTTGGGCTTTTCTTTTTCCCTGACGCACGCTCATCCCAGCCATTCAGGATTTTGCCAAGTGCCGTCGAACCTGTGCGTCGTCTTGTATAGCTCGTATTTTCCGATCCGCGCCGCCTGAGCGGTTTTAGCGAGAAGAGCTTCGATTTCGTTTGACTTCATTGGCCGGAAACTCCTCGTATGATAGACTTAAATATACTCAGTACAAAATAACGTAAAGCCGGTAAAAAAAATATCAGTTCCGATTGCATAGGCTGGGTATTATGCTTTGCTATATAGCACTTAGAGCCCGATTCATACCATTAACGCTTGGCGTTAGATAACAAGGCGGAGCCATCCGGAGAGAACAGCGATTAAGGCTGGTGCGGTTGGAGGCAAGCCAAGCGTTAAGCGCATTGGAAAGTGAAGCGTATCCGATGTCAGAATCACGCTCCGCGAGCTTCGAGACACTTCACTTCGTGAAGTGCTCTTGCTGGCCTCCCCTAGCGACGTGTGAGCGCGTAGCGCGAAGGCCGACCGCACCACGTGTCTATCGTCCGCGTTGGGCGTTAGCGGGAGGCCTTGCCGCGTTCAGCGCCTGATCGATTATCCCCATGGAGTCACATCCGGTGATCACGACGCTGGTCGGGAGGTTCATAGCATAATGCAAACATTCTACCGGAGTCACCGTCTTACTTTCGAGAATGAAGGGATCGCCCAACGGCTTCATCCCTAATATGCCTATATCGGCCTTCACGAGCAGCGGCACGACTTTCTTTTCGAAGCTTTCATAATGAGCGTCCATCACATTCAGCGGCATCTGCACCGTGTCGAATCGGAATTCATGGCTCTCGGCCGTGTCGAGCATCTTCAAATGGATGTCCGGGTCTTTGTGCCCGGTGAACCCTATGTAGCGAATCTTTCCCGCCTTCTTTGCCTCGAGTGCCGCCTCTATTGCCCCGCCCGCTGCAAAAATTCGGGCCGGATCTTCCATACGGATGATTTCGTGAAACTGCAAAAGATCGATGTGATCGGTCTCAAGCCTCTGAAGCGATTCTTCGATCTGCCGTGCAGCCGTTTTCTTATCGCGTCCGTCGGTCTTGGTCATCAGGAATGCACGCTGACGGTAGCCGTCGCGCAGTGCCTTGCCCATGCGGATTTCGCTCTGCCCACCGTTGTAGTCCCAGCAATTATCCAGGAAATTGATTCCATTGTCGATCGCGGTGCGGACGATGCGAATACTCTCCGTCTCATCGAGTCCCGGCTTACCGACGTGAAAACCGCCCAGCCCTATCAGGGAGACTTTTTCGCCTGTGCTGCCGAGTGTGCGGTAAGGGACTTCCCCCACAGGTTCCGCAACACCGGGACCTAATTGGGCGCTAATCAGAGCACCAGTGGCAATTCCCAGGAATTGCCTGCGCGTAACCGCTGAATTTTCGGCAGATTCGGTTTCGTTACGATTTTCGCCTCCAACTCCCGCCGCACTTATGGCGCTTCCATCATTTATCATTTGAACTCTCCATGGTAAGGTAACTGCCTTGGTTATCAATGCCGGTTTCGATTGACGGTAATCCAAAAGTACGTTTGATACCGCTTTTCGTTAAGTGCAGGGTGAGGGCAAATTCTGCGACACAAGCTAAGTTCAATGCCCCCGGATGACAAGATCGTGCCGACAGTCATTGCGGGAGGTTATCTAATGTGTATTTTAAGGACTTCGGGCTGTAATCTCTCCGAAAGGCGTCAAATAAATTAATTCAACCTGGGGGCAGGGTTAACAACAAACAAGATGCCGCATGGCTGGAGGAATCTATGAATGTGATTGAAAAAGCCCTGGCGGAAGGACGATCGGCACTCAGTGAGCACGAGTCCAAACAGTTGCTCTCAAGCTTTGGCATCCCGGTGACCAATGAGGTTATCGCCCGAGATGCCATAGAAGCTGCTTCGTCTGCCGCAGTTTTAGTTGGATTTCCCGTCGTCCTGAAGGCATCAGGGGCTAGTCTGTCTCATAAGACCGAACTTGGAGGGGTGGCGCTTAACCTCCGGACCGGGGAAGAAGTGAGAAAAGAAGGTGAGCGTCTTTTGAAGATTCCGGGGTGTGAAGCCCTGTTGGTTCAGGAAATGGTTAAAGGTGGCCGGGAAATCGTCTGCGGCCTGATGAGAGATACTCAATTGGGACCATGCGTCATGTTCGGGATCGGCGGCATATTGACGGAGGTTCTCGAAGACATCGTGTTTCGCATCGCCCCTCTGACACTTTCGGATGCTCGAGATATGGTTGCGCAGATTCGCGGGAAAAAGATCGTCGAACCCTTCAGGGGAGAAGAGGCTGCCGACATCGATCGGTTGTGTCAAACCCTTGTGGCTTTGGGGCAGATTGGAATCAAATACGCTGACGTGCTCGAAATCGATATAAACCCTTTGAAGATTCGCCCAAACGGAAAATCTGTGGCGGTGGACGCTCTTGTCGTTCTCAAGGCGGCTGAGAATCCGCCTGTCACAAGTAGCGCGATGAAAGGAAAACTCGGTCCATTTTTCGAACCCGCCGGCGTCGCAATCATTGGGGCCTCCGCTACTCCCCACAAGGCGGGAAACGACGTGATAAAAAATATTCTGGCCAATGGCTATGGCGGCAAGCTCTTCCTGGTCAATCCAAAGGGCGGGGAAATTCTCGGCTCTCCGGTTTACACTTCTATCGCCGGTTTGCCTGAGGGAATCGATCTGGCCGTCATCATTCTACCCGCAAAAGATACAATCGGGGCCCTGCGAGAATGCGCCGCAAAGGGAATCGGCCATGTTGTGCTTTCCGCCGGAGGTTTCGCCGAGGTGGATGAAGCCGGCGCCGGGATTCAGCACGATCTCATCGATATAATCAAGAAGACCGGGGTCCGCGTCATGGGGCCCAACACATCGGGTCATACCTCAACGCCCCATAGGTTTACTTCCACTTTTTTCCCACTCGGCAGGATCCGGCCCGGCAAAGTATCCTATGTTGCCCAGACAGGCAATTTTGCCACCCATACCATGAAGCACATACTGACGGCCGAGCATTTTGGAGTCTGCCGGGTTTTTGGCCTGGGAAACAAGATCGATATCGACGAAAGTGACGCCCTGGAGTATCTGGCCGAAGACCCGCACACGAGTGCGATTATCATGTACCTTGAAAGCATCAAACGGCCGGGACGCTTTCTGGAAATTGCCGGAGAAGTTACCAGGCTCAAGCCCGTTATAGTCTTGAAGAGCGGCGCCACCGAGGCGGGGAGGCATGCCGCCGTCGCACACACCGCAGCTATGGCCGCTGAGGACCGTCTGATTGACGGCCTGCTTCGTCAGGCAGGCATTGTCCGAATATGGGATTATACCCACCTGATCCTTGCGGGAAAGGCCCTTTCGATGGCGCCTTTGCCGAAGGGCAAAAGGCTGAGTTTCCTCGCCCCGTCCGGCGCTATGCTGGTTACTCTGGCGGACCTTTGCATCCGCTTGGGCCTTGAAGTACCAGACCTTACACCGCAGACTGTAGGGAGGCTTCAAGAAATCAGCCCCCCATTTATTCGGATGAGAAATCCCGTTGATATCTGGGCGGCCGCTTCCGTAAGCGGGGTCGAATTCGGTTACAGGGAGGGCATGGAAGCGGTCCTCAAGGACCCCAACATCGACGCGGTCGTTGCAGTGCTCATGCTAACCGAGGACACCGGCATACCGTCGTTCGACTTTATGGTCGATCTGGCGAGGAGGTATCCTGAAAAACCGGTCTTTATAACCTTTAGCGGTGACAAACACTTCGAGGATGAATGCAAGGCGTATATCGAACCCCTCGGGGTTCCGTCTTTCACCTATATCGAACAGCCCTTCGAGGTGCTCTCAATTCTGTCGCGTTGCGTGCAGGCTATGAACAGACCCAGGTGATCGACCGCGTATCGTCTTCCACCGTAAGCGCTCCGGATGCCGGCTGCACAGCGGGCAGGACGGCCCTGATGGCCGGGGGGACCTTTACAAAAGCGCGTAGGTTTGGTCCCCCGGTTTTCACCCCCCCTTTTCAAAAGGTTGTTTGAGGCAGCATTGGCCGGTTAGGTTTTTTCTCGGCAGTTGCTCCAACCAGAATTTTCCGTCTAGGCAAAAAGCCTCAGTGAGTCCAGTGAACTCGATTGGACCTACACCCAATTCCTTCAATTGAAGTTCATGATTGTTTTCGGCAGATACTATCCAAAATGAAGCTGTATGTCCTTGCGGCAAGACTATATCCCCTGCGAGGAGGACATTAGTTGATGATATATATACTCCGAGTTTACTTACTAAACCATCATCAATGGTAATTTCAACATCTTGAAGCAACGAAATGATGGATATGGTTACGTCGTTCATTCGATATGCGTCGATACTATCTAATCCCATGCACTTGAAGATGTTATTTAGTGCAAGTCCAATTATTGTATTCGTATAAACGGGCTTGAGTGAGAGCAGTTCGCGGCTACCAGAAGTATCGTATAAATAATCTCGGATCTGTTTCAAATATTGTTTCAAAATCCCTCTATCTTTATTTATATGAGCAACAAAATCTGCTAATTGTTTTATAGAAGAAGTATTGTTATGAGATGCGAATCTACGAAGTAAAATTAGCAAGGATAGAATATCCGTCTCGTGGAATCTCCCGAGTTGAATGAGCTTGTGCAATCTGTTGATTAGCCATCGTTCTTTTATGTCCATTAGTGGCCTCATAAAGTCAAACTAGGTTTTCTGTGCTATCAAATGTCGTTCACCAATTCACAGAGCGATAGAATATCTCCTATCAACATATAAGTGTAGACTACGTAACGATTTGCTTCATCACGACCGACAGTTGCGTGTGAGCCCTTTTGGGTTGCTGCAAATACTGCATCGAGCCGATCTCCCAGAAACCCAAGATGAGAACCTACCATCTCGGAAAACCGCTCTGACCCACTCTTATCTTCTGCAAAGCATACGAGACGGTTAATGTAGTTGTCCTGGCCAAGCTTGATCCTCTTCCCAGAGTCGGTGACGCGATCCTCGGAACTCGGCGGGAAGACAGCATCAGCGAAGCTTTGCAAAATGCGGCGGCAGCTGTGAACAGCGTTTGACCAATCCTCTGGATTCGTTGAACGCAAATTTTCGTATACCGAAGCGAATCTCTGGATTGCATCAGGAATGACGGCACCAATCTTTCGATCTACTGATTCCCGAACAGCAGCAAATACGTTCTGGGCAACCCCAGAGAATTTTAGTTCATAGTGCCGTCGCGCTGCATACTGGTATATGAGAGAACGTCGGCTTGCAAGACGCTGGGATGCAGTAAGAAGCCTCGAGTGCAAGCCCTGACGTTCATACCAATTCCCCATCGGGGCCATCACAAACTGCTCAGGGTTAGCAGATGAAACCGAGACATCACGGTCACGTGCGGCATCCAACCCGAGTTTACAGGCTTCCAGTTCGTGCTCAAGATGCTCAATTGACTCCAAAAATGCAACAGTGCGCGTCTTCCCTTGCGAATTGGGAACATTCTCCTCGTAAGTTCGATTGGCCATCTGCAACAGAGACCATACCTTGGGTGTAACTCCAGTCGGGGTGCTTGGATATCCACTTGCCTCATAGTGAAACACGCTCTGTGCTTCAACGTGGTTCAGTAATCTAGCAAGGCGGCTTGCTTTTAAGGCAGCAGAAGGCAACGGAACTCGGCTAAGTTCGATATCTTTGAGAATGTCTGAGGAAAGCTCTAAGGCCTCTTCAAGAGCTTCGGGAGTAGGAGGAATCTCCTCTTGCATGCGCGTCCTTCCGAAAAGAAGATCGATATTCCAAGCCCAGTCGAGTTTCGGCTTTATTGCATCCATTATCACACGATTAATTGGAAGGGATAAAGCAGAAAAACAGAACAGCACTAACGCACTCTCGCTCGCACACCTGCCCTAGCACGCCCCTGCTAACCCCTACAGCACAACTTCTGTTCGAAAGCGCGTGTAGAGAGTTTTCTTTACCATGACGGGGGTCTCTGAGAGCTTCTAGCGCCCGCACACGAGGCATGCCGCCATAATGGCCATCCACGTATGAAGCGCTTTGTGACCGAGCAAGCTGTTCGAGTTGCGTGAGCCGTTCAGAGCGCGAACGTGGCCGAGCCAAGTTAACACCTCGCCATCCTAAGATCAATTTTCCAGGAATAGACATTTTTCGTCCTCAGAAGGCCCTTTTTGGCCTCGGAATCATTGCTGTAAGAAGCTTGGCGTTCGCGGAGGCCGGGTTCCCGATCCGTTCCGGAAATCCTTCACCCCTCACCCTATCGCGGAAGGAATGCCGGTTACCCGGCACCCCCCGCACAGATCCGTACGTGAGGAATTACCTCATACGGCTCCTACCTTGGGTAGTGACGCAGAGTACACTGGAGCACCCATGAACGAACGCCAAGGTCCACCTGCCACCCCGCGTACATCGCGCAGAACGACATGGCAATCCAGCTCTGCGTCTGAGCCACGGCCATCGGCGCGACGTTCCCCTTGGTCGGTCGCCTTCCCTCCACCATCTCCGCAGGCAAACCGCCCTTGTTCGATGGCTTCTCAGGTACTATGCAACCGTCTGACTTCCCGGAGGCGTACACGCCGGACGTGCGGCACTTAGCCTTCTCCGGCCGACCCGCCCTACCATCTTGGACGGATACCTTCGGGATCTCCCGATTCCCGTGCGAGGAGTTTCCACACATGCCCAGGGTCTTAGACTGCGCGGGACCTTCACATGACTCGCGCCTGTCGCCATGCTTAGTGTTGCCTTCCGCTTGAGTGAACAGTGTCGGCGTCCCGGAGGGGTTGATTTCGCAGCTCGATACTTGGCCTGTGTGTGCCCCTGCCAACGCTTCGCCTGTGTCCTCGCGGGCACCTGCGCATGGCTCGGGGCCGGTGTGGTTAGCTGGACCTTCACCGTATGGCTCTTTCATCCACAACTCCTCGCCGGTTTTAATCGGCGCAACTCACCCCTCACCCTCCACCCTTTGCCCTCCAAAGGCTTTTGATCGGGCTGCTTCAGTGAGTGGAAAAACCACAATGTCTCGCATCTTTTTGGTTAAGTGGGCGAACGATCCTCCCGATAACCATATTATAGCAGGCGCACTGAACCCGAAACCCAAAACTCGAAACACTTCAAGGCAGAGAGAAGAAAATGAAGTGTAGAAACAGGACTTTTCCAACACGCCGTGTACTCGTGGCATCGATCTTCGTGACGGCCCTGTTGCTTGTACCCGCAGGGAACCCGTACGGGGCGGACCTGCAGGATATACAGAAACAGGGTGTTCTTCGTCACCTTGGCATTCCTTACGCCAACTTCGTCACCGGGAACGGAGACGGGCTCGAAGTGGAGCTCGTGAGGCTCTTTGCACAACACATCGGCGTACGCTATGAGTTCGTGGAGACTTCGTGGGGATCGGTTATCGCCGACCTTACGGGAAAAGTCGTTAAACCCAAGGGGGACGACATCGAGATCACCGGTGAGGCGCCGGTAAAAGGCGACATCGTCGCCACGGGCTTTTCCATCATCCCGTGGCGGGAAAAGATAGTCAAATTTTCCACGCCCACTTTTCCGACCCAAGTCTGGCTGGTGACCCGGGCGGACTCGCCACTGGAGCCGATTCAACCTGTTGGGGACATAGAACAGGATATTGCAGCGGTGCAAGCTCTTCTCAGGGGGGAATGTGTTCTGGGAAAGCCGAGTACATGCCTCGATCCCCCGGCCTACAGAATGGAAGAGACGCGCTTCCTGGTTAAGCTTTTCCAGGGGAGTCCAAACGAACGGGTGCCGGCAGTTATTGCAGGAGAAGCCGACTACACGGTCCTGGAAGTCCCGGATACCCTCGTTGCTTTGAAAAAGTGGCCGGGACGTATCAAGATCATTGGGCCTCTTTCGCCTGTCAAGATGATGGGTTATGCCTTCGCCAAGTCATCGCCGCAGCTTCGAGACGCCTTTAACCGCTTCTTCGACCAATGCATGCGGGACGGCACTTACAGGCAACTGGTGCAGAAGTACTATCCGGCGATTTTTCAGTACTATCCCGAATTTTTTCAGGCAAAATCATAGGACGGAGCCAATAACGCGGGCGTATGAGCATGGTGCAGTCATTCCAATTATGGCCTCGAACAAAATCTGTCACTATGACACTGGCGGCTCTGCTGCTTATCGCCTTCTTGACCTTGCTTATGGGCAAGAACTATCTCTCACAGAAAGAGGTGCAACGATTTGCTCTTGCCGATCTGGGCCGCAACCTGGACAAGCGGGCCGAGACGATCAGCTACTTCTTTTCCGAGCGCAGGAACGATCTCAAGAACCTTGCCGCAAGTTCTGAAGTCGGCGCCTTCTTCGAAAACAAAGCCCTCGGGATGACAATGGAATATGGGCTGAGAGCGAGCCTGGCCATCATTTCCGAGACATTCAGACAGGTCCTGGAAGAACGCAAGCTGGGACACGAGAAGATTTACACACGCATCGCCTTTTTGGAAGCCTCCGGCGAGTTGCTCCTTGACAGTTCGCTGTCGGATCAAAGTCAACACGTTGGGACGGCGATGCGGGAATACCTTACTCCCGATGCTTCGGTCCCGCAGATCATTGTGGAAACAGGTGCCGGTTTAAGCAAAGTACTGATCTCCGCTCCCTGCTATTTGAAACACCGCTATGCCGGCCAGATTGTTGCCTGGTTGCCCATGCAGACGCTGTACGACCATTTCATACCGCAGTCCGGCGGCTCATCCAGCCGTGGCGACTTCCTCTTCTACGGAACCGAAGGCTCGATCTTGCCGCTGCAACTGCTATACAGGAACCCCCATTTGTTGGCCTCCTGTCAGAGCCTCATCGAGGAGGGCCTCCAATGCCGTCCGCGCGAATCCGCTTTCCGGACATCCACTGGAGAGAAGCCTGTTCAGAGCGAATCGGGATTTATCCTTCCCAGACCGTCCGATCCGCAGATGCAAGGTCCTGAACAACACGAACGACTGCTGCGTATTTCAGAAAAAGGAAAGGAACTCATCGCCGTTCGTGCTTCCGTATTGGATACGCAGTTTTTCCTGGTCAACATACTGCCCGAGGATGAGATTATAGGAACCGCGCAGCCGCGGCATTTGCCTATGGCCCTCGGCGCCCTGAGCTTCGCACTCCTTGGTGGTTTGGGCATCATGTGGAGGATCAATTCGAGGAATCTGCTCCTCCAAACGCAGCTCGAAGAGACCACCAGGAGGGAGCAGGCCCTCGAGGAAGTGAACCACGAATTGCACCGGGAGATCGCGGAGCGTGAAAAGGCGGAAAGTGCGGTGCGTAAATCGGAGAAGAGCTATCGAGATCTTTTTGAGAACATAACCGACTCCATTTACACTCATGACCTCGACGGACGATTCCTTACCGTCAATCCTGCCGTGGTTTCCTCACTGGGGTATCCTCGAGAAGAAATTGTGGGCCGCCCCGTAGCTGATTTCATGCATCCCCGTCTTCGCGAAGCCTTCTACCGGGAGTATCTTCCTTTGATGCGGTCTCGGGGCTGGTTCAACGATACCGTCCTGTTTCTTGGGAGTGACGGCGCGCGACACTACTTCGAATGCCGCAACTCCCTGGTTGAGGAAGAAGGTGTCGGGATATATGTGAGGGGTTCGGGACGCGACATTACGGTACGTGAGCTTCACGAACAAGAACTTCGGATTGCCAAGGAAGCAGCGGAAGCGGCCAGCCGGGCCAAATCTCAGTTTCTTGCGAATATGAGCCATGAGATCCGCACTCCAATGAATGGCGTGCTTGGCATGACGGAATTGCTGCTGGGGACAGATCTTGATGAAAAGCAGCAGAATATTGCCAAAACTGTGCTCCGCTCCGGTGAATCGCTCCTGGGAGTGTTGAATGACATCCTGGACTACTCAAAAATTGAAGC
>Ga0187849_1004142_pt1 | contig 12221 bp, 11 predicted proteins | sample June2016WEW_4_10_2_FD_132412 | JGI IMG/M metagenome (GOLD analysis project Ga0187849, IMG submission 132412) | Peatland microbial communities from SPRUCE experiment site at the Marcell Experimental Forest, Minnesota, USA - June2016WEW_4_100 | ecosystem: Environmental > Terrestrial > Soil >... | reverse complement strand
TTCTACTACAAGCCGCGCATCGATAAGGACATGCTGGCACGGCACTCCGAGGGACTGATTGGACTTTCCGCCTGCCTGCGGGGTGAAGTGGCGGTGGCGCTGGCTTCCGACCGCTACGAGGTGGCGCGCCAATCCGCCCACGATTTAAGCGACATATTTGGAAAAGGGAATTTCTTCCTTGAGCTTCAGGACCAGGGCATGGAGGAAGAGAAGCGCATCAATCCGCAAATGGTGCAGCTCTCACGCGAGACGGGCATCGCGCTGGTAGCCACCAATGATACCCACTACCTCACCCAGGCGGACGCGCGCGCTCAGGAAGTGCTGGTTTGCATCCAGACCGGCAAGACCATGAGCGACACGAACCGCATGAAGTTTCGCACCAACGAGTTCTATTTCAAGACTTATGAAGAGATGTCGGCCGTCTTTGGCCGCGACGTGCCGGAAGCGCTGGCCCGCACTCTGGAAATCGCCGAGCGCTGCAACCTGCACCTGGAAGTGAAGGAGCACGTCTTCCCGCATTTTGAAGTTCCCCCCGGGGAGACGCCCGACAGTTACTTTGAGAAAGTCACGCGCGAGGGTTTTGCCCATCGCCGCGAGCGGCTGGAGCGCCTGCGGGCCGCGGGCCGCCTGAAGTACCCCCTGGAAGCCTACGAAGAGCGCCTGGAGCGTGAACTCGCCCTGATCAAGCAGATGCGCTTTGCCGGTTATTTCCTGATCGTCTGGGACTTCATCCGCTTCTCGCGCGAGCAGTGCATTCCGGTGGGCCCGGGCCGCGGGTCGGCCGCGGGCAGCCTGGTGGCTTACTCGCTGCACATCACCGATATCGACCCGCTACAAAACGAATTGCTCTTCGAGCGCTTCCTCAATCCCGAGCGTGTTTCGTTTCCTGACATTGACATCGACTTTTGCCAGCGCGGCCGCAGCAAGGTGATCGACTACGTCACCGGCAAATACGGGCGCGAGAACGTGAGCCAGATCATCACCTTCGGCACCATGGGCGCCAAAGCCGTCATCCGCGACGCCGCCCGCGCGCTCGACATTCCTTACGCGGAAGCCGACCGCATCGCCAAGCTCATTCCCAACACCCTGAACATCACGCTGGAAGACGCTCTGAAGCAGTCGGGAGACCTGGCGCTGCTCCAGAAAACCGATGGACGCGTTGCCGACCTGTTGCAGGTGGCGTCGCACCTGGAAGGCTTCGTTCGCCACGCCTCGACGCACGCGGCGGGCGTGGTGATTTCGCCCCAGCCCCTCCAGGAAATCGTTCCGCTCTACAAGAGCAACAAGGATGAAATCACCACCCAGTACGCGATGGACGACCTGGAGAAAATCGGCTTATTGAAGATGGATTTTCTGGGGCTCACCACGCTCACGGTCATCGACGACTGCTTGAAGCTGATGGAAAAGGCGCGCCGCGAAAAACTGGACCTCGACGCGTTGACGCTGGACGACCCCGCTGCCTACGATTTGCTCAGCAAAGGCCTGACGGCGGGCATCTTCCAATTTGAAAGTCGCGGCATGACCGACATCCTGCGCCGCGTCAAACCCACACGTCTCGCCGACCTGACGGCTTTGAACGCCCTCTACCGGCCGGGGCCTCTCCAGGGCGGCATGATCGACGACTACATCGCCCGGCGGTCGGGCAAACGCCGGGTCACCTACGAACTCCCGCAACTCGAGGAAATCCTGGAAGAAACTTACGGGGTGATCGTATACCAGGAACAGGTGATCCAAATTTTCAACAAGGTTGGGGGCTTTACTCTGGGCGAAGCCGACGTGGTGCGCCGCGCCATGGGCAAGAAGAAAATTGAAGAGATGGTGGCGAACAAGGAGAAATTCCTGGCGGGCGCGCGCACCAACAACGTGTCCGCGGCGAAAGCGCAGAAGCTCTGGGATTTGGTGGAGCAGTTCGCCGGCTATGGCTTCAACAAGTCGCATTCCGCCGCGTATGCGTTAGTGGCCTACCACACCGCCTACCTGAAAACGCACTACCCGGTGGAGTTTATGTCGGCGCTGCTGACGTCGGAAATCGGCAACCAGGACAAGCTCACGCGCTACCTGGCCGAATGCAAAGATATGGGCATCGGGATTCTGCCGCCCGACGTTAACTCGAGCGACCTGGCCTTCACGCCCGCCGGCAACGCCATCCGCTTTGGCCTGACCGCCATCAAGAACGTCGGCGCCACGGCCATCGAATCGGTGTTGGCGGCGCGGCAAAAGCTGGGGCGCTTTGATAACCTGGTGGAGTTTTGCGAGCATGTGGATTTGCGCCTTTTGAACAAACGCGTTCTGGAGAGCCTCATCAAGGCCGGGGCTTTTGATTCCCTCGGTGCGCGGCGCACGCAATTGCTGGCCGTGCTCGACCGCGCCATGGAAATAGGACAGAAACGCCAGCGGGAAGCCGAGAGCGGCCAACATGGCCTATTCATCGGCGGCGCGGACACCCCGCCTCCGCCACCTTTCGAGATGCCTGATGTGCCCGACTGGACCGAGGCGGAGCGCCTGGCGGCGGAAAAGGAAGTCCTGGGGTTCTACGTCACGGGCCACCCTCTGGAAAAGTATATGCAGCGCTTGGGCACGCTGACCCGGCACGACACGTCCTCCATCGAAGAGATGGCGCATGACGCGCCCGTAACGCTGGCGGGGATTCTGCGCGGCCTGCGCGTGAAGCCCAGCAAGAAAGGGGACCTCTGGGCGAGCGCGCAACTGGAAGACCTGCGGGGCTCGGCCGAGTTGCTGGTGTTCCCACAGGCCTACCTGCAAATGCAGAGCGTGCTGAAGCCCGACACCGCCCTGCTCATCAAGGGCCGCGTGCGGCACGAGGAGAATCAGAAACCGCGCGTGGTGGTGAATGAGGCCCGACCGCTGGAAGCCGCGGTAAATGGCGCCAAAACCCAGTTGCGGATTCGCCTCAACCTGGATGCGCTGGGGGAAGGCCGCCTGGATGAAATCGCCAATCTTTTGGCCGCTTACCGGGGGGAGAGTCCGGTGGTGTTTGAACTGGTCCGCCCCGGCGACTTCGTGGTGCGCATCCAGTCCAGCGCCCCCCGCGGCGTAAAAGCTGATGATGAATTGCTGAAGCGGCTGCGCGAACTCTGCGGCGATGAGGCGATTCGGCTGGAAAAACCGGCGCAGGGGATGTAGGGGGGGGAATACGCCAGTGTATTTGCTTGGTTCCACAAATGCCGGGGTTCTTGGCGTCGTTTGGACTGGAAAGAGCGTATAATATTTGGCGTGATACGAGGGGGAACCGGCTGGGCCCGATGTGATCGGAGGATTGCGTATGCCGTTCCAACAGGACGTTGCCTTTGCCGATGAGGTCGGCCAATTTTACGGGAAGTACCTTTCGACGTTCCACAGTGATACCGACCAAGTGCGGGCGGATATCTTTAAGCAGAACGGCCAACTGGTGGTGCACGTTTCATTTCCGACCGGCCTAAAGCCAGAGGAAGTGACGGAGGCCTATGTAAGTGAACTATACGGCTATGCCAAGGAGTACGGTTTCGAGGGCAAGCTGAGAATCATTTATTCCGAATAGCGCAATCCCCATGGCGAAGGTTCGCGTCTCGATTGATCTTCCATACCGACTGTTGCTTCCCGCCGGGGAGTATCCGACGCCGGGAGAAGGCGGCTCGGTTCAACTTCAAGAAACAGTAGCGACAGCCATGGAGGGGGCGATCGAACCAAAAACCCTCGCGTCGATGGTGTCCGACGCGGACGATGGGACCGATGCCCAAGCCTTAACACGTACGCGCCATCAACAGGCCGACCGGCTCTTGCGCCGCGTCAACCACCTTCTGCGCTGGTATCGGGTGGCAACGGGCCAAGCGACGATCATGGAATTGACGCGGGCTCAGGCTAGCCCGTTCCGGTTCACGGTCGAGGGAACCGGCGCGGCATGGGGCGCAGCGCCGTTGGAGTATGAGACTCCGCCACTGCCGTCGCCGGCAGCAGGCAGTCGCGCGGCGTTCGGCGATACGGTGCGCCAAGGGTTGAGCCGCGAAACCGATCCCGATGTGGCCACGCTGAACCTGCTGGATGCCGAGTACGCGCGGCGCGTTGGGCGTTTCCGCGAGGCGGTCTTGCTATGTTGGGGCGCTATTGATTCCACGTTCGTCCGTAAGTTCAAGAGCTTAGTCGATGATCGTTTGAGGGATGATTGGGCCGAAGGGCGCAAGTTCCTGAAAGGGATCGACTTTGGCCTGCGTTACAAAATGACAACGGGGTTGCGCTTGCTCGCGGGCCGCTCGCTCTACACCGAGCCGGATAGTATTTGGGAAGAGCTTTCTGCCAGCTATGATTTGCGGAACAAGATCATTCACGAGGGGCAAATTGCCCACGAGGATGACGCCAAGCTGGCGATCAAGGTGGCACGGAAGATCGTGGAGATTGCAGCATCACTGTCGTAAATTCGGGTGTGCTTGTGGCGACCGTGTCGGGGAAGTGGGTAGCACCGTGAGCACTAGGAGTTCGCAACGATATGGCAAAGGCACCAAACGACCAAGCGATCGCGCAGGAACTGGAAAAGCAAATTGCGGAACTCGAAGGCGTTTCAAGTTCAGCCGCCTCACAGGAAGAAATCGAGCGCCTGCGCCAGCAGGTCATAGCGTTAAGACAGAAAGTGTCTGGTCCCCCGCAGGACGCGTGGGAACGTGTACTCCTGGCCCGCCATCCGCAACGGCCTTATACCCTCGATTACATCCAGATGCTCTGCACCGATTTTCTGGAGTTGCATGGCGACCGCCGCTTCGGGGACGATGCCGCCATGATCACGGGCTTTGCGCAATTCGAAGATCGCCCTGTCGTCGTGATCGGGCACCAGAAGGGTCGCGACACCAAGCAAAAGCTCCTCCGCAATTTCGGCATGGCCAATCCGGAAGGCTATCGTAAGGCCCTGCGGGTGATGGAACTCGGCTCCAAATTTGGCATGCCTATCATTTGTCTTATCGACACACCCGGTGCGTACCCGGGCATCGGAGCAGAGGAGCGCGGACAGGCGGAGGCCATTGCCTACAACTTGAAGGAAATCTGCAAGCTGCGCGTGCCCATCGTGGTGCTGGTACACGGGGAGGGCGGCAGCGGCGGCGCGCTGGCCATCGCCGTCGGCGACGAAGTTCTGATGCACGAAAACGCCGTCTACTCGGTGATCTCGCCGGAAAGCTGCTCGTCCATCCTGTGGCGCGACTGGGACCACAAGCAAGAAGCGGCGCGCGGGCTGAAATTGACGGCGGAGGACCTTTATCGTTTGCAGATCGTGGATCAGGTCGTGCCGGAGCCCGCGGGCGGTGCGCATATGAACCACCCGCAGGCGGCAGAACTCCTGCGGCCGGTTTTGCGCAACTGCCTCGACCGGCTAGGGAAATTGTCGGTGCCCGATCTCCTGAAACGCCGCCAGGAAAAGCTGCGCCATCTGGCGACCTTTGTCAGCGAGACGTAGCGCTCTTTCGCGGGTCATGCTGGGGGTAGCAAGTGTAGCGCGGAGCGGTTTTGTAGGTCCACGGCTTTTCCTTGCCCATAGGGGACGAGCCGCGGACCTACAAAACAAGTCCGCGTTACGCCTGCTGCCGCTTAGGGTCTGGGGGGTTAGCTGCACCATTTCGGCCTTAGCACAGCCAAAAGGTAGTGTTCCGCCCAGCCCCTCAAAGCGTCATCTTCGACTTCCACCCACTGCACTTGGCAGTTCTGCCTGATGTATTCTCTTGCTTCGCGTGGATTGCCGCCAAGGCCTCTTACATTCAATCATCGAAATTGCATACAGTCCGTTAGCCTTCGGTGGTGCTGCTTTCAATTGTTGGTCAAACCGCGCTGGGGGCATCTGGATAAGCTTCTGAAAAATGCGTTCATATTCTTCGATAAACTCGTCCTTACTGTTCATCTTCGCCTCCAACACATAATTCGCGGGGCGTACGAATCATTATTCACCTTGGCGCGTGAGCGGACGGCGGCGGGCCAGTGCGAATTCCCTGGATTCAGCGCGTTCGGCCTTCCCTGTGGAGGCATAAAACTCGGCCGCTTCCTTCTCCAGGGCTTCGTACTGTTCCAGCAGAATAGCGTGGCGGAGCAATTCGTTGGCCCGTTCGCTCCGTGAGCGATTGGAGCAAGTACGTTGCTGGTAGTCGAGAATGGAGCGACCAAGGGTAAAGCCCTTCGAAGATCTGGTGGGTTTGCTCATTTTCTTTAGCCTGTATTAGACACGGTTGCTTGTCAAGCTCCGGGCGCGGGAAGCGTGCTTCCGCGCAGCCGGAATGCCCGGGGCGCCCGAGCACGAGTAGCGCCGGGCCTTGAATTGCCTTGCAATGCTCAGCGTGGTAACATTGCAGTTGGGATCGAGCGGAGGGAACATGGAGCTAACCGCAGTTTTCAAGAAAGTGCCGGAAGGCTACATCGCCTGGGTTGAAGAGTTGCCCGGCGCCAACACCCAAGGCCGGACTCTGGAAGAGACCCGAGAGAATCTTCAAGAAGCCATCCGGCTTGTATTCGAGGCGAACCGCGAGCTGACGGAGCGCGACCTACAGGACGCAGAGGTCCTTAAGGAGTCCGTTTCCGTAACAACCCTGTGAAGCGGCGGGAATTGGTCCGGCATCTGGAGAAGCACGGTTGCCAACAATTACGAGAAGGCAGCCGGCACACCATGTACGTGAATCCGCGTCAGAAGAAGGTTTCCGCCGTACCCCGCCACACCGAAATCAACTCTATGCTGGCTTGCAAGATCTGCCGGGATCTCGAAATTCCTGAACCCGCATGAACGGCTGCGCGGCTTGCCTCAAGTTTCCGCAAGTCGCTGCAACGGATTGACGCCAGTCCCTGCCTCTGGTATTGATTAATATAGCGGCCGCATTCGAGGCTGCGCATCTGCCGGGGCGATGATCAAAATCAAATTTCCTGTTTTGAAGCCTGAGGACTTTCATGCCCTTCGAATCTGACAAGATCATGTTTGAGATTTGCCGGGAGACGCCCTACACGGGGAAGTACCGCGTGGTCTACTTCACGGAGTTGCAGGATCACAACAAGGAAACGGAGATCAGCCGGGCCATGGCGGGCGAGCATTTCTACGACGGCTTCCTTCGCGCCTATCGCAAGGACCAGGCGAAGGAAATGATTGAGAAAATTCTGACGCGCATGAACGAGGGCGGGGAGTTGACCCCGGAGCAGGTTGAATTGGAAATTAAGGCCTTTATGCCAACTTAGGCTGACAGCTCACAGCCGACAGCTTACAGTCACTATCGGCTGTAGGCTGTTATACAGAGCGACATAAATGATGCAGGATTCGGCGGTAGCGCCGGGCTTTAGCCCGGCATGTGCCGCCCCAAAGGGCGGCGCTACTTATGTCGCTCTGTATAGCGGCCAGCTTTCATATATGCCCAACCATTTCTGGCGAAAGGAAGTCATCCAGCCCGCGCTCCACTGCGACGTGGAAGCGGCCGCCGCCGAACAACAGTCGATCTTGGCGGATGATCCGCACAATGCCAACGCCTGTTTTGCCCTGGGAACGCTCCTGCACTTTCAGGGCGCGACCGAGCCAGCTAGCCAATATTTCCAGAAGTCCATCGAACTGGATTCCGGCAACGCGGCTCCCCACCGGCGCCCGGGGCGCATCTATGCCCTTCGCGGCGAATACGAACAAGCCTGGAAGCACGCACGGGCGGCGGAAGCCCTGGGCGCGCGCGATTTGGTGGAGATGCTGGAAAGGTATCCGGAAAAGAAAGGTGACAGGCACTAGTTAATAGTCAACAGTTAATAGTCGATAGTTAGAAGATAATAGATAATCGCAGAGGACTTCCAAAGGTTTACATCGTCAGATAACTATTAACTATCAACTGTCAACTATCGACTGTCCTTCAGCTACCGCCCTGCGGCAAGATTTGGTCGAGCAATTCAGGGGGGCCGGACACATCCAATTCCAGCCGAGCGCCGTCGCGGTGGGTCTCAACATTCTGAAGGATGGGTGGAAGGGCCACGCTGCCTACCGGGGTGGGCTGCTTGGCGGCTTGCTGCAAAAGGCCGATGAGGGTGGCAAAGCCCGCCGCACTTTCCGGCGTGTTGCACACCATAAAGAGCTGAGCGGAGAAGCCGCTGTCCCACTGAACGCGGTAGAGGAGAGCGCGCACGGAGCGTGCCAGGGAGCAGAGATCCACATTTTTCTGACCGCTGGGGGCCAGCCACAACCCCGCCAGATTGCCGGCGGACTTGCCGTTCAGGATTCCCCATTGAGGGGCGGTGCCGTCGAGTTCGCCTTGCCAATTCACAAAGTCGGCGTTCGCATTCAGGGCGTTTATCGAGCCTTGGCGGGCGTCGAGCATGGCCTTTACGTCAACCAAGCGTCCAAAGGCGGCCAGGGAGGTGTCGAAGAAAGTGAAATAGAGGTCGTTGGGGTCGCTCCCGGAGCCGAACGCGTAAAGCTCGGCGCTATCATATTCAAGGACCGGCAGCCCGGTGTGCTCAAAGTATTGTTGGATGAGGGCGGGCTGGAAGCGCCCCGCCGCCAGTCCCAGAAAGCCCGCGGGGCCCACCATCTCGCCGCGCCATCCCAGCATCACCTCGTCGATGTCCTTCTCCGGCTCAATCCCCATCGGGCGTAAGAAATCCTCGAAGGCGTGCAACTGGCGGTTCAGAATCCGCTGGCGAATTTGCGGGTAAATGGAAAGTGAACGCAGCACGGCGAGATTCGTAAAGGCCACCTGAAGGGTGTCGGCGGGAAAAGTATTGAGCGCCTCCCCGGGCAATTGATCCGCCGCGAGCGGGGCGGGGAAGAGAAGCGCGGCAAGCCCGCCAAGTAGCCAAGCCACGAGTACCATGATCCGAATTGGGTGCACCCTGGGCATCGTCAGAATTTCTTCCCTCCGCCGCGCATCGGCGTTGCGGCAACCACCCAGCCGTGCCGGCCGCGGTGTGGTTGCGCGCCACCTGGAATTTCCATCGCGCGCCTGCACCGAATACACCCCACAGGTGATTCTACAACTAATCCGAGCGCTTAGGATGCCCGGAGTGCTGCCGCGGATTACCCCTCGCCAGTCTGGAGAGAGACTTTTCGTCCGCCGGGCATCTGTCTGAAATGATTAACACGCGCGGGGCAGAATGGTTGCACGCGGCAAAGACATTCTGTCCGTTCGATGGGCACAGCCCGGCGCGACAACAAGTCCCTACTAACCCCAATGGGGTTCAATTAAGGTTTGTAACGGTTTGTAAGGGTTTATAAGGGTTTGTCAAGGAAACTGTTCCTTAAACCCCCTATTTGAACCGCATTGTGCTAATCCCCCAGCACGCCGCGGCGACCGAGGGGGGCGGAAATTTACATTTACTACCCTCACTCCTTTGGATCAGAGGTTACTGACAACTGAAAACTGCGAACTGAAGACTTACTCCCCTCGCGCCCGCAAGTTGTTTCGAGTGCAATCGCGAAAATGTGTGGGACTTGTGCGCACGACCTTTTGCTCATATATTATCCGTGCAGCGGAAATTGATGCGCCCAAGGGAAGCCGGTTCTTCACCCGGAGGCGCTTTCCGGAGAGAGCAGCTTATGGACCGCAGAGCTTTTCTGAAAACCGCGGCGGGAATGGGTCTGGCGTCCAACGCGTGGCCCGGCCTTGGCCCGCTTGGGCATGAGGACGCCGCTCCCGCTTATTTCGGGCTCCATCCCTTCATTGAGGCGCACCCGGAAGCGGTCTTCATCCGCCAGACCCATGTGTCCGCGAGAAATGATTCCGAGGGCAAGCGGCGAGAGGCGTTTGAATTAGCTCGGCGCATCTTTACCCGGCGCGATTCGCCCGGCCAGAGTCCCTCCGATAAATTTGCGATCAAGCCCAACATCACCGCGACGCTGGGCAAAGGGCTTCATTTTGCGATCATCACCGACGCCTATGTTGTCGAAGGCCTCATCGATGGACTGCGCCAGTCGGGCGTGAGGGCGGGGAACATCTACGCTCGCGATGCTCTGAATGTGGACCAACCCGGCACTGGTTATCAGGAAATGTCCCAGCGCTCCGGCGTACACTACAGCGACAATGATGGCCGCTCGCCCATGCCCAAGGAGTGCCCGGGGGGCGTGGTGTTCCGCCGCACCAAATACCTCGGCCCGTTCAACTATCCGGATAGTCACCTGATTAATGTGGCGAAACTGAAGAGCCATTCGATGGGCCTAACGCTTTGCGTCAAGAACCTGCAAGGCACCAACATCCATCCTTACATTGAGTTTTGTGCCGGTCTTCAGAAGGCGATTGCGCAGGATTTCCAACCCGACGCCCAAAGTCACGTGGACGACCTTCAGGACAAGCACCAGCAAGCGGGGATTCCGCGCTGGGATACGGCGAAAGCCGGCTGGATGGAAATGTGGATTCAGCGCACCATCGATTCCTACTCGCTCCTGCGCCCGTCCATACTTCTGAATGTCATCGAGGGCATCTGTGCCCAGAACGGTGACGGGTTCACCACCGGCCCCGGACAAGGCGGAGTGCCGGAAATCTTCCTGACCAATGTTCTGATTTTCGGCCGGGATGCTTTCCGCGTCGATATCATCGGGCATTGGTTGGGAGGGCATGAGCCCGGCAATTTCGGCCTCTTTCACATCGGCAAAGAACGCGGCGTCTCCACGGCTCTCAATCCTCGCAATATTCCGCTTTATCGCTGGGAAGACGCCGGGCCTAAGCTCATCCCGCTCGATAAGCTGGCGCGCACGCCGCTGGCGGCTCCCTACCTGGGGAGAGAAGGCGAGCCACGCTTTCACCTGTGCAATGAATCGTATGCCTACCCCACAGAACCACAAGCTGCCTGCCTTAGGGGAGGAGAGTCGCCAGGGCTGCGGGTGTTGGGCCAAACCCAGCCTGGAAACCGCGCCGCATCGCTCACGCTGGAATTCAACCTGCCCCGCGACACGCACGCGCAACTGGAAATGTACAATGCGTTTGGCGAACGGGTGGGCGTCCTGGCCGAAGGGATGATTCGCCGCGGCGTGCATGCTGTGGATTGGATCACTCAGCAGCGGCCCTCCGGCCTCTACACTTGCCGCCTGTGGGCAGAGGGCGTTTCGAATACAACGCCGATCTTCCTCCCGAACCGCGGATAAATGTCCGCCAAGCGTGCCTTCAAACGAAGCAACATCCATGGCAGCGGCGATTTTCGGTATCGCGGGTAATGTCTCTGTGTCCTCCGTGCTTTGAAAAGACGCAACACAGAGGGCACGGAGCTGCTCCGTGATCTCTGTGTGAAATCTTTGAAGGCACAGAGAACACGGGGAATCCACCTTTGCTGCCGGTTGCCCGTTCTGTAAGACGGGCAGCGCCTCAACTGTAGCTCTTGGCCTCGCCGTTCCAGTGGAAACCCAACTTCGGGGGCAAGTCTTCCATCGGCCCCATCCATTGCAACTCGCGGTCAATGTCGGGGTGCAGGCGATACTTTTTGCGCACGGCGTCGAGCGCCGCGCCCTCGATCCGAATCTTCTTCAGGTCGTAGTTTCCCAGTCCCACCTGCCCGCAATACACTAGGTAGCCCACCCACGAGGGGTCGATGCTCATGGCCTCGACCGCCACGCGATCCGCCGCAATGTAATCCGTCGAGGCAATGGCGATACGGGAAGGCACGGGATTGCCGGAGTTGGGGCCATCGCCTTCCATGCCTTCATAGGCGTCGATCACCGTGGCGCCCCAGTTGGGCTGAAGCTTTTGCGCGGTCAGCAGCATGTTGTAGTGGTTCTGGCGCACGCCCACGTGATACTTCCGCTTGTCGCTCCAGGATTTCTCCCCCGGGGGATTGTGCAGCGGCGCGCCCAGCGTCAGGTTCTTCACGGAAAGCGTGGCCACCACGGCGTTATGCGTCTTCATGACGGCCGAGCAAATGACCAGCGCATCAGGATCGAGCAGCCGCGCCGCCAAGCGCACCGGCGTCACGTGCAGGTCAAAATCAATCAGAGGAATGGTCTCGAACCTTGCCTCGCGGTTCAGGTCCACGAGACGGATCTTCTGATCGCCATACTCGCCCGGCAAGCGCGTGTAATGGAAGCTTTCGAAACCCTCCAGCGTGTTGCCCGCGGAGGACTCGGCAATGACGATGGGCCCGCGAAAGCGCGGCGCGAGGTACTCGATGATCCCGCGTAGCGTATCGGCGTTGGTCGCGGCGAGCTGGTTTACCGTGCTGACATTGTTAGGTTTGATGACCACATACTTTTTCTGCCGCAACTTGGGCAGGATCTGATCATCGATGGCCGTGAGGGCCGCCGTTACGTTCTTGCG
>Ga0187849_1004141_pt1 | contig 12224 bp, 8 predicted proteins | sample June2016WEW_4_10_2_FD_132412 | JGI IMG/M metagenome (GOLD analysis project Ga0187849, IMG submission 132412) | Peatland microbial communities from SPRUCE experiment site at the Marcell Experimental Forest, Minnesota, USA - June2016WEW_4_100 | ecosystem: Environmental > Terrestrial > Soil >... | reverse complement strand
GCTTCTCCCCAAACCCGGTGTGCTGTTTCTGGATGAGCCCACGGCAGGGTTGGACCCGCGCACCGAGACGCTGATGATGATGCTTTTCCGCCAGCTCGCCAACCAGGGCTCAACCATTGTCATTACCACCCACTTGCTCGGGTCATTTGGTGTGCTCGATAAAGTTGTGGTCATGGTGCAAGGCCGGCTGGCGTATTACGGTCCGGGAACAAAATTCCTGGAGTATTTCAAGGCGGAAACTCCTCCCGACGTTTATGACGACCTAACGGATAACAACACCGTTCCTTATGCGCTGGAGTTGAAGAAGAGATTTCAGAACGCCCCCTTGTACCAAAACCTAGTAGTGGACCCGCAGCGAAATATTCCGGCGGAGCAGACCATGGCGAGCGGCGCGCAGAGTCAGGCGCCGACCCAGGAAAGAAGATTCAGTCTGCGCCAGTTCACCACCCTGCTGCAACGCACTTGGGAACTGAAATTCAGCGACCGGGCGCAAACCATTCTGCTCTTCGGTCAGGCTCCCCTGGTGGCTTTGCTCGTAGCCTTGATGGCGAGCGGGCCCAACCAGGTGCAAACCATCTTTATGGCGATGTTTTCGGCGCTCTGGTTCGGCTGCTCGAATGCCGTTCGGGAGATTGTGGATGAGCAGACCATTTACCGGCGGGAACGGCAGACCGGACTGAAGATCCCTTCGTACATCCTGTCGAAACTCGCGGTTTTGTCCTTCGTGGCGTTCGTGCAGTGCTTTTCGGTAGTGCTCATCTGTTTGTTCATCAATCACGCGCTGTCTCTGAGCCTGCCGGAAGCCGGCGCGGCCATCCTGATTATGTTCCTGGTGGCGGTGAACGGCTCGCTGGTCGGATTGCTGATATCCAGCTTGGTCGCGACGCCGGAAAAAGCCTTGACACTGTTTCCCCTGATCCTGATTCCGGAACTCCTGCTTTGTGGCCTGTTCTTGCCGGTTCGGCCCATCCAGACGATCATTCCCGTCACGGTGGAGCAGCTCATGGAAGGGAAGATGTTTGCGCAGCCGACTGCGAAGGCCAAGGTGGAACAGATCCTGCAACCCTGCAAAGGCGTACCCTATCCCGTCTCAGTGCCGGGCGGCCCTGCCGGGGCAGGGACGAATCCCGCGCCGAGCGGCCAGCCCGGCGCCGAGGAAGCTCCTCAGGGACAATTCGCGCACCAAGTAACCGGCGCGATGACACCGTCCCAGAAAGTAATGGATTGTTTCCACAGGTTCACCCCCGCTCCCGTTGAGGGCATGGGGGCGCCCATCCGCTGGTTTTCGAGCCTGGCGATTTCGCGCTGGGGTTTGGAAGCGCTGAGCGACCTGTGCGTACACGGTCGGCATTCGACCCAGGACTACGCTTACAAGATCATCAACACCATCACCATTTCTCTGCATCCGGATGATGTCGGCAGGCTCGAGGCGGGTTTGGAGGCGCCGCAGGAGGCCTTCTCCGTCAGCGGCACTGTTCCGCTTCCCTCTAATTTCTGGCGTGACAAGGGACCTTACCTGTTCATTATGACCGGGTATGCCCTGCTGATGCTCGTGCTCATCCTGATCATCATGAAACGCAAAGACAAGAAGTAGCAGTGACAGGCGACGAGTGATGAGTGACGAGTGAGGAGTGATGAGCAAAAGGCAGCAAAGGACCGCAATGCGAAGGCAAGGAGTTTTAAGTATCTCTTGGTATGGCAGAAGGGTATGGCGTTAGCCAAGGGAATCTATGGGATTACGCGACCCTTTCCCAGTGAGGAGAAATTCGGGCTCGTTTCCGAGATGCGTTGAGCAGCGGGGTCGATCCCATCGAATGTTGCCGAGGGGCAGGCACGACACACGACGAAGGAGTTCATTCAGTTTATATCCCATGCAGAGGGCTCGGTGGCGGAACTGGAGACGTAATTGGTGTTGGGGGTTGATTTGGGTTACTGTGTCCCGCGCCAAGTAGAAGAGGCGATTCGGCTCATTTCGGATCTGCGAAATATGTTGAATGCCTTGCGCAGGACGCTGAGCCGGAACGACGCATGAGCAACCCCGCCCGCATCTCCTGCTTGTCACTTTTTGCTCATCACTGGTCACTAGTCACTGCCCTTAAAAGGAGTTGATATGGACAGCGGTATTTCTACAGTTCGCAACCTACTGTATATCGTTTTGGTGCTCGCGCTGTTGTCGGTCTTCGCGAACGGTTACGTCGGCATGCAACTCTCTCAGAATAGCGATGAGCTGGCGAACTTGCGCGTGCTCTTGCAGAAGCAAATAATGGGGAGCGCCATTAATCAGTCCGAGCAGTTGCAGAAGAAAATGGACATGCTCGATCAAGACGCGGCCGGTATCGACGCCAAGCTGCAAAAGGCTCAGGACGATTTTGTGGCCCGGATGAATCGCGAACTCCCCATCACCATGGATAACTACTTCAAAACGCGGGCGCCCATGATTAAGCAGCAGGTAATGAGGCAGGTGCCGCACTAAGGATCGGATGATCGGGTGATCCGGCGATCGGGGGAACAACTCGATGGCCACTTGGTAGCTGACGGCTCACAGCCCACAGCCAACAGTCCAGGCACTTCGCTTTGGGGAGCGTGGATTGAAGAGCAGGGCAGCCTGAAAGGTGCTTCCCGCGAACCGCTCGCTTTCTTTCCGTTTGGGTCGCCCTCAGACCCCGAGAAGGATTCCCTGGCACTAATCAACGGTGCCGTCGGTTGCTGCAAGCTGTCGGCTGTGAGCTGTGGGCTGTGAGCTTGCCGATCACCGGATCACCCGATTACCCGCTTATCCCACATTTTTCAAATCCACGTGGAAAAGCTGTTCTCCCATGAAGAATTCGTCGCCGTCGGCGAGTACGATTTCCGCGCGCACGCGGCGATAAGCACCGTTCCGGCTGCGCAGATCTTGTAGAACGAAGCGCCCCGGTTGGGCAACGATGCGGGCATGCGTTCCGGACATGTACGGATCATCCTTGAAGACCAGGTCGCCCGTATTCCGGCCCAGGGTGGTTTCCGCCCTATCGAGTTTGAACTCCGCTATAACTTCACCATTCAACTTGATGTGCTCAAGCTTGGCAGTGAGCGGTCCCTTTTGCATTTTGGGGGCGCCCCACACCATCGTGCCCTCAAGGAGCTCCTTGTTGAGCGATTCGTCAAGGCTCTGGGTAACGAAGCGGAAGAGCTCGCGCCCCAGCAGGAAAACATCGCCGGGAAGAAGTTCCGTATCCTGCCTTTGGCGGATAAAGGACCCGTTTTGGCTGTTCAGGTCCTTCAGCACCAGCTTGCCTTCGCGCACGGCAACTGAGGCATGCCGAGGGGAAAGCAACATATCCTGAGGATAGCTCAGGTCGCAGTTCTCGCGGCCGATGAGGGTCTCCTTGGTGACGGGCACCGTTTTGCCGAATGTTCCATCGGGTTTCTTTTCGGAAATCTTGGCCTCGAGGCCTGGCGCCGCGCGCAGGCCCGAAAATACTACGGTTCCCTCTATAGCTGATTCAGGGAGGCTCAGTGCTGCGGGCACAGCCGGCAGGGCGACCGGCGGAGTCGGCGGTGGGGGTGGAGCCACTGGGCGCGGTGGAGGGGGAGGCACGGGCCGGGCGACAGGTGGTGGCGGTGGAACCGCAGGCCGCGGCGGAGCTGGGGGCGGAGCCACCGGGCGCGGTGGAGGAGGAGGCACGGGCCGGGCCGCGGGCGGAGTCGGCGGTGGAGGTGGAGTTATCGGGCGCGGAGGCGGTGGTGGCGCCACGGGCCTTGGGGGGGCCACAGGCAGTTGCCCCGGCGCGGGTGGCGTCACCATCTGGGGTGCAGTGGTCGGTAGAGGGGTGCCACAGTATCCGCAGAATTTGCTTCCTAGAGGAAAGGACTTGTGGCACTTCGGGCACATTACCTGGGGGACGGCCGGTGCGCCTGGGCCGCGTGGAGCTGGCGCGGACGGCGTTGCGGGCGCCGGTGGCATCCCCGCGTGTTGCGGCTTCCCGCAGCGCGCGCATGTGGACGCGGACGCCGGGTTCATGCTTCCGCAGGATGCGCAGCGCATGTAACGTACTGTTCCTTGTTCATTTGCGTCAGCGGTCATATTCTATGCTCATCTCGATTTCAGTCGGCTTCACTCGCCGGTGACTTTAATCCAAATGGGGTTAGTATAGCAGCGAAATTCATCATTGGCGCTGTTTCGTGTGCTGGCCACTAAGCGGATATATATCCAATTTTGCGATCCTTCCTTCAGGATTTGGCGAAGGTCGAGGGGAACCAGGCCTTCGCTGGCGAGAGCCTTGGCGGAAGGCACAGGCACTTCCACGGGCGGCAACTCTCCCGTGCTGGTCCCAACGATCAGTTTAATGGATTGAAGGGGCCCAAATTCTTCGCTGCTCACCCAACGGAGTTGCAAAGGGGGCAGCGACTTCAGTGGGCAGGAAATCTCTTGTCCGACACCGACATCTTCGGGGTCGTCGAGCGAGCCATTGGAGTTGCGATCGAAACCGGCAATCAGGATTGGGCCATTGCTCCCGACGGTGCGGCCTTCGCGCAGGGCACGCAGGACGTTCTCTCCCCGCGGCCCCACGCCGGCCGGCGCATAAACCACCGTGGAAATCCGCCCCAGCGCATTATCCTCGGCGTATCCATTTAATCCGCGCGAGAGCTTGCCGAGGAAGTCGGTGACGTCCATACTTGCTTCGAAATTCAGGTCACCATGGGCGTCCGACCCGGCGGCGAGGAAGGTCTTGAAGAGGGGGGCATCGGTCCCGTCGCTCCGCGGCGCCAACCCGCGCTGGAGCAGCGGTTGCCATCCTTCCTTGATGCCTTGTTCGAGGCGTATGTACTGGTCAAGACTGGGGTCGTGTTGGAAGCAGGCGCTTGCATCCTCGTGTGGGCGAATGCAAAACGGGTCGCGCATGTCGTCAGCCGTGGACATGGTGGCGCGGTTCCACGGTTCCAGACCTGCCAAGCCGGCCTGGAGTTGTTTTCCGCCCGGCGCCAGGAAATCCACGTCGAGGTCCCATTTTCCTCCACGCATGACCGGACTGATGGGATCAAACGGGTGGGCGGCATAGGCAAATCCTCCCGCTGCGGTAATCCGCGCCAGAGCGTCCTTGAGAGGCATGGCCGGGTAGGAAACGGAACCATCGCCGGTTATGATAACGGTGTTGTCGGCATTCTGGAGTTCGGGGAATCCTTTGTCGGGATCATCAGGGGATGGCGCCGCTACCATGTGGACGGTGATCACGGCAGCGTCCGTGCCGGAAGCGAGAGTGACCTCCTCACCCCGAATCAGCATCAACCGCCCGTCGCGGAGTTTCTTGACGTCGTCCAATTCCTCTTTATAGCGGTCGGGAGAAAGATCGGTGGAGTGATCGGTTAAAAGCAACCAATCCATCCCCGCCTGGATGGCCGCTTGCTTGGTGACGTCGAGCGGATACCCACGTTCCGCGGGATTGTCCGTGTAGCCGCTGTGGTAATGGATGTCCCCGCGGTACCAGTTGGGGATTTGCGGAAGCGGTGGGGCGTTCAGCTTCACGCGAAGATAGAAGTCCTGCTCCGGCCAATCCACGACCCGAATTGAAACCCAGAAGTCCACCGAAGTGAACGGTCCGCCCAAGAAGTGGCTGGCGAGATAGGACCGAACCGCCTCGCGGGGGACCTCGAGAGTCTTCTTAAACCGGTCTTGAATCACCAGGGGTTGGCCGCCCACGCGCGCGTCGAAAGAGAATTCTTGGCTCGTGTCCAACAGTAAGGGTTCCGTGGTGAACTGATGCCGGATGCCGCTGGGCTTCACGAAAATGTTCACACCTTGGAGTTTCAACGGGTCACGTTTGACAAAGTTGGAGACGCCGGACCCCGTGGTGTGGGCTTCCTGCTCGACGCCGTTGATGATCTCCACAAAGATGGGGAGATGAACATCACCAGGATTTCGTAACGAGCGCGGGGCGTCAGCGCGGAAAAACACCCCAGTCTTGGAAAGCTTTTCCTTCAATTGGTCTACCAAGCCTTGCTGAGGCCGGGAGAAAGCTGATGGGCCCGCCGTAAAACACGCCGCCACGATCATGGCGGCAAGAAGAAAATAAAAATGCCAGACGTTAGGTCTCATGGGATTAGCTTTCGCACGACCTGAATGGGGATGCACTCGTTCGCTGAAGTCGCCAGCGCCACAACCTTCCCGTCGGCATTGAGCAGAGGCGCGCCGGAGTCACCAGGATCCGCCTTGTGTTCCATCTTCAGAGTGTTTCCTTGAAGGGTTACCTGAACGCTGAGAAGGCGCGGGGCGCTTTGAGGTTGGCTTATGCCGAAAGGATAACTGCACAAGACCAGCTTGGAGTCGGCGGCGAGGCTGGCCGCCGGGTCAGGAAAAGACAGGGGTTGAAAGCCCGTCCCAGTAAGTTGCAACAGGGCCAAGTCCGCTAAGCCTTCGGCGTGAAGGTGCAGCGTCGCCTTCTCCTCGGAGTCCGGGTCTTGGTAATCCTGCTGGACCATTTCATCGGGCGGCGTCTGGAGGATCTTCAAGGATTGCTTTTCGGTGCTGAAAGCGGATTGAGAATTAGGCTTACCGTCCGCTGCCGTCACTTGCGCACCCGCGGGCCAGGCATAGGTCTTCACACTGTTCTTATCCAGTTCCAGGTGCCGGTGTTCGATCAGGAAGTCCACTTGCGGGTCGAACTTCCAGGGCTCGATCACGCGTTTGGTGGTTACCAGTTTTCCATCCGCACTCACCAGGAAGCCCGTGCCGGATTGCGAAAACTGCTCCGACGCTTTGGACTTCGGATCGCGCACCCTGTATTCCGTGTCCAATAGGTAGAGAGCGGGTTTTGCTTTTCCTCCCACGGTCTCGTCCAGGTGCAATTTCGCCAGATGTTCCTTTGCCATGTTGATGGCCGCAGCGGAAGTGGGGTTGGCCAGGGTGTCCAGGATCGTGTCCGCGGTCATGTGGAGGAGGGGATTGCCCTGGAAAAAATTGAGCGGGACTTGTTCGTTCAAGGCCACCGGGATCACGACCTGTTTGGCGCGCAACGCAAGCTTCTCCAGCGAGTTCAGCTTGACCTCGATGAAGCTGTGGCCGGTGATCTGAATCTTGTCCTTGTCCACCATATCGCGGACCGGCTGCATGGAATCGAGATCAGCAAAAATGATGGCGCAATTGAGAGGCGCGGGAAGGTCGACGGGTTCTTTATTGGAAAGCTTGAACTCTTGGTCAAAGGTTTCGATGTGGACCGGAATGCCGTTTACCGCCACATCCTGAAAATACATGCGCTGAACAGTGGCGGCGCGATCGACGGGCCGAATGCTGACGGAGAGACCGAGCAGCAAGCGGTCAAAGTTAATATCCCGGAACGAGAGACTTTTGTAAACACCAGGATTGGGCGCCGGTTGACCTCCCTTCGTGGGAAGTTGATAAATCTTGGCGCCGCGAATTGCTTCCGGCATCTGGCCCGTGGGTTCGGCTTGTTGGGCGAGGACGGGCGCGGAAAGAGTGCACAGCATCAAGACGATGAGCGCAAGAAACCCAAAGCGTGAGGGATTGGATGGCGGCGAGAACATTTTGTGTAGACTCCCGGATTAATCCGGCGCAGGAGCGGTTTACCTGGAGAATCGCGCAGTTTCTTCTTCCCTAGGAGACGGGATCTTGCCAGAAAACCTCATAGAGTTCCACGGGCGTCTCCTTGCCTTTCACGCGGATGGGTTCCAGTCGTCGCGCCGGTATTCTGCTGTTCAACAGCATGTAAGTAGTATCAGAAACGAGGATCTGCCCCCCGGCTGCATTCGAGCACAGTCGCGAGGCCAAGTTGACCGCGTCGCCGATGACGGTGTAATCCATGCGTTTGGCGGAGCCAATGTTCCCGGCCGTCACCGGGCCCGTATTCACCCCCACGCCCATGCGGAGCGCTTGTTGGCCGCGCCTTTCCCAATCGCGGTTGAGAGTGGCCAGGGCGCGCTGCATTTCCATGGCGGTCTGGGTGGCGCGCAGAGGGTCATCGGGTTTGGGAAGGGGAGCTCCGTAAACCGCCATTATTCCATCGCCCAGGTATTTGTCGAGCGTCCCTCCGCTTTCAAAAATCAGGTCCGTCATCTCGGAGAAGTATTCATTCAGCAATTCCACCACGGCATGGGGTTCCATGCGCTCGGACATCCGGGTGAAACCCCGAATGTCGGAAAACAGGATGGTGACAACTTGATTTTCCCCTCCCAGGTGAATCTCGTTCGGGTTGGCGAGAATTTTTTCCACGATGTTGGCGCTGAGGAAGCGCTCTAGCGCCTGGCGTTCCACAACGCGGCGGGCTAGTTCCTCATGCGAGCGCACATTGTCAAAGCTGATGGCCACCTCGGCGGCGATCACGGAAAAAATGCCCAGTTCTTCCTGGGAGAAGGCGTAGGGCTTGCTCAGGCAATCCACGTAAAAGAACCCGAAGACGTTATCTTTGTAAATTAACGGCGCGCACATGGCGGAGCGGATGCCGGAGATGCGCAGGCTCTGGCTGGTGGAAAAGCGTTCGTCGGTGCCGACATCATAAATCAACAGCGGCACACGGTCATTCATGAGTCTTTCGGTCACCGTGGTGGAAAGCACGACGCCGCGCGCCTCAGCTCTCCGGGCTTCGTCTTTGTAGAGGAGGACGGCGGGCTTGAAACCCTTCTTGTCGTCGCGGAGCATGACGAAGCCCCGTTCGACGTGGTCCATCTGAAACACCAGTTCCATAACCCGGTGCATGATTTCGTCAGGCATCAGAGCGGAGGAGAGCGTCTTGCCGACCGCCAGGAGCAATTTCAGGAGGTTGTTTTCCTTCTCCAGAGCCTTTACCCGCTCCTGAATCGGCACTGGAGTTATGGGCGCCGTGGGCGGGGCGAGTCGCAGGGCCGTGCCGATATCTTCCGCACCGACCAAACCGTGTACATCGGTTGCCGTTCCGCTGCTGGCCTCAATGTGTAAGTCACCCGCGCGCGTCATCTCATACTTCAACTCATACATGCCGACCGCGACGCGGTCCTGGTCCTTAAGCCGGTGCTCCTGAATCTGCACGTTGTTTACGAACGTCCCATTCATGCTCCCCAAATCATTCAGCAAGGTGATATCGCCGGGAAGCACGGTGATCCGCACGTGGTGGCGAGACACACTGGGGTGACGCAGCACCAGATCGTTTGAATCCGCCCGTCCCACGCTGATCGTGGGGCTGGTAATCTCGAAGATCTGGGTCTGGGCCGAAGGATCGGTAATGACGAATCGAGCCATGAAGAGAGTCTCGTTTACTCCACGCGTGCCACGTCGGAAAATTCCGGTTTCACACCGGAATTCATGGTGACAATTCGGGCACGCGCGTTGCCGGTATCGATCACTTGGGTGACCTCGATAACTCCCACCCGCGTATTGGGGTCTGTGGCCTTGTAAACAGCCAACCGGGATCCCTGCTGGATGCCTTGCGCTGACCCCATGTCAATCATCACATTCGTTCCGTCGACAGCCGTGATGTAGCCCTGCGACGTCTGTCGTGACGGCCCCGGAGCGGCGGGACGCGCCACCGGGGCGACCTCACCGGGAGTCCCGGGCGGCGCCGCCGGCTGGCCGGTTAGCTTGCTGACGGCATTATCGGTTTGGGCGCGCAATTCCGCGATCGCCGTCTTCAGCTTGGAGAAGTTCTCCTCGTTACCAATCCGCAGCGACGAGAGCATCTCATCCAGGTCCTGAAGCTGGTGCTGTTGACGAATGATCACCGCCTGGAGTTGTGCCTGATTCTGTTTGATTTCGGCCAGTTGCGCGTTCAACGCCGCGACTTGATTGCCCATGGCCTGCATCTGGTCGAGCACGGCCTTAAATTGGTCGTCGAGATACTTCTGTTCGTCCTCTTTGAATTTCGGCCATGCACTGGGCGTCAAGAACAGTAGCAAAAAGATGGCAAGCATTATCCGGCGCGTCATGATCAAACCTCCGCAGCGTTTCTGGGTGCTTCGTAAGGCACGTCCCCGTTATTGGCTAGTGAGATTAATATTAACGGGGGTTGTCGCGCTTTCTGAGACCGTAACTTGCCGCTGAATCGGCCGGTATCCGGATAGCGATATGACCAGCGTATGAGTCCCAACGGACAATCGAAATGACGTGGGAGTCTGCCCACTGACGGGCGATCCATCCGCCAGCACCGTGGCGCCGGGCGGAATGGTGCGGACTTCCACAATCCCTGTCGTCACGGCCGTGGGAATGGTTAGCGTCTTGATGATAAGGCCCGCGCTCTTGATCGTGAACGCTTTCTCAATGGGCGCCATCCCTGGCGGTTTCGCCGTATAGGTGTGATTCCCCGGGGCCAGAGTAGCGCGGACGGGGCTCGGCCCATGGGATTTTCCGTCAATGAGTACTTCCACTCCCGGCGGCACCGTGATGATGTCAACTTCCGCGCGGGGGGTTGAGAGGCTGCCCACCACGTTGCTCGTCTGCCCGCCTTCGATCCTCACACTTTGTTGGAAACTCTCGTAACCGTCCATGGAAATCGTAACGTTGTGTGCCCCAGCAGGAAGATCCGCGATGGTATGGGGCGTCAACCAGCTTGGATCAGACTGTCCATCAACCGAAATCCTCGCCCCCTCCACGTTCGAGCTCACCATCAGTTGTCCTACCTTCGCCGCCGCGGTGCGCGCACGTGGTTCCGGTTTCGAAACCACCTCAGGTTTGGGCGGAGCTTCCACCGGCTTGGGCGTCGTGGGCTCGGCAGCAGGTGGCGGTTCGGTCGTCGCCGTCACGGGCGCGGCCGGTGGCGTGGCCAGCGTAACGGGCGGCTGTGGAATCTGCGCAGGGGTTATCTTTGCAACCTGTGGGGGCACGACGGCTGTGACCGGTCGGCTTCGCGGCCGCAAAACGAGGAAGTAGTAGACACCGCCCATGATCGCCACCACCAGGAGCGCACCCAGAACCCAGGCAATCTGAGGGATGGATTGCTGGCGGGGCGCGGGCGGCGGAATCATATGGATATTGAGAGAACTTCCGATCGCCGTCTCCTCGACGGCGGTCGGAGCGGATTGCGGCCCCGCGGTTGGCGCTTGCGGCGTTTGAGCCGGGGGGGGGGGAGCGGGTTCGGCTACTTCCACCGGAACCGGGGCTGCCATCAGAATCACCGTGCCTTGGCCTGTCGCTGGGCCGCCCAGGTTCTTATAATTCCTGAGATCTTCCGCCAACTCGCCGCAAGTCTGATAGCGTTCATCGACATTCTTGGCGAGCGCTTTAGAGATGACATAGCTCAAGCCCGCATGGATCGACGCGTCCAGTTCGCGCGGCGGGATGGGGTTCTCATTGATGATCTTAAAGATCACCGTCGTAATGTTCTGGCCCCCGAAAGGCTTTTCACCGGTCACCAACTCGTAAAGGATTACACCCAGAGAAAAGATGTCAGACCGGCCATCAATTTGGCGGCCTTTAATCTGCTCCGGCGACATGTAATTCGGCGTCCCCAGGATTTGGCCTGCCTGGGTCATGCCCATGCCTATCATCTTGGCTATGCCGAAGTCGGTCACCTTCACAAGACCGTTTTGCAAAATCATGATGTTAGCAGGCTTGACATCGCGGTGCACCACCTTGCTCCGATGAGCATGATCGAGTGCGCTGCAAACTTGGTCATAAATGGGCAAAGTGGTTTCGATCGGCAGCACCGTCTGTTCCTGCACGATTTTTTCGAGCGATTTGCCTTCCAGAAACTCCATGGCGAGGTAAAGGACACCATTGTCTTCGCCGAAATCGTAGACCGTGATGATATTGGGGTGAGCGAGAATTCCCGCCGCCCTCGCTTCCCGCTGGAACCGCGCCTTATACTGCTCAAACTCTTGGGGAGAGAGACCTTGAGGGAGCATTGTCTTGATGGCCACCGTGCGGCCAATGATGGGGTCAAACCCTTGATACACAACCCCCATCGACCCGCGGCCCAATTCACCGACAATCTGATATCGCCCGGCTTTCGTCAGGGCTTCGGCCATATTGCCTCGCTTTTACACGTCTGGTCGTATCCCTTTGGGTTCGAGAACCGATGCACTCGGTTTTTCCTTTCCGACCGTTACCACGCATTGGCGTAACCGGCTTCAGAAACAAAGCCTTAACAGCAAGGCAAGCGTAACTCAAGAGTTTTTGCAAGTCAACGCTTCTGCCTTCCTCCCCAGCGATTTCGCAAACCGTCCGCCCAGGGCTGGTTTGCGGCTGATTGATGGACTATTTCTTGGTTTTGCCACTGGTAGGAGGATTGGGTAGAGGCTGTTCGCGGGAAAAAAGGGGGGCTTTC
>Ga0187849_1004134_pt1 | contig 12239 bp, 13 predicted proteins | sample June2016WEW_4_10_2_FD_132412 | JGI IMG/M metagenome (GOLD analysis project Ga0187849, IMG submission 132412) | Peatland microbial communities from SPRUCE experiment site at the Marcell Experimental Forest, Minnesota, USA - June2016WEW_4_100 | ecosystem: Environmental > Terrestrial > Soil >... | reverse complement strand
CCTCCGGATCTAAGAAGCCCGACTTCAGCGCAGCCTCCAAGAGGGGCGACAGGATTATAGACGGAACGGTCGTTTGGGAAAACGCGGGGAAATTTTCCTACTGTAAGCAGTGTGGGCAGTTTCTCGCTGCTCCGAACAGCGGGTAGCACAGGGAATCTCAGCGGCGGCTCCCGGCAAACTATGGCCGATAGCGTCGCCGTGCGCAAGGCTTGCGCTCCTCCGCGGCTTTTCATCCAGGCGTGCTCGTTCGATGATGGGCATGGCAAGTAACCTGGTTGTGCCATGTGCGAAAGCGTTATGTGATTTCCGGACCAAGAACCGCGGGGAAGCCAAACTGCGGGTGCCTCCGCGCTACCAACTTCCGCGGTACCCGGTTGGACGTAGTTGCGTGCGATTACGGCGTGAGGTTTTTCTTGGCCTCGCTGAAGGCGGACTCTTCCAGTTCCACGCGCTCGCGCAGAACGCGTTCGACCCAACTCTCCAGGTCGGTCGCGCGATGCAAGCGGGCCAGGAAAGCCGCCCGTGCTGCCAAGTCGCCAGGAATCGAGAGGGAAGCGGGCTTGGCTCGTTTAATTCGGACCGGGGCTTCCCAAGCGGAATCGTTTTCCGACTGCGAAATCACCCGCCGGTCGATGGATTCTTGACTCCGTGACGGAGTTTTCTTCTCGAATGTCTTCATAATGGCCAGCCGGTAATAATGCGAACAATGCTGCCGGGCTTCACCTGGAAAATCAGTTTGAGCTTTCGTCCGCCCAATGTATTCCCGATCAACTGATAGCGGTCGCGAAATTTCTTGTTTCGCCGAACTTCGAAATCCGAAAAAAGCACTCGACGGCTTCTTCGAAAGTGACTCGATGCTCAGAAAGCTTGTCGCGCTCGAAATCATATTCGAAATCTTCCGGCGTGAATCGGCGCCAATCGACCACACACCATTGTACTACGCTTCATCGGCGTGAAACGTGGAGTTATGTCGAGCCAGACCCCCGTTTGCACTCGGAATCTCACCACGTCGGGGTCGTTCTCGGGCACAAATATGGGCGTATTGTCGATGAATGGGCCTTCCACCACCTCCAGCAGGCCAAACCAGCAGGTAGATACAAGGTAAGATACAAGCGCGGAGTTATCCGTCGGCTGACGGATTACTCCGCGGCTCTGAATACGATGAGCGTCCACATATTTCTTAATGCGAAAGAACGAAAAACCGCAGACGAAGGCAAACTGCGCCTAGGTCTGTGCTCTTTCGACTCATTATCGATTCTTGGGCAGGAGTGCCCGTGGATGAACAGCTTGGATGTCAGGATAGCGGGCAAAGTCACGCTCGTTGAAGGTAAGAACTCGTTGGATGCCGTGGACGCGCATTGCCGCCGCCAATCGCGCATCGTGGACCTGCACTCCAGAAACGTTTTGACTCACCAGCAAGGCACGCCATTCCTGGTGGATTGCCATGCTGTCAGGCAGAAACTGCAACTTATCCTCAAAGGCTCTGGCCCGGCGGTCGGTTTCCTGAGGGGAAAGCGCGAACCCATTTTGATCGAGGGGTCGAGTGCAGGTGTTCCAGAATTCTGCAACATTTTGCGATGTGTAGCAAAGCACACCGCCGTCCGCAAGAATGGCGTCAATTGCCGAGACGACCAACGGATAGTCACGATCATCCGGCTTTACCCAGCGAAGCAGGATATTACCGTCGACTAAATAGGGAGTGCCCGGCATTTAGGCGCGGTCCTCATAGAAGCTTTCGCGCGTGAAACTCTCGGTGGGAAGATTCGGCAAACGCTCCGAACCTTCCGCCATGGAGGCCAGCAGGGTATGGAAATCGCCGACGGTGAGATCGCAAGAGGCTGTAAACCGAGAAGCCATCGCCTCCTCCAGAATACGCGCCGCCGCCCTTTCGAGCGGCATGCCCTGGGCACGAGCCTTGGCAGCGAGTCGCGCTCCCAGTTCCGGGTCGAGTTCCACCTGGATGGTCATGGCTTCTTACCCCCGAGTAATAGCTTGCCTTCCTGTAACGATACGGCTAACACACGTATGACATGTCGTCTCACCTGCTAGATTACCACAAAGGACGAAACAAAGTATTCTGCCAGGTTGCCGATTCCGATCGCACCACCCCCGGACCCAGCAACAATCCACATTGACGAAAAACGGCCCACACGTAGTAGTGCCCTACGCCCGCGCAGGATCACAGTAGAAGAATCGGTCATCGACGATTCCCCGCGATAAACGCCGTAGGGTAGAGTGAAGTCGCTCGATGCTTGCATCGTGTGCAGCCGACAGCTATTGGCCGCCGCGCACTGCCGGTCCGTCTCACTATGGGAAAAGCGCAGATTTAGGGAAGAGCTTTACAGGTGTCAGGTGCCAGGTATCAGGTATCAGGTGTCAGGTATCAGGTGTCAGGTGCCAGGTATCAGAGGAGAGGCTCGAAATTCGAAACTCGAAACTGGGGATCCGGTGCAGTGCTGACGAGTTTCGATTTTCGAGTTTCGTTCTTTGCTGGCACCTGGCCCCTGATACCTGACACCTAGCACCTAAAGCTTCTTCCATCGGTCGCGAAAGGTTTGCGGCGCAAGGGCAGGGAAGTCACGTTCCTTGGTCCACTGGGAAGCAGGGTAGGCCGGAATTTTCCGAATCCAACCCCGGCGCGCCAGCAGGACTTGCCCCCAGCGAGCGAACCGGCTGCCCAGCACATACAGGGACGGGTGGCGCATTCCCCAAGCCCACAGCCGGAACATGAGCCGCTCCGAAAGCAGCGACTCCGAGTGTTCGGGCGCATGTTCCTGAGCCTTGCCGCGCAAGTGCAGGAGGAGGTCGGGAATATTGATTTTCACGGGGCAAACTTCCCGGCAGGCTCCGCACAGGGAGGAGGCGAAGGGCAATTCTCGAGCTTGGCGGATGCCGAGGAATTCCGGCGTGACCAGCGCACCGATGGGGCCGCTATAAACCCACCCGTAGGCGTGCCCGCCAATCTTGCGATAAACGGGACACGTGTTCAGGCACGCCCCGCAGCGAATGCAGTACAGCATTTCGCGCATCTTGGGGTCGGCCAGCGACTTGGTGCGGCCATTGTCCACCATCACCACGTACATTTCCTGCGGACCATCTTCACCCTCGCGGCGCGGCCCGGTGAGGAGCGAAGTGTAGGTGGTGAGCTTCTGCCCCGTCCCGGAGCGGCCGAGCAATCGCAGAAAAATCCCCAGGTCAGCGAGCCGGGGAATAAGCTTCTCGATTCCGATCAGCGCGATGTGCACCCGCGGAACGGTGGTGCACATGCGGATGTTCCCTTCGTTCTCAATCGTGACCACGGTGCCCGTCTCGGCCACGGCGAAGTTGGCGCCGGTCACTCCCACGCCGGCTTTCTGGAACATTTCGCGTAATGCCCGGCGGGCGATGGCGGTAAGTTCCTCGGGAACCAGCGTGCGCTCGGCTTTAATGTGCTTCACAAACAGCTCGGACACATCCTCGCGGGTCATGTGGATGGCAGGGGCCACGATGTGGGCGGGCCGGTCGCCCGCCAACTGAATGATGAATTCGCCTAGATCGGTCTCAAGGGCGCGAATTCCCCCCGCCTCGAGCGCGTGGTTCAACTCCACTTCCTCGCCGAGCATGCTCTTGGCTTTCACCACTTCCCGCGCCGCTGACCGCTGCACGATATCCACTACAATCCTGCAAACCTCGGCGGCGGTGGAGGCCCAGTGCATCTTGCCGCCGTTACGTTCCACGCGGTCAGCGAACTGGGCGAGGTAGTAATCGAGGTTCTCGATGGTGTGGCGCTTCACCTCGCGCCCCGCGTCGCGCAGGCGGTCGAAGCCGGGGACCTCGCCAATAGCATTCAGCCGGTGATTGAACAGGCGCAGGGTGGAAGAGCGGTAGGCCTCGGCCAGGCGCGCACTGCCGATGGTTGCGGCCCCACTCTCGTGAATGTCGTTACTGTGAACGCCCATGAATTTAGTCATCTGGCCATCGGGTCATCGGGTCATTGAAAAGCTGTCCGTGGTCCGTGGTCCGTTGCAAGAGATACGCGGAGATCGAAAGCCTTAAGCCACTGACGACTGACAACGGACCACGGACAGCCTTTAAATGGCCCGATGGCCCGATGACCCGATCCCCGTGTCCGGTGCCCCGTGTCCCCGACATCTGGCACCTGGCACCTGACACCTATTCTTTCCCCTGCGCCAAAACTTCCGCCAAGTGCAGGGTTTTCAGCGGCAATCCCTGGCGGTGGATCAGGCCGGCCAGATGCATCAAGCAGCCGCCGTCAGCGGCCACCAGGTATTCCGCGCCCGTCTCAGTGGCGGCGCGAATCTTGTCCTGCCCCATGGGCACGGAGACCTCCGGAAATTTCACCGAAAACGTGCCCCCAAACCCGCAGCAAAGCTTGTAATCGTCCATCTCCACCAAATCAATGCCCTGCACTTTGCGCAGCAGTTGGCGCGGCGCTTCATCCACACCGAGCTCGCGCAACAGGTGGCAGGAATCGTGATAGGTCACCCGGTGGGCAAAGCGCGCGCCCAGATCTTCCACCTTCAAGACCTTCACCAGGAATTCCGAGAATTCAAAAAAGCGCTTTTGCAAGTCCTGGGACTTGCGCAGGAGCGCCGGGTCGTCTTGGAGGAGTTCCGGATAGAAAACCCGCACCATCGCGGTGCAGGAGCCCGACGGCGCCACAACATAATCGGCGTCATCGAAGAGGTCCAGGACTTTCCGGGCAACACTGCGCGCCTCGTCCCGATAGCCGGTATTGAACGCCGGCTGACCGCAACACGTCTGCGCGGGGTTGAACGTGACTTCCACGTCCAACCGCCGGAGGATTTTCACCACGCATTCGCCGACTTGGGGGAAAAACTGGTCAGCAAGGCAGGTGATAAAGAGAGCTACACGCAGCTTTGCCATGATCTCACAAAGCTGGAACGCTATCGGAAATCAGCTTCCAGGTCAAGTGGACCAACCTTTTGGTGGTGGGTGAAAGTTGCGTTGACGGCTCGCGGGAATTTAGAGTTTTGTGGGGCAACAAATTACTTGACCCACCCATGTTGGCAGCGGAAAATTCCAGCATGTCAAATATCTTACAGGAAAATGAAAAATCTGGCCGGCTCAAGACAGTTGTTGGGAAGACGCTCTTTTGGCTTCTCTGTTCGCTTGCGGCTTCAGGAGCAACGGTCATCATCTTGTGCGTTGTTGTTCTCCGACATTTGGAATGGCACGATTCACTACTTCATTTTCTCTCTCGTTCGTGGCAGTCGTTCGTTTCTTCAATGTCAACGAACACATTGGGCTTCATAATGACTTCAATACTTATTCCGGTGATAGGATCTGCGGCCGTCTTAGGTGGCCTTTTTTGGTTCAAAAGGCGAGAAGATTTTTGGCAGGCTCTTCGAGAATCTCTAGTTGTTGGAGCCTTCGTTACTGTTGCAATGCTGTGCCTATGGTCGGCCATGTTTGGATGGAATGTGGTAAGGATCGTGTATGACGATCACAGTGAACTAGTTGGCTCAAAAACTAAACTAGACTCCGCAAATTCCAAATTAAGCAAGGAAATCGAACGGCTGACAAGCGAAAATGGCGCATTAAAAAAACAACCCCAGTCACATCCAACAGTGATTACTAAGGTCGTTCAGCCCCAAGACATGCCTTTGAGTATTTCGATCAAAGAGTACGGAGGGTGGCCAGCGGGCCAGGGAAAGACTGTATATTTCATCTTGGGGATGACGAACAAGACAATTAGCCCAGTCCTGGTCACCATGACGTGTGATGAGGACTTTGAACGGTTCGGTCCCGGCCTTCTCATTGCTCGTGGCGAGTCTAACGTGCAAGTTATGGGTTTAAACCAGCAACAGGTTGATAACAGGACTTTCAAATATTTTAGACTCTCCCCAGCTTGGACTCCCGAATCACCTCTCGGATTTGGCGTGATCACAGAATCTAAGGGTATAGCATGTAAAATCTATCAAAATCCCTAAGCCACTGAGGAAAGCAATTCCCTCAATGTCCACACGTGATCGGTAAGACCGGTTTCCCTAGCGGGAGCGACGCGAATCGCAGGCTGGCGCAGAGCAAAGCTCTGCGCTTCGACAACCATCCAGTTCTTACGGATCGCAGAGTTTCGCTATGCGTCAGTCCCCGTGCGTCTTGATTTTTACTCAAACATGATGCATATTTGAGTAAGAAAAAAGGAGCTTAGGGAATGGCCAGAATCCAGCCGGTACTCACCAAGACCGAGTCCGAGTTAGTGGACCAGGTCGCCCAGCTTACCCAGTCGAAGAGGACTGACGTGATCAAGAACGCGCTGGCAGTCTACCACTGGTTTGTCCGTCAAGCCGTGACGGGGGCGAGGGTGATTGCTCGCAAGCCAACAGGAGAAGAGATTGAGCTTGAGACTCCGGAACTCGTTTCACTGGAAGCAAAAGGCCATCGCCTGAGCCCGGAAGAGCTCGGGCTATTGGCGAAAAGGCTTGCGAACGCCAAGAACCCCAACGAGGCTGCGCGCCTGCGTGAATCAATTACTCGGGGCTTTTATGGAATCTGACGTCATGAATACAACACCAAAACAGAGGATTTTCTTCCCTCTCCCCCGTGGGGGAGAGGGGGGACCGCAAGGCGGTGGGTGAGGGGGTCAGCACGAATATGGATACAACGCGGCGGAGCAGGAAGAGCAAGTCAAAAGGCAAAAGTGAAAACCCCTGCGCCCCAATATCCTTGCCGTGAAAACAAGAAATTGCAGGCTTGGAATAGAGGGTCAAAATCAGGTTAGGCGCTCCAGTTTTGACCCCCTCACCCCACCCGCCCCGGCTGGTGAAAGCGCCGGTTGCGGGCCACCCTCTCCCCCAAGGGGGAGAGGGCTGTAAATTCTAATCAGCGTTCCCCCTCGGTTGCCCCATTCGCAGGAAATTTTGGAGGTGCGCTTTTCACTTTTGCCTTTTGACTTGCTTTTGCGGCTCCGCTGCGTTACTGCCGTGGTGAACCATGCCCAAGATACGCCGGCACCATCTTCCTCCCGCGCTGTTCCAGCATCTGCTCGACCGCATTCAGGAGCGTAAGATCCCTGCCTCCCAACTCGAAGGGCTCGCTCGCTGGCTCGATACGGAACCTGACGTCCCGGAAGGCGCATGGTATAAGCCCTTTTCCGGGATGACCGTCTGCGGCGATGGCGAGTTGATCAAAACCTTTCTTCTTCCCGGCCAGATTCCACAAGGCAGGCGGATTATGTAGCAGGCGCATCCCCAGGCTGCCGCAGAGCGAAGCTCTGCGCTTCGGCAACCTTCAAGTCCTTACGGATCGCAGAGCTTCGCTCTGCGCCAGCCCGCGCGTTCTTTGCCCCTGGGACAGACCCCTATGGGCAAGGAAAAGCCGCGGACCTACAAAACAGGTCCGCGCTACACACCCTGTCGCGGCGGTGACCCGGGGGGCATTGAACTGAACTTACAACCCCCTCCCCCAAGGGGGAGAGGGAAGAAAGGTTCGTGGCGTTGGTGCTGTACTCGGAAGCGGCTCACTGTGGAGACGCGAATTTCAACTTGGCGCTGATGGCCTGGATTTGATCGAGGGAGACGGCTTTTTCCAGGGCGGCGATCTGCACCGCGATATTCCCTGCCGCCGTGGATTCGCTCGGTCCGCGCACAACCTCGATCCCCGTTACCAGTTCCGTCAATCGATTCAGCGCCTCATTCTTCACGCCGCCGCCCACAATGCAGATGCACTGGATGGACTTGCCGGAGAGCCTTCCCATTTCGCCCACCACCTCCGCATAGCGGCGCGCGAGACTGCGGAAGATGATGGCGGCCAATTCCGGTGGCCGTTTCTCCTCCGGGAAGCCCGCAGCGCGCAACCCGGCGTTGATGCGTTCCACCATGTTGCCGGGAGCGAGATAAGTGGTCTCATCCGCGTGGAAGTACGGCCCCTGGGGGGGAGTCTCCAAGCACTGCGCGGCCAAATCCGCCGCGGTCAGGCGTAGCCCCAGACCATTCCATTCGCGCAGGCATTCCTGAAGAAGCCACAGGCCGATGACGTTCTGGAGGAACCGGATGCTGCCCGCCACGCCACCTTCATTGGTGAAAGTCTTCCCCTGCCCGCCACCGCTCACCACGGGCTCGAGGAGGACGGTGCCCACCAGCGACCACGTCCCCGAGCTGATGAAAGCCAGGCCCTCATGCGGGAAGGGAATGCCGGCCACCGCCGAACCCGTATCGTGGCACGCCGGGGCAATCACCTGCGTGTCCGCCAAGCCCACTTCCTGGCTGACTTCCGCGCGCAGTTTTCCCAATACCGCGCCGGCTTGCACGATGGGCGGGAATTTCTCCAGACCGAGGCCGAGCGCGGAGGTAAGTTCTTGGGACCAGGATTTCGTTCGCACCTCCAGCAACTGTGTGGTGCTGGCTTCCGTGTACTCCGCCGCAACCACGCCCGTCAGCCGGTACTGGAAATACTCCGGAAGGGTCAACCAGCGGGCCGCCCGGTCCCACTCTTCGGGGAATTCCGCCACGTGTGCGACCAACTGGTAGATAGTGTTGAACGGAAGGAACTGAATTCCGGTGATTTCGTAGATTCGCTGCTGGGGAACCTTGGAAAACGTTTTCTCCATGGCGGGCACGTTGCGGGCATCGCGATAGCAAAAGGAGTGGCCAAGGCGATTGCCGGCGGCATCGAGCAAGGCGTAATCCACTCCCCATCCATCCACCCCCACGCTGTCAATGTGGCCCTCCGTTTTAGTGGCCGCTTTCAACAGGCCCCTCTGGATTTCACCCCACAAGCGCTCGACATCCCACACCAGGTGGTTGTCCACCTGCTGAGGGCCATTGGGAAAGCGATGGATCTCCTCCAGAGTTCCTTCGCTGCCGTTCCAACGGCCGAGCACCAGACGGCCGCTTTCCGCACCCAGATCAACCGCCACCACATTTCGGGCAATGTTCATCGCAGGAATGCCTCCACCAAGGCGCCAAAACGCAAGACGGTGTCGTGGATGGCGGCCGCGCCGCTGGCCCGATCCCCTAGATCCATCTTGCACAAAGCCACGGCTTCCTTCGCGTCCCGCGCTTGCGCGCCACTCCTCACAGCACGGAAGGTACGTCTGTCTCTGAAAAATCACGCCCCTTGAACAAGAGGGGGACCCCCGTGACCTTCGCCAAGGCGTAAGAAAAACAATCTCCGTAATTCAGTCCGGGTTTGCTCTTCTGACCCTTGCCATACGCAGCGTAGGCTTCCAGGGCTTGTTCCACGTGCTGCGCGGTCACGCTTTCCACCCGAAAGCCTGCCTCCTGGATCAGCCGGTTGACTCTCCCCAGCGCTCTCGATCCATGCCGCCTCAGCATCACAATTCCCACCTCAACGAGTGAGGCGGCCGAAATCAGAGGCGGGTCCGCCTCGGCGACGGCCTTCGCATAAACAGCCGCGTCCTGTTGGTCCTCCAGAATGGCGAGCAGAGCGGATGTATCCACGACAATCATTTAGGTAGTCCATGCTCGTCATAGAGCATCTCTTCGAGGGTCCGCTGGTCCAGCACTGGCAATCTGGCGCACTCGTGCCCGATACTCAGGAGCCGCTCCGCCAGAGCTCCCCGGTTGCGGGTTTTCCGGATACGTTCCAAGCGCTCGCCGATAGCGCGGTCCACGGCCTGCGTCATCGTCTCACCTGCCAGCCGCGCCAGCTCTTGAGCGCGCCGGTGAGTGGCCTCGTTTTTTATATTCAGGCTCATGCACAACGCCCTCGTGGGTAGAAAATTGACGCACTTCTACCCTACCCTATCGGGCAAGCTGGAGGCAAGCTCGGGTGTTGGTAGGACACTGTCACCTGCGTTCAACTCTTCCGTGGTCGGGTATTGCTTCGCTTCCCCAGTCGTCAATCATCGATCGAAGGTCACGCGTAGCTTGCCACGGACCCTTTATTCTTCGCCCCTCGCTCACGTTCGGCTCGCTCCGTGTAGCCGGACGCGCGGAAGGCTTGGAGCGGTTCTTCCGCCAATCCCTTGCTCTTCCGCCATTCCCGAATGGCCGGGCGCACATCGCTGCCAAAGGCCTGCTTCAGGCACTCTTCGGCGTCAATCAATTCACCCTTCATCTGGTAATCGGCCAATTTCTCTTGATCGACCAGGACGGCCTTGGAGTAAAGCTCCTGCGCCGTGACGGCGGTTTGGATCATCTCCTCGATTTTGTTCTTCAGGTTGTGGCTCTGGTCGATCATGTAGGCGATGTCGGCGCGCTTGCCGGTCTCCCATTCAAAGCAGATAATCTCGTTGAAAATGCGAAAAACCTGGTAAGGATCAATGGAACCGAGCGTCAGGTCGTCGTCGGCGTAGCGGCGGTCGTTGAAGTGGAAACCGCCCAGCATGTCCTCGCTCAGCAACCACGCCACAATCTGTTCGATATTCTGTGCCTGGTAATGGTGCCCCGTATCCACCAGGACCTTCGCCTGTGGCCCGGCGTGGCGCGAGAGAATCAGCGCCATGCCCCAGTCGCCCAGGTCCATGTGGTAGGAATACGGCTCGAAGGGCTTGTATTCCACCAGCATACGCTGCTTGGGGGAAAGGTGCGCATGCGTCTCTTGCAGGCCCTCGGTAAACCATTTCTTCCGTTGGCGAATGGAAGCTGTCCCCGGAAAGCTCGAACCATCGGCGAACCAGAGCGAGACGTCTCGGCTGCCCGTTTGCTTGCCGATCTCGACACAATCCAGAATGTGATTGAGCGCGGCCTGGCGAATTTCCGGGTCGGGATTGCCCAGCGACCCATTCTTGTAGATTTGGTCCTGGAAAACATTGGGGTTGATCGCGCCGAGACGAACGCCGGCCTTCTCTGCCGAGGCCATCACCGCCGCCGTGCTCTTGAGGCCCTCCGGGAAATCCCAAAGGACGTGCGTGGCCACCGAGGGACAGCAAGCCGTGTAAAGATGCACCTGCCCCGCATCATTCAACTTCTCTTCTGTGGTTGTGGCCGCAGAGTCCTGGATGAATTTCCCAAATCGCGTTCCCGTGTTGGCAAACCCCCAAGACGGGAGTTCGATCGCAAACGTGTCGAGTGCCTTATGAATCCGCTCAGCTTGAGCTGAAGTTGTCATGCTACACCTCCTAAGGTCTAGAGAGTCTATTGCCTGGCTCACACATCGTCAAGGTAAGATTCCCCTCCTTACATATAAGGAGGGGTGCCCGGAGGGCGGGGTGCTTGGCGCATCACCACCCCCTAACCCCATAGGCGCTAGGATAAGCACCGTCGGCAGCCAGCCCGCGTAGCGGGCGTGGTCATTTAGCCCATGGCGAGCCAGCCGTGGGATAGTGACGGCATTCCAGATTCGTCAGCCCCGGTAGGGGCGGCGTCCGGGCCTCGTCAGGCAAAGACATACCGAGGCGCGCCGTCGCGGGCCTCGTTCGAGCTATAACCAGATGTCGCCCCTGGCGGGGCTCAACACCCCTGCTGCTACATTTTTTTCCACGGCTGGCTCGCCGTGGGCCAAATGACCTCGCCCGCTACGCGGGCTCTCGGGCACCGCTAACCATTATTCTAGCGCCTATGCCCCCCTAACCCCCTCCTCAGCCAGGAGGGGAGTAGAGGGGGCGCGCCGCACGCCTATCTTCAAGTCAAGCTACTCCATATAAAACACTTCTTTCATCATCGCGAAGCGCTCGCCGGGATCAAGATCAGTGATGGGCGCGAAAAAGCGGCTCATCTCCTTCTGCCAGCGCAAATTCGTGGGATCTTTGTCGAGAATCTCCCAAGCGCGCTCAAAGTCAACCACATTCATCACCAGAAACAGCTCCAACCCGCGGCGGAAGATGGAATAGTCGGAGATTCCCACTTCTTTGATCTTGGCCAGAAGCTCGGGCCACACCTGCTGGTGAGCCTTCTCATATTCTTCAATCGTGCCCCGCCCCAAGCGGAGTTGAAAAGCTACGCGCGGCATTCGCACCTCCTATTTCGCCAATGTCACCACCGCCACCGCCAAGCCGCCCAGGGTTACCTCGTCGCTACGGAGTTGGCCGCCGGCGGGCGGTTGGAAAGCTGTCTGCTGGTCTACCACATCCACATGGCCGGTGGCGGCGCCGGGGACCGACACCACAAAGGTACGGTCGCGCTTGTTCACTAGCAGCACCTTGTGCTTGCCGTCGCGAGTGACCATCCCCCGCGCGTAAACGTAGGGCGCGTTAATGCGGGTATCCATCAGCTTGTCGCCCGGCCCGAAGTTGTCATGGAGCAGTTTGAGTACCCAGTAGCGGGCATTGGGCTGCCCCGTTACCCAGTCCACCATGGACACCGACGGATACT
>Ga0187849_1004132_pt1 | contig 12246 bp, 9 predicted proteins | sample June2016WEW_4_10_2_FD_132412 | JGI IMG/M metagenome (GOLD analysis project Ga0187849, IMG submission 132412) | Peatland microbial communities from SPRUCE experiment site at the Marcell Experimental Forest, Minnesota, USA - June2016WEW_4_100 | ecosystem: Environmental > Terrestrial > Soil >... | reverse complement strand
GATCTATACACCGGAGGCACTTCACTTTTTGGAAGCGCCTCACATTTGGCTTGCCTCCAACCGCACCACATTTAGTGTCTGCGCTGTCTGCATGGCTGCGCGGAAAGAGCCGATTCTTTTTTTTGAGCAGGGTATTACATAAGTCTATCATACGAGGATGAGAGGAGTAAGACGATGAACCCAAAAGACAGGGTCGCGGTAGTTACCGGTGGTGCTTCAGGGCTGGGAGAAGCGTGTGTGCGTGATTTATTGAAGTGCGGCGCCAAGATTGCCATCTTTGATTTTGCAGCCGACAGGGGAAAAGAGATCGCTGAAAAATTGGGTAAGAGCGTTATTTTTGTCAAGACGGACGTAACCGATGAAGAAGGGGTCCGTACGGCCATCAGCAAAACGATGGACGCCTTTGGAGCCATTCACATCGTGATCAATTGTGCAGGTACGGGCGATGCCATAAAGGTTCTCTCAAAAAGGGGTCCGTATCCCCTGGACCTTTTCACGAGGGTGGTGCAAATAAACCTGGTAGGAACCTTCAATGTTATCCGCCTTGCCGTTGAGCAGATGATCAAGAACACTCCCACCGAAGAAGGCGAAAAGGGCGTGATCATCAATACTGCTTCGGTTGCAGCCTTTGACGGGCAGATCGGGCAGGCTGCTTACAGTGCTTCCAAAGCCGGTGTTGTCGGAATGACGCTTCCCATTGCCCGTGAGTGTGCCGAATACGGCATCCGGGTCATGACCGTGGCTCCAGGGATTTTCGATACGCCTCTTCTCTCCCAAATACCTGAAAAAGCGCGAGAGTCTCTCGGAAAGATGATTCCGTTCCCGTCCCGCCTTGGACGTCCTGATGAATTTGCGATGCTGGCCCGCCATATCATTGAAAACACGATGCTCAATGGTGAGGTGATCCGTCTGGACGGAGCGATCAGGATGGCAGCAAGATAACCAATGTGAATGCGGAAAGACATATGATCGGAGAGGAGAAACGATACCATGGGAAAAGATGATATTGTCATCGTGAGCGCCGTAAGAACGCCTTTCAGCAAATTTGACACTGCTATGGCGGATATTTCCAGCATTGATCTTGCTGTGATCGTTCTTAAGGAGGTCATCCAGCGGGTAGGTGTGAAGCCTGAAGAGGTGGATGAGATCAACTACGGTGTCGCCGTGCTTGCTGAAGTTGCCCTGACAACGGACGTGCCGGCCCGCCAGGCCAGTATCCTTGCCGGATTTCCAGGAGAAAGCATGTCGAATACCATCAATCGGGCCTGCTGTTCTTCTCTTACCGCCGTCCGGCTGGGGGTCAACGCCATCAGATTAGGGGATGCGGAAATTGCTATTGCCGTAGGTTCCGATAATATGCCCCGTACTCCCCACCTGGCGCCGGGACTCAGAAAAGGAACACGGATTGGCCATATCAATCTCATCGATATGCTGTTTGAACTCGGTTATACGGCCAAGGGATTCGCACCGGTTTCCAAGGATGCAGGCGAGGTCGCGGTGGAGAACGGTGTAACACGGGAGATGCAGGATGCCTGGGCGCTGGGAAGTCAGCAGAAATATGCCAGGGCATTTGCTGAGGGCAAGTTCAAAGTCGGAGAAGAGATCATTGCTGTCGTCATCCCTCAAAAAAAAGGGGAGCCGATTGTAATCGACAGGGATGAATCACCCAAGAAGACTTCTTTAGAAGCTTTGGCCAAGTTGCGTACGATATACGGGAGTCCCACGGTCACGGCAGGGAATGCACCCCCACTGAGTGCCGGCTCCAGCGCTATCCTTTTTATGACGAGAAAGAAAGCGGAAGAAAAAGGGTTGAAGCCTCTGGCCACAATCGTGGATGTTGCCGGTTCAGCGACAGATGCGAGGCGAATAGCGGAGATCCCGGCCTACACCATTGAAAAGGTCCTGCAAAGGGCGGGGTTGACCATTGACCAGATGGATATAATCGAGATCAATGAAGCCTTTGCCGCCGTCACCCTGACATCGGCAAAACTTCTTGCCAAAGGCGACGAAAAGAAATGGCAGGAAATCCTGGAGAAAACCAACGTTAACGGCGGAGCCATCGCCTTGGGCCACCCGGTGGGCGCAAGTGCGGCCCGGATTACCATGCACGTTGCCTATGAACTGAACCGCCGTGGAGGAGGATATGGTGTGGCTGCCATCTGCGGAGGCTTGGCTCAGGGCGAAGCGATTATCTTAAAAGTTTAATCATCCCAAGCTAAGGAGGAACAAGATGCGCATGAATGAGGAATACAAGAAAAAGCTTGTCTCAATGCAAGAGGCGGCAAAACAGATCAGATCGGGTGATTTCATCGCAGTTGGACTGGGCATCGGAGCCTGTTCGCCTCAGATGTACGATGCCGTATTGGACCGCTGGGAGGAATTGAAGGACGTTACGATCAGCGACACGGTCCAGGTACGTCCATCCAGGCTTTACGATCCTCAATTCATGTTCCGGCTTGATGGCCATATAAATTATCGCCCAGCGTTCGGGATGCCCTTATCGCGAAAGATAAATGAGTCTCGCTTGTCCGATTTTTACCCGCTACAGACCAGTGACGGGGGGATCATGTATGCCCAAGTGTCGGATGTTTATCTTGCCATGGTCGCTCCCCCCAATCCCCAGGGCTATATCAATCTAGGCTTGACCAATTTTTATACCATGGAGTCCATTCGTGGGGGGCGGGAATCAGGGAAGCTGCGCGTCGTCATAGGGGAAGTCAATGACCAGATGCCCGTCATCTTTGGAGATAACTGGATGCACGTCTCTGAATTTGATTTTTTTGTGGAAAACTCAACGAAGATTCCGGCCATAGGCAGGGCGGCGCCGGGAGATAGAGAAAAGAAGATTGGCGAGCATGTACTGGAGCTGATCAATGACGGCGATACCCTTCAGATGGGTATCGGGGCTATCCCGGAGGCGGTTATAGCCGGTCTCGAAGGAAAGCGTGACCTTGGCATACACACGGAGATGTTCCCCATGGGACTTCCCCAGTTAGTGGAACAGGGAATTGTAAATAACATGAGGAAGCCCTTGGTTCATCAAGGGGTAACCGTGGCCACTTTCTGTATCGGCGACCAGGGCATGTATGATTACGTTCATGAAAATCCTTCATGTCAAATGTATCCCGGCACTTATACAAATAATCCCGCTTTTATTGCACAGCACCCGAACATGGTGGCTATGAATATGGCGCTGATGGTGGATCTCAGCGGCCAGATCGCCTCTGAGGGGATCGGGCACAGAATGATCAGCGGTTCGGGAGGGCAACTGGATTTTATGATCGGAGCGTATCGTTCCAAGGGGGGCAAGGGAATCACCTTGCTGTATTCATCGAAAATGTTAAAGGACGGGACTTTCGTTTCATCTATCGTTCCCGAACTGCCGCCAGGTACGCCCATTACTGTTCCAAGGACATACGCGCATTACGTCGTGACCGAGTACGGGATTGCCGACCTGAGATACAAGTCGAGAAGGCAGCGCGCCGAGGCTTTGATCAACATCGCCCATCCCGATTTAAGAGGGGAACTGCGAAACAGTCTGAAAAGGAACTTTTATTTTCAGGGGGAACAATAGCCAAGAAAAAAGAGAAATAACCTGTTCATCAGGGGGAAAAGCCGCTAAGGAAGGGGTCAAGAGATTTCGTCCGTTTCCATAATGGCTTAGGAGCCTGGGAATGCCGGTCTGGAGGCAGTTTCCGTCCGGGTTTCCGGATGGACACCAGGCAGAGGGCGACTGCACCCCGGCAGGCTGCGGAGGCGCGCGCCTCGCGGAGCCTCGCCGATCGGGCTGCTGCATTGACGCAGACTTACCCTGCCGCCTTCAAAATATCCTCAAAGACCCTGATAAATTGGCCCGATTCCATCGACCGGTCGAATTGTCTCAACCACTTTCTCGTGTACCCGCGGTCAAAATCAGGATTCTTAACGCTCAAGGGATTCAAAGTAATCGGATTTTTCCGTTCTAAGATATGCCTTGTCGAATTCGGAGAGAAGTTGGCCGTCTTTTACCATACGTCCTCCCATTTCTCAAGAAACCGCGCATTAACACAAGCCTGCAGGTTGCACGGGTACTGCCGATCAGACCCTAATTACGAAATTGTCCTTTCTTGGGGCTGCTTTTGGATGCTTGCAGTCGGGATATCCTAGAATGCAGGAACCAACGCCTATATAATCTCCGGTAATACCCCACTTGCTCAATAAATACTTGCCCTCATCGGTTTCAAACATCTCCTTTGTGCGGTGAACCCAGCAGGACCCGATGCCAAGAGACGCAGCCGCATTGAACATATTGCCAAGTGCAAGACTGGCGTCCTCGACCGGAGAGATCTTGCTCTTGTCTGCAAAAACGAGAATGACGGTCGGTGCACCGTAGTAAGGATCGAAATCTTTTCCCAGCACGGCTGCATTCATAGCTGACAGCTTTTTTAAGGTTTCCTTATCCTGAATAACAACAAAAAGGGCCGATTGCTGGTTTGCACCGCTGGGTGCGTACATTCCAGCATCAAGAATGGCATTCAATTCCTCTTCCTTGATCCGCTCGGGCTTGAATTTACGAATGCTTCTTCTCTCAAGAAGAGTTTTAATGGTTTCGTTCATTTCGCTTGGTCTCCTTTAGTGATAAATCGGTTACAGTTTCATACCAGGCTGGATCGTAGGGGCCTCCGGTTCTTCTTTGCTTTTCTCAACTATATTCAGCCACTTCGAAATGCAGCGGTCGAGGATTTCTTCGGCCCGGCGCCCGTCGAGCCGGTATTTCTCCGGAATGAATGCGACCGTTGGCGCATAGACGCCATCCTTGTTAGCCAGAAAGGGACATGTTTCCAGCAATTCGCCGCTAAGTTTCACCATGAAGGAAAAAGACCTGGCGAGTACAGTGCGGCAGTCCCGGACAGGCACATTTTCCGCCGTGCAGCAGTTGGCGAAAATCCGAAGGCCCACAAAAGTTGCATCCGGTTCAAGATCCTCGGGACGGATTGCCTCTTTTCTTAGAAAGGGCAGAGGAGCTATCAGCGATATCCTGAGCGGCGGTGAGGAATAGTCCTCGTAGGCTAACTTTGTTTCCCTCAGCACGTCTGCCATGCGCTCTGTATTCGGGTCAAATTCTCTTACGACGCTTTTCGCGGGCAGTTCGCCCAGTGTGCTCAAGATTTCTTCTCTTAAATCACTCCGGACCAGGATAATGCATCCGTGACCTTCCGAGCAGAGATCGGCGCCAGTCAGTCCAGGATAGGTCTCGTGGGGGTTATCCAGGTAGACTGCCCGCAGTTCCTTGAAATCTGCGAAGGCAGCCTCAGCCAGCGCTTTTTGCGCATGCTCCTCAAAAAGACGGTCCAGCGAATCGATTTCTTCCTGTTCGATAAAAGCCACATGGGAGGCCTGGACAATATCGTCAACCGCGACCACCTGGAGCACGTGTCGAGAGTAATCGAAGGGTTCGTGGCTGCCTTTCCACTGGTCGTAAGTCAGGATTTGGAGTTCGTGCTTCAGGGCGTCAGGGAGTCTGTCTATGCCTTCGATCCCGGTCAGGTTCTCCCTCGGGAAAATCAGGGTCTTGCAGCCCGCTGCATAGGCGGTCTCCAGTTTAACTCCCATCCCGCCTATGCCCGTAACCCTCCCCTGGGTATCGATTTCACCGGTTGCGGCGACGTCGCGACGGATTTTTCGATTTCCGAAAAGCGAAGCCAGCGCAAGGGCGATCGCGGCCCCGGCTGAAGGCCCGTCCTTTTTGGTCGAACCGCCCATAAAGTGCAGGTGAACCGGCGTGGACATGTCCGCCGCATCTATGCCCAGTTCTTCTGCGAGGTGGAGGATGGCAGTCGACGCGACCTTGCGGCTCTCGTCCATCACGCGCTCAATATTTCCGGTGGTATGAACCATACTCAGGTAGGACTGGGACCCATTTTTTCTATCATGGCCGGTCCGCACCGGGGTTGCCTGAATCGGGATCAGGGCGCCGACTCCCATCTCCATGTTGACCCCAAGAGCCATCATCTCTCCGATGCGGTCATCTTCATTAATAAGGCGCTGGCGATTCGGCACATTGAGGTATTTGTGTATCCTGGCAAGGTCAAGTTTTACGGAGCTTTTACCCTTGGCTATGATCTCTTTTCGCTGGGTGCGGAGAAAAAGTGTGCGCACGATACGTTCGAGGTCGCGTACACCCGCCTCCGAGGTGTAATCGCGGATAAGGTGCCTTAGGATTTCGCTCTCCTCCTCGGGGTCGAACAGGATTTCATCCTGTCCGATCATGTAACGTTCCCGAATACGCTCGACCAGGAACTCCCTGGCAATGGCGATTTTTTCGTCCACGCTGTACCTGTCCAGAAAAATGACCTCACAGCGGTCGAGAATCGCCGCCGGGACCGTATCGACCGTGTTGGCCGTCAGTATGAAATGGCAGTTCGAAAGGTCTATATCGATGGTGCTCTGGGTGTACTTGTCATGGAAAAGGTGGTTCTGCTCCGGGTCGAGTATCTCCAGCAGGGTGGCGATTGCGAACTTTTCAGTTTTGTCCGTCTCGTCCATTATGAACATCCCGTTCATCACGCCCATCTTTATCAGGCCCTGAACAATGAGGCCCGGTTTTGAGCCCTCATAGGTAAACCCGTAGCCGCGGATGTCTGCCTCGTCCTTCATGCCGCCCAGTGAAATCTTGTGGTAAGGAACGCCAAGATTGCGGGCGATGGAAATCGCTAGAGAAGTCTTGCCCACTCCCGGGGGACCCACAAAGAGAAGGGCGCTTCCGGTCCTGTGCCAGCGCCTTTTCTCAGATTCATTGAAATGCTGATATCGCCAGATCAGGTTCGCAAAAAAATCCGATATTATTTCTTTTGGTGTTTTCAGACCGTAATGCGAACGGTTAAGTCCTTCGTCAAATTCGTCCGGAGATACCTGGATTTTTTTTATTTTCCCCCAGGGAATTGCGAGCAGGGTTTCAATCAGTTCCGTATACTTTGCGCCGCTTTGCCCGGCCGCATTCATCTTATTCTTTTCAATCAGATCGGTTACTGCTTGCGGTATATCGGGGTCGGTTCGAGCCTCATCGATGCGTTCCTTGAGACTCTTCGTCTGCGGGGGCGCAGGGTCCGTTCCGGGTTGGGGGAACACTGTCTGAGGTCCCTGTTGATTTATTATGTCTTCTGGTTCCACGAATACCTCCAGGTTCTTTTTGAAAATCTCGAAAAGTTGAGGAAGAGCTCTTTCCTGGTCCAAACTTGGCGAAATATCCATCTCTTTGAAAAGCGAGGCTGCCCCCCAGCGTTTCCTGAACGTTTTGAACAGCTCCATCCCTTCGCTTGAATCGTGGTGAATGGTAATGGCAAACAACCGCAGGACCTTCCTCAGATCTGCCGTTCTCTTTGAAAGTGGCTGTCCGGAGATGCGACTGTTGCGGTAAATATGACTCAGGACCCTCAGCTTGATTTGCAAATCCAGGTCCGGAAAAAGACCCATGAGGAAACTTGTGGGTAATTCGGCAATGTGCCTGGCGTAAGCTGCAACTATTCGCCCGAGCCTGAAATCGTAGTCCTCGCGGCGTTGAGTCCGGTCCAGCAACTCGACATAATTCTTGCCGATTATGCCGTTTACAGGATTGCTCAGCACTTCCAGAAACGCCTGGTAATCTTTAGGGTCCTTTTTTCCCCAGCCTGCCGCAAACTCGATATCAGAGCGGATGACGTCAAGCTCGCTTTCGTTTGGAAAGACCAGATGCTCGAAATGGTGTCTCAAAAGAAACTCGAAGAATTTGAGCATCCCCCGTTCTTTCAAGGCTCCAGCCGGCTCTTTGAACTCTGAGCGAAAGGAAAGAATATGGGCCAGGTAATCCAACAGCCTCTCATGTATCAGGATGGTCCAACTCCGTTTTTGCCGTACAAGCAGCGTCGGCAGCGATATTTTATTTCCCTCGTCCTCCATGCGGCGGAAAACAGTAGACTGACGAAGGTCTGCAAGCTGTACAAGGCTCACCCCTCTGTCGTTTCTGAAATAGGGTATGATATTTTGGCTCAATATGGTCTGCAGGGTCTGAAATACTCTGTCCATCGATTTATACGCAGGGACCGGCACAGTTTTCAGAACCTTGTGATCCAACTCTATGGGGAGCATCGGCAAACCTCCTGAGCACCGCGAAGCTTAGGCTGACGGAAAGTCAACTTTAGAGAATATAGACACGCGGCCACCTTCTATCCAGTGTTCATGATGCAAGAAACTGTACACCAGTTTAGCTCTTCCCGAGTTCGGTCGACCTGCGTGAGGCTGCTTCCACGCACTCCATCAAAGCACCCCTGACCGAATATGATTCAAGGACTTGCAGCCCGTGGATCGTAGTTCCCCCGGGGGATGTAATCATGTCCTTCAGCTCTGCGGGGTGCTTTGCCGTGCTCTCTAGCATCATGGAAGTCCCGATGACCGTCTGGATCACCAATTCCCGCGCGGTTTGCCTGGGCAGTCCCATTAAGACTCCAGCATCAATGAGGGCCTCGATTACGAGCAGAACATATGCAGGCCCGCTTCCGCTAAGACCCGTCACGGTATCCATCAGCTTCTCCTCGACTTCGACTGCTTTGCCCACAGCTCGGAAAAGCGCGATGCTCATCTCCATGTGCGCAGTTGAAACCGCTCTTCCACGCGAAAGGGCCGAGGCCCCTTTCCGGACAAGGGCAGGGGTGTTGGGCATGACCCTGACTACCGGGGTCTCGTCGGGCAGGCGCCCCTCAAGGATTGAAAGCGCAATCCCGGCAGCAATGGATATGACGAGCGGCTTGTGGGACAGGTGCGAACGTAGCGTATCCAGCACCTGAGAGATTACCTGGGGTTTTACGGCAAGCACGATAATGCTGCACGATTCGGCAAGCTCGCCGATGCTGCGGCGTCCCTTTATTCCGAATTCCTTTTCCAGGTATTGAATACGGGACGCAATTACGTCGTAAGCGAAAACTTTTTCGGCAGGAAACAGCGAGGCAGCGATCAGACCGCTGATTAACGCCTCCCCCATGTTCCCCCCGCCTATGAACCCAATGCTTTGGTCTCTTAACATTATTCTTCCTCCATGGTTAGTTCAGTCCCGTCAAAGCCGTTCACCAGCCGAGACGCCAAAAGCCATTCACCACAGCATCTCATGTCCCGTCGGGACACCCTAAACAATGAAATGATCCGTAGGTGGGGTGCCGGGCGCAAGCGGAGCGCAGCCCACCAAGCCTTTTCCAGACAGAGACACAGAGAGCACAGAGGTGGAGCAAACGGGCATGCAGGAAAGACCGGAAGCAAACTGGGACCGGGCTTTTAGTTTTGTCTGTTGTTCAACTGTTTTTCTCTGTGTCCTCTTCTTGTCCGGACCATGTCCCGTCTCCGTGGTGAACCCTTACGTTCTGCCAAAGCCAGGATTAAGCAATAGCAGACCGGTATTCGGTTCGCAAGCGCAGACGTTTCGATTTTGAGCGGCACTAAGCCTTTTGGCTGCCATAGGCATCCCTGCCCATGGGTTGTCTTGAGGGGAGATATCATTATCTTTTTGAGGAATCCTCATAAATTTTGTAAAAGCTATATCCAGTAATTGGAACAAATTGTGACAAAAACAGATGAAGGGAACAACCATGGATTTATTTTCCGAAGTTAGCCAGTCGGCCGGAAAACATTCCCCTCTTGAAGAAAGAATTCGACAGCTCCCTAATCCCGTGAGCTCCGTTTTTCTGGGAAAAGACGGCAAAATAAGGCCTGCGGCTTTCAAAGAAACCGGCATGAGCCTTATTTGCAAACGACCCGAGGTCTTTGCGAAGACGATCTCACAGAGCAGAAGCATCGTTTTGGAGGCCGTCGCCGCAGATGAGTCCGTCCGGGTCAAGGGGAAAAGAGTCGCTGTGCTCTTCTCTGGCGGTCCGGCGGCGGGAGGCCACAACGTGCTCGCCGGTCTTTTGGCTGCCCTGGGAGACGACAACACCCTGGTAGGGATTAAAATGGGGCCCAAAGGGCTGATAAAAGGGGACTGCTTCGAGATACACAAAGACGACATCAAGTCCATTATCAATACCGGCGGGTTCGATTTTCTCGGGACTGACAGGACGAAGATCAAGAGCCCTGAGCAGTTCGAAAAAGTCAGGCAGACGGTTGTCAAAAACAGGCTCGATGGTCTGGTGATAGTAGGGGGCGACGATTCCAACACTAATGCGGCATTCATAGCGGAGTACCTGGAGAGCGAGGGGATCGATTGCAGCGTGATCGGAATCCCCAAGACGATCGATGGTGATTTGGCGGCCGGGAAGTATCTGCCCATTTCATTCGGCTTCGATACGGCCACGAAGATATTCTCCGAGCTGGTGGGAAATCTGTGCCAGGATGCCGCATCCGCCGTAAAATACTACCATTTTGTAAAACTGATGGGGCGAACAGCCAGCAAGATCACCCTTGAAGTGGCCCTGCAGACCAAGCCCGCGATTACGCTCATTTCGGAGGAAATCGCCGAGAAAAACATGTCCCTGGACAACATTGTCGATTATATCGTACGAATTATCACCCTGCGACGCATGAAAGGGCTAAACCACGGTGTGATTCTCGTGCCTGAGGGGCTGGTGGAGTTCATTCCGGAGATGAGGCGGCTGATCGCCGAGTTGAATAAAGCGCTTGCCGAGTACGAGAGGCACATTTCGGACCTGCCAACGATCGAACACAAGCGGGAGTTCCTTTTGTCGCATTTGACGGTCGAATCCGCGAAGCTACTGGCTTCGCTTCCGTCCGATCTTCAGGAGATGCTGATCCTGGACCGTGACGATCATGGAAACGTGAAGGTCTCACAAATCGAGACAGAAAAGCTGTTGATCGAAAAAATCATCTATCGCATCTCTGAGATGCAACGGCACACGGACCGGTTCTTTGGAGCAGGAGAGGGCAAGATCGAAGCGACTCCCGAGCAGGTTGAGGATTTCAAAAAGGTCACTCTGTCAACGCAGTCCCATTTTTTTGGATATGAGGGCAGAAGCTCCAAACCCACCAAATTCGACGCCGCGTTTACGTTTCAGCTCGGGTTGACGGCCGCATCTCTCGTGCTTGCCGGAAAATCGGGCTACATGGCAGCCATAACCGACTTTGACAGGGGCGGGCGAGTTTTGGGTCTGCCGCTGACAGGGCTGATCACTGCCGAGATGCGAAAGGGCAAAGAGGAATTTGTAATTGAGAAGTCTCTTGTTGAACTGGAATCCCCATCGTTCAGAGTATTTGCCCAAAACCGGGACAAATGGGCAGAAGAGGACCTCTTCAGCAGTCCGGGGGCCATCCAATATTGGGGACCGATCAGCAAACAAATCCCCATCATAGTGGCGCTTGACCAGGACTACCCCGATTTTGACAACTTTGATCTGGGCGAGGAAAAGCAAACCGTGATCGAGTGAGCTTTCAAAAATTATTGAATGGTGAATAGTGAATAGTGGGGATTCTGGGAATGAAGTTGTTAAGAATATACGCAATGCTAATCTTTTTGCTGTGTTTATCGAGTTACCTTCTCCCAACGCTATTTGCTCAAAACATCCCTGCCGAAGGCGACATGTTTCCCGATCTCAAGCTTCCCCTCCCCCCCAAAATGCAGGAGCGCGAATATCTTAAAATCGATCGGGGTCCGTTTCTGCTCTCCCAGATCGATTCGAAGGTATTGATCGTTGAGATTTTCAGCATTTACTGTCCCATTTGCCAAAAGGAGGCCCCCATTGTTAATTGGCTCTTTCGGGCGATTTCGGCCAACCCTGCGATAGAATCCCGCGTCAAAGTGCTTGCAATCGGCGCAGGAAATTCCTTATACGAAATAAATGCTTTCAGGAATCTTTTCAAAGTTAAGTTTCCCCTCATTCCCGATGTAGACTTCACCGTTCATAAAATACTCGGTGAGGTTCGAACCCCCTATTTTTTTGTCCTGTTGAATAAACCAACCGGTATGAAGGTCGTGTATTCCAGGGAGGGGGGTATCGAGGACGCTGACGTTTTTTTAGAACTGGTATGCGCCAGGGCCGGTATAGGCAAAGGGAAATAGGTCCAACTATGTTGAAGGCCTCCCGCTGCCGCCCCGTCTCGCGGAGCGTCGAGAATGAGCGGTCGGCCTTCGCGCTACGCGCTCATACGGCGCGAAGGGAGGCCGGCAAGCCCACTTCACAAAGTGAAGTTGGCGCAGCCCGCGAAGCGTGATTCTGACATCATTTTCGCTTCACTTTCTGACGCATATCACTATGGGCCTTGCCTCCAACCGCACCACATTTAGTGTCTGCGCTG